>Ga0307409_100001707_pt1 | contig 11067 bp, 9 predicted proteins | sample 322Ometagenome_2_FD_203888 | JGI IMG/M metagenome (GOLD analysis project Ga0307409, IMG submission 203888) | Maize rhizosphere microbial communities from greenhouse at UC Davis, California, United States - 322HYB-O-2 | ecosystem: Host-associated > Plants > Roots > Rhizosphere > Soil | place...
GCGGCCCGACTGGCCGGTGCCGCGGCTACGGCTCGCGGAGCGCGGTTGGCGTATCCGGGGGCTGCCGGCGCCAGCGGCGGTGGTGCCAGAAGTACTGCTCCGGCGCCCGGCGGACGTAACGCTCGAGTACCGCGGTGTAGGACGCGACGATCGCGTCCGTGTCACGCTCCCGGTCCCCGGTGCTCTCGACGGGGACGCGCTCCAGCAGCATCCGGTACTTCCCACTCGGCTGGCGGAGCGCGACGGCGAAGACCAGTGGCACGGCGAGGCGGAGCGCGAACACGGCGGGGCCGCGGGGCGTCTTCGCCGGTCGGCCGAAGAACGGCACGAAGGTAGACGCGAGGCCGAGTACGCCTTGGTCGGCCAGGAACGCGACGGCGCGACCGTCGCGCAGGGAGCGCGGAGTCTGCCGCACGGCGTCGGCGTCGTGGACAATGGACATGCCGAGTCGCGACCGGGTCTCGGTCAGGTACCGGTCGAAGAGCGGGTTCGCCATGCGGCGGGCGATCGCGTCGGTCGGCACGCCGCGCGCGGCGAAGTACGCGCCGCCAAGCTCCCAATTGCCCAGGTGACCGGTGACGACGATCAGGCCGCGGCCGGCCGCGAGGCCCTGCTCAACGATCTCCCATCGCTCGGCGCCATCGAACAGCTCGAGCACGCGGGCGGGTCCGAGCGAGGGCAGGAGTGCCGCCTCCACGGAGGACCGGCCGAGGTGCTCGTACGCCGCGCGCGCGGTGCGGTGCACCTGGGCGGCCGACCAGTCGGGAAAGGCGGCGGCGATCTGCCGCTCGACCACGCCGCGGCGGATGCCGAGCGGGCGGTGGGCCAGTCGTCCGAGGCGCGCCCCCAGTGCGCCGGCCCGATCCCAGCTCAGCATGTCGACTGCGCCGAGTACCGTGCGCACGGCGGCGTACTCGGCGTAGTGGGCGAGCGTGGGGCTCATGCGTTCCCGCCGGCGAAGGGGATTGGCCGCCGTTCGATCACGGCCCGCACGAGCTCGAGCGTCTGGCGGGCGACACGATCCCAGTTGTAATACGTCACCGCCGACTCGCGCGCGGCACGCGCCATCGCGGCGCGCTTCGCCGGGTCGCCGAGCAGCGCCCGCAGCGCGTCGACCACCGCCGCGACGTCGGTGGGTGGGACGAGAACGCCCGTCTCCCCGTGGCGCACCGCGCACGGCACGCCGCCGGAGTCGCCGGCGACGCACGGCGTCCCGCTCGCCGCGGCTTCGGCGAAGGAGATGCCGAACCCCTCGGCGTCCTTCTCCTGCTCGACGCGCGAGAGCCCGACGTACACGGACGCGGACGCGTAGGCGTCGGCAATGTCGCCGTCCGACAGCGCTCCGGCGAATGTGACCCGGTCCGCCACGCCGAGCTCCGCGGCGAGCTGCCTGAGGCGTGCGTCGTCCGGCCCCGAACCGACGATCAAGTACCGGAGGTCCGGGAACTCGGCGCCGAGTTGCGCGAGCGCGCTCAGCGCCACGTCCTGCCCCTTGTGGGGGACGAGGCGGGCGACCGTGAGGAGCAGCGGTGCGTCGCCGAGCCCGAAGCGCGCGCGCACCGTGCCGGTGGCCCGCTCCGGCGCGAACTGCACCGGGTCCGTGCCGAGCGGGATGACGGCGATCGGCGGCGGGGCCACGACGCCGACCTCGCGCATGACGTCGGCGGCGAGGCCGGCATTCCAGCGCGAGATCGCGATCACGGCCGCGGCGTCGGCGAAGATCCGACGCGCCGTCCACCGCTTCAGCACGTTCCGCCGCGCCCCGCGCCGCGCCCGCAGCAGGTCGCCGCCGTACACGTACACGACGTAGGGCACGCCGCGGTGTCGCGCCACCCACCACACGGTGTAGCCGACGGGGCGCACGTTACCGCAGTGGAGCACGTCGAAGCGCCGGCGGAGGAGCCAGCGCCCCCACCGGAGCTGGCTCACCAGCGTCTTGGCCTGCCGCATGGTGAACGGCTGGCGGTGGATCTCGTACGGCTCGCCGGCGTCGAAGGCGCGCGCGCCGGCCGCGTCGACCGTCGACACGGTCATGGCGTTGGGCGCGAAGCGGCGGCAGAGCTCTACGTGCATTCGGGCGATCCCGCCCCGGTCGGGCGCGTAGTCCTGCGTCACGTAGACGTGCCGCCGAGTGGGGCGTTGAGCGTCAGCGCCCGCCATGCCGCCTGCCGCCCGGGATCGACGGGGAGTGGTTGGTCAAGAGGAGGTGTGGCGCCAACCTGGGAAGTCGCGGTGGTGCGGGCGGCGGCCGGTGCGCGGCGGTGTCGCTCGCCGAGCCGAGAGACGGCGCGAAGCCGGCGCGGCCGGCGCGGGAGCCCCGAGCGGGCAACCTAACCAGGGACCCGCGCGCGTGGCACCCCTTGCCGGCCGGTCTAGTTTAGAAGGCCGCACGCCCGCCCACATTCGAGGGAGCGATGCCCCGCATTCACGAGATCATCACGTACCTGCGCACGATCGGCGAAGTCGGCGACGCGCCGAGGCTCGACCCCCACGTCGCGGACATCGACATCACCGGCGTCGCGACCGACGAAGACGCCGCGCCCGGCGAGATGTCGTGGCTCTCGCCGAAGCGCTGGGAGCGGGAGCCGGGGAGGGCGGAGGCGTTTCGCGGGTCACTGCTCGTCTGCCCCGTGGGCGTGCCGCCGACGGCGTCGGGCGCGGTGCTCGCTCGGTGCCGCTCGCCGAAGCTCGCCTTCACCAAGGCGGTGACGCAGTTCTTCGGCGACCTCGTGGAGGTGCGGTGGCCGGCGCCCGGCGAGGGGCCGGTGTCGCGCGACGCGGTCGTCGGCCCCGGGGTGCGTCTCGCCCCCGGGGTCGTCATCGGCGCCGGGACGACGATCGGCGCCGGCGCGGTCGTGGGCCCGAACAGCTGCCTGGCCTACTGCGACGTCGCCGCCGGCGTCGTGATCGGCGCGAACTGCTCGATCGGCCTCCCCGGCTTCGGCTACGCGCGCGAGGACGGCGGGGCGTACGAGCGCTTCCCACACGTCGGCCGCGTGGTGATCGAGGCGGGGGTCGAGATCGGCAGCAACGTCTGCATCGACCGCGCCGCGCTCGGGGTGACGCGCATTCGCCGCGGGGCCAAGATCGACAACCTGGTGCACGTCGCGCACAACGTCGTCGTCGGCGAGAACGCGGTGGTCATCGCCAACAGCATGCTCGGGGGCAGCGCGCGCATCGACGACGACGTGTGGGTGGCGCCGAGCGTGTCGGTGATGAATCAGGCGCGGGTCGGCCGGGGGGCCGTGCTCGGCATGGGCGCGGTAGTGCTCAAGAGCGTCGACGCGAATGCCGTCATGGTCGGCAACCCCGCGCGACTGCTCGAGCGGCGCGGCGCGCAGTGAGCGCGACCATGCTCGGCGCGTTCGCGCGTGTCCTCGTCGTCTGCGCGCACACGGACGACGAGTTCGGGTGTGCGGGAACCGTGACACGGCTGCTGGAGGGGGGAGCGCACGTCCGCTACGTGGCGCTCAGCCGATGCGAGGAGTCGGTCCCCCCGCCGCTCCCCCCCGACGTGCTCGAGCAGGAGTGCCGCGAGTGCACGGCGCGCATGGGGCTCACGCCGGACGACGTGTCGGTGCTCGGCTTCCCGGTGCGGCACTTCCCCGACCACCGGCAGCCGATCTTGGAGACGCTGGTCCGCCTCGCCCGCGAGTACCGGCCCGAGCTCGTGCTCTTGCCGTCGTCGTTCGACACCCACCAGGATCACGCGACGGTCTTCAACGAGGGGTTTCGCGCCTTCAAGCACTCGACGATCCTCGGGTACGAGATGCCCCAGAACCTGATCTCGTTCAGCCACTCGGCGTTCGTCGAGCTGACGCGCGAGCAGCTCGACCGGAAGGTCTACGCCCTCGAGAGCTACCGGTCGCAGGCGTTCCGCCCGTACTCGACGGGGGAGTTCATCCGCGGCTTGGCCACCGTCCGCGGCGTCCAGTGCAACGCGTCGTACGCCGAAGCGTTCGAGGTCGTGCGACTGATCCTCCGCTGACGCCCGCCGGTGGGCCGCGATCATCCGCGGCTGCCTCTGGCCGTTCGGCGGGCGGCCTAGTCGGCGAGCGGGTTGACGAAGGGCTCGCGCGCGAGCAGCGGCCCGATGCGGGCGTCGTACGTGTGATGCTGGCGCACGAAGCGCTCGCCGGCGGCCCGCACGCGCTCACGCCCGGCGGGGTCGCGCAGGTAGCGCTCGGCCTTCGCGACGCACTCGTCGAAGTCGCCGTACCACGCACAGTGCTCGCCGTCGCGCAGCAGTTGCGCGACGCCCGGCACGCCCGGGCCGAGGTAGAACCCGCCGGCGAGGATCGTCATCCACGTGCGGTCGGACGCCGCGTTGGTGGCGGTGCGCATCGCCGCCGGCAGGATGCCGAGCGTGATGGCGCTGCTCGAGCACACGGCGGCGAACTCCTCCCCTTCCACCGGCCGGCCGCTCCAATCGAGCCGGTCGCGCCAGGGTTCCCACCGCGTTCCCCAGACCCGCACCCTGAAGTGGCGCGAGAGGTCGACGAGAAACTCGGCACGCGTGGCGTCGTAGCCAGTCCCCGTGAACGCAATCTCCGAGGCGTACTCGGGGCGCGGTGGCACGGGGACAATGTGGCGGTCGGCGGCCGCGGGGAGAAACTCCGCCCGGAGCCCGTGCCGCCGCCACTCCTCCTCGTACCCGGTGACGAAGAAGACGTCCGCGAGCCGGCCGACCTCGATCACGGCCTTCACGTCGGGGCGCTCCGGCTCCGCGAACCAGCCCGCGTCGTGATACCACATCGCGTTCGGGCGCCCGCGGATGACCGCCGAGACCGTCTCCACGTCGAGCGCGTGGCACTTGGAGAGCAACACGAAGTCGGGCCGGAACCAGCGCGCCGTGCGGCGGGTGACCTCCTGCGTGAGTCGGCGCCCGAGCCGCCGCTTGAGCCGCCGGTCGTCGATGAGGAGGGCGCGGTGGCCGGCGCGGCGGAGCGCCCGCTGGAGGGCGCGCTCCATGCGCCACGGGTGGGCGCTCCCGATCAGCAGGACGCGCACGCGCGGGGGCGCTGGGCCGGTCGCACCGCCGGCATTCAGTCGAACAGTCGCGCGTACCACGGGCGCCGCCGCACGACCGGCGTGCCGCGCGGCCGCAGGGCGTAGGCGGCGTCCGCGAGCTCGACGGGCGAGGCGTCCGCCTGGGCGCGGAAGAGGTCCGCGACCGCGTCGTCGAGCTGGGCCCGGAACTGCCAGTAGTGATACACCACGTCGTCCGCGGGGAGCAGGGCCAGGCGGGTCTGGAGCACGTACGAGACCGCGAGCTGCTCCATGACGTGCTTCCGGTACCGCGCGTACATCGCGTCCGTGAGCTCCAGCGCCGTGCGGAGGAGGGGTCGGTTGTCCGGGTGAAGGCCGATCACGCCGGCGTTCCACATCTCGGTGGTCTCGGGGATCCGCACGCGCTCCCCGGTGGAGAGCGGGAAGTCGTTGGTCCGGACGAAGCGGTGCGTCTTCCGGAAGATGCCGTTCTTCCGCTCGATGAGCCGCCCCTCGCACTCGTGCATGAAGGCGGTGCGCGGGTCGGTGCGGTCGAACACCCGCGCGGGATCGGCCAGGAAGTAAGTGTCGCTGTCGACGTACAGCGCCTTCGCGGCGTACTTCGCGAAGAAGTCGAGCAGGAGCTCGAGCTTGACCCGGTGCACGAAGTCGACCGCGCCGCGCCAGCGCCGCAGGGTCGGCGTGTCGAGCGGCTCGACCGCCACGTTGGCGCCGAGGTCGGAGAACGCGCCGGGTGCGTCCGTGTAGACCACCACGCGGTAGCGGCCGGGCGCGCGCAGCGCGAAGTGCTGGAAGGTGGCGACGCAGAAGCGGGCCGACCGGACGACCGCCGGGTCCCCGTACGCCTGCAGGACGAGGGTGTCGGCGCTCACGCGTTCCGACGCGACAAGTCCCACAGCCGGGCGTACTTCGCGGCGACGCTCGTCGCGCCGAGCACGGCGACCACCAGGCCGGGCGCGCCGTCCAGGAAGCCGCCGCGCAGGACGTACATGCTCACGAAGCGGGCGGGAGGCTTCACGAGCACGGCCAGCGCGGAGGCCCGCCGTCCGCGGTCGAAGTGCTGCTCCGCCCACCAGCCGCTGTAGCGGTCGAGCTTCTCGAAGTACTGCCCCAGCGTGGAATACGTGTAGTGGAGCAGCGCGCCGGCCAGCGTGCCGACCGCGCCGTCGGTGACCACGTGCTCGTGCACGGGCCGCTCGTCGTAGCGGAGCCGGCGCCGGAACAGCCGGACCGGGCGGTCGCGCCCCCAGCCGCCGTGCTTGATCTCGCGCCCGAGGAAGAAGTTGCGGCGCGGGACGCGAAACGCGTCGTAGCGGGGCACCCCCCCGACGATCGCGCCCACCTCGCGCGCGAGCTCCGGCGTGCAGCGCTCGTCGGCGTCGAGAACGAGCACCCATTCGTGCGCGGCGCGGGCGATGGCGGCGTTGCGCTGCTTGCCGATGGTCTCGAACGGGTGGCTGAACACGGTCGCCCCCTCGGCCCGGGCGAGGAGCACGGTGTCGTCGGTGGAGCCGTGCTCGACGACGAGCACCTCCGCCGCCCACCCGGCGACGCTCGCCACGCAGCCGCCGATGTGCGCCTCCTCGTCCTTGGCGGCGATGACGACCGTGACCGGGGTGCGGCCCGCGCTCGAACCGGCCTCGCGGCCGCTCGGCGCACCCCCGGGGGTCGGCGGGACACCGCGCTCGCTCACCGGATCCACCGCGAGCGGTCGCGGGCCCCCTCGATGGCCCGCTCGAGCGCGTCGACCGTCGCTTGCTCGCTGAACTCGCGCGCGGCCCGCGCGCGGCCCGCCTGGCCCATGGCTTCCCGCTCCGGCTCGCGGGCGAGCACCGCCGCGAGGGCCGCCGCCGTCGCCGGCGCGTCGCCCGGCGGCAGATGCATGCCGGTGATCCCGTCGGCGATGTAGCGCCGGGCGACGGCGCCGCGGTCGACGAGCACCGGCTTGCGCAGGGCCATCAGGTCCAGCGCCGCGTAGCTGCCCGTGTCGTGGTCGGCCACCACCCAGCCGATGTGGGCGGCGCGGAGGACGCTGAGGTGGTCGTCGCGCTCGCCGAGGTGGCTGACGACCCGGTTGATCCCGAGCGCGGCGGCGTGCATCCGCAGCTCCTCGGCGTCGGACCCGGGGCCCACGAGGGCCAGATGCAGCTCGGGGTGGCGCGGCGCCAGGAGCGCCACCGTGCGCAGGACGGTGGCGGCGCGCGCCCGCCCCGACGGGTCGTACACGCAGACGAGCAGGAAGTCCGACGGACGGATCCCCGTGCTCTGGGGCGCGGCCGGGCGTACCTCGTCGTAGCGTGCGACGTCGACCCCGAGCTCGGCGACCACCGGCGCGATGCGCCCGCGCAGCGACGGGGCGGCCCGGCGCTCGGCCTCGGAAGTGAACACGAACCCGCTCGCGGCGAGCCACGTGGCGAGCCGCGCCTCGCCGCCGGCCTCGAACCGCGCACCCGCCGGCGTGCGCCGCAGGACTGCGCCGCGGGCCGCCATCCGCACGGCGCAGGCGGCGATGAGGTGTTCGTGCTCGGTGTGCACGAACACGGCCTCGGCGAACCGGTCGAGCAGAATGTCACGCAGGCGCAGGCTCTCGCCGAGCAGCGAGCCCGCCGGCTCGAGCGGGTCGACCTCGAACCCTTCCGACGCCACGTTCTGCTCGACGGCGCTCGCCGGCGGGCAGACGAAGACCACCTGGTAGCCGCGCGCGAGCAGGACCCGCCCCGCGTCGGCGAAGGCGCGGGCGCTCCCCGTCCACTCCGGCGAGGAGTAGTAGAACAGGACGCGCATCTACGAGACGCCCGCCTCGACTCGGTCCCGGAACTGCATCGAGTGCAGGCGGTGGTAGGCGCCGCGCTTCGCCAGCAGCTCGGCGTGCGAGCCGCGCTCGACGATGCGACCGCGGTCCAGGACCAGGATCTGGTCCGCGTGCTCCACCGTCGACAGCCGGTGCGCGATCACGAACACCGTGCGGCCGGCGAGCAGCCGGTCGATCGCCTCCTGCACCAAGCGCTCGCTCTCGGTGTCCAACGCGCTCGTGGCCTCGTCGAGAATGAGGATCGGCGGGTCGACGAGGAGCGCGCGGGCGATGGCGATCCGCTGGCGCTGCCCGCCCGAGAGGCGGGTGCCGCGCTCGCCGAGCAGGGTGTCGTAGCCGTCGGGGAGCTCGGTGATGAAGGGGTGCGCATTCGCGGCGCGGGCCGCGGCCTCGATCTGCGCGGGGCCGTACTTCCCCTCGGCGCCGTAGGCGATGTTGTTCCGCACGGTGTCGTTGAAGAGCACCGTGTCTTGGCTGACGATCCCCATGAGCCGCCGCAGCGACGGGAGCGTGATGTCGCGGGTGTCGACGCCGTCCAGCAGGACGCGGCCGCCGGTCGGCTCGTAGAACCGCGGAATCAGATCGACGAGCGTGCTCTTCCCCGCCCCGCTCGGCCCGACCAGCGCCACGACCTCGCCCCGCGGCGCGGTGAAGCTGATCTCCTGGAGGACCGGCTCCCCGCCGTAGCTGAATCGCACGTCGTCGAAGACGATCGCCTCGCGGAAGTCGCCCACGGCGACGCGCCCTCGGTCGAGCTGCGGCTCGGTGGGCGAGTCGAGCACGTCGAACAGCCGCTCGGCGGCGGCGAGCGACTGTTGCGCCGTGGTCGGGATCTGCGAGAGCTGCTTGAGCGGCTGCAGGAGTCGCATGACGAGCACGAGGAACGCGACGAGCTGCGACCCGCTGAGCGTCCCCTCGACGAGCACCTGCCGAGCCCCGACCCAGAGGATGCCGACGGCGATCATCGTTCCGACCACCTCGGTGATCGGCTGGGCGAGCAGCGAGATGCGCGTGACGCGGGTCATGCCGCGGGCGTAGCGGGCGCTGGCCTCGAGGAACCGACGTCCCTCGTACGCCTCGGCGCCGAACGCCTTGACGAGCCGGATGCCGCCGACCGTCTCCTGCACGACGTTGGTGATCTCGCCGTATTGGTTGGACAGCCGCCGGTAGCCCTTGCGGAGCTTGCGCAGTAGCGGCTGCAGGAGCCCGATCAGGACCGGCGCGACGACGAGGGCGAGGAGCGTGAGCTTCCACGAGATGAGCACAAGCAGCACGACGTACGTGAGCACCACGGCGCTGCTCTGCAGCGACGTCGTGACGAGCTGCGTGACGACTTGCTTCGTCTGCGCCGTGTCGCTGAGGACGCGCGCGAGGATCTGCCCGGCCTTCGTCCGCTGGAAGTAGGTGAGCGGGAGCCGCCCGAGATGCAGGTAGACGGCGTTCCGCAGGTCGCGCGTGACCACCTCCTGGAGGCCGGCGCCGAGCTGCCCGGCGAGCCAGACGAAGGCGTTCTTGAGCGCGATCGTGCCGAGGATGAACAGCACGACCACCTGCAGGGACCCCATCTTGTCGGCGGGGTCGAGGAGGCGGCCGACGGTCGCGGCGAGGAGGCGCGTCACCCCTGTCTCCCCGCCCGCCGCCGGAAGCGGGGCGAGGTCGAAGAGGGCGTTGAGGAACGGGATCAGGAGGGTGAAGGAGAACCCGTCGAGCACCGCGGCCACGACGTTACAGGCCACGGTCGCCGCCATCCGCCAGCGGTGCGGGCGGAGGAAGCGCAGGAGGCGGCGGTACATGAACTACGCGGGAGTCGGGAGTCGGGAGTCGGGAGTCGGAGGGGCCTCGGGCAGCTCCCACCTCTGACCGCCGCTGTCCCGCAGTCCCGGCTCGCGACTCCCGACTCCCGACTCCCGGATCTCGCCGGAGTCGTCTGCGTTCATGGCGTGTCGCTTCACCGCTTCGGCGTCAACAACGCCAGCGGAAGGATGACTTCTTCCGGCGTGACGCCGCCGTGTAGGAAGGACCCGCGGTAGCGGCTCTGGTACTCGCGCAGCTTCGTGGGATAGACGAAGAAGGCGTCACCAGCCGCGAGCAGCGTGTTGGCGCCGAGGCCCCGGCGGGGCAGGCGTAGATCGTCCTCACGCGGAAAGGTGAGGGCGTACTCGGGGCGCTCCGCGCGCAGGTCCTCCCCGAACTTGTAGCGGAGGTTGGCCGTCGCGTCGCGCTTGGCGAACACGGTCGCCGGGGTCATGCAGTGGATGGAGCCGTGGTCGCTCGTGAGCACGACCTTGACGTTGCGGCGGGCGGCCTCCTTCAGCACCGAGAGGAGCGCGGACCGCTCGAACCACTGGCGCGTGATCTGGCGCAGGGCGATCTCGTCGCGGGCCACCTCGTACAGGATCGCCGACTCGCTGCGGCCGTGGGTGAGAAGGTCCACGAAGTTGAACACGAACGCGCTCACCCCCTCGGGCCCGATCGCTCCGGCGAGGTGCCGCTCCAGGTCGTCGGAGTCGCCGGCCGTCGAGATCTTCTGGTAGCGCACCGGCACCGGGTGGTGGAGCTCCTGGAGGTGGAGCTCGAGCAGCTCGCGCTCGTGGGCGTTGAGGGTCTCGTCCTCGCGCTCGCCCCACCAGTCGGGGAGGCGGGCCGCGATCTCGCCCGGGAAGAGGCCGCTGAAGAGCGCGTTGCGCGAGTAGGGCGTGGCCGTGGGGAGGATCGAGAAGTAGTGCGTCGTCTCCACCTGGAAGTAGGGCGCGAGCAGCGGCTCGATCACCCGCCACTGGTCGAGGCGCAGGCAGTCGACGACGACGAAGGCGGCGGCCCGGTCCTGCTTGAGCACCGGCAGGAGAAACTCGCCGATGACGTCGATGGAGAGTGGGGGGCGGTCGCCCTCCAGCTCGCGGAGCCACGCGGGGTAGGCGCGGCGCATGAACTGCGCGAACTCGCGGTGCATGTCCGGGTAGAGTCCGCGCAGCGACTCGTACAGGCCCGTCTCGCCCGCCTCCGCCAGGTCGATGTCCCACTGCGTGAGCTCGATGTAGCGCTCGATCCACCCGCGCCAGTCGGGGGGGTGCTGGCGGTCCAGCTCCATGGCGCGGAAGCGCTCGACGAAGCGGCGGGCGACGGCCTGTTGCCGGAGCCGCGCCCCCTCGAGGATGCGCGTGACCGCGGTGAGCACCTGGCGCGGGTTGACGGGCTTGACCAGATAGTCGCGAACGTTCGCGCCGAGTGCCTCGCGCAGCGTGGCG
>Ga0307409_100001708_pt1 | contig 11064 bp, 10 predicted proteins | sample 322Ometagenome_2_FD_203888 | JGI IMG/M metagenome (GOLD analysis project Ga0307409, IMG submission 203888) | Maize rhizosphere microbial communities from greenhouse at UC Davis, California, United States - 322HYB-O-2 | ecosystem: Host-associated > Plants > Roots > Rhizosphere > Soil | place...
AGCGTCACGCGCCGGTCCTTCACCCGCAGCCCGCCGCGCGCGTTGGCGATGGCCAGCGTGCCGTAGGTGACGCGGGCGGCAGCCGCCTGGAGCGCGAAGTCCACGTTCGCCGGCACCGGGATGACCTCCATCGCCGCGTCGGAGCGCCACTCGTTGAGGTCGAAGTGGCTGCTCGTCACGCTCGCCCGGCCGCGCAGCTCCTCGTCGCGGAGCGCGAAGCCGAGGAGGTTCTCGAGCGTGCCCGTCGCCCGCACGTCGCTGCTCCCCACGCGGCCGCTGAAGGACGTGAGCTCGGCGCTCCGCGGCGTGAGGCGCAGCGCCGCCGTGTCCACCGCGAGCGGGTGCGGCAGCGCCGCGGTGCGCAGCGCGAGGCGCCTCACGCCCACGGTACCGCGGGCGGCCACCCGCTCGTACTCGCCCCGGTCGACGTGCGACTTGCGCGCGCGCATGGCGACGTCCGCCGCGACGACGCCCGACAGCTCCTTCACGCCGTCGAGCTTCATCGTGCGCGGGACGTCCGCGAGGTCGAGCGTGCCGGCGAGGCGCGCGTCCACGTCCGGGTCGCTCACCGGCGTGCGCATCACCAGCGAGGCGTCCAGCGGCTGGCCGCCGATCACGGCGTGGAACCGCTTCAGGTTGACGACCGTGCGGTCCACGTCGCCGCCGGGGTTGTCGACGGCGAGGTCCACGACGATGTCGCGCGCCGGGAGGGGGAGGTCCGGGTAGCGGAAGGTGCCGTTCTGCACGCTCGCCTTCACCGCGAACGCCGGGAAGGCCTTGGGGCCGTACTCGCCCCGCACGCGTGCGGACACCGACATCCGGCCGGTGGTCTGCAGCCGCGCGAAGTCGCGGGCGTAGATGGCGGGCACGAGCGAGAGGATGTCGCCGAACGCCGTGCTCGGCGTGGCGAAGGTCAGGTCGAGGGCGACGTTCGGGTCGCGCATGGCGACGGCGCCGGAGAACGCGAGGGCCAGGCCGTTGAGCCGCAGCGTGTCGTTGGTGACGGTGAAGCGGCGCGCGGCGAGGTCGGCGGCCACGTTCGCCCGCAGGTCGAGCGCGACGCGGCTGAGGTAGGGGACGCCGGCGAAGCGGAGCGAGACCGTGTCGGCGTGCGTGCGCGACGCGAGGTCGAAGCGCTGGCGGGCGAAGTCGCCGCGCAGCGAGTGCTCGAGCCCCACCATCGACGCGGTGACGCCGGCCTGGCGGTCGTCGAGCGTCACCGTGCCCTCGTGGATGGCCAGCTCGCGCAGGGTGAGGGCGATCGCGCGCGACGGGCCGGCGCTCGGGCGCTCCGGCTCGCGGGCGATGTCCCAGTTGGCGGTGCCGTCCTGAAGGACGCGCAGGCGGACGACCGGCCGCTGCAGCGCGACCTCGCGGACGACGATGCGGTCGCCGCCACGGAGGTTGCGGATCACGCTGCCCAGGTCGAGCACCAGGCGGATCTCGCGCACCGCGACGAGCGTGTCCCCGGCGAACGGCTTCACGCCGGCGACCGACAGGTCGTCCAGGCGGAGGGTGACGTTCGGGAAGTCGCGCAGGACGCTGAGCCCCACGCCCCCCCACGCCACCCGGGCGTTCACGGTGCGCCCGATCTCCGCGCGCAGCCGCGACGCGATGCGGTCGCGGAAGAGGTAGGGGACGATCAGCAGGGCGAGGAGCAGCGACGCGGCGAGGGCGGCGAGCGCGAGCGCGGGCTTGCGTGGGAATGGCATGACGCAGGGGACAGTGGTCGGGCGGGGCGGGGACCATGCGAGTGCGCCCGCATTGTGATCCGGGTCGCACTCGCGAGGGTCGGCATCGGACTCTCCCTGCTGGACGATCCGGTGGCGCCCCTGGTCTCCACGGGCACGTGCCCCGCTCGTACCGCGGCGGGGGCGCGTCCGTTCCGCCGGCCCCTCGGCCGCACGCCTCAGACCTCGATCAGCGCCCGGCCGCTCGTGGGGAGCGCGTCGAGCGCCGGGTTGGCGTGCGACTCCTTCATGATGTCGAGCACGACACGTCCGGTGATGGTGCCGGCGCGCATCCGGTCGAACACGGCGTTGATCGACGACAGCGGCTGGCGGTCGATGGCCACGCGCACCTTGCCCGCGGCGGCGAACTCCAACGCCTCGGCCATGTCCATGCGCGTGCCGACGATCGAGCCGCGGATCGTGAGCCGCTTGAGCACCACGTCGAAGATCGGCGTCGCGAAGTCGCCGGGGGGGAGCCCCACGAGCGCGCAGGTGCCGCCGCGGCGCAGCATGCCGATCGCCTGGGTGAAGGCCGCCGGGGAGACCGCCGTGACGAGCGCGCCGTGCGCGCCGCCGATCTCCCGCTGCACCGTCGCGACCGGGTCCTCCGCCGCCGCGTTCACGGTGAGCTCCGCGCCATGGTCGCGGGCGAGCGCCAGCTTGTCCGCGCTGACGTCCACGGCGGCGACGCGCAGCCCCATGGCCCGGGCGTACTGCACGGCGAGGTGCCCGAGCCCGCCGATCCCCGAGATCACGACCCACTGGCCGGGGCGCGTGTCGGTCTCCTTGAGCCCCTTGTAGGTGGTGACGCCGGCGCAGAGGATGGGCGCGGCGGTGGCGAAGTCGAGCGCCTCGGGGAGGCGGGCGACGTACGCGGCCTCGGCGAGCACGTAATCGGCGAAGCAGCCGTCCACCGAGTACCCCGAGTTCGTCTGCCGCGGGCAGAGCGTCTCGCGTCCGGTAAGACAGTACTCGCACGCGCCGCAGGCGCCGTGCAGCCAGGCGACGCCGACGCGGTCGCCGTCCGTGAGGTCGTCGACGCCGGGGCCGACGGCGGCGACGTAGCCCGCGCCCTCGTGCCCGGGGACGAAGGGGAGCGTGGGCTTCACCGGCCAGTCGCCGTTCGCGGCGTGCAGGTCCGTGTGGCAAACGCCGCTGGCGACGACGCGGACGAGCACCTGGCCGGGGCCGGGCGTCGGGATGGGCAGCTCCTCGATGGTGAGCGGCTGTCCGAAGGCGCGGACGACCGCCGCCTGCATGGACTTCGACATTGTGCGTTCCTCCACGGCCGGGCGGTGGCGAGCGGAAGTGGTGCCGCTCGAGTCGTGCGGCTCGACAGTACGGCGGCGGCGGGACGTCGTCTGTCGGGAAAACGCGAAGCGGAGCAGGGAGACGGCTGCGGCGGGCGCACGGCCGCGAGCTCCGGGTTCCGACCGGCGCGTCAGCCGGTGCCTGACGGTCCCCGGCCGTGCTCGGCGCTACCCTGGCCGGCGGCGCGGCGCGCGGCAGAGAGAAGCACGCGTGCGCACCGCGCGAGGCACGCGTGCGCACCGCGCCCGGTGGCGCGCCGCGCAGCGAACGGCGTCCCTGGAGGCTCGCCATGCGACTCGACCGCGTAGTCATCGGCACCGACTTCAGCGCCGCGTCGGTGGAGGCGGCGAAGTGGACGGCGGAGCACTTCGCGTACGGCGCCCAGCTGGTGCTCGTGCACGTCGTCAGCGTGCCCGAGCCGCCGCGCTTCTTCCGCGGGCGGTACCCGGCGCCGGACGCGCTCGTGGAGACGGCGCGCGCCGGCGCCGAGGCGCGATTGCGCGAGCTGGGGCGCGCGCTCGGCGCCGAGCGACTGCGCGTGGAGGTGCGGGTCGGGCGTCCCGCGGAGGAGCTCGCGGCGGCGGCGGCCGATCACAACGCCGACGTGATCGCCGTCGGGCGGCACGGCGAGCGGCCGGGCGTGTGGCACCGCCTGGGGAGCACCGCGGACGCGCTCGTTCGCGCCGCGACGGTGCCGGTGCTCCTGGCCACCCGGGTGCGCGACGTCCGGCCGCGGCGGATCCTGGTCGCGCTCGACGAGAGCGACGCCACGGGCGCGGTGGCGAGCTGGGCGCGGGCGCTCGGCGACCGCTTCGACGCCTACGTGCTCGCGGTCCACGTGGTGAGCTCGGCGGTCGTGAGCCACCTCTTCGCCGCGCCCGGCGCGGGCGCCGACGGCGGCGCGTCGGCCGAGCAGATGTCCCACGACGAGGCCCGCGAGGGGCTGCGGCGCGACGCCGACCGGTGGATCGAGGGGCTGGTCGGAACGGGCGCGGCGCGCGAGCGCGTGAGCAGCGAGGTGGCGTTCGGCGAGCCCGGGCAGGAGATCCTGGCCGCCGCGGAGCGGCACGAGAGCGAGCTCATCGTGGTGGGGAGCCACGGCGCCGGGCGCGCGCGGCGCTTCATAGCCGGGAGCGTGGCGAGCGAGGTGCTGCGCGGTGCGACCTGTCCGGTGCTCGTCGTCGTGCCGCCGGTGGACGAGATCGAGGACTGAGCGCGCGGTGAGGGCCACACGCGCGGGACGGCGCCGCCGGATGTCCGGCGGCGCCGTCCCGCGCGTGCCCGTCAGCGGTCGGCGTCGCGCCGCGCGCGGCGATCGACCGGGTCCACCTCGATGAACAGCGCCTGCATGCTGTTCAGCACGACGCGCTCCCCGTTCGGCTTCTCGATCAGCACGTGACCGGGCCGGTCGGCGATGCGGCGCACGCGATCGCCCTCGTGCAGCTGCTGCGAGGGGGTGAGGGTCCGCTTCGTCTCCGGAGGAATGCGCTTGACGGCCAGCGGCTCGTGGGCCGGCGCGAGCGCGAGGCAGTGAGAGAGGTCCATGGGGAATGGCATGCGATTCTCCCGGGCGAGGGTGGCTGACGCGGACGCCGCGCAGCGCACGGCGCAGCCGACGGCTCGTACGACCGTATTGAAGCAGGCTACACCGGCATCAAAGTGCGCGCCATCGGCGGAGTCCCCGCACCGGTGTCCGGAAATCCCCGATCCGGATCGTGCGGTGCGGCCTGCCCTCGCGCGCGCCGGCGGCGTGCGCGCGTGCGTCGCGGCCGCGCCGCCCTGGCAACCGTGACGGCACGCGACCGACGGCCCACTGTCGGGCGTCCCCCGATAGACCGGCCTCGCGTGCGCTGCGAACGTGCCGGTACGGACACACGCTCGCACGCGAGGGAGGAGAGATGCTCGAGTACTCGGTCACCGCCAGGCGTACCGCACCGGCTACCGCCGTCGTGCTGTGCGCGCGCAGCCCCGGCGCGGCGGTGGCGCTCGACACCGACCCGGCGGGGCGCAGGGACGCGTTGAACCCGGCGGAGCTGCTGCTGACGGCGCTCGGCGCCTGCATGCTCAAGGGGATCGAGCGCGTCACGCCGATGCTCCGGTTCCAGCTCCGCGGCGCCGCGGTGCACGTCCACGGGGTGCGGCAGGACTCTCCGCCGCGGATGCTCCGCATCGACTACGAGCTCGTCATCGACACCGACGAGCCCGACCGACGGCTGGAGCTCCTGCACGCGAACGTGCGGAAGTTCGGCACCGTCTACAACACGATCGCGGACGCCGTGGAGCTCGCGGGCAGCATCCGCCGCGGCGACGCCGCGCAGGGGGCGACGGCGAGCGCATCGTCGGCGGTGCCGACTGCCGCGGACGAGTACTGCTGACCGTGCGCCGCGGCGAGAGCGCGGCGCGCCAGGGGAACGAGGACGAGCGCGCGCCGTCGCCCGGCATCGCCGGCCGCGACCTGCGCGCCGAACCATGAGCGAGCCGGAGGTCCACATGTGGAGATCGAGCTGGCTGGGCAGCGCACCACGGTCCGCGGTGCTGGGGGCGCTCGCCGCCGCGCTCGCCGCGCCGCGCGAGGCGCCCGCGCAGGAGCACGGCCACGGCAGGGACAGCGCGGCGACGGCGGCCGCACGCGGCGTCGCCGAGATCCCGCGCTCGATGAAGGAGGAGCACGCCGAGCTCCATGCGCGGCTGGTGGCGGCCACGCGGGCACCCGGGCGCGTGGGCGAGGCCGCACGCGAGGTGGCGAAGGTGCTGGACCCGCACTTCGCGCGGGAGGAGCAGATCGCCCTGCCGCCGCTCGGCCTGCTGCGTCCGCTCGCCGAGGGCCGCGCGCCGGCGGGCATGGCGGCGGTGCTGCCGATGACGGACTCACTGAAGCGGGAGCTGCCCTCGATGCTGACCGAGCACATGGCGATCGGCGTCGCGGTGAAGCGGCTGGCGCGGGTCGCCAAGGACGCGGGGCACGCGGAAGCGGAGCGCCTGGCGCACGAGATCCAGCGGCACGCGCTCACCGAGGAGGAGGTGACGTATCCGGCGGCCGTGCTGGTGGGGGAGCTGGTGCGGGCGCGCGCGCGCCGCAGCGCTCCGGCGGGGCCGTGAGGGGCGCGCGCATGCGTATCGCCACGCTGGTCGGGGCGGGCGCGGCGGCCGCCGTCACGGCGGCGCTGCTCGGCTGGTCGGGGTGGGCCGCGGTGACCTGGACGCGCTACGGCCGCACGGCGCGGCGCGCCGCGCGCGACGTCCTCCTCGACCGCTACATGCCCACGTACGAGGTGACGGACAGCCACGAGGCGCGCGTGGCGGCGCCCGCGGCGGTCACCTACGCGACCGTCGTCGGCATGGGCATGCAGGAGTCGCGCGCGGTGCGGGCGATCGTCCGCGCACGCGAGCGGCTGATGCGGGCGACCGGCGGGAGCTCGTGGCCTGCGGGCGGGATCGTGGAGCAGATGCGGAGCTCGGGGTGGGCCGTGCTCGCCGAGGAGCCGGGGCGGTCCGTCGCGCTCGGGGCGGTCACCCAGCCCTGGCGCGGCGACGTCGAGTTCCGGGGGCTGCCGGCCGACGAGTTCCGGGCCTTCGACCGCGAGGGGTACGTGCGGATCCTCACGACCATCGAGGTGGAGCCGACGGGGCCGGCGGCCTCCGTGCTCCGACTGGGCACGCGCGTGGCGACGACCGACGCGGCGGCTCGGGCGCGCTTCCGCCGCTACTGGGCCGTGTTCTCACCGGGCATCCTGCTCATCCGCTACGCGCTGCTCCGCCGCGCGAAGGGGGAAGCCGAGCGCCGGCACCGGCGGCAGCGCCCCGCCGCGGAGGTCGCTCGCACGCCGGGCACGCGCGCCACGTCGCTGCTCCCGCCGGCGCCGGCACGATGACGCGCGCTCGGGACACGACGCGTACGGCGCTCACCGCGCTGGGGGGCGCCGTGGTGGGGGGCGCCAGCCTCGCCGCGGCCGCGACGCTCGCGAGCTTCCGGGCCACCAACGACGAGCGGCGCCGCGCCCTGCCCGGCGACCGGTTCGTGCCCGCGCCGCTGAGCGTCACCACGCAGGCGGTGACGATCGACGCGCCGCCGGAGCGCGTCTGGCCGTGGCTCGCGCAGATGGGCGCGGACCGCGGCGGCTGGTACAGCTACGACCGCGTGGACAACCGCGGCCGGCCGAGCGCCACGTCGATCCGCCCGGAGCTGCAGCACGTGACGCCGGGCGACGTCTTTCCCGCCGTCCCCGGCGCGACCGACGCGTTCGTGGTGGCGGCCGTGGAGCCGCCGCGCGACCTGGTGCTCGCGGTGCCCGGAGCGAGGGGCGACGTGGTGAGCTGGGAGTTCCATCTCGCCCCCGTGGGCACCCGGCGCACACGACTGCTGGTGCGGGCGCGCGTCGCGCCGCGCTGGCTGGAGGGGTCGTCGCGCGGCGACGATGCCTCGCGGGGACACTTCTTCATCGATCGCGTCTACAGGGTGCTGGCGCGGCTGCCGGCGCCGCTCATGCTCGCGGCCGGCGGCCTGGGGCATCGCGTGATGCAGAACCGACAGCTCCGCAACATTCGGCGCCGCGCGGAGGGCGCGACGCACGCCGCGCCCTACCCGGGATAGCGCCCTCGGCGGTCACGGCGCGGGCGACTGATCCGGCACGAGCACCGCCGCGCCGGTGACCTCGCCGCGCCGCAGCCGCGCCAGCGCGTCGTTCGCGAGGGCGAGCGGGTACCGCTCCACCCGCGTGCGCACGGGGACGAGGGGCGCGAGGGCCAGGAACTCCTCGCCGTCGCGGCGCGTGAGGTTCGCCACGGAGCGCAGCACGCGCTCCCCCCAGAGCAGCGCGTAGGGGAACGTCGGCACGTCGCTCATGTGGATGCCGGCGCACACGACCGTACCGCCCTTGCCCAGCGCGCGCAGTGCCGCCGGCACCAGCGCGCCCGCCGGCGCGTAGATGATGGCGGCGTCCAGCTCCACGGGCGGCCGCTCGTCCGACGCGCCCGCCCATTCGGCGCCGAGCTCGCGCGCGAAGCGCTGCCCCTCCTCGTCGCCGGCTCGCGTGAAGGCGAAGACGCGGCGGCCCTCGTAGCGCGCCACCTGCGCCACGATGTGCGCGGCGGCGCCGAAGCCGTAGAGCCCCAGGCACTCCGCGTCCCCCGCCGCGCGCAGCGAGCGATAGCCGATGAGCCCGGCGCAGAGGAGCGGGGCCGCCGCGTCGTCGGCGAGCGCGGGGGGCAGTGGAAGGGCATAACGCTCGTCGGCCACCGCGTACTCGGCGTAGCCGCCGTCCACGTGGAACCCGGTGAAGCGCGCGCGGTCGCACAGGTTCTCGCGCCCACCGCGGCAGTAGCGGCACTCGCCGCACGTCCAGCCCAGCCAGGGGACGCCGACGCGGTCCCCGGGCGCGAAGCGCTGGACGCCGGCGCCGGCCGCGGCTACGATGCCGACGACCTCGTGGCCAAGGACGAGGGGACGCCTGGGCGGGGCGAGCTCGCCGTCGGCGACGTGGAGGTCGGTGCGGCACACGCCGCAGGCGCGCACGCGCAGCAGCAGCTGGCGCGGGCCGGGGAGCGGCCGGTCGACTACGGCGGCCCGGAGCGGCTGGCCGGGCTCGTCCAGGAGCATGGCGCGCATGCGCACGGTCACGAGGGGCGCGGCGTCGGGCCGGGCGACCACGGCCCGGCGGTCGCCCGGGTCCGACTCTCCGGCCGGGCGTCCGTCTCGTAAGGCTCGCCGCGCGTAATCCGTTCCCCTATCGTAGTCGAGGCTTCCGCCTGACAGCGGGAGGGCACACGGCGCTGCAACGTGGTCGCGGACCGCCGCGCATGAGCTCGCGTGGGCGTGCCGCAAGCCTCCGGTCGCCCGACGCCGGGGTCGGGACCGCCGGCCTGCCGTCCGGGTCGCCGCACCGTCAGCTCCAGGGGGTACCGACGCATGAACGCGGTGGCAGTCGCGCCCACGGGGCGCACGAGGCCGCAGCCGCTGGTCGGCGCGGTCGAGGGAGTGGGGCGCCTCACCCGCCGCGGCGTGGAGGCGGTGGGGCGGCTGGCGCGGTTCGTCCGCGACACCGCGCGCGCGGTGGCGGACGTGGGCACGTGGTGGCCGCTGACGACGCTGCACGCACGCCTCCTCGGCGTCGACTCCCTGCCGATCGCGCTCTTCATCGCCGTGTTCACGGGCATCGTGCTCGCGCTGCTCGCCAGCTACACGTTCACCGGCGCGGTGCCGCTCTACTTCGTGGGCACGCTGGTGGAGAAGACGATCACGATGGAGCTGGCGCCGGTGCTCACCGGGCTCGCGCTGGCCGGTCGCGTGGGCGCGAGCATCGCCGCCGAGCTCGGGACGATGCGCGTCACCGAGCAGATCGACGCGCTGGAGACGCTCGCGTACGACCCCCACGCCTACCTCGTCGTGCCGCGCGTGATCGCCGGGACGCTCATGTTCCCACTGGTGGTGGGGCTGGCGATGGTCGTCGGCGTCGGCGCCGGGTGGCTCGCGTCGCTGCTGCTCCTCGACCTCTCGACGGCGCAGTTCGTCAAGGGGATGCGGCTCTTCTTCACCGAGTTCGACGTCCGGTACGGGCTCGTCAAGTCGTCGAGCTTCGGCTTCGCCGTCACGCTCACCGGCTGCATCACCGGCATGCGCGCCGGCGGCGGCGCCCAGGGCGTCGGGCGCGCGGCGACCAAGGCCGTGGTGTACTCGGCCGTCGTGATCCTGATCCTCGACGCTTTCTGGGCCGTGGTGTGGCTCCTGGGGCGAACCAAGTGACCGACATGCGACGAACCAATGATTTCGTGGTCGGACTCGTCACGCTCGCCGGCGCGGCGGTGATCGTCGGCGCCACGCTCTGGGTGCAGCAGGCCGCCCTGGGGCAGCGGGAGTCGGGGGTGACCGCCCGCTTCCGCGACGTCGGCAACGTGCAGGTGGGGAACGCGGTCGTGATCCGCGGCGTGCGCGCGGGGCGCGTCAAGCGCATCGAGCTGGCGGACGGCGGGTGGGTGGAGATGCAGATGCTGCTCGATCCGGCCGTCGAGCTTCCCCACGACCCCGCCGTGCTCGTGAGCGCCTCGAGCCTCTTCGGCGAGTGGCAGGCGACGGTCATGTCCAAGTCGGGGCTGCCCCCGAACCCCGACGTTCAGCAGCAGATCGCCGAGGCATCGGGCGACCGGCACGTGCTGCCGGGTGCGTCGCTCCCCGACATCGCGCAGCTCACGGGGGTGGCGGCGCGCATCGCGGACGACGTGGCGTCCGTCGCGGAGCGCGTCCAGGTCGCGTTCACCGACAGCGCCGCGCGCGAGCTGCGCCGCTCGATCGGCAACGTGGAGCGGGTGACGTCCGATCTCGCCGTCGCCGTAGGCCGCCACTCGAACAACCTCGACGGCGTGCTCGTGGACGTGCGGGCGGGCACCCGCTCGCTGAACGCGGCCGCCGCCTCGCTGCGCCGCACCACCGCGCGCGTCGATTCGTCGACCTCCGCCGGCGAGATCACGCGGATGGTGGCCGACGCCGGCGAGGCCACCGCGCAGCTCAGGGCGGCGGCCGTCGTGCTCCGCGCCGTGGCGGACAGCCTGTCCGCGTCGCAGGGCACGCTGCAGCGCGTGCTGGTGCGCACGGACTCGGTGATGGTGAAGGTGAACGCGGGGCAGGGCTCGCTCGGCCAGCTCGTCACCAACCCGTCGCTCTACCACAACGGCGACTCGCTCGTGGCCGAGCTGCGCGACCTGGTGGCCGACATCCGCGCTCACCCGAAGAAGTACGTGAACGTGCGCATCTTCTGAGGCTCCGGTGGTCGCAGCTCTCACAGGCGACGAACACGGCTTCTGCCGGACGGTGCTCGCGGGCACGGACGAGCGCTCGCCGCCGCCCGGCTCGTGACGCCGCGCCGCCCGCGGCCCCGCGCGCTACTGCGCCGGCGGCGCCGGCGGAGGCGCCAGGAACGACAGCAGCGTCTGGCCGTCGCCGTGACCGATGCGGAGCGCGACGTCGCTGTCGTTCGCGTCGCTCATGACCGCCACGGCGGTCACGCCCGAGATGGTGCGCGTGAGATGTCGT
>Ga0307409_100001710_pt1 | contig 11062 bp, 6 predicted proteins | sample 322Ometagenome_2_FD_203888 | JGI IMG/M metagenome (GOLD analysis project Ga0307409, IMG submission 203888) | Maize rhizosphere microbial communities from greenhouse at UC Davis, California, United States - 322HYB-O-2 | ecosystem: Host-associated > Plants > Roots > Rhizosphere > Soil | place...
ACCAGAAGGACGGCGAAGCGGTCGGCTGCCTCATCCATGAGATGGTCCACATCGTCCAATTCGGCTCCGGCAAGCGCGCGGCCCGCGGCGTGCCAACGTGGTTCTTCGAAGGCGCCACCGACTACATCCGCTGGTATCTCTTCGAGCCCGAGCGGAATGGCACCGTGATCCGCAATCCGGATCGTGTGAAGTACGACGACAGCTACCGCACCACCGCGAACTTCATGGACTGGGTGACGCGGACCTACACGAAGGACCTCATCGCCAAGGTTCACGTCGCCATTCACGAAGGCTACTCGGTGGACCTGTGGAAGACCTGGACCGGCAAGCCCGTCGAAGAGTTGGAGAAAGAGTGGAAGGATGACCTGCGCAAGCGCTTGGAGAAGAAGTGATTTTCTCCCGGAAACGATTGAGGCCGCGGCGGACAGCAGCGATGCTGTCGCGGCCCTGCCGTGACTTATAACGAATCCATCGACTGGCTGTTCTCGACCCAGATGTTCGGCATCAAGCTGGGCCTCGACGGGCCGCGGCGCTTGCTCAAGGAGTATCTGGCCTTTCCCGCCCATGGCGTGAAGGTCATCCACGTCGCGGGCACCAACGGCAAGGGCAGCACCTGCGCGATGATCGACGCGGTGGCCCGCGCGGGTGGTCATCGCTGCGGGCTCTTCACCTCGCCGCACCTCATTGACTACCGCGAACGCATCCGCGTCTCCGGTGTCGAGATTCCCGAGGACTCGTGCGCCGCGATGCTCACGGACCTGCGAGCGTTGTGTGAAACGCTGGATCCGCATCCGACCTTTTTCGAGATCACCTTGGCTCTCGCCATGCGCTGGTTCCGCGAGTGTGAGTGCGAGCTGATCGTGCTCGAAACCGGCATGGGCGGACGCCTCGATGCCACCACCGCGGTGCCTGCCGATGTCTGTGCGATCACGCCCGTGGGGCTGGATCACATGCAGTGGCTCGGCGATACGGTGGAAGCCATCGCCGCCGAAAAGGCGGGCATTTTCGTCGAAGGCTCGCCCGCCATTTCCTCCCCACAGGAGCCCGGCGTGCAGCGGGTGTTAGAGAAAGAAGCGAACGAGCGCCGCAGCCCGCTTTCGTTCATCGACGCGCCACTCCAGGGCTACCCCGTCGCCTTGCCGGGACCGCATCAACGCTGGAACGCCGCGCTCGCTCTCGAGTGCCTCTACGCTGCCGGCTTTCGCCTCGACTACGAGGTCGTCCTGCACGGGCTGTCGAAGGTTCGCTGGCCGGGCCGCTTCGAGCAGATCGCTCACAACGGGCGCGAGGTTGTGCTCGATGGCGCGCACAATCCTCAAGGAGCCGCGGTGCTTGCCGATACGTGGAAAGAACAGTTCGGATCAAAGAAAGCCACACTCGTCTTCAGTGCGGTGGCCGCGAAGGACATCTCCGGCATCCTCGCGCTGTTAGCCCCTTTGGCGGAGATCATTCACATCTGCCCGGTCGATACCCCGCGCGCCGCCCCTCCGGAAGAACTCGCCGCCGCGTTGCCAGCCGGCTCGCCTCCTCGCGTCTGCCATCCCAACTTCGAGGCGGCCTTCGCTGCGGCGATGGCGGGGGAGGGAATCATCCTCGTCGCGGGCTCGCTGTTCCTCGTCGGTGAAGCGAAGGCCTTGCTGGAGGGTGGCACCTTCCAGCCCAGTACGCAGTGAAGGAGGGCACAGGGCCCTCCTTCGTGAGAATCGTTAGTTCTAAAACCGCTGACGGTTACTGGAGCACGTAGGTGGTCATGGTCACCGTTGGCACGCGCTTCGAGAGCTTGAAGGTGAAGAAGGTCATGTCCACGGCGGTCGGTTCGTTGGTGGTCGTATTCTTGTGAACCGACGAAACGGTTGGCTGGGCACCCTTCTTGGGCTTGTTGATGTAGGCATTCGCGCCGACGACACCCGAGAGGAAGCCGATCTTGAAGCCGGGGCCGATGAGTTCGCCCTTCTTGCCGATGGTGAAGGTAACCTGTTGGCCGACGGTGAGGTTCGGCACGCCGGCGGGAGCGGTAGGGCTGAGGACGGGAGAGCCACCAAAGCCGGTAGTTGTGGCGGTTTGAGCAGTGGTCACCGTGAAGGTGAAGGTCTTGCCGGGGGCAAAGTCCCCGAAGATAGCCGGGGGTTTGGGAGTGGCGGCTTGGGCAACGGACAACGGGAGTACAGCAGCAATGAGCGCAAAAGCGCGGAGGAGTAGCTTTTTCATCTGAGGGGATGGCAAGGAGATGCCAAACGCCTGCTAGAGGATTGTTAGGTTCAGATCAAGGGAAAATCCCTATAGCCTGATGGTCCTCAGAAACCATGCAACTCGCCCGTTACTCATTGAAGCGGAATGACTGCGCGGTTCCGGTTGTGGGCGGGTCAACCAGCGAGGTAGCTGCTCGGTGGATTGTCCAAGGATAGACGTCACTTCTCGCGCTTCATCATCCCCGGCGGCAATCCGGTCTCAACCTTCTTGGTTGGCTCCACACCCGGTGGCAGGCCTGGCACGCTGCTAGGCTTCGCCTCCGGGGCGGGCGGCACATTCGTGGTCGTGTTGGGACTCTTGTCCTTCCGCATCTCGGCAAGCGCCCGCTGGCTTGCTGCCAGGTCCGCTGCCAGTTGCTCCTTCGGCTTGGGAGCGCCCGCCCATCCTCCAGGCTTCGGCGCTTCCATGGTCTCGCCCTTTTCAGTGACGACCATGCGGCCCTCCTTCGCTTTCACATCCCATGAGATGTAGGGAGAGGAATTGACGATGATGTAATGCTTCCCGCCTGATGGAACATTGAAATGGTTCTCGCGACCGGAAAGCATCTCCTTGATGACAAGCTCCCCCGTCGCGGCGTCACGCACGCTGATCATCACCCACTTTTGCTTCCAGCCGCTATCGGTAGTGGCTCGCCAATAGGGATTGTCGCGCTTGCTCGGGGGCAGATCTTTCAGGCTCCATTGCAGAACATAAGGGCCTTTGAATTCGTAGGCGTTCGACTTCTGGTCATCGCCGCTTCCCGTGTGAATCGGAGTGCCACCGGAGAAGGCGGACTGCGCGGCACATGGGGCACATGGAAGAGCCAGGGCGATCAGGAGCAGGAAAGTTTTCATCGGAAGAGGAGTTACTTGGCCGGGCGTCACCCGAATCGTGGGCGCCTCGCGACGCGAATCAGGCCATCAAGCAGCGCGGACATCCCGGCGCGTTCTCAATGCGACGACACTTCCGGGAGCGGCGGGGAGCCGAACAGCGGGCAATCGTAGTCAAGGGATGGGCCGGTGCGGGGCAGGGGCAAGGTTGGCGGCGTGAGCCACGGCGGGACCGTGCCCTGGATCTGGTCGAGGCGGTCGGTCAGCCGGATGAAGGGTTCCGATTCCAGCACCAACTGGAGTTCGGCGCCGCCGGGGACGCTGTGCTTCCAGTTCTTCGGGAAGCCGCCCTTCTGTTGCCGGAAGCTTTCCAAGCGCAGCGCGCTGAGGGTCACGATCCGCCGCCACATCAGGCGACGATGGTTCTCGCAGAAACCCAGGATCAGCGTGGCTTCACCCGGATCCACCGAGACCTTCAGGCCGATCTGCGGAGGCAGGTCACCGACGCGGCGGCTGTTTCTCCAATGGCGGGCCAGTGCCACCGAGGCCGGCACCAGGGTCGTGTTTTGCTCCGCCAGCAGACGGCGGACGACGCGGATGCGCGGATAGAGATCCCGCCAGAAACGGGGATCAAGCGATGCCTGGGCGGCGGCATCGGCGGTGGCCGAAAGACGGCTGGCGTCGGACCATGCCGCCACCAGAAGCAAGCTCTCCACCTCGGGATCGGGAGCCACATTGCGTGCTGAAATCAGCGCATCGAGACGCTCGATATCGGCGGCTGCCAGACGTCCCGCGCAGGCTTCGCGCTCGATCACGGAAAGCACGCGCAGCTCCATGGCGGAAAGCAGTTCGCGGCGCTCCAAGCTCGTTGCCGGTTCGGCGGCGGCGAGGATGCCAAGCATCTCTTCGGAGCGCTCAAGGGTCTCGGCGCGATTGCCTGCGGAGGCGCTGCGCTCAAGCTGCAGGCACTGCACCTCCACCCAGATCGGCAGCACGCGGGCACCGAACAAGTTGCTGCGCGCGGCGATGTTAGCCTTGGTCCAGTCGAGATGGTCGAGGCGCTTCGCGATGACCGGCAGCACTTGCAGCGCACTCTCGCGAGGCTTGTCCACCATCGGCCGGGCCGTTTGCTCGGGGCCGGTTTCAGTTTCCGTTGCGAGCGAGATCAGAGTGGACTTGTCCTCGGCGGAGAGCTGGCGGTTTTCCTTCGGGAAGTAGCGGCGGAATTCGTTGACGTGTTCAGCATTCCGCACCACGCGGCCGGCATCGCCGAGCACGGGGCCGAGCAGCACGCCCACCATCAGCATGGCAGGGACCGCGCCGGAAATCGCCAGCAGGGTGCCACCGGCGAAGCGGGTGACGAAGGCCGGACGCTTGCGCATCACTTCCATCAGCAGCGCCTCGATCTTCTTATGCCAGCCTTCGGTGCCGATGAAGGCGCCCTGGCCTTCCTCGCGCATGCCGCGGAAGATCCGGCGCAGTGCCTCGGACTCGTCATTGACCTCGCCAGCCCACGGCAGCTTGCGGGCACCGCGGACCACCTGGATGGTGCGGACGTCCCACAGCACGCCGCCGAACATGGCGGCCGCGATGTAGCGCAGCACCCGCGATTTCAAAATCAGCGCGGCGACAAAAGCCGAGAGCGAGGCGGTCACCGTGAAGAACGGCCGCAGCATTGGCAGGTCGCGGAAAACGAGCAGGTCGATCACCTTGCCGCCATCCATCGGCAGCACCGGCAGCAGGTGCAGGGCATTCAGCGCCACCGCCATGCCAGCCGCATCCAGCAGCCACACCGGCGTATCCGGCTCGAAGTATCCGTGCGCGAGCATCGCCAGGCCAGCGATCAAGCCGGGGAGGGGACCGCCTAACAAAACCACCAGCTGTTGCCACGCCGGGGCGTGAAGCTTGCGTCCGCGCTCGGTGGCTCCGGTGAAGGGAATGAAGACCGGCGGCACGCCCTTGTAGCGGAAGAGCTTCATTGGCACCCAGTGGCCGGCTTCATGCAGCGCCGCCAGGACCAGCACGGTGAGCGCGGTCTGCAGTGGCTGGTCGCGGCCGAAGAGCGCGATGAAGAATGCCACCGTGCCTAACAGGACCACGATCCGGCGCAGGTGATCGAGCGGGCTCGAGCGCACCGAGATCAATGCGCGGTAGCGGGCCAAGTCCTGCTCCACCGCTTGGTTGAGGGAAAGTCCGACCGGACCGCCCACGCGCTCGCTTTCATCCATCCGCGCCCTGGCCGGAGCCGCCACGTCACGACGGGTGGCCGAACGGAAACTGCGACCGGTGAAGAAGTCCGCCAGGAGCGGAAGCACGCGGGATGGCAGGCGAGTAAAGCGCAGGCGCAGGATATCCGGATCATCCTTCGTCGGGACGAATTCGCCGCCCTTCACCTGGGCTTCGTGGCGTGCTTCTTCGTCCGCCTCCAGCATGCCGGCGAACTTGTCCACCGGCGGAAGGACGCGGTCCTTGTTCCCGCGCACCCGGGAGTAGTGGAGCTTCCACTGCGAAGTGACCGTGCCGAAGAACCGCTGCACATCCTGCCACCACGAGGGCGGGTGATGCGTGATGCGGCGGTCGGCCGTCACCACCAGCGTGCCATCGCGCAGCGCGGTGAAAAGGGTAAGCGAGACGCTCGCGCCCGCGCCGCTCACCGGCACCGTGCGTTCCAGCGTCGCGTAGGTCCGCTCCTCTTCATTGAGCAGGATCCAACGATGAGCCTCGGCGTAGCCTGCGCTTTCGAGCCGGGAGAGCTGCATCTGGCGGAAGCCGAAATGGCCCAGGCGGTTCAGCCACGGGGCCATCCGCCGCCGCACGTCCGGCGGCACTTGATAAGAGTCGATCAGGTGAGCCTTCACCCGGTAGCGGCGCACATTCGCCACTGCGATGAATGCGCAGAAGAGCGGAAGCCCGGTCGCGAAAACGAGGGCGAGCAGGGCGAAGCCGAAGGACATCCCTGAAAATGCGGCGAACATTCGGCCCTAGAAATTGTCGTTGTAATTTTTAAAATCAAGTTTCATTTAATTTGGGAAATTTCTTGAAATCTCGATTTGTTGGATGCCCAACCCACTGGAATGCTTATTTTTGCGATGAAACGGGGGTTTATCCTAGGGTTGAAAGGGCGAAGTTAAGGGCAATTTGCCGTTAAACAAAATTATTAAAAATATCAGGATTTCTTAACAATCTATGCCTGCTGTCCGGATTATAGGGCTCCGGCTCGCTGTCAGGACGGCTGCATTGGTTCTCCTCTTCACCCGGTTGTTGCATGCTCCCGGCAATCCCCGCTGTTCGCAGGCTCGTTTTTGGTGCCTTGGCTCTGGCCTTGTGCCACGGTGCGGCCCAAACCGAATCCCCCCTTAACCCCGGGCGGTGCTCCAGGCTATTTCATGGCACCCCTTTGGGGCTCTCACTTCTTTGAAATCTCCTGCGATGGATTCAGCGGGCACACGTAGTCCATCGGCGTGGTGCTTTTCAGCGGGCCCATCCAATCGGGGAGCTTGGTGACGGCTTGGCTCTTGTCTTCTAGCTTCAGGCAAGGGCTGCCGTTGTTCTCCAAGGTCAAGGTGGCACCACCCGGCACGCTGTGCTTCCAGGTTTTCGGGAAGCCGCCTTTCTGCAATCGGAAGGCCTCCAGGCGCAATGCGCTGAGGGTCACGATACGTCGCCATGCAACGCGGCGGTGGTTCTCGCAGAAAGCCATGATGAACTCGGCTTCGCCCGGCGCGGGGTGAACCTTCACGCCGTTATCCAACTTGGGCGGGAGCTCGCCCACCTTGCCAGTCTTCTTCCAGTAACGTGCAAGCACCACCGTGGCGGGCGTCGAATTACCGAAGTCCTTGATGTTGTCGAAAAAGCGTCGCGATTGAGGTGTGGCGAGCCGCCAGAAGCGGGCATCGAACGCCGGCTCGGGTCCGTCCACCGGCTTCGGCGCGACCATGGCGGTCGCGGCCTGCCGCTGGCCCCAGCTGTCCACCAGCAGCCGGTTTTCTACGGCGGGCACCGGAGCTTTGTTCAGCGCACTGATCCGCGCATCCAGCCGCTGGATCGTCGCCGCATCGAGCTTGCCCGAGGCTGCGAGCTGCTCGACTGCCGCAAGGGTCCGGAGCTGGGCATCCCACATGGGTTCGCGCTCGCTGAGAAGGCCCGCTGGCTCCAATGCATTCAGGCCGTGAAGTAGTAGCTCCGCGCGGCGCAGTGCCTCGGCGTGCTGGCCATTCTTCACCGCGGTTTCCATTCGCCCGCACAGGCTCTCCAGCCAGATCGAAAGCGTGGCGGGATCGATTTCGGCGCCATGAAACGTGATCGATGCGGCGGTCCAGTCGAGCCGGTCGAGCCCCGATGTCACGCTGGTGGGCAGCAGCGTCGCCAATTCCCGCGGCGTTCCCATTCCCTGGGCGACGGCATCTTTGGTGAGATCCACCAAGCCGGTCACCGCATCGTATTGCTCTTGAGTGACGGCCCGCTCATCCGTGGGGAAGCCTTCGCGGAATTCGATCACGTCCTTCGCCAATTGATTCAGTTGGCCCGCACTGCCGACGAATTTCCCGGCGAACAGAAACGCGATCAACAAGGCCGGGATCGCGAGCGACCACCAATAGAACGCACCACCGAAGAACCGGAGGAGAAAGCCCGGGCGCTTGCGCAGCACCTCGCCGATCAATACGTCCATCTGCCGCTGCCAATCGCCGCCGCGTAAGAAGCTATCGTTGTTCTCCTCACGCACGCCGCGGAAGATTTTCTCCAGCGCTTCGTTCTCGTCATCGACCTTGCCTGCCCAGCCGAGCCGACGGCCGCCGCGGACGACCTTGATCATTTTGAAGTCCCATGCGAGGCCGGTGAACATGCCGAGCGCGAGGATCTTCAGCGCCTTTGATTTCAGCACGATGCCGGAGGCCATGGTGGCGAGGCCGGAGACGATCGTGAAAAAGGGACGGAGGAATGGCAGGTCGCGGAAGATCAGCAGATCGACTGCCCTGCCACCATCGAGCGGCAGGAAGGGAAGAAGCTGGAAGGCATTCAGCGCAAGCGCGAGCCCGCCGAGATCGCGCAGCCACACCGGCAGGTCTGTTAGAAAGAAGCCAGCGATCGTCACGCCAAGTCCGAAGAGCAGGCCGGGCAGGGGACCGGCAAGGATCACCGCGAGCTGTTGCCAAGCCGGCGCATGCAGCTTCCTACCCTGATCGACGGGCGGTCCCACGAAGGGCACGAAGAAACGCCCGATGCGCTGGTAGCCGAAGATCTTCATCATCACCCAATGCCCGAACTCATGCACGGCGATCAGCCCGAATAGCATGCCCACGGTCAGCCCCGGATTCTCGCGTCCGAAGGCGGCGGTGAAGGCAACCAGGGTGATGATCAGTGTTGCCGACCGGCGACGCTTGTAATTCTTGTCGGCGGGTTGATCGGCATGCTTGCGATAGCGGCGGATGTCCTGTGCTACCTGCTCTTCGAGCGAGACCTTCAAGCCACCGCTGCTCGGTGAGAGTTCATCTTCGCCCGGCGTCGCATCCTTGCGTGCGCTCGCTACATCCTTCTTCGTGGTGGAGAGGGCACGGAAGCCCGCGACCTTCGCGAAGAAATCCCGCAGCACCATTGCCGGTAAGTGGAGGAGCGAGGGGCGGATTTCCTTCTCGCCGGAAGTACGATAGTCACCGGAGCTCACCAGCGCCTCGTTCACGGCGAGGTCTTCCGCAGCGATCCGCTCGGTGATCATCGTGAGCCCGGGCAAGACGGCAGTGACTCCGCCGGCCATCGCTTCCGCCTGCGTCCGGTGAGCCTGTAGCTGCTCATCGATCATCGAAAAGCTCCGCTGCACCAGTGCCCAATGCTTCGGCGTGCGGTGGGTGACGGGATGGTCGGCGGTCACGATCACCCGGCCATCGGCGAGGAAGGTCATCAGCCGCAGGGCAAAGCCCGGCCGTTTGCCATCGGGCGGGAGGGTGCCGGTCAGCAGCGCCAGGGTTCCTTCCTTCGCATTCGGCAGCACCCAGGTGGCGGTATCCGGCGCATCGTCACCCGCGGGGCGCAGGATCTGGGTCACCTGATGACCCAGGAAGCCGAGGCGACCGATCCAGGGCTGGCCGCAGCGGGCCAGATCCGCGGGAAGCATCGCGGGCGGCAGGGGCGAGAATTCGGCAGCCTTCCGCACCGTTCCCAGCCTCCGCACCGTCCCCACCAGCAGCAGGAACAGGGGTGCGAGCACGGCGATGCCGAGCCAAGCTGCCAGCACCCAAGTCGGCAGAAGGTCGCGGAAGGACAGGAGGCCAATCGCCGTCATGGCCCGGATATACGGAAAATTTAAAAACTTTCAACGACTAATCAGGAATTGCTGATCATCAGTCACTCCCGATAATGTGGCCCGGCGTGCAGCGCGTGCGTTCACTTCGGCGTGGTAGTGCGGATTTGGTTCGATCAATCCTCTCCCGTGAAGGCATGATTATCGGTTTCGCGCTTCTTGGATCAGTATTCGCGCGAAGGTCTCGGCGTGAGGGCTGGCGCTCAAGGCTGGAAGACCAATCATGACCGGGACACTGGGCAGCTTCGGCGAGAGCGGCCTGGCCACAAGTGTCCGAGGCATGATATCGGCGATTCCATCCACGAGAATGGCCCCGGCATCATTCGCATCAAGTTCCGCGAAAAGGGTGGAGACTCCGTCATTCACCAATGAAGCGAAACGTGGTGAGATGCCGAAAGGTTTGAGCATTCCGCGCAGGCTTTGCACGTACTCGGGATAGTTTTCCTTCGCCAGACCCACCAGCGGCAGATTCCGAAGTCGCTCGACCGGGACTCGCTTCAGTTTCGCCAAGGGATGTTTCCCGGGAAGGACCAGCACAGGCTGCACGCGCCGTAGCTCGGTTAGTTGAAACCCTGCAATCCCCTTCATGAAGGAAATCCCGGGGCTGACGACAAGGTCGAGCAGACCCTTGTTCGCCAGCTCATTGATCTCCCGGGATGACAGGTCGGACAGCTCGATCCGCACGCGTGGCGCTGCTGATTTGAACCTCGCCAGCACGGCGGACATGATGTCGGCGACCATCGAAGGCGCATACCCCACGCGCAAAATCTCGTCCCGGGCTTCGCCACGCACACGCCGGACTGCATCGTCCGCGCGCGCGAGCACTTCGCGGGCTTCTTCATAGAACAGCTCACCCGCTTCCGTGAGCGTCACGAAGTTCGAGCCACGCACGAGAAGGGGCACGCCCAATTCTTCTTCGAGGTCCTTCACCTGCCTGCTGAGCGGTGGCTGGGTGATGTGCAAAGTCTCCGCTGCACGATTGAATGATCCGTGGGAGGCAACCGCGACGAAATAGCGGAGATGGCGAAGTTCCATGAGCCGGACGTAGCCCAACCTAAAAGGTTGAGCGACCCCATTTTCAAAATCTTGGGCCGTTTTCCGCTCGAGCGATACACTGCGACATGCAGCCGGGCATTCGGCGGGCCTGATCGCCCGATGGGGAAGCCGGCACCCCGATCAACATCACCAAACCAAAGGAAGAAGCACCGTCATGAGTAACAACAAAACCGGTCTCAAAGCCCTACTGCGCCCCGAAGACAGCATCCTGGTGCTGATTGACCATCAGCCTTATCAGTTCGCCAACCTGCACAGCCACGAGCCGACAATGATCATCAACAACGTGGTGGGCCTTGCTAAGACTGCAAAGATTTTCGATGTGCCCACCATTCTCACCACGGTGCTCGAAGAGCGCGGCGGCTATCTCATCAAGGGACTTCAGGATGTCTTTCCCGAGCAGAAGCCGATCGATCGCACCTTCATCAACACGTGGGAAGATCCGAAGGTCACCGATCTGGTGAAAAAGAGCGGGCGCAAGCAGCTCATTCTCGCCGCGCTCTGGACGGAGATCTGCCTCGCGATGCCAGCGATTCAGGCGCTCGGCGAAGGCTACGACGTTTTTATCGTGACCGATGCGTCGGGCGGCGTCAGCGCGGAAGCTCATGACATGGCCGTACGTCGCATGGTCCAGGCCGGAGCGGTACCGATCACG
>Ga0307409_100001711_pt1 | contig 11060 bp, 10 predicted proteins | sample 322Ometagenome_2_FD_203888 | JGI IMG/M metagenome (GOLD analysis project Ga0307409, IMG submission 203888) | Maize rhizosphere microbial communities from greenhouse at UC Davis, California, United States - 322HYB-O-2 | ecosystem: Host-associated > Plants > Roots > Rhizosphere > Soil | place...
CGCGAAAGGCCCGCATGGTACTGGTCGGACCGCGGGGATGTGACGGAACGGCCCTGCTGGGACCGGTGGCCCTGCACTTGTTGCGGCGCGGGGCCTGCCCGACTCTGTTTGTCCACGGAACCACTGCCACGGGGCATTGGTCACCGGGTACGGTGCCTTCGGCGGGTCCCCGGGTCTCATGATCACCCGGCCCAACCTGGTCCCGCCCAGGGGGCGGATGTGGTGGCGGCAGCGGGCGTCAGGCAGTGGCGATTGTTCGTCACCGCCGGACTCGTCGCGCTCGGCGTCTATCTGCTGAATCTGTCGCTCGAGGTCAGCCTGCTCGCCTTCGCGGTGATCGGGATCGGCACCGTGTGGGCGTGCTTCGCGGGCCCACGGAGGCTGGGCGCCGAGCCGCGCTCCGCCTGGCTGCTGCTGGGGACAACCGCGCTGCTCTTCCTGATCGGCGTCGTCATCCGGCCCTGGGTGACCGAGGTGGGCCTGCCGTGGGCGCTGGCCGCCGACGCGGTCATCGTCCCGGGTTACGTGTCGCTCGCCGCCTGCTTCGTGATCCTGTTGCGCGCCCGCGACAGCCTGGACTGGCTGGCCGTCCTCGACGGTGTGACCGTGTGCGTGGCCGGCGCCCTGGTGTGCGCGCTGCTGCTGGCCGCGCCGACCGCGGCGATCGGCGATCGGCCGCTGGTGGTCTCGGTGCTGGCCGCGATGTACCCGTTCTTCGACGTCGTGCTGCTGCTTCTGGTGGCCAACCTGACGTTCACGGCCACCACCTGGCCGGTCAGCCTGGGCACCTTCCTGGCCGCCTTGACCATGCTGTTCACCGGCGACCTGGCGTACTCGGTCATCGGCCTGTCCGGCAAGACCTACGGCTCGCCGCTGCTCGACGTGCCCTATCTGCTGGCCATGATCCTGCTCGGGGTGACCGCGCTGCACCCGTCCGCGATCCGGCTCAGCCGTGCCGCGCGCCGGCCGGTGCAGGCCTGGTCGTGGCGGCGGATGGCGCTGCTCGGGCCGGCCGTCGCGTCGCCGTTCGTGATGCTGGTGTGGGTCGGCGGGCGCTCCGCGAGCTACCGCCTGATGATCGCCGTGACCGGCGGTGTGATGATGCTTCTGCTACTGGCCCGGGCGGTCTCCGCGGTCCGCGCGCAGGCCGCCGCGCAGCGGCACTCCGAGCACCAGGCCATGCACGACCCGCTGACCGGACTGCCCAACCGCCGGAAGATGTCGGCGCACATCGAACGGCTGCTGGTCGAGGTGCCGCCGCTGGCCGAGCGCCGGGTGTGGGTCTACCTGCTCGACCTGGACGGCTTCAAGTGGGTCAACGACTCGTGGGGGCACGACACCGGCGACCAGCTCGTGCTCGAGGTGGCCGCCCGGCTGCGGGCCGCGGTCCCGTCCGGGGTGCAGGTGGCGCGCACCGGCGGCGACGAGTTCCTGCTCGCGTACGTGGGTGAGAAGCCCGGCGCGCTGCGGCTGGTGGACGACATCCGCACCTGCTTCGCCAAGCCGATCAAGGTCAACGACACCGCGGTGGGGATCAGCGCGTCGATCGGCATCGCGCATGCGGCCGCGGACGGTGACCCGGCGGTGACCGCGGAGGCGCTGATGCGGGACGCGGACACCGCGATGTACCGGGCGAAGTCCGAGGGCCCGGGCCGGTCCACGATCTTCGACACCTCGATGCACGACCGGGTCCGCGAGCGGATCGAGCTGGAGTCGGCGCTGCGGTCGGCGCTGGCCGAACGGCAGCTGCACGTCGCGTACCAGCCGATCGTGCAGATCGACACCGGTCGCACGCTGGGCGCGGAGGCGCTGCTGCGCTGGACCCACCCGACCCGCGGGCCGATCCCGCCGATGACGTTCATCGGCATCGCCGAGGAGTCCGGGATGATCGCGCAGATCGGCACCTGGGTACGCGAGGAGTCGCTGCGCCAGCTCGCCGAGTGGCGCGCGGACGGCACCGTGGCCGACGACTTCTACATCTCCATCAACGTCTCGCCGCGCCAGCTCAACGACGCCGACCTCCCGCTGGTGGTCTCCGCCGAGCTGCTCAAGTACGGCGTGCCGTCCCGCGCGGTGGCGCTGGAGATGACCGAGTCGGTGATGGTGGACGGGTCCAGCGTCACGGCCCGGGTCCTGTTCGAGCTGCGCGAGCTGGGCGTACGCCTGCTGGTCGACGACTTCGGCACCGGCTTCTCCGCGCTGGGCTACCTGCGCAAGTTCCCGGTCACCGGGGTGAAGGTCGACCGCTCCTTCGTCGCCGGCCTCGGCCAGAGCGTGGAGGACGAGGAGATCGTCCGGGCCGTGGTGGCGATGAGCTACGCGCTCGGGCTGAGCATCGTTGCCGAGGGCGTGGAGACCCGTGGCCAGCGCGACGCCCTGGCCGGGGTGGGCGTCACCCAGGGCCAGGGGTGGCTGTGGGGCCCGGCGGTGCCGCCGGCCGAGTTCGCCGCGCACTGGCACGCCGGGGGCCCGGCCGCCCGCGCCGCCGCCGCGTCCGGCGCCGTGACGTCCGGGAAGAACCAGCGCGCCACCGGCCCGGTGACCAAGGGCCGCAATCAGCTCGCCACGGGGAACTCGTAGAGCCAGTACGACTGACTGTCCACCCGGGTGGCCTTCGCCGCGCCGCCGGAGATCGCCGAGACGATGCTCTCCACGGCCCGGGGCAGGTTGCGCTCGCGCTCGTTCCACAGGCAGACGTCCAGCACCACAACGCCCCGGACCGGCTGGACCATGCGGGCGTAGATCTTGCTCTGCAGCGCCACGAAGACGCCGTCGCCGCGTGGTCCGCGCCGCGCGCCGATGAACACGCAGTAGATGATGCGGCGGTCGGCGTACAGGCCGGGCCAGTGGTGCTGGAAGTACGGCGGGGAGATCAGCGGCACCGCGTCCAGGTCGTCGGTCATCACGGACAGGCCGGTGAGTCCCTCGCTGTCGCGGGTGACGAACTTCAGCACCCGCGGGTCGGCCATCATCGTGTCGAACTCGCCGCGGGTCATCAGATGGCGCGTCGCCGCCAGCTTGACCAGCGGCTCGAACGTCTCGCGATAGAAGTCCCAGGCTTCGTCCAGCCCTTCGGGCGGTATCCCCGGCAGTACATCGACCCGCATCACGCCTCCCCCATGCTCACGATCGAACTCGGACTGGGACTCTGCCAATCATCCGCGCGATCAAACACCCACGGGTGACGTATGCGGCATCTGGGACTGGTGGGACAGCCACAAGTCGGGCATTATTCGCTCGGCTCGGGCACTCGCCGTCGCGCGCGGCGCGCCGATGGAGTACACAGAGAGACGAGCGACACACCTGGGTGACTGACAGGAGGGCGAAATGGCGGGTCTGATCGGCGGCGACGTCAACGTTTGGCTGCTCTTCGCGTTGCTGATGCTGTCCGTGGGCCTAGGCGGCGCACTGCTCGCCGCGATCCGCGGGGCTCGTTGAGAAAACCGCCGCGTGATGCGGCAGTCTGGTCGGCATGCGCTTCGCCACCTGGAACGTCAACTCGGTCAAGGCCCGTCTGCCCCGGCTGCTGGAGTGGCTGGCGGAGACCCGGCCGGACGTGCTCTGCCTGCAGGAGACCAAGGTCCCGCAGGGTGACTTCCCGTCCGCCGAGGTGAGCGAGCTCGGCTATCAGACCGCGGAGTACGGCCAGGGCCGGTGGAACGGCGTCGCGCTGTTGTCCCGGGTAGGCCTGGAGGACGTCCGCAACGGCTTCGCCGGCGAGCCCGGCTACCCCGATCCGGAGGCGCGGGCGATCAGCGCGCTCTGTGACGGCATCCGGTTCATGTCGGTGTACGTACCGAACGGGCGGACGCCGGACGATCCGCATTACACGTACAAGTTGTCGTGGTTGTCGGCCTTGCGGACCGCGCTGCAGGACGATGTCGCGGCCGGGCCGGTCGTGGTCGCCGGCGACTTCAACGTGGCGCCGACCGACGCCGACGTCTGGGACCGGGCGGCGTTCGCCGGATCCACTCACGTGACCGTGCCCGAGCGCGAGGCGCTGGAAAAGATCCGAGGTCTCGGCTTCACCGACATCCCCGCCCGTCCCCTGAAAGGGGATCGTCCGTTCACCTATTGGGATTACCGTGCGGGAATGTTCCACAAAAACATGGGGATGCGCATCGATCTGGTCTACGCCACCGCCGATCTGGCCGGCGCCGTCAAGGATGCGGTGGTGGACCGCGAGGCGCGCAAGGGCAAGGGCCCCTCGGATCACGCCCCGATCGTCGTCGACCTCGACCGTTAGCGCAGGTGGAACGACGCGTCGAACGACGCGGGACGGCGACCTCACCGTCATGAACACGTAGGCTGTGGTCGGAGAAATGATCAGGCGAGCAGAGGAAAGGGGGACCCACCGCATGACTGCACAGCTGCCGGCGCAGACCGCTCAACGCAACGGGCCCGTCACTCTCGCTCCCGCTCCGGCCCTGCTGCGCGCCGCGCTCGACGCCACGTCCGAGGCGGTCGTGCTGTGCACGGCCGCGCATCGGGTCCTGCTCGTGAACGCCGCGGCGAAACTGCTGGTGCCCCGGCTGGAGCCCGGTATGGACGCGACCGCCGGGCCGGTGCCCGAGCTGGCCCGCGCGATCACCGACGGTGATGAATCCTTCACGGCCGACTACGAGGGACGCCGGCTCCGGGGCACCCGGCGGGCCTTGGACGACGAGCACTACGGGTGGTACCTGCACGACACGATGCCGCTCGAGCGGGAGCGGGCCCGTACGACCTTCCTCGCCGAGGCGGGGCGGCGGCTGGCCTCCTCGCTGCACCAGCGGCTCTGCCTGCGGACGACCGCGGAGCTCGCGGTCTCCTACCTGGCCGACGCGGCGGTCGTGGTGATGCCGACGGTCCGCCGGCACAGCGACTGGATGCGACTGGTCAGCGGCGGCGCCCTCGAGGAGGGCACGCTCCGGGAGCACGTGCTCGGCGATGTGCCCGGGCTGGTCGAGGCGCTGGGCGGCTTCCCGCCCATCCCGAGCCGGTGGCTGGACGCGTCGCAGGCGCCGGATTGGCTGCTGCCGGAGGGCTTCGGCCCGATCGGCGCCCTGCTCGTCACTCCGCTGCCGGGCAACGCCGAGCCGGCCGGCGCGCTGATCCTGGCCCGCCGGGGCGAGCACGCGGCGTTCAGCGACGAGGACGAGATGCTCGCGCGGATCTTCGCCGCCCGCGCCGGCGCCGCCATCTCGGCGGCGATGCTGTACCGCGAGCAGGTCGACACGACCGCGGTGCTGCAGGCCGACCTGCTGCCGCCGGAGCTGCCGGAGCCCGACGGCATCGAGCTGGTGGGGTCGTACCAGGCGGCACGCGACGCGTTGCGCATCGGCGGCGACTTCTATGACGTGTACGGGCCGACCGAGCGCAGCTCCGAGACGGTGATCGCGCTCGGCGACGTGTGCGGCAAGGGTCCCGAGGCGGCGGTGCTGACCGGCAAGGTACGCCAGACGCTGCGCGCGCTGCGGCTGGTCGAGGCGCCGCCCGACGAGATGCTGCGGGTGCTCAACCAGGCCCTGCTCGAGTCCGGCCGGCAGCACCGGTTCGTGACGCTGGTGGTGGGGTCGATGATGCGTACCGACCACGGCCGGGTGCGGCTCACGCTCGCCTCCGGCGGGCACCCGCCGCCGCTGGTGCTGCGCGCCGACGGCACCGTCGAGGAGGTGCCGGCCTCCGGCACGCTGATCGGCGTCGTGCCGCAGGTCGTGATCCATCCGGCGACCGTCGAGCTGGCCCCCGGCGAGCTGTGCCTGCTCTACAGCGACGGGCTCACCGAGGCCCGCGGCGGTACGACCGGCACCGAGCAGTACGGCGAGGAGCGGCTGCACGACGCGCTGGCCTCCTGCCACGGCATGCCCGCGGCGGCCGCCGTCGAGCGGGTCCGCCAGCTCGTCTCGGACTGGGTGCACGGCGGTGTGCGCGACGACATCGCGATGATGGCCGTCCGGGCGCCGTCGCGGACGCCGTTGAGCCTGCGGGGCGGCGGCGCGCGCAACACGTCACCGTTCGCGATCGACGCCCGGCGCGGCGACCGGCGGCCGAGGGCCTGGGCATGACCGTCTTCACCACGACGCCCCCGCGTTCCCTCGACGACCCCGGCTTCGGAGAGCACTACCTGCGCCTGGTCGGCGACGGCGACGAGTACGGCGCCGTCGACGTGGTCACCGAGCTGCTCGACGACGGTGTGCCGCCGCAGCGGATCATGACCGAGGTGATCGCGCGTACGCAGGCCCGGGTCGGCGAGCTGTGGGCGGCCAACGAGTGGACCATCGCGCGGGAGCACGCGGCCACCGCGATCAGCGAGCGGGCCCTGGCGGCGGTGGCGGCGCGCTGCTCGGTCCGGCCCACCCGCGGCCGGATCACCATCGCCTGCGTGGACGGCGAGTGGCACGCGTTGCCGGTACGGATCCTCGCCGAGATGCTGCGGCTGGACGGCTGGCGGGTGGACTTCCTCGGCGCCAGCGTGCCCGGCCCGCATCTGGTCACGCACCTGCACCAGACCGGGCCGGACGCGGTCGCGCTGAGCTGCATGATCCCGGCCCGTCTGCCGCGGGCGCACGCCGCGGTCACGGCCTGCCGCTCGGCGGGGGTGCCGGTGATCGCGGGTGGGCGCGGCTTCGGCCCGGACGGGCGCTGGGCGCAGACGCTGGGCGCGGACGCGTGGGCGGCCGACGCCGTGCAGGCGGTGGCGCGGCTGGACAGGGATTGGCCGCCGCGGATGGAGGACCCCTGGGTTTCCTCGTTCCTCGGTGACGACGAGTACACGTACGTGGTGCGTCACCGTGGCGACCTGATCGGGACGGCGCTGAAGCGGCTCACCGAGGCCTACCCCGCCGTTCACCGGTACGACCAGCGCCAGCACGACGCCACCGCCGAGGACATGGGGCACATCGTCGACTTCCTGGCGGCCGCCCTCTACGTGGCCGACGACCGGCTGTTCATCGACTTCGTGAAGTGGACGGCGGCGGTGCTCCAGGCCCGGCACGTGCCCGGCGAGGCGCTCGCCGTCGGCCTGCGCCTGATCCGTGAGCAGCTGCGCGACTACCCGACCGCGACGGATTACCTCGACGCCGGGCTGGCCCACCTTAAATAGGTTGCGGCGTTTTCGCGGGCGCGGTTAGCGTTGTGCGCATGATCTCCTGACGACGCCGGTCTCTCTCTCGACATCTTCGTTCCGGTGTTACGCCGGCGGCTTCGTCAGCCGTGGGACCAGCCATGCGCCGGCCCCGGGACCTCTTCCTCTTCCCCTCCACGGCATTCCGCCTCTCTCTTGCGAGGAGGTCGCTGTATGCCTGCGCAACCTTTCACCGTCCACGTCGACACCGACGAGCTGGCAGAGCCGATCGTGGCAGGGCCCGAGGCACCCGCCGCGGCTGGCACGGAAAGCCGGCGTGACCGGCGGAAGCGGGCCCAAGGGCGGGCCGGCGACGAGCGACTGGCCGCGCGCCTGAGCTCGGAGCGCTCCCACGGGAACCGCGCAGCCGGCGTCGGCCAGGGCCGCTCATACGCGTTCCGCCGCAGCTGATCCACTTACGGCCGCCGACACCCCCGTCAGACCGACCGCACCGCGGACGCCCGCGGTCAGACCGACCGCACCGCGGACGCCCGCGGTCAGACCCACCACACCGCGGACACCCGCGGTTTGATCCACCCAGCGCGCGGCTGCCTCCGGCGGTCCGGCGCGCGCGAAGGCCCGGGACTTGTGAGAGCCCCGGGCCTTCGTCCTGTTCGCCGGGTCGGCGCGGCCGAACACGCGGGCCACCACCGCGACCAAGTGGTAGCCCATACGTCGATCCGCGCACCAGATGCACCGCCCGGCTACCACTCCCCCTGCTCGAGGACCGCCGGCGGCGGGTGCTGACTTGGGGAGCCGGCATCGCCGGAGGCGTCACGCCGTCCGAGGTGGCGCCAGCGCCGAGCGTGGTAGACCAGACGTCCATCCGAACACCAAATGCACCAGTGAGCTACCACTCCCGTGATCGAACCGGACCCGGCGCGACCAAGTGGTAGCCCAGACGTCCATCGGCACAACGAATGCACCGCTGAGCTACCACTAACCGAGACCCACCCAGCGCAGCTGTCTCCGGCGGCCGCTCGCCGGCGCCAAGTGCGGGAGTTGTGAGAGGCCCGGACCTTTCGTCCGGCTTCGCGGGTCGCTTGGACGAGTTGGCCGCTCGGCCGCTGCCGGGGGCGGGGCCCGACCACCAGGGGACGGGGCTCACCGGGAAGTGGGTGCCAACCGGGAAGCGGTGCCGCAAGCGCCCGAAATTGGTAGCCCAGACCGGCATCCGCGCAACCGATGCACCGCTGGGCTACCACTCCAGGGATCTGCCCGGCCCCCGGCCGAGGAAGTGGTAGCCCAGACCGGCATCCGCGCAGCAGATGCACCGCTGAGCTACCAATCCAGGGATCTGCCCGGCCCCCGGCCGAGGAAGTGGTAGCCCAGACCGGCATCCGCGCAACCGATGCACCGCTGGGCTACCACTTTGCTCGCTTTGAGCGCCGCCCCAATGTCAGCCGAGCATCGCGTAGACGTCGTCGATGCTGCCGTGGAACATGTCGCTGCTTGTGTTGAAGTTCGGGCCGCCGATGCGCAGGGGCTTGTCGTTCAGGATGCTCATGCCTGCCGGGATCGCCACCGTGCCGCGGGACACGCCGTCCACGACGATCGTCAGCGCGGCGGACGAGCGTACACAAAGGATCTTGTGCCATTTGCCGTCGGCCACCGCGACTGAGGAGCGCACCAAATACGACCGCGTCGAGCCCCGGCCGACGACCACGCACTGCGCGCGGCCGTGGGTCTCGCCCACCTGCATCTTCCACTGGCTCTCGGTGGTCGCCACGCCCTTCTGGAGGATGTTCGACGAGCCGGCCAGCTGGCTCTTCGCCACGGCGATGGTCGCGCCCCAGCGGAAGCTACGCGTGCCCGGGTCGAGATCCGGGTCGTCGGCGCCCTCGAGCAGCGCGCGCGGGCAGGTCTTCGCGGTGGCCGCGCAACGCAGCGGCAGGCCGATGTAGCGGCCGGTCTTGCCCGCCACGAAACGAACGACACCCCGGTCGGCGCTGCGGATGGTGAGCGGCACGCCCCGGCCGGACAGGTCGGGGACCTTGCCGGCGCTGGTGGAGTCAAACGAGTAGCGGGCGACGGTGACCGGCGCCGGAGCGGCCTTCGTGACCGAACCCGTCGTGGTGGCCGCCAGGGCGGGCACCGCCGGGACGAGAATGAGGGCGAGGGTCAGGACCCTGGCGGAGAGCTTCATGCCCTGAAGGTACTTATCTGCTCCCTTTAGGGCAAAACGGACGACCGGGCGTTTCGGGTGGAAAGTCAGAGCAGACCGGCGGACTCGGCGATCGCACAAACGGCTACCAGGCGAATCAGATGCCACTCGGCGGCGTGCCAGGCGGCGCCGGTGACGTACGCCTCGCCGGCCGCGGGCACGGGACGGCCCATCCGGTGGGCGGCGGCCTCGATCGAGCGTGCGTAGGACGCCAGGCCCTCGGCGTTGACGTCGCGGCCGGCCTCGGTCAGCGCGTCCCGCACGGCGGCGGCGTGCTGATCGACCTGGGCCAGCAGCCCGGGGTCGGCCATGGCGGCGACGAGGCCGTCGACGCCCACGCGGCCCATCATGTCGTCGAGGAGCGCGACCGCGGGATCGGCCAGGAAGGAAGGGTCGGCCAGGAAGGAAGAGCCGGCAGGGGAGGACGACGGGGAGGAGGACGAGGAGGAGGACGAGAGAAAGGCGCCCGGAACGACGACCTCGGCCGCGTCCCCCAGCAGGTCCGCCAGGCCGGTCGGCAGGGCGTCCGCCGGGTAGTCCGCCGCCGCGGCGGGAACGGCGGAAATCGGGGCGAAGGCGAGGAAGTCGTTCGTCATGCGGAAGACGCTAGGGCCTGCCGGCCGGAAGCGGCAGAGGGGTAACCGAACGGCACCCTAGCGCTAGCCGCCCTACACCCCGGATACCGGCGAACCGGATGAAAGAGAGCGCAGTGCTAGGAGGGCAGCTGGTCCATGGCCTTGTAGATGCGCTTGTCCGAAACCGGGTACGCGGTGCCGAGCGACTGCGCGAACAGCCCGACCCGCAGCTCCTCGATCATCCACCGAATGTCGGTGAGGCCCTCGTCGGCCGGGCCACCCGCGGGCAGCTCCGCGCGCAGCTCGCGCCACTCCCGCTCGATCTCGTGCACCTGCGCCATCAGCTGGCGGTCGCGGGCCAGGGTGCCGCCGAGGCGGTCGAGGCGGTACTCGATCGCCTTGAGGTAGCGCGGCAGGTGGTGCAGCTGACGCCAGCCGGTGTCGGTCACGAAGCCCGGGTAGATCAGCCCCTTGAGCTGCTGCCGGATGTCGGCGAGCGCGGCGACCAGCTGCGGGTCGCGGGTGCTCTCTAGACGGCGGCCGACCTCGTACGTGGTGGCCAGCACGGCCTGGACCTGCCGGACCACCGCCGCGGTGGCGTCCACCAGGTCGGCGCGCACCTGCTCGCGCAGTTCGGTGAAGGCCGCCGAGTCCCAGGCCGGTCCCCCGGCGTCCTGCACCAGCCGGTCCACGGCGGCGCCGGCGCAGTCGTCCAGCAGATCGGCGATCGACCGGTACGGGTTGCCCCGGGACAGCTCGAGCTTGGCCCGGTTGTCCAGCCGTCCCTGCAGGTAGCGTGCGGCCGGCGGGAGCGTGAGCAGCAGCAGGCGGCGGGTGCCGGCGCGCATCGCGAGGCGCTGCTCGGCCTCGGTCTCGTACACCCGGATGGCCACGCTGTCGCCCTCGTCGGTGAGCGCCGGATAGACGGCGACTTCGATGCCGCCGCGGACCTGGGTGACGCGGCGCGGGAGCGTACCGAAGTCGTTGGTCTTGATCCCGGACCGCTCGATGTCCCCGGCGGCGGCCGAGATCGTCTCCTGCACCCGCGGGGCCAGCTCGCGCCGCAGCACGTCGAGGTCGCGACCCTGCGCCAGCGGCGAACCGTGCTCGTCCACCACCCGGAAGTTGATCCGCAGATGCGAAGGCACCTGGTCGGGCCGCCAGGCGTCGCGCGGGACGACCGTGCCGGTGAGCCGGCGCAGCTCGTCGCCGACCG
>Ga0307409_100001714_pt1 | contig 11055 bp, 12 predicted proteins | sample 322Ometagenome_2_FD_203888 | JGI IMG/M metagenome (GOLD analysis project Ga0307409, IMG submission 203888) | Maize rhizosphere microbial communities from greenhouse at UC Davis, California, United States - 322HYB-O-2 | ecosystem: Host-associated > Plants > Roots > Rhizosphere > Soil | place...
AGCCAAGCCCGAACCGAAGGTTCCGATCCGCTCTTCGATCAAGCCCGACTACATCGTCTGCCTGGAGGACGGCAAGCGGCTGAAGATGCTGAAGCGGCATCTCATGACCCACTATCAAATGACCCCAGACCAGTACCGGCAAAAATGGGGGCTGGCGGCCGACTATCCGATGGTGGCGCCCAATTATGCCGAACAGCGCCGGACGCTGGCAAAGTCGATCGGCCTTGGCACCAAGCGTCGCAAGACGAAGGGTAAGTAACGACCTTCCGTCATCGCGCGGGATGAAATGACGAAGCAATCCAGAGGGCGACTGTCTGGATTGCTTCGCACCGCTCGCAATCACGCCCTTCCCTTTGGCCACTGGCGACATTAACTCATCACCATGCATCGTCAGATCGACATTGAGCAGCTGTGCGCCGACAAGGGACTGCGGATCACCGAACAGCGGCGGATCATCGCCAAAGTACTCGGCGACAGCGAGGACCATCCCGATGTCGAAACGCTTCACGCCCGGGCCGCGGCCGTAGATCCAAACATCTCGATCGCGACGGTTTACCGTACCGTGCGCTTGTTCGAGGAAGCCGGCATTCTCGAACGTCACGAGTTCGGAGACGGCCGCTCCCGCTACGAGGCCGCCTCGGAAACGCATCATGACCATCTGATCGATGTCGAGACCGGCAAGGTCATCGAATTCGTCGACGAGGAGCTGGAAGAGCTGCAACGGCGTATTGCTGCGCGCCTCGGCTTCCGCCTGGTCGACCATCGCATGGAACTTTACGGCGTCGCCATTGACCGCGAGCGCTGAGTCGCAACCTTCTCGGCTGATTTACGGCATGAGGCTTGCCGGCCTGATCGGCCTGTTCCTGGCCTATGTGCCGCCGCACCTCTTCTCAAAATGGCTGTTGGGCAGCTCCAATTGGCCGCCGCGCTTCCTTCGCCATGCCGGCCTCGTCGCCGGAGTTCGACCGCGGCTGGAGGGCAAGCCGCTCGGCCGCCACAGCTTCGTGATCGCCAACCATACCAGCTGGCTCGACATCCTGATCCTCGGCGGATGGTGCGGCACCGCTTTCGTTTCCAAGGCCGAGCTGAGGGACACGCCGCTGCTCGGCTGGATCGCCGACCAGAACCGCACCCTGTATATCGACCGCGCCGCCCGGCGGGATTCGCACGGCCAGGTTCGGCAGATCGCCGAAGCGCTTGAGCACCACCAGCCGCTGGCGGTATTCCCCGAAGGAACCACGGGAAGTGGACGTCGTTTGCTGCCCTTCCGTACCACTCTGCTGGAAGCCGTCGCTCCGCCGCCCGAGAACGTAAGCGTGCGGCCTGTGGCGATCGACTACGGCGATCATGCCAATGTCGTTGGCTGGCATAGCGGCGAGCGGGGAATGGCGAACTTCAAGCGGGTGCTTGGCCAGCGCGGTACGATGGCGGTGACGATCCGCGTGCTCGACCCGCTGCCGCCTGACCGGGACCGCAAGGCCCTCGCCCGCCACGCTCGCCATGCGATCTCCGCCGCACTCTCTTCCTTGGCAACGCAGGACGCCCTATAGGCGCCGCGAAATGACAAACCTTCCCAAGACTTACCGCGTCAAAAACTTCGGCTGCCAGATGAATGTCTACGACGGCGAGCGCATCGCCGAGCTGCTGTCGGCCCAAGGCATGTCGGCGGTCGCCGAGGGCGCGGACGCCGACCTGGTCGTGCTCAACACCTGCCACATCCGCGAGAAGGCTGCGGAGAAGGCTTATTCGGATGTCGGCCGCTTGCGACGCGAGGACGGCAGCAAGCCGATGGTCGCTTTGGCCGGCTGCGTTGCCCAGGCGGAAGGTGCGGAGGCCAGGTCGCGCTCCAAGCTGATCGACTTGGTTGTCGGGCCTCAATCCTATCATCGGCTGCCGGACATGATTGCCGAAGCCGCATCGGGACGGCGGCCGGTCGACACCGACATGCCGGCAATTAGCAAGTTCGGAGCGCTTCCCCCTCGTCAGAAGGTCGGGCCGAGCGCCTTCCTCACCGTCCAGGAAGGCTGCGACAAATTCTGCACCTACTGCGTCGTTCCCTACACCCGCGGCGCCGAGGTCAGCCGCCCCTTCGCCGATGTTGTCGCCGAGGCGCAATCGCTGGTCGACGGCGGGGCGCGCGAGATCACGCTGCTCGGCCAGAACGTCAACGCTTATGAGGGCGGCCTTGACCGGCTGATCCGCGAAATCGCGAAGATCGATGGGCTTGAGCGAATCCGCTACACCACCAGTCATCCGGCTGACATGACCGATGCGCTAATTGCGGCCCATGGCGAGATCGACAAGCTGATGCCCTATCTCCATCTGCCCGTGCAATCGGGATCGGATTCGATCCTCAGGGCGATGAACCGCAGCCATACCGCCGAGTCCTACCTTCGGACGATCGAGAAGGTTCGTGCCGCTCGGCCCGGCATCGCCATCAGCGGTGACTTTATTGTCGGCTTCCCTGGCGAAAGCGATGAAGATTTCACCGCCACGCTATCCATTGTCGATGCGGTGGGTTACGCTTCGGCATATTCGTTCAAGTTTAGCGCCCGACCGGGCACTCCGGCGGCGTCGATGGAAGGAGCGGTGGCACCGGAGGTGATAGACGAACGTTTGCAGCGGCTTCAGGCCCGCCTCGCCGAGCACAGTCTCGCCTTCAACCGCGCCACCGTCGGCCGGGACGTGAAAATCCTGATCGATCGAAAGGGCCGCCTGCCCGGCCAGGTGATCGGCAAATCGCCTTGGCTCCAATCTGTCTTCGTGGAAACCGGCGCGAACATTGGCGACATGCTGGACGTCACCGTCACGCAGGCCCTTCCCAACAGTCTCGGCGGCGTCCTGAAGACGGCGAAGGCCGCCTGATGGCCAAGCGCGAACTGGCAGCCGCCAACTCCGACCGCGCCCGCCTCGAGCTTGAGTTCGAGCAACCCTATCTGCTCGGTCCCTTATTCGGCGACTATGATCGCCACCTGATCATGATCGAGGACCGGCTTGGTGTGAATGTCTCCGCCCGCGGTAACCGGGTGATGATCGAGGGCGACCCCGATGCCGCCGCCCGCGCCCGCGACGTGCTGGTCGGGCTCTACAACCGGCTCGACCAGGGCCAGGACGTCGACGCCGCCGCGGTCGAGGCGGTGATCGGCATGGCCAACCAGCCGGCGCTGGACGGGATCATCACTGACGAAGTGGCGTCGCCGCCGAGCGTGATGATTCGCACGCGCAAGAAGACCATCGTCCCGCGCTCGACCACGCAGACCCGCTATATGGAATGCCTGGCCCGCGACGACATGATCTTCGCGCTTGGGCCTGCCGGCACCGGCAAGACCTATCTCGCCGTCGCCCAGGCCGTGTCACAGCTGGTCTCAGGCAGCGTCGACCGGCTGATCCTGTCGCGGCCCGCCGTCGAGGCAGGCGAGCGGCTCGGCTTCTTGCCCGGAGATATGAAGGAGAAGGTCGACCCCTATCTCCGCCCGCTTTACGACGCGCTCTACGACATGCTTCCGACCGAGCAGGTCGAACGCCGCATCGCTTCAGGCGAGATCGAGATCGCTCCGATCGCCTTCATGCGCGGCCGCACCCTGAACGACGCCTTCATCATCCTCGACGAGGCGCAGAACACCACGCCGCAGCAGATGAAAATGTTCCTGACCCGCTTCGGCATGCGCAGCCGGATGGTCATCTGCGGCGATCCCAACCAGACCGACCTGCCGCCTGGGGTAACATCGGGCCTGGCCGACGCCGTGTCGAAGCTGGAAGGCATCGCCAAGCTGTCGATGGTCCGCTTTGGCGCCAGCGACGTCGTCCGCCACCCGCTGGTCGGGCGCATCGTCGAGGCCTATGAAGGGCCGAGCAAGGGATCCTAAAGGGCCAATGACGCTCGATATCGCCATCGACGCCGACGCGGAGTGGGACAGTAGCAAGGACTGGGCGTCGCTCGCCCGGTCCGCCGCCACGGCTGCCATCGCCGAGAGCGCTTTTCCGCGGCTCGGACAGGGCGAACGGACGGTTGAGCTGTCGGTTCGCCTGACCAGTGATGATGCAGTCCATGCGCTCAATTCCGAATGGCGCGGCAAGGACAAACCAACCAACGTCTTGTCCTTCCCGATGGCCGATGAAGAGGAGTTGGATGGGGACGGTCTGGCCGGCTCCGAGCTAATGCTGGGCGACATCGTCCTGGCGCAGGGCGTTTGTGCCGCCGAGGCCGCGGACAAGGGCGTCCCGCTCCAGGATCATGCAGCACATTTGATGATCCACGGCACGCTGCACCTTCTCGGCCACGACCATATGGACGAGGATGAAGCGGCTGACATGGAGGGTCGTGAGGTCCGCGCCCTCGCCAGGTTGGGGATTTCCGACCCCTACGGAGACCGCGGCTGATGGCGACTCGAAACGAGGAGGAAGGCGGCAACCGGCTGTGGCGCGGGATGCGGGCGCTGCTGTTCGGCGAAGGCCATGAGGAAACGCTCCGCGAGCAGATCGAGGAAGCGATCGACGAGGCCGAGGACGAGCCGATCAAGCGTGGCGACCTGTCGCCGACCGAGAGGCAGATGCTTCGCAATCTGCTCCATTTCGGCGACCGCACGGTGGGCGAAGTCTGCGTCACGCGCGGCGACATCATCTCGGTGCGGTCGACGGTCAGCTTCGACGATCTGATCGCCGCCTTCGCCGAAGCCGAGCACAGCCGGCTGCCGGTCACCGGCGACGACCTCGATGAGGTCGTCGGCATGATTCACATCAAGGACGTGTTCAAGGCGCAGAAGGATCCGAGCCGGCCGCGGACGATCGAAGGCCTGCTCAGGGCGCCGCTGTTCGTGCCGGAGTCGATGGGTGTGCTCGACCTGCTGGCGCGGATGCGGACGGAACGTATCCACCTCGCCATCGTCGTGGATGAGTTCGGCGGAACCGAGGGCCTGGTCACCATCGAAGATGTAGTCGAGGAGATCGTCGGCGAAATCGAGGACGAACATGACGAGCAGGCGGATGGCATGCTCACCATGCTCGAGGAAGGCCTGTGGGAAGCCGATGCCCGGGTCGAGCTGGAGGAGCTGGCGCGGGTCGTCGATGCCCGGCTGGCGACTGCAGAGGATGAAGTCGATACGCTGGGCGGGTTGGTGTTCCTGCTGACCGGCCATATCCCGGCTAAGGGCGAGTCCGTGCTCCATTCATCCGGCTGGCGGCTCGAGGCGGTGGACAGCGACCCTCGCAAGATCGTTCGGGTCCGGCTTCACGCTCCAGAGCCGCAACTCAATGAGCCGATGCACGAGAAATAATGCAGCGACGCTTGCTTCCCCTCGCCGCGCTGGTCGCGGGCGCAACCTCCGCATTTGCCTTTCAGCCGGTCGGCTGGTGGCCGTTGATGATCCTAGCGATTGCAGCGCTCTGCGAGATGGTTGCCCGGGCGACATCGTTGAGGCTGGCGCTCTGGGTCGGCTGGCTGTTCGGGCTCGGCCAGTTCGTCATCGGCCTTAACTGGATCGCGACCGCCTTCACCTATCAGGCGGCGATGCCGCCTTGGCTCGGCTGGATCGCGGTGGTGCTGCTATCGCTCTACCTCGCTATCTATCCGGCGATGGCTTCGGGCCTAGCCTGGCGGTTCGGCGCCAATGGCCGCTTGGCGCTAGTGCTGGCCTTGGCTGGCGGCTGGGCGATCACCGAATGGCTCCGCGCCACCATGTTCACCGGCTTTGCCTGGAACCCTGTGGGTGTGGCGATGGTCGACACATTCTTCAGACACACAACAACGCTGATTGGCACTTACGGTCTCTCGGCATTGACCGTTCTTTTAGGCGGTGCCGCCTGGCTCTGTGTCAGGCGCCGGCTGTTGGGCGCCACCATATTGGCAGGTGCGGCGCTGTTCGGTTTTGTCGCGCTTGCCCTGAGCCCTCCGCCTTCCCTTAAGGGGCCGCTAATCAGCGTCGTCCAGCCGAATATCGGGCAGCAGGATAAGTGGCGGCCAGGTTTCGAAGAGGAGGCCTACCGCCGACTGGAAGGCTTGACCCTTAAAGGGCGAGGCTCTCCACGGCTGATCTTTTGGCCCGAGGCGGCGGTGACCGATCCGCTGGAAGATGGGCGCGCTGCCGTAAGCCGGATTGCGGAGGAGGAGCGGCTTCGGGCGACGCGTGCGCTGGGGCCGGGTGACGTGCTCATGACCGGAGGCTTGTCAGTGACGTCCGCCGACGGTGACACCGTCAGCGGCGCGACCAATAGCGTCTACGTGCTCGAGCCGTTGGGCCGCATAGGCGGCCGCTACGACAAGGCGCATCTCGTACCCTATGGCGAATATCTGCCAATGCGGCCGCTGCTGTCCGCAATTGGCCTGTCTCGCCTGGCGCCGGGTGACATTGATTTCGCCAGCGGCCCCGGCCCGCGCACCGTCCAGCTGCCCGGCGACTGGGGCAAGGCCGGATTTCAGCTCTGCTACGAAATTATTTTCTCGGGAGAAGTCGTCGATCGGCGCAATCGCCCGAACTTCATCTTCAATCCATCGAACGATGCTTGGTTTGGTCCGTGGGGACCGCCACAGCACCTGGCGCAGGCTCGCCTTCGAGCGACCGAGGAGGGTTTGCCGGTCATTCGCTCGACTCCAACGGGCATCAGTGCCGTGATCGATCGAAGCGGCTTCCTCTTGTTCCAACTGCCTCTTGGAACCTCGGGCGTAATCAATGCCGAGTTGCCGCCTGCCGCTGATGAACCCACCCTCTTTTCCCGCCTCGGCAACTTCATCCCGCTCGCGCTCGGCTTCATCCTTCTCATCGCCGCGATTGCGCTCAACCGCCGCGATCGCTACACGGCCATATAACGAATCCTTTATATCTTAGTTTTTCGCCGATTTCAGCCAAGGATCAACGGCTTTCCATGCGCACCTCCTATCTTTTTACCTCCGAATCGGTTTCCGAAGGCCATCCCGACAAGGTTGCGGACCAGATCAGTGATGCGATTGTCGACCTGTTCCTCTCGAAGGACCCGGAGGCGCGCGTGGCGTGCGAGACGCTGGTGACCACGCAGCGGATCGTGATTGGCGGCGAAATCCGCTGCAAGGGCGCCTATGACGAGAAGCAGTTCTCCGACACCCATGGCTGGGCGCCCGGCGTGCGCGACGAGATCGAGCAGACGGTGCGCCACGTCGTCGAGAAGATCGGCTTCCACTGGAAGACCGCCGACTTCGAGAATCACCTGCACGGCCAGTCGGCGCATATCGCCCAGGGCGTCGACGCCACCGGCAACAAGGACGAAGGCGCTGGCGACCAGGGCATCATGTTCGGCTATGCCACCGACGAGACGCCCGACCTCCTCCCGGCCACCCTCTATTACAGCCACAATATCCTGAAGCGCATGGCTGACGACCGCCACTCGGGTCGCGCGCCGTTCCTCGAGCCCGACGCCAAGAGTCAGGTCACGCTGCGCTACGAAAATGGCAAGCCGGCCGCGGCAACGACCATCGTCGTCTCGACCCAGCACGCCAAGGGCTATGACCAAGGGGCCCAGGAGGCCGAGCTCCATGCCTATGTGAAGCAGGTCGTCGCCGACGTGCTTCCGGCCGACCTGCTGAGCGACGCAACCGTCTACCACATCAACCCGACCGGCAGCTTCGAGATCGGCGGACCGGACGGCGACGCCGGCCTTACCGGCCGCAAGATCATCGTCGACACCTATGGCGGCGCCGCGCCTCACGGTGGCGGCGCGTTCAGCGGCAAGGATCCGACCAAGGTCGACCGCTCCGCCGCCTATGCCGCGCGCTATCTTGCCAAGAATATTGTCGCGGCCGGCCTCGCCCGACGCTGCACCATCCAGCTGAGCTATGCGATCGGCGTGCCCGAGCCCTTGTCGCTCTATGTCGACACGCACGGCACCGCCACCGTCGGGGACGACCAGCTGGAAGCGGCAATCGGCCGCATCGGCAAGCTCGGCGGCCTCACCCCGCGTGGCATCCGCACCCACCTCGGGCTCAACAAGCCGATCTATTCGGCCACCGCTGCCTACGGCCACTTCGGCCGCAAGCCGGAAGGCGACCTCTTCCCCTGGGAAAAGACTGACCTGGTCGAGGATTTGAAGGCGGCGCTGAACGAAGTGAAGTCGGTAGCGGCCTAGCCCTCCCGGCAGCGAATCCAGCGGCGCTTGCCGTTTCGCCACAGGGACCCGTCATAGTTGGCGCCATGCCGTGTCGCGCGCAGCCTTGCCTCGTGGCGCATGGCGTTGCGGTCGACGAGGTCGACGCGGACTTCCCGCGCATCGAACCAGCTTTGTGCGACTGCCGCGGGCACTTCGCGGCGATTGTCGGTCAACCTGACCGACACGACCGCGGGGACCGCCGTGTGGCTGATGACCAGCGCCAGTTGGATCGGTCGATTGCCAGCGGTGCTGCAGACAAGTCCGGTCGTCGCATTGGCCGGCGCGGCCGCCAGCAACGCGGCTGAAATCGCAAGAAGCTTCTTTTTCATGAGCATGATCTTGCCGCCAGCTTGATGAACGGGGGCCGAAGCGACTAGGCGCATGGCCATGACGGCGTTCAAGGAAGGCGATCCGACGACCCTCAACCGGCTCTATGGCCGGTCGAGCGGGCACAAGCTGCGTAAGGGTCAGTCGGACCTGGTTGAGACACTCCTGCCGTCGATCGCCGTTCCCACAGAGGGCGAAATAACCCCGCAGCGGCTGTTCGGGGACGACCGCCCCCTCCACCTCGAGATCGGTTTCGGCGGCGGGGAGCACCTCGCCTACCGCGCCGACTTGCTGCCGGACCATGGCTTCATCGGCTGCGAGCCGTTCCTGAACGGCGTTGCACAGGCGCTCGGCCAACTCCGCGACCAGCACCTGGCCAATGTACGGATCCACATGGGCGATGCGCTCGACGTGCTTCGCCGGCTCCCCGACCAAAGCCTGACGATGGTCTATCTGCTGCATCCCGACCCCTGGCCAAAGGCTCGCCACGCGAAGCGGCGGATGATGAACGACGGGCCGCTCGACCTGATCGCGGCCAAGATGAAGCCGGGCGGCGAGTTTCGGATGGCGACCGACGATCCGACCTATTTGAACTGGTCGCTGATGGTCATGCAGCGGCACGCTCACCAATTCGAATGGGTCGTGACGGAGCCGGGCGAGTGGCTGCGCTACCCATCCGGCTGGCTCGAGACACGCTATGCCGCCAAGGCCCGACGCGAAGGCCGCATCCCGCATCAGTTCCGGTACCGCCGTCTTGGCTGAACCGTTTCGCATCCCTAACTAGGTGCCATGGACGTCAAAGACTCCGTCCTCGCAGCGATCGGCAACACGCCGCTGATCAAGCTCCGGCGCGCGTCGGAGGAAACCGGCTGCACAATTCTCGGCAAGGCCGAGTTCATGAACCCCGGCGCGTCTGTCAAGGATCGAGCCGCGCTCGGCATCATCACCGACGCCATCGACCGCGGCGACCTCAGAAAGGGCGGGCTGGTCGTCGACGGCACCGCCGGGAATACCGGCATCGGCCTTACCATCGTCGCCAATGCGCTTGGACTCCGGACCGTGATCGTCATTCCGGAGACCCAATCGCAGGAAAAGAAGGACACGCTCCGAGCCTTGGGCGCGACCCTGCTTGAAGTGCCGGCCGTGCCCTACAGGAATGACAATAATTATGTGAAGGTTGCGGGACGAACGGCCGCCCGACTGGCCCGCGAGCATCCTCAAGGCGCGATCTTCGCCAACCAGTTCGACAATGTCGCCAACCGCGACATCCATGTCCGCACCACCGGTCCCGAAATCTGGGAGCAGACCGGCGGCAAAATAGATGGGTTCGTCAGCGCCATTGGCACCGGCGGCACCTTGGCCGGGGTGGCCGCGGCCTTGCGCCAGCGCAAGCCGGACATCGTCATCGCGCTTGCCGATGTGCCCGGCGCGGCAATGCACAGCTTTTACACCACCGGCGAGCTGAAGTCGGAGGGCAGCTCGATCACCGAGGGGATCGGCCAAGGCCGGGTGACCGCAAACCTCGAAGGCTTCGCGCCGGACAGGAGCTATTTCATCCCCGATGCCGAAAGCCTCGCCACGACCTTCGCGATGCTAAAGGACGAAGGACTGGCGCTCGGCCTGTCCTCGGGAGTCAATGTCGCCGGTGCCACCCGCCTGGCGCGCGAGCTCGGCCCGGGAAAGACCATCGTCACCATGCTGTGCGACCCCGCGACCCGCTATCAATCGAGGTTGTTCAACCCGGAATTCCTGCGATCCAAGGGCCTTGAGCCACCGGCCTGGCTCGAAAATATGGAAATCGTCGAACCGGCATTCGCCTGACGGGCAAGCAGCACTATATCGCCACCACAAACGACTCAGCGGAGGGAAAAGCATGACGCTTTCGATTGGCAGCGTTGCCCCGGATTTTACGGCCGAAACCACCCAGGGCACGATCAACTTTCACGACTGGATCGGTGACAGCTGGGCGATCCTCTTTTCGCACCCCAAGGCCTTCACTCCGGTTTGCACGACGGAACTTGGTTACATGGCCGGCCTCAAGGACGAATTCGCCCGCCGCAACACCAAGATCATCGGGCTGAGCGTCGACGTTACGTCCGACAACATGAACTGGCTGCCCGACATCGAGGACGTATCGGGTAACAAGGTCGATTATCCGGTCATCGGCGACAGCAACCTCCAAGTCGCCAAGCTCTACAACATGCTGCCGGCCGACGCGGGCGAAACCGCCGCGGGCCGCACCGCCGCCAACAATGCGACTGTTCGCACCGTCTACATCATCGGACCGGATAAGAAGATTCGAGCGATGCTGCTCTACCCGATGTCGAGCGGGCGCAACTTCGATGAAGTGCTGCGCCTGCTGGACTCGGTCCAGATCACCGAAAAAATGGGTGTCGCCACCCCGGTCAACTGGAAGCCGGGCGAGCCTGTCATCATCCCGCCGTCGGTCAGCGACGAGGCGGCCCGGGAAAAATATCCGGACGGCTGGGAAACGGTGAAGCCGTACCTCCGCCGCATTCCGCAGCCCGCCGACTAATCGTAGGCGCGCACAACGGCCCGAGAGATCAGCCGGTCCTCCAGCGAATAATAGAGGTGGATCAGCCCATCCGGCTGGAG
>Ga0307409_100001715_pt1 | contig 11048 bp, 9 predicted proteins | sample 322Ometagenome_2_FD_203888 | JGI IMG/M metagenome (GOLD analysis project Ga0307409, IMG submission 203888) | Maize rhizosphere microbial communities from greenhouse at UC Davis, California, United States - 322HYB-O-2 | ecosystem: Host-associated > Plants > Roots > Rhizosphere > Soil | place...
GCATGCGCTTTCCTGGCCGCCGTTGCCGACGATCGCGTTCCACAAGCGGTCGGTCTCGGCCTGGTCGTCGGTCGCGATCTGGAACGAGAACGCCTCGTTGTGCTTGAACTCCGGCCCGCCGTTGAGGCCGACGCAGGCGATGCCCGCGACGGTGAACTCGACCGTCAGGACATCGCCCAGCTTGCCGGAGGGAAAGTCGCCCGGCGCGCGCATCACCGAGCCGACCGCGCTGTCAGGAAAGGTCTCGGCATAGAACCGCGCCGCCTCGAGGGCAGTGCCGTCGTACCAAAGGCAGATCGTGTTCTTGCTGGGCATTGTTGTTCTCCTGGATGAGGTGCGGGAACCGAATGGTTGCGCAATTCCGCGCGATGCCGGCCATGCGAACCATGATCGCCGGTGGGTTTTCGCTGCCCGATGCTCGCGCGGAGTCAGCGTGCGAGACCAAGGCGCGTCGGCCGTCGTCGGTGAGGCGGCGGCGCCGCCTCGGCAACGGCCATGCCTGGACGCACTAGCAAGTCGAGTAGTGGCCGCGCGCATCTTCGTGGCCGAGACTAGCGAGTTGCTCGCGATCGGCCGCTTCGGGTCGATCGACGACGAACAACGGACCTCTGTTTCAGCGCCGGCCCGAAGGAGACCAGCATGCGCAAGCCAACCACCGGCGTGTCGCGCCGCCGCCTCTTCCAGGCGGCCGCCGCAGTGGCGACCGCCCTCGGGGTACCGCTTCCGGCGGCGGCGCATCGCAGTCGGAATCGCGGTCGGCGCAACGACGACGACGAGCGAGAGCTGGTCCTCGTGAACGGCTGGATCCACACCATGGACAACCGACATTCGGTCGTCAGCGCTGTGAGCATCCGCAACGGGCGCTTCGCCGAGGTCGGGCGGGACGCTCGCCCCGGTCGCGGTGCGCAGGTCATCAACCTCCGCGGTTTGACGGTGGTGCCCGGCCTGATCGAGAGCCACACCCACTTCGTCAGCCTCGCCAATCGTCCGGGCTATCACGTGGCGGAGGTCGAGTTGGCCTCGAACCTCGCCGAAGTGCTGGCGATGCTCGCGACGCGGCGGCGCGATGTCCCGCCGGGCCAGTTCATCACGGCGATGGGAGCGGGCACGCCGCGGATGTGGGCGGAGTTGCGGCTGCCGACGCTGGCCGAGCTGGACGCGGCGGTGCCCGATCGGCCGGTGTTCCTCTATCAAGGCGGCGGCGGGCCTGCGCGCACCAACACGCTCGGCAAGCAATTCTTCGAGAACGCGACCGCGCCGCTCGCCGGTCCGGTGACGGTCGGCGCCGACGGCTCGATCGCCGGCGGCAACCCCAACATGGCGAACCGCGCGCTCTATCACTTGCGCGCCCGCCAGACGTTCGAAGACAAGAAGCGCAGCGCGCTCGATGCGATGGCGTATTCGGCGCGCGTGGGCATCACCGCCAACCTGGACCAGACGCTGGTCGCTCTGGCCACCGGCACGCTGAATCCCGCCTCGCTCGAACCGCAGCCGACGCACTTTCTGTTCAACCTGGATCACTATCGGATGTACGACGCCTGGCTCGCGCTCCACGCCGAGGGCGAGGCGTTCGTGCGGCTGCAGATCAACTTCCTGCACAACCAGGGCTTCATCCCCGAGCTCGGTGGCCTCGAGAACCAGCTGCCCGAGCTGCGCGAGCGCCTGAAGAACCAGTTCAAGTTCTTCGGCGACGACATGCTGCGCACCGGCGGCATCGGCGAGTGGGCCGCGCCTTTCGCCACCCCCGCCGACGCGAACAACCATGCCGTCTGGGTTGAGGCGCAACGCCTCGTCGCCCGTGCGCGCTGGCGCAACGAGAACGCGCAGGCCGGCAGCCCGACCAGCAGCGCCAACATCGAGCAGGTGGTCGCCACCTACGAGGCGATGGACGCGCAGTTCGGCATCAAGGAACTGCGCTGGGGATTGCAGCACGCCGACTTCGCGACCGCCAGCCAGCTCGCGCGCCTGAAGGCGCTCAACTGCAGCGTCTCGATGTCGGGATTTCGCTGGCTGAACGGGCTGCCCCGCGAAGACGGACTGCCGGTCGGGCCGCTCTTCCCGCAGATCGTCGCGAGCGGCATCCACGCCGGCCTGCACGAGGACGGCGTCCACATCGCGCCCCACAACCCCTGGTTCGCGCTGCACTACGCGACGACCGGCCTCAACGTTCTCGGCCGGCAGATCAACCCCGGTCAGCAGATCTCGCGCCAGCAGGCGCTCCATGCCTACACGCGCGAAAACGCCTGGTACCTGAACAGGGAACACGATCTGGGCTCGATCGAGAAGGGCAAGCTCGCCGACCTCGTGGTCCTCGACAAGGACTACTTCTCGGTGAGCGATGCCGAGATGCGGAGGATCCGCCCCGTGCTGACGGTCATCGACGGCGAGGTCGTGCACAACAGCGGAGCGCTCGGGCACCCCTAGCAGCGCTGCGGCCGAGCCGCGAAACCCCGGTCGGAAGGACCGCCCCCTCAGCTATCGCGTTTCGCGATGGCAGACAGTGGACTTTCCTATTGGTCAGTGTGAACGGCTCGATCTAGGATCGGTCGCCACCTCTCACGGGAGATCCTATGGAGACACAAACGACTACCGACGAAGCCGCCGCTGCCAAGCGCGCCAGGATGAAGCCGACGATCAACGGCTCGACCTACGTCAAGCCGCAGCAGCTCGAATGGAAGAAGACCCAGTTCGACAAGGTCTGGCTGAAGGTGCTCTACGAGGACAAGGAGAAGGGCGAGTCGACCGTGCTCGTCAAGCTCGAGCCCGGCGCGCACCTGCCGTACCACAAGCATCCGGAGCTGGAGCAGGCCTACGTGCTCGAGGGCTCGATGTACGACCACGACGGCGTGTGCAGCGCCGGCGAGTACGTCTGGCGCAAGGCCGGCTCGCTGCACGAGAACCACTCGGACACCGGCGCGGTCGTGCTCGCCGTGTACCGGAAGCAGAACATTTTCGTCAACAAGATGACCGGCTACACGACCGATCCCTGAGTTCCCGGCGCCGCGCTCGGCCGCGTTTTCCACCTGTCCAGGAGTTGCCATGTCCATTCGTCTCGATCGGCGATCTTTCTTGGCGGTTTCCGCCGGCGGCACGGTGCTGACGGCATTTCCGGTCGCGGCGCGCGCGCAGGCCCGCGCCGGCAAGGTGGAGTACGGCGTCGCCAGCATCGACCCGCTCTATTCCGCCGCGTACGTGGCGCTCAAGCGCGACCTGTTCAAGCAGCAGGGCCTCGAGGTCAACTACCTCAACACGCAGAGCGGGCCGCGCTCGAAGCAGCTGCTCGCCGCCGGCCAGATCACGGTCGCCACCTCGGGCGTCAACGACGCCATCGCGCTGGCGCTGGCCGGCAAGGGCACGACCGTGATCTACGGCTTCGACCAGCGGGTTCCGTTCGCCAACATCATGGTCCGCAAGGCCGACTTCGATTCCGGCAAGATCAAGACGGTCAAGGACCTGGCGGGCAAGACGATCGCGGTGACGCAGCCGCAGTCGGCGACTTGGCTGATGGCGACCTACATCGCCGACCGGTCCGGCATCCTCAAGGACGTCAACATCCGCGGCCTGGGCGACTTCGCGACCATGATGGGCGCCGTCAAGGCGGGGCAGGTCGACGCGACCATCGCCACGATCTCGATGATCGACTCGGCCAAGCAGCAAGGCTGGGGCCAGACGCTGTTCGACGTCACCGACGAGGCGGCCTGGAACCAGACGTTCGGCGGCAACGTTCCGGGCGTCGGCTGCTACGTGCTCGAGGACACGGTCAAGTCGAACGCCGCCGGCCTGCAGGCGTTCGTGACGGCGATGGCGAAGGCGCAGGACGTGCTCAACACGAGCACGCCCGAGCAGATCGTCGACGCCATCTTCGACACCTACCTGACGGGATACGAGCGCGAGGCCACGCTGCGCGCGGTGCGCGTCTACAAGGCCGGGGTCTGGAGCCGCAACAACGAGATCTCGAACGACGCCTACACCCGACTGATCCGGATCATGGGAGACGGCCGGCAGTTCAGCAACGCCGAGCTCGAGGCGGTGCCGTACCGCAAGGTGGTCGACATGAGCTTCCTGAGCAAGGCGAAGCGCTGATTCCGAGCCTTCCCCTGCGAGGGAGTGCGGAATGATCCGCCTCGACCGGATCGAGAAGACGTATTTCGCGCGCGAGCGCGACGTCGCCGCGATCGGCGACATCAGCGCGACGATCGAAGCCGGCGAGTTCGTCGCCGTCGTCGGCCCGAGCGGTTGCGGCAAGAGCACCCTGCTGCACCTGCTCGCGGGCTTCGACGAGCCGACCGGAGGCCGCGTCCTGATCGACGGCAAGCCCGTCGTTCGCGGCACGGTGCCGAAGGGGCTCGGCTACATCTTCCAAAAAGACACGGTGCTGCCCTGGAAGCGCGTGCGCGAGAACATCGCGCTCGGGCTCACCTACCGCGGCGCGAGCAGGAGCGTCATCGAGCAGAAGGTCGCGGCGTTGCTCAAGCTCGGCAACCTCGAAGGCTTCGGCCACGCGTATCCGCATCAGCTGTCGGGCGGCATGCGCCGGCGCGTCGCTCTTTTGATGACGCTCGCGTGCGACCCCCAGATCCTGCTTCTCGACGAGCCGTTCGGCGCCCTCGACACGCACACGCGCACGCTCCTGCACCGCGAGCTGATCGGCATCTGGCGCAAGATGCGCCAGACCGTGGTCCTCGTCACCCACGACCTCGACGAGGCGGTCACCCTCGCCGACCGGATCATCGTGCTGTCGCGCCCGCCGAGCCGGGTTTTGCTCGACCATCGGGTCGACGTCCCGCAACCGCGCGACGTCTTCTCGGTGCGCGACACGCCGGCGTTCGCCGACAACTTCCGCACCATCTGGCGCGTGCTCGGCGAGGAGTTCCGCGAAGACGCGCGCGCGGAGGCGCCCGCTTGAGCGCCAACCCACCGGCGCCGCCCGTTGCCGTGCCGGCGGGGGACGGCACGACCCGCGAGGAGCGCCTGCTGGCGACGGCGCGCCGCAGCCGGGCGACGCGGCTTCGCCTCTGGCTCTGGCAGGTGGCCCTGGTCACGCTGTTCCTGGCGACGTGGGAGATCGGCACCCGCCTGCCCGCTCTGAGCAAGAGCGTCAATGTCTTCGACCCCTTCTTCGTCAGCCGGCCGTCGCAGATCGTCGCCCGGCTGTGGGACTGGACGGTCGGCGCCAAGGCCGGCTACCTCTGGCCGCACCTCTGGTCGACCGTGAGCGCGACGATGGTCGGGCTGGTGGTCGCCGTCGTCTCGGGCTTCTTCGTCGGCCTGCTGTTCAGCCAGAAGCGCGAGCTGGCGATCGTCTTCAACCCCTTCATCGTCGCCCTGAACTCGCTGCCGCGGATTGCCTTCGTGCCGCTCATCACCATGATCTTCGGCCTCGGTCTCGCCTCGAAGGTGGTCACCGCGTGGTTCATCGTCTTCTTCCTCGTCTTCTTCAACACCTTCAAGGGCGGCATGGCGATCGAGAAGGAGCTGCTCGACTTCTGCCGCACGCTCGGCGCCAGCGAACGCCAGCTCACGCGCAGCGTTCGCATCCCGAACGCCCTGGCGTGGACGTTCACCGCGCTGCCCAACGCGGTGAGCTTCTCGCTGATCGGCGTCGTGATCTCGGAGTTCGTCGGCTCGACGACCGGAATGGGGTACCTGATCATCGTCTCGCTGGCGACGCTCAACGCCGCCGACATGTTCGCGTCGCTCACGGTGCTGAGCGTGGTCGGCGTGACGCTGGTTTCCCTGTTCCAGGTGATCGAGCGCCGGCTCCTGCAGTGGTCGCCCGAGTTCCGCGAGCAGAGCTGACAGCGCGGCCGCCGCTCCACTTGCGGCGCTTGAGAAGCGATTCCGCGAGCTCCTCGATCTGGTCGAACACGCACAGCGTGGCACGCGACGGGTCCCGCCGCGGCGACAAGGCGAGATAGCTGGTCAGCCGCAAGGCCGGATCGACGATCTTCAGCAGGCGCAGCTTCTCCGCCCCGGCGTCGTTGCCGAGCGCGATCTTCGGCAGCACGGTGAAGCCGCGGCCGCGATAGACGAGCGCCTTCATCTGCGGCACCGAGTCGATCTCGCCGGCGTACGTCAGCGGGCAGCCGAGCTTGCGCGCCGTCTCGTCCATCAGCTGGCGCAGGCGGGAGCGGGCCGGCGAGTTGTGGAGGAGCGGGAACCGCGGGAGCTCGCAGAAGCGGATCTCGTCGCGCCCGCGGGTCAGCTCGTTCTCGTGGCCCATCAGGTAGAGGGCGTCACTGACGATCGGCTTCGCCGTGACCAGCGGCGGCTTGCCGGCGCCGTACAGGATCGCGACGTCGAGCGCGCCGTCGACCAGCCAGGCGTGGACGTCGCCGCTCATGCCGTCGACGATGTTCAGCTTGATGTCGGGATAGCGAGCGCGCACGAGCTCGACGACCGGCACCGTCATGATCGTGGAGGTCGTCACCGGCAGGCCGAACGTGACCTCGCCTTTCGGTGCGCTGGCCACCGAGAGCACGGCGCTCTTGGCCGCGGTCATCGCCTCGACGACCCGATACGCAGATTCGAGGAAGACCTCACCCGCCTCGGTGAGGGTGACGCCGCGCCGATGCCGCGTGAAGAGCGCGACCCCGAGCTCGTCCTCGAGCGAGGCCAGCTGTGCGCTCAACGCCGGCTGGGCGATGTGGATGTGCGCCGATGCCGCCGAGATGGCGCCTTTCTCCGCGATGGCGATGAAGTACTGGATCTGCTTGAGGTCCATTCGCGCCGCTCGCTCGCCTCAGGGTCCCAAGGGATTATGAGGAGGTGTCGCGGCTTGAGGCGGAACCGTTCAGGAAGGCGACGGCGGGCTTGCGATCCACGCGCCCGCTCCCCTCGTTCAGGGCGATGAAGACGCAGGTCGACGGAGCAGGTGAGACTCAGGTCAGCGCGGTGCGTGCGCTGGCGACATCACCGAAGATCGAGCTCGCCGACTGCTCTCCGCCACGAGCCGTCCGTGGAGAACGTCTCATTCCGGGTCTTCTACTCACGCGCGCGCCACCTTGCCGGTGTTTCCGCCGAGTGGCAGTCTCGGTCGCACCGAATCAAGCGTGTAGGTTGTCACGAGCGCAAACCGCGAAGACGCGCTGTTGTTAGCCATCGTCTTTACGATGGTCGATACCGCGACTTGGCGTCTTTCTTGGCAGCTCGGGCGGCGTGGTGTGTTGCTACAGCGGGGTCACTCCTTGAGCCGTATACGCGCAGGACTCATTCTCACGCTCGCGTTGAGCGCGTCGATGTCGATGGCTCAAGCAGTGAAGGATGCCGATGCCACTCGGACCGACAAGGCCGGCAAAGCCAGGGCAGAGCCTTCGGCAGCGGAAGTCGAATTCTGGCGCTCCACGGAGCGCTTGAACGCTCCCGCCGCGTACAAAGCGTACTTGGCAGCATTCCCCAAGGGGACTTTTTCTTCGCTCGCGCGCATCGCTTTGGTGGGCCTGGACGGCAACACGCCGTCGACCTCTGGCACCCAGGCCACGCCAGCGCTCGGTTCGCTGAAGCCGTTTTCCTCGCCAGCGGAAAACAGTGCCGTGCTGGACCTCGATCTTGGTACCCGGCTCGTCGGACCCGGACCGCTGACCGTCGGATGGGGCGATTCCAAGAAGCAGATCTTGCTCCCATCGGGAGAATGGATCCTGCTTTCGGCCGTGGACAGCAAGAGCAGTCAGGCGCCCGCAAACGCCTCGACCAATCGCCCGAACAGGGTCGATATGACGACTCTCGCATTCGGCAAGTTCGACGGTGCTCGCCTGGTATCGTTGATGCGATTCACGGTCAGTAGCAAGAAGGCGACGGCGATAGCATGGCCCGACGTCAACGGATGTGATGAGGGAGGAGCAGCCCGGCTGCATCATGCGCGAACCGGCAGTTGGCACGACAGATGCATCAGCCTTCGAGTCGCGTCGGATCCCCTCAAAGACTCCTCCGCGGTTCGCGACGAAGTCCGCAAGAGCCTTGCCAAGTTGGGAGCCAAGGTGGAGGGCGTCGGCTTGGTATCGGTGCTGACGTTTGCCGAAAGGCAGCTAGGTTACTTGGGAGTCATCCGGGTCGACTGGCCGGGGTACTTGCCCGCTTTCGCAAGCGACAAAGAGAATGCGTGGCGTGGTGAGAAGTTTGCCGAGGACCTCGAGAGAACAGCCTACGTGAAATCGCTGTTGGCTTGGTCGCACGGGTATGCGGAGCTGGCCCAAAAGGGCTTGGCACGAGAGATCAGCCAACCTGACCTTACGTCCGAGGGCAATCCCACCGAGACTCTCACGACAACGGTCATGGATGACTTCGATCCTCTCAAAGCGTCGAACTAGCATCCGACCGACCGACTTGCAGCCAAGGCGCTACCCCAGACCGCGCAGGCGCACCGTCGTCGGTCATAGAGGCTGCGGGGCCTGTCAAGACGAGCTAGGGAAGCTTTCTCGGTAAGACCCTGCGCACGAGAAAGGCCCTACGCATTCCACACAGGTGCGGCGTCATGAAGTCGGTTCCCCACCGGCTCGCCGAGGTTCTGCATGAGCCGGTTCGCCCAGCCGAAGATCGCGACCGCGTGGAGCAGGTCGATGATCTCCTCGTCGCCCATGCCCACTCCGCGCAAGGGCGCGATGTCGTCGGCGCCGAGCGCGTGCGGCCGCTCGGTGACGGCGATCGCGAAGCGGGCGATCGCGCGCTCGCGCTCGGTCGTTCCCGCCGCCGCCGGGTCGTCGAACACCTGCTCGACGGTGTCGCTGCGCTTGGCGAGCTGCTCGAAGCGCTGCGCGTGGACGGACGTGCAGTAGACGCAGCCGTTGGTCACCGAGACGACCATCGCGCCGAGCTCGCGCTCGGCGCGCGGCAGGCCGCCGGGCGCGTACATGATCGCGTTGTAGGCGGCGGAGCGGTGGCGCAGCATCAGCGGCTGGTGCGCGAGCGTGAGGTAGTAGGGCGACGTGCGCGACTGCGGATGGCTCTCGTCGAGCACTTCGAGCTGCAGCGGGCTCGCGTCGGCGAGCTGGAGCGGGTCGAGCCACGAGCGCCACTCGAGCGTCTCGTCCGTGAAGCCGTTGCGGCGGATCATGGCCCGACTTCGGCGCGGCTCGCGCGCATCGCCCGCAGGCCGGCGACGACGCGGAGTTGGTACGACAGGAACGCGATGAGCTGCGCGAGCGCGACGATCGCGGCGTCGCCGAGCCCGGCGCGGCCGAGCGCCTCGAGCGCGGCGCGGTCACCACGGCGCGGATCGGTCGTCAGCGTCGCGGCGAAGTGCAGCATGGCCGGCAGGGCGGGCGAGGGCATCGCGTCGCGGCCCGCCGCGCCGTCGAGCTGCGCTCGGTAGTGCCGCGCGAGGCTCGCCGCACCGGCGATCTTGCAGACGTGCTCGGCGACGCGCAGCCGGTCCGCAGTCGAGAGGCCGTCCACCGGCTCCTGCAGCAGCGCGTCGTGGCTCGCCTGCGTCGCCTCGACGACCTTGGCGCGAAATCGACGCGCAGCGTGCAGCGGGTCGCCGGGCGCGAGGCCGGCGGCGCGATCGATCACGTCCTGCTCGGAAACGTCGACGAGAGGCATGGCGAAGACGGTGTCCTGATGCAGTGCGAGGTTACTTCGAAGCGGCAGCGGCCGACGGCAGCGGCTCGGCGACCCACTCGTCGCCGAGGATCTCGGGTTCGGCGTAGGCCTCCATGCGCGCGCAATGGTGCTCGATGTCCTCGGCGTAGAGCAAGCCGGTCAACCTGTCGGCGAGCTGCAGTGCGCCTTCGCTGATCGCCGGGATGTCGCCGGTGATGACGCCGAGCGAGAGCGTCGCCGGGTAGCTGATGCAGTGGACGCGGTCGAGGCCGGGGCAGAGCATCCCCGCGCGCGGCTGGAACTCGAATGCAGGCCCGAGGTCGGGCGACTCGGCGAGCTCGTCGTCCTCATCGCCGGCCGGCGCAGCGTAGCGGTCCTTCCAGACCCGGATGCACGGCCCGATGTGGCGCAGCATCGGCCGCTGCCGCCAGTCGACCTTGAAGCCGGTCGCGAAGATCAGGAAGTCGAGCTCGATCGGCCCGGCCGACGTCTGCACCTGCAGCGCGCCGCCACGCTCCTCGACGGCCTCGATGGCGACGCCGAAGTGGAAGTGCGCGTTCGCGTGGCGCGAGACGCGCTGCGTGCTGTTGCGCGGCGGCGGCACCTGCTGCGTGTTGATGTAGTGGCGGATGCGCCATTTCCAGTCGTCGGGGAGGCGCGCGTAGCCCTGGACGAAGCCGGGGTTGGTGGCGCCCTTGCCCTTGTTGATGCGCGGCAGGTCGGCGCGGCGCACGAGCAGGTGGACGTGCGCGGCGCCGGCCTCGAGCGCGGTCGCGGCGCTGTCCATCGCCGACGCGCCGGCGCCGACGACGCCGACGCGCAGCCCGGCGAGCTCGGCGTAGTCGTTGTCGTCGGACGAGTGCGCCCAGCGCGTTCGCGGCAAGGCTTCGGCGTATCCGGGCACGGCGGGGCCGCCGAGGCCGGCGCGTCCGGTGGCGAGGACGACGCGGCGCGCCCACGCGCGGATCGTGCGACCCTCGGCCGCGACGCCGAGCTCGACGACGCCGTCGCTGCGCGGCTCGATGTCGGTGACGCGGTGGGCGTTGCGCACCGGCAGCGCCAGCACCTCGCGGTACCAGCGCAGGTAGTCCATCCACTGCAGGCGCGGGATCTTGTCGAGGGCGTCCCATGCCTCGCGGCCGAACTGCGCCTCGAACCAGGCACGAAACGTCAGCGACGGGATGCCGAGCGCCGGACCCGCGAGGTGCTTCGGGCTGCGCAGGGTCTCCATGCGCGCCGTGGTCGCCCACGGGCCTTCGCGGCCGGCCGGCGCTTCGTCGTAGGCGACGACCGAGACGCCGCGCTGCACGAGCGCCGCGGCGACGGCGAGCCCCGTCATGCCGGCGCCGACGATCGCGACGTCGGCGACGGGCTCGCCGTCGCGCTCGAGCGACGGTGTCCAGCGCGGCGCCGGCAGCTGCAGGAACGCGAGCTCGTCGGCGAGGCGCGCCTCGAGCGCCGCGAGGCCCGTCGTCATCGCGGCGCCAGCACTGCCGCGCGACGCCGGCGCC
>Ga0307409_100001717_pt1 | contig 11045 bp, 11 predicted proteins | sample 322Ometagenome_2_FD_203888 | JGI IMG/M metagenome (GOLD analysis project Ga0307409, IMG submission 203888) | Maize rhizosphere microbial communities from greenhouse at UC Davis, California, United States - 322HYB-O-2 | ecosystem: Host-associated > Plants > Roots > Rhizosphere > Soil | place...
TCACGACGCCCTCCCAGGGCGAACCGGTCCCGCTGGGTGGCAGCAGGCCGGCGTCACTGGAGCAGGCGCTCGTGGGCACCGGCTTCGGTTACCGCGTGGAGCAGCGGCGGGCGCAGGGCGCGGTGGTCGCCGAGCTGCTGACCCGGGTGCGCGACATCCGCCGGAACGGCAGCTCGGCCCTCGATCTCTGCTCGGTGGCGGCCGGACGGATCGACGCCTACTACGAACTCGATCTCAATCCGTGGGACCACGCCGCCGGTGCCCTGGTGGCGGCCGAGGCCGGGATCGTCGTCACCGGGCTGGCCGGTCGCCCGTTCGCGGAGCCGATGGCGGTCGCCGCCGCACCGACGATCGCGGGCCCGTTCGTGGAGCTGCTGGAGGAGCTGCACGCCGGCTGAGGACCCTCCGGCCCGGAGGGCCTAACAGGCGGCGGCGGTCGCCGGCGCGAGGGCCGCGGCCACCTCGTCGGCGGAGGCGAGGGTCGTGAACTCCGGGCCGACCACGACGTCGACCTGGGCCGTGGCACGCGTGTCGGGGAAGTCGCCGGCACCCGGGAGGTAGAGCCGCACGTACTCGGCCGCGTCGGCCCCGCGGGGGCCGTGCCGCAGCTCACCGACGCCGGTGACCGCCCGGCCGCTGGAGTCGTTGGCCACCTCGTCGACGATGAAGCCGCGCTCCTGGAGGGAGCTGGCCACCGTCTGCGCGAGCCCGGGGGTGTCGGTGGCGTTGAGGACGCGCAGGTTGATCGCGGTCGGCTCGAGCGTGGGCGGCGGGGCCGCCTCCGAGGCCGAGGCGCAGGCCTTCGCCTGCTGCGCGACCTCCTGCTTCTCCTGGCGGAGCACGTTCCACCAGACGCCCAGGGCCGCGAGTGCGAGCACCAGCAGGAAGATCAGCGGAGGCAGCGGACGGCGGCCACTGCGGGGGCGCACCGGGGGGCGTTCGGTACGCATCGTCACGGGCACTCCTCGGCAAGACCCGGCGGTCGGCGTCCGGCCGCTGTGCCCCCGACGGGGATCTGGCGGCCGGCGGCGTGCCGGTGGGGGTCGGTCGGCAGGAGTTTAGGGCCGGGACGGGGCCCTAGATCGCACCGTCGTCCAATGCGGCGCGTCCGAGGTCGACGCAGGGGTCGATGCGCTCGGCGTAGCCGGTGGTGTCCTTGCCCGCCATCGCGCCGGCCGCCGAGCGGGCGACGATGCCGGCGATGATCGAGGCGAACTTGAAGAAGGCGAATCCGACGTACCAGTTGAGGTCGGAGAGGTCGGCACCCGTCCGCTGCGCGTAGCGCTCCGCGATCTCCAGCCGGGTGGGGAATCCGGGCAGCGTGGTCACGGGGCTCATCGTCGAGGCGCGCTCCTCACCGGCCTCGGGCCAGTAGACGAACATCATCCCGAGGTCGGTGAGCGGATCGCCCAGCGTCGACATCTCCCAGTCCAGGACCGCCCGGATCCGGCCGGGCTCGGCGGGGTCGAGCAGGCAGTTGTCCAGGCGGTAGTCCCCGTGGACGATGCTCGACCGCTGGGTGGTCGGGACGGTCTCGGCGAGCCGGGCGGCCAGCGCGTCCAGGCCCGGCCGGTCCCGGTCGCGGGTGGCATCCCACTGCTTGGTCCAGCGCCGGACCTGGCGGGCGGCGAAGCCCTCGGGCCGGCCGAAGTCGGCCAGCCCGACGGCCTCGTAGTCGACCGAGTGCAGGTCGGCCAGCACGTCGATGAGCCCCTCGCCCACGGCCCGTCGCTGGGTGGGGTCGTCGGCGTAGCCGGCGGGGAACTCCTGCACGACATGGACGCCCTCCACCCGCTCCATCACATAGAAGGGCGCGCCCAGCACCGACTCGTCGGTGCACAGGTGCAGCGTGCGGGGTACCGGGACGCTGGTCTTGCCGAGGGCGGAGATCACCCGGTGCTCGCGGGCCATGTCGTGCGCGGTCGCCAGGACGGCCCCGGTGGGCGGGCGCCGCAGGATCACCGCGTCGTCCGCGCTGCCGCCCTGTGGCGTGACCACGTACGTGAGGTTGGACATGCCGGCCGCGATGAGTTCGATGTCCACCGAGCCCCAGCGCTGGTCGTTCAGGGCGGCGGCCAGGTAGGGCCCGACGACGGCCGGATCAGCACCCACAGAAGTCGACACCGCGGCAGGGTAACCTCTGGCGCTCCGCGGCCCGGGGGCCCGCTCGGAATTGATTTCCGGAGCCGGGCACAAACCGGGGCCGCGCCGCGTTGGGGGGCTCGCCGGACCTTCCCGACCGCCGTCCACCGACGGCGGGAGGGATTCCGGACGGCACAGATCCGGTGGCCCCCGTACCGCGGAGCGGCACCGGCCCTGTCCGGAGCACCACCGGTACCGGGAGCCCCAGGAGTGGGTTGCCGGTTCCCGACCAACCGGTCGCCACCGCGGCCGGCCAGGACGGCGGCGCACACCCCGCGCCCCGATCAGACGAGCGGGCCCGACGCCCGCGACAACAAAGGGAGGGGCACCCCATGGCCACCGACTACGACGCCCCACGCCGCAACGAGGCCGACGAGCTGGGTGAGGACTCGCTCGAGGAGCTCAAGGCGCGGCGCGCCGAGGCACAGTCGGCCTCGGTCGACGTCGACGAGACCGACTTCAACGAGAACCTGGAGCTCCCGGGCGCCGACCTGTCCGGCGAGGAGCTCACCGTGCGCGTCCTGCCCAAGCAGGAGGACGAGTTCACCTGCTCGCGCTGCTTCCTCGTGCAGCACCGCAGCCGCCTTGCCGCGACCAAGGGCGGCCAGCTCTACTGCCGGGACTGCGCGGCCTGAGAACACCCCCTGCCCCCGCCGCTCGCACGCTCGCGGCGGGACCCTGCAGGGGGCCGTGGAGGCACTCGAGGGAAGGGCATCGATGACCGAGCACGGCTCCCGGACCGGCCCGGCGCGCGAGGTTCCGCCGCCGCGCCCCGTGACGGTGCCCGGACCGGCTCCCGAGGAGACCGGTCTGGGCCGAGCGGCCCGCGCCGTGGCCGACGCCGTCGGAGGGCTCCTCGGCGCCCCGGGTGGGCGCCCGGAGGAGCCCGCCGGCCCGCCCCGGCGTTCGGCGGCGACCGGCCTGCGGGACGTCGTCGGCGCCATGGCGGGCGCGGTCGGCGCGGCGTTCGCGCCCGACCGCGAGGCGGAGACATCCCCGCCCCCGGGCGGTGCCGCGACCTCACCCGGCGTGGCCGACGGCTCTCCGGGGGTGCTCCTCGCCGACCTGCTGTCGGCGGCGGCACCGCGGTTGCCCATCCGGGACGCCGTGCGGCTGCGGCAGGCATACCCGGGTGCCTCCGACGAGGAGATCGCCGATGCCCTCGTCGCACGGGCCGCCCGGCTGACCTCGGGCATCGGCGCGGGCACCGGTGGTCTCTCCGCGGCGCGCTGGTTCGCCCCGGTGTCCCTGCTGACGCTGCCGATCGCGCTGGGCGCCGAGACCGTGCTGAGCGCCGGCGTCGAGGTGGTCCTGATCGGGGAGCTGCACGAGCTGTACGGCCGACCGGCGACCGGTGACGCCCGCACGCGAGCCGCCGCGTACGTGGCCAGCTGGTCCGAGCAGCGTCCGGTCGACGGCGCAGCGACGGCGGGCCTGGGCGCGCTGCTCGGCACCGCCGGTCTGCGCGCGCTGCGCAAGCAGATCCCGCGGAAGCTCTCCGGCGTGATCCCGAGTGCTGCGCCCTTCATGCTGGGTGCCGCCCTGGCCGGGCGTGGCAACCGCCGGGCGACCGAGACGCTCGCCGAGCGCATCCGGTCCGATCTGCGGACTTCCCGGCCGGCCGATCCCAGCTCCTGAGGGGCGCGTCGGGCTGCCGTGGGCACGCGCCGCCGCTCCGCGGCTAGGGTCCCCGACGTGCCCGAGCTCTCCCGTCCGCAGCTGGACGTCCCGGTTCGCCTGACCTCGCCGGACGGCGTCCCGCCGCGCTACGCCCTCCCTGGTGACGCGGGGGCGGACCTGTCCGTGGCCGAGGACGTCGACCTGGCCCCGTTCGAGCGCGCCCTCGTCGGCACCGGCGTGGCCGTCGCCATCCCCGAGGGCTACGCCGGCTTCGTCCACCCGCGGTCGGGCCTGGCCCACCGGCTCGGGCTGAGCCTGGTCAACGCGCCGGGGACCATCGACGCGGGCTACCGGGGGGAGATCAAGGTGAACCTGGTGAACCTCGACCCGACGGCCCCGCTGAGTCTGCGGCGCGGTGACCGCGTCGCCCAGTTGGTCGTCCAGCCGGTGGTGCAGGCCCGCTTCGTGCCGGTCGAGGAGCTGCCGGACACCGAGCGGGGCAGCGGTGGGCATGGCTCGACCGGTGGTCACGGGTCCACCGCGACAGCGGCCGACGACGGAGCCGCAGCGGCTCGGGAAGGGCAGGGCTGACATGCCGTTCGGACGCCGGCGCAACCGGATCGACCGCAGCCTGCGCGAGCGCGGCGTGCCCCCGGAGCCGCAGCCCCGCGAGCGTGAGGTGGACGCGACCTCCGGCCCGTGGGACGTCGCGGACGCCCCCGACGACGGACTGGCGCGCATCGACCTCGGCTCGATCCGCCTCCCCGCGATGCCGGGCACCGACCTGCGGGTCGAGCTCAACCAGCAGCAGAAGGTCATCGGCGCGACGCTGCGTTCGGGCGACTCGCTCCTGCAGGTCTCCGCGTTCGCCGCGCCCCGGGCGGGCGGGATCTGGGACGGCGTCCGCGCGGACCTCGCCATCAGCGCCTCGGGCCAGGGCGGCTCGCTGCGCGAGGTCGAGGGGCCGTTCGGTCCCGAGCTCGCCGGCACGATCGTCGCGCCCCCGCCTGCGCAACCCGGGCAGGCGACGCCGCCCCAGCCGGTGCGCCGGTCGGCCCGCTTCCTCGGGGTCGACGGCCCGCGGTGGTTCCTCCGCGGGCTGATCACGGGCCCCGCTGCCGACAGCCCGGAGGCGGCCGCGGTCCTGGAGTCGGCCTTCCGCGGCATCGTCGTCGTGCGCGGCACCGAACCCATGCCCGTCCGCGAGCAGCTCCCGCTGACGCTGCCGCCGCAGGCGGCCGCCCAGCTGGCCCGGCAGCAGGAGGCGGGCGGCCGGCCGCCGGCCGCGCCGCCAGCCGGCTGACGCCGGGAGCGGCAGGGCACGACCCGTCGGCACACTGCCGCCCCGGCGCCCGGAGGCGCCGTACGCTGGGTTCGGTGACCGAGCTTGCGAGGTCACGACGAAGGTGGAGCACCGTCGGCAGGTGGCCGACGAGCGCAAGCGAGGAGTACACGTGACGGAGACCCGATCAGCCGGCTGGTTGTCGCGAACCCTGCAGCGGCTCACTGCCGACGACCAGACCATCGACGCCGAGGAACTGCGTGCCGAGTCGGCCAGCGCCGGCTGCGAGCCTGTCGTGTCCTGCCGCAAGGGCGCCGTCGTGACGGTGACCGGCCGGCTCAAGTCGGTCGTCTACACCCCGCGCGAGACGGTCCCCACGCTGGAGGCCGAGCTCTTCGACGGCTCCGGTTCGGTCACCCTGGTCTGGCTCGGCCGCCGGCGGATCCCGGGTATCGAGCCGGGCCGCACCGTGACCGCCCGCGGCCGGTTCGCCGCCTTCGACGGCAAGCGGGTCATCTACAACCCCTGGTACGAGCTGGGCGCCAGCTGATCCCGCCCGACGACGTGGACGGCACCCGGGGCGAGGCTCCGAAGATCGAGCTACCGGGGGAGGCGGCGATGAGGGCACCGGGGGACCCGACCGACGGGCCGCTCTCCGCAGATCCGGATCCCGCCGCAGTGCCTGGTGAGGCGCCGCTCGCGTTCGACCGCCACCTCGTGCTCGATCAGCTCGGTGGCTGGCGCGGCATGGTGGACGCCACCCTGCCCACCGTCGCCTTCATCGGGGCCAACGCGGCGGGCGGGCTGCGCACCGGCATCTGGGCTGCCCTCGGGGCGGCGCTGCTGGTGTTCCTGCTCCGCCTCCTCCGTCGTGAGAGCGTGCAGCAGGCGGTCAGCGGACTGTTCGCCGTCGGCATCGCCGTCGCCATCTCCGCGGCGTCCGGCCAGGCCCGCGACTTCTTCGTGCTGGGCATCGTGCGCAACGCCGCGCTCGGTGGCGTGCTGCTCGGGTCGATCGCGTTCCGCCGTCCCCTGGTCGGGGTGGTCGCCGAGTTCCTCGCCCCCAGCCACCTGGGCGCGATGGCGAGCCACTCGTTGCCCGGGCTCCGGCGCAGGCTCGACCGGGCCCGCGCGACGCTGCACCCCGATACCGGGGACATCGCCCCGGTGACCGGGCGCCGGGACCCCGACCCTGAGCCCGAGCGGCACTGGCGCGACGACCCGCGGATGTTGCGCGCCTACAGCTGGCTGACGGTCCTGTGGGGTGGGGTGTTCCTCGTCCGCGCGCTGGTACAGGGGCTGCTGTACCGGATCTCGGAGAACGACGTGACCGCTCTGGGCACCGTGTCCCTCGTCCTCGGACTTCCGGTGACGGCCGCCGAGATCGTCGTGACCCTCTGGGTCGTCGCCCGGCTGCACCGGCACCGCAGCACCGCCCTCCCGGGCGAGGACGGCCGACCCGGACCCACCGCCTGAGCGGTCAGGCCGGGCCGAGGCTGCTCTCGGGTGCGAGCACCGTCTTGAGCTGCTCCTCGACGTCCGCGTGCGTGACGAACAGCAGCTCGTCACCGGCCTCGAGCGGCTCGTCGGGGCTGGGAGTGATCACGCGGTCGCCACGGAGGATGGCCGTCAGCACCGTCTCGCGGGGGAGCGGCACCTCGCGCAGCGGCTTGCCCACCCAGGGGGTGTCCTCCGACAGCGTGATCTCGACCAGGTTCGCCGCGCCCTTGCGGAAGCTCATGAGCCGGACGACGTCGCCGACGGTCACGGCCTCCTCGACCAGGGCCGCCAGCACGCGGGGGGTGGAGACGGCGACGTCGACGCCCCAGGCCTCGGTGTAGAGCCACTCGTTGCGCGGGTCCTTGACGCGGGCGACCACCCGGTTGACGGCGAACTCGGTCTTGGCCAGCAGCGAGACGACCAGGTTGGCCTTGTCGTCGCCGGTCGCGGCGACCACGACGTCGCAGGTGGCCAGCTGGGCCTCTTCCAGCGAGGAGACCTCACAGGCATCGGCCTGGACCCATTCCGCGCCGGGCACCGAGCGGGTGCGCACCTTCTTGCCGTCCTTCTCGATGAGCATGACGGCGTGCCCGTTGCCGAGCAGCTCGCCGGCGATCGACCGGCCGACGGCCCCGGCACCCACGATGGCCACTCTCATGCTCGGTTCCCTCGTGCGACTCTCATGCTCGGTTCCCTCGTGCGACTCTCATGCTCGGTTCCCTCGTGCGGTGCGCATCAGTGGTGCCCTCTCTCGGGAGCCCGCTCGACGACCTCGTGCACGCGGGCGGTCAGCTCGTCGGTCACGGCGACGACCAGCTGGTCGCCGTCCTGCAGCACCGTGCCGGAGGTGGGCAGCAGGGCCTCGCCGAAGCGGACCAGCCACGCGGCGCGGGCCCCCGAGGCGGCCTCGAGCTCGGCGAGCTTTCGGCCGATCCAGCCCTCGGTCACGGTGATGCGCATCAGCAGCACCTTGCCGGTGGGCTCGCGCCACAGCTCGCTGACCTTCACCGACAGCAGTTCCCGGAGCAGGCGGTTCACCGTCCACGGCACGGTCGCCACGCTGGGGATCCCCATGCGCTCGTAGACCTCGGCCCGCTTGGAGTCGTAGATCCGGGCGACGACGTGCTGCACGCCGAAGGTCTCCCGGGCGACGCGGGCGCTGATGATGTTGGAGTTGTCACCGCTGCTGACCGCGGCGAACGCGCCCGCCGTGTCGACGCCGGCGTCCAGGAGCGTCTGCCGGTCGAACCCGAGGCCGGTCACCTGGCGGCCGGCGAAGTCGGGACCGAGCCGGCGGAAGGCCTCCGGGTCCTGGTCGATCACCGCGACGCTGTGCCCCAGCTGCTCGAGGCGGCGGGCGATGGCAGAGCCGACACGTCCGCAGCCCATCACGACCACGTGCACGAGCGGCCCCCGGGATCCCTGGGCGCAGGCACCGTCTGCCTGCGCATCACCGGCCGCGAAGCTACACCTGGAGCGACCCGGCGACCTGCTTCGCGGGTCGACATCCCCCTCCCGGGCGGCGCGCGCCGGACCGCGGCGGCGCCCGCCGCCGAGGCGTCCGTACCATCGCCGCGTGCCCAGCCTGTCCGCCCTCGGACAACTCCCGAAGCGGCTCGTCCTGGGTCGCGCGGTCCGCAGCGACCGTGCGGGCGAGTCGCTGCTATCCAAACGGCTCGCGCTGCCCATCTTCGCCAGCGACGCCCTCTCCTCGGTCGCCTACGCGACGCAGGAGATCCTGATCGTCCTGACGCTGGCCGGTAGCGCCTACCTGTACCTGGCCCCGTGGATCGCCACCGCCGTGGTGGTCCTGATGATCACCGTGGTGCTCTCGTACCGGCAGGTGGTGCGCGCGTACCCGTCGGGCGGCGGCGACTACGAGGTCGCGATGAGGAACCACGGGCGGTTCGCCGCCCTCGTCGTCGCCAGCGCACTCCTCGTCGACTACGTGCTCACCGTCGCCGTCTCGGTCTCGTCCGGTACGGACAACATCATCTCGGCGTTCCCCGGGCTGAACGAACACCGCGTGCTCATCGCGCTCGTCCTGGTGGCGCTGCTGGCGGCGGCCAACCTGCGCGGCGTCCGCGAGTCCGGGCGGGCGTTCGCCGTTCCCACGTATCTGTTCATCGCCGGGCTCACGGTGATGATCGTCACCGGACTGGTCCGCCACTTCTTCACCGGCTCCGACGTCGTCGCCGAGACCGCCCGGTACGGGATCGAGCCGGAGGGCGCGTACACGAGCCTGACCGGCCTGGCGCTGCTCTTCTTCGCACTGCGCGCCTTCGCGTCGGGGACGACCGCCCTGACCGGCATCGAGGCCGTCGCCAACGGTGTGCCGGCCTTCCGGCCACCCAAGAGCCGCAACGCCGCCACGACGCTGGCTCTTATGGGGGGTGTGGCGGCCACCCTGTTCGTCGGGGTGACCGCCATGGCCCTGATCTCCGGGGTCAAGTACGTGGAGCACCCCTGCGACCTGGTCGGATTCGCGAACTGCGAGACCGAGCCACAGCGGACGGTGATCGCCCAGCTCGCCGCGGCCACCTTCGGGGGCGACGGCTCGATCGGCTTCTTCTACATCCAGGCGGCGACCGCGCTCGTCCTGGTCCTCGCCGCGAACACCGCGTTCAACGGATTCCCGCTGCTCGGTTCGGTGCTGGCCCAGGATCGGTTCCTGCCCCGGCAGCTGCACACCCGGGGCGACAAGCTGGCGTTCAGCAACGGGATCCTGCTCCTGGCCGGCTTCGCCGGGCTGCTGATCGTGGCGTTCGACGCCGACGTCACCCGGCTGATCCAGCTCTACATCATCGGGGTCTTCACCAGCTTCACCATCGGCCAGTGGGGGATGGTCCGGCACTGGACCCGGGAGATGCGCCTCGAGCCCGAGCCGCATGGGCGCCACCGGATGCGCCGGTCGCAGATCATCAACACCATCGGCGGATCGCTGACCAGCGTGGTCCTCGTGATCATCGTGCTCACCAAGTTCACCCACGGCGCCTGGCTGGTGCTCGTGGCGATGCCGGTGCTCATCGTGCTGATGCGGGCGATCAACCGGCACTACTCCCACGTCTCCGAGCAGCTCGTCCCCGACAGCGACTCCCGCATGCTGCCGAGCAAGGTGCACGCCATCGTGCTGGTCTCCAAGGTGCACAAGCCGACCCTGCGGGCCCTGGCATTCGCCCGGGCCACCCGCCCCGACCACCTGACCGCGCTGACGGTCAATGTCGACGACGTGGAGACCCGCGCCCTGCAGGTGGACTGGGAGCGCTACGACCTGCCGATCCCGCTCACCGTCGTCGAGTCGCCGTACCGGGAGATCACCCGGCCGGTCGTCGACTACGTGAAGGGCATCCGCCGGGAGAGCCCGCGGGAGCTGGTCGTGGTGTTCGTGCCGCAGTACGTGGTGGGGCACTGGTGGGAGAACGTGCTGCACAACCAGAGCGCGCTGCGGCTGCGGGCCCGCCTGCAGTTCCAGCCCGGCGTCATGATCACCACCGTGCCGTGGCAGCTGGAGAGCTCGATCGGGCGGGACGAGGGCGATGGGCACCGACGTGGCCCAGCTCCCGGCGACCTGCGGCGCGGCCTCACCGACGACGAGGTGGACTCCACGCCGTATGGGTAAGAACCCCGCTGCCCCCCACCGTGGAAGGACCCCGTCCTCCCCACCCTTCGCAAGCTCAGGGCGGGACCCGGGACGGGGCCGGGGCGCGCCCCTGCAGCGGGGCCTCGGCTGGACCGGGACCGAGTTCGAGGTGACCGTGGGCCCCGTGGCCCACGGCGGTCACTGCGTGGCCCGCCACGAGGGCCGGGTGGTCTTCGTCCGGCACACGCTGCCCGGTGAGCGCGTGCTGGTCCGGGTGACCGAGGACCGGCACCCGGGGTTCTGTCGCGCCGACACGATCGAGGTGCTCGAGGCCTCGCCCGCCCGGGTGGAGCGGCCGTGCCCGTACAGCGGCCCCGGTCGCTGCGGCGGCTGCGACTGGCAGCACGTCGATCCGGCGGAGCAGCGCCGCCTCAAGGCAGCGGTGGTGCGCGAGCAGTTCGCCCGCCTCGCCGGGCTCGAGGACGTCCCCGTGACCGTCGAGGAGTTGCCGGGCGGGTCGCTGCGCTGGCGGTCGCGCGCCCGGTTCGCCGTCGACCGGTCGGGCGCGCCGGGCCTGCGCCGTCACCGCTCGCACGACGTCGTCGTCCTCGACGACTGCCCGATCACCATGGAGCCGGCGGCGGCCGCGGTCCTGCAGCGGCGCTGGCCCGGCGCGGGGGCCGTCGATGTCTCGGTCGACTCCACCGGGGCGGTGACCACCACCCGGCTGGACCGCCAGGGCCGGCCCACGTCGAGCCGCGTCGTGCGGCCCGGCGGCGATCTCCCGGAGGAGCAGGCCGGCCGGGCCGAGCGGCGGGCCGGTGGCCGCGACTGGGAGGTGGAGGGCACCGGGTTCTGGCAGGTGCACCCGGCGGCCGCCGATGCACTGGTTTCCGCCGTCGCGGACGTCGCCGCGGTGCG
>Ga0307409_100001718_pt1 | contig 11039 bp, 9 predicted proteins | sample 322Ometagenome_2_FD_203888 | JGI IMG/M metagenome (GOLD analysis project Ga0307409, IMG submission 203888) | Maize rhizosphere microbial communities from greenhouse at UC Davis, California, United States - 322HYB-O-2 | ecosystem: Host-associated > Plants > Roots > Rhizosphere > Soil | place...
CTGTAGCGCGCCTCCTGCAGGCGCTCGGAGTAGTAGGTGATGTCCCAGGCGTCCAGCTTGCGGCCCGCGAATTCGGTGAGCTCAGCCAGCTCGCGTTCGGCGGCGGGACGCGCGGCACGGGCGATGTCGCGCAGGAAGCCGAGCACCTCATCCACGGTGCGCGCCATGCGGCGCGCCAGCGCATAGGCGGCAAAGTTCGGATAGCCCAGCAGCTGCGCGGCCTCGTGCCTGAGGCGCAGCAGTTCTTCCATCACCTGCGTGTTGTCGAATTTCGCTGGCGTGGGGCCGGTGGTGGCGGCACGCGTGCTCCAGGCGCGGTAGAAGATTTCGCGCAGCTTCTGCGAGCGGGCGTCGGTGACCACCGCGACGTAGGTGGGCTGTTCCAGCCCCAGCACCCAGCCAGGCTTGCCTGCGGCTTCGGCGCGCTGCCGGGCCTGCGCGAGGATGGTGGCGTTCAGGCCCTCCAGCTCGCTGGCGTCGTGCACCTCGTGGCTGAAGGAGTTGGTGGCATCGAGCACGTTCTCCTCGAACTTCGCGCCGAGGCGGGACATCTCGAGCATCACGGCCTTGAAGCGGTCCTTCTTCGCGCCGTCGAGTGCGACGCCAGCGAGGCGGAATTCCAGCAGCGCGTGGTCCACCACGGCCAGTTGTTCGGCGTCGAGGCTGGCCGCTTCGTTCTCGCGCACGGCCGTGAAAGCCTGGAACAGCCGCTCGTTCTGGCTGAGGTCGGTGCCATATTCGGACAGCAGCGACAGGCAGGCGTTGTAGCGCTCGCGCAGTGCCTCGTTGTTCATCACGCCGTTGAGGTGGCCCACCGGCGACCAGGCACGCGCCAGGCGATGCTGGAGTTCCTCCAGCGGCTCGACCAGGCTCAGGAAAGTGGGCGCAGGCGCGACCTCAATCTCGCGGATGCGGGCGCGATTCTCATCGAGCAGCGCACGGATGCCGGTTTCGACATGTTCAGGGCGGATGGCATCAAAAGCCGGTAACGGGCCGGCACCCAGCAGCGGGTTGTGGTTCATTTCTCCTATTATGCCCAGATGGACCAAACCTTCGATCTGATCGTGGTGGGCGGGGGCAGCGGCGGCATCGCCACCGCCCGCCGTGCCGCCGAGTACGGCGCCCGGGTGGCGCTGGTGGAAGCCGGGGATCTGGGCGGCACCTGCGTGAACGTGGGCTGCGTGCCCAAGAAGCTGATGTGGAATGCGGCCGACCTGGCCGAATCCCTGCACGATGCGGCGGGCTATGGCTTCGACCTGGGCGGGGCGGCGCATGACTGGTCCCGCCTGAAAGAGGCCCGCGACGCTTATGTGATACGCCTGCGCGGCATCTACCAGGCGAACCTGGCGAAAAGCCGGGTCGAGGTGGTGAGCGGCTGGGCCCGGCTGGTGGATGCGCGCACCGTGGAAGTGCAGGGGCGGCGCCTGCGCGGTGAGCGCGTGCTGCTGGCATCGGGCGGGCGCCCGCGCCAGGCCAGCATCCCCGGCGCCGGACTGGGCATCGATTCCAATGGCTTCTTCGGGCTGGCAGAGCGGCCGCAGCGGGTCACCGTGGTGGGCGCCGGCTTCATCGGGCTGGAGATCGCCGGCGTGTTTGCGGCGCTGGGCAGCCAGGTGAACCTGGTGGCGCGCGGGCGTGCGCTGCTGCGCGGGTTCGATCCCATGCTGGTGGAGGCGGCGCAGGAGGGGCTGGTGGATGCCGGCGCCACCGTGAACCTGCAGGCCGAACCCGCCGAGCTCACGCGCGGCACCGACAGCCGCATCGACGTGCGGCTGAACACGGGGGAGGTGATCGCGGGGCAGGATGCCGTGGTGTGGGCCATCGGCCGCGACCCGGTGACCAGCTTCATCGATCCGGCCGTGGGCGTGCGCCTGGATGAGCGCGGCTATATAGAAGTGGACGAATACCAGCAGACCTCCGTGCCCGGCGTGTTCGCCATCGGCGATGTCACGGGCAAGGTCACGCTGACGCCGGTGGCCATCGCCGCCGGGCGGCGCATGGCCGATCGCCTGTGGGGCGGCATGGAAGGCCGCAAGCTCTGCTACGAGAACGTGCCGGCGGTGGTGTTCAGCCATCCGCCGCTGGGCGCGGTGGGCATGACGGAGCCGGAGGCGCGCGCGCATTTTGGCGACGCCGCAGTGAAGTGCTTCACGGCGCGGTTCGTGCCGATGTACCACGCTCTCACCGCGCGCAAGCCGAAGACGCGCATGAAGCTGGTGACGGTGGGACCGGAGCAGCGCGTGGTGGGTGTGCACCTGGCCGGGCGCGGCGTGGATGAAATGCTGCAGGGATTCGCGGTAGCCGTGCGGATGGGGGCCACCAAGCGTGACTTCGACGACACGGTGGCGATCCATCCCACGGCGGCCGAAGAACTGGTGACGATGCGATAAGGCGGTCGCGGCGATGCTGAAGCTCAATCTGATCAACACGCTGGCCTTCGCCGGACTGGTGCTGATGCTCGGCTACCTGCTGCGGCGGATATTCCCCGTGCTGGCGCGGCTGAATCTTCCGGCGCCAGTGCTGGGTGGATTGCTGGTGTCGGTGGCCATCCTCATCGCCCGCGGGCAGGACGTCACGCTGTTCGAGTTCGACACCACGCTGCAGACGCCGCTGATGATTGCCTTCTTCACCACCATCGGCTTCGGCGCCAGCGTGTCGATGCTGAAGTCGGGCGGTCCACAGGTGGGCCTGTTCTTCGTGCTGGCGCTGGCCTTCGCCGTGATGCAGAACGTGGTGGGCATCGGCGTGGCGCTGCTTTTTGGCATGGACCCGCTGTTTGGCGTGCTGGCCGGCTCGGTGACGCTCACCGGCGGGCCGGGCACGGGACTGTCGTTTGCGCCGCTGTTCGAGGCGGCCGGCGTGCAAGGCGCCGCTTCCATCGCGCTGGCCATGGCCATGGCCGGCATCGTCTGCGGCGCGCTGCTGGGTGGCCCGCTGAGCGGCTGGCTGATCACGCGCCACAAGATCACCACCGGCACCGGCGTTGTGCCGCCCCGGCCAGACGAGGGTTTCGATTCGCCCGAAGATGTGCACGCGCCGCCGCCGGGTGATGATGAGAGCGCCGAGACCTGGGCGGTGATGCGCAATGCCGTGCTGCTGCTGGTGGCAATGGCGGTCGGGTCGTGGCTTTCCGGCTGGGTGCAGGCGCAGGACATCACGCTGCCGCCCTACATCGGCGCCATGCTGGTGGCCGCGCTGATCCGCAACCTCGATGACCTGACCGGCTGGTTGGGCCTGTCGATGCGCATCCAGGACACCATCGGCGCCGTGACGCTGTCGCTGTTCCTGGCACTGGCGCTGATGACGCTGAAGCTGTGGGACCTGGCCAGCCTGGCGCTGCCGCTGCTGGCGATGCTGGTGGCGCAGATCGTGCTCATCGTGGTGAGCGTGCCGCTGGTGTTCCGCCTGATGGGCCGCGACTACGAGGCCTCGGTAATGGGCGGCGGCTTCGTGGGCTTCATGCTGGGCACCACCGCCAATGCCATGGCCGTGATGCGCACGCTGGTGGAGCGCTACGGCCCCGCGCCGCGCGCCTTCCTCGTGGCGCCGATGGTGGGCGCATTCTTCATCGACTTCGCCAACAGCGCGCTGGTCACCGCATTGCTCAACTTCCTGAAATGAAGATGCCGCTGGTCATCGGGCACCGCGGCGCCAGCGGCCACATGCCCGAGCACACCCTGGCCTCCTATTCCCTGGCGCTGCTGCAGGGCGCGGACTACATCGAGCCTGACCTGGTGGCCACGCGCGATGGCGTGCTGGTGGCGCGCCACGAGAACGAGATCGGCACCACCACCGATGTGGCCGACCATCCGGAGTTCGAGGAACGCAAGCGCACGCAATACATCGACGGCGTGGACGTGAGCGGCTGGTTCACCGAAGACTTCACGCTCGAGGAGCTCAAGACGCTGCGCGCACGCGAGCGCATTCCGGAGCTGCGCGCGGGCAACAAACGATATGACGGCCGCTTCGAGGTGCCCACGCTGGAGGAGATCCTGCAGTACGTGGGTTACGTGAACTCGATGCGTGCACCGGCAAAGCTTTCGCCAATCGGCGTGTATGCCGAGCTCAAGCATCCCTCGCACTTCGCCTCCATCGGGCTCAGGCTGGAGCCGCTGCTGCTGGAAGGGCTGCGCGTCGGGCTCGGCAGTGCACCGATCTACATCCAGTCGTTCGAGGTGGGCAACCTGCGTTACCTGCGGCGGCAGTGCGAACATCCGCTGGTGCAGCTGATGGCGGCCGAAGGTGCGCCCTGGGACCAGTCACCGGAGAAGGGCGGCAGCTTTGCCAACATGGCAACACCTGACGGCCTGCAGCGCGTGGCCGAATATGCAGACGTGATCGGCGTCCAGAAGAGCATGGTGATCGCCGAGAAGCCTGGCGGCATGCTGGCGCCCACCGGCCTGGTGGAGAACGCACACGCCGCCGGATTGCAGGTGCATGCCTGGACGTTCCGCGCCGAGAACATGTTCCTGCCAGTGCCGTTCCGGCGTGGCAATGAGCTGAATGGACATGGTGACCTTGCCGGCGAGATCCGCATGCATGTCGAAGCCGGTGTGGATGGCCTGTTCTGCGATCATCCGGACGTTGCGCGTGGTGTATTGCCTCGTCCGTTCAGCAGCAGGTAGTGCAAATTCACTGACATTGCAGCATCCCGGCAGTGTTTCCAGACGGAACGATCCTTAATTCGTCCACAATTGCAGTCGGGTGAACGACAAGTAATGTCCGCTGCATCCGACAGTTGCGCTGCCTTTCAGGCGTAGCGCTATGATCATCGCGGTTTCTTCCACTTAATTCGTTTCGGGAGATTCGAAGATGAAAGGCAAGATGAAGACATTGCTGCTGACGGCTGCCGTCGGCGCGATGATGACGATGGCGGCTGGCGCGATGGCGCAGGCGCCTGGTGGTGGTCCTCCCCGTGGTGGTCCTGGCGCCGGTGGTCCGGGCATGGGCGGTGGCATGCCGGCGAATGATCGTGCCGGCACGATCCAGCGCTTCGGCCTCAACGATCCCGCGCTGAAACTCACTGCTGCGCAGACGGCCGAGATCGACAAGGCGGCCGATGCCTATGTGGCAGAGGTTGCGAAGGTGCCTGCAGGTGCCGGTGGTCCGCCCAGCCAGGAGGCAATGGCCGCGCGCACCAAGGCGCGTGACAACCTCACGGCTGCGGTGAACAAGGTGCTCAATGCCGACCAGAAGAAAACCTGGGAAGCTGCGCAGGCTGCACAGGCCCAGCGTCGCGGCGGCATGGGTGGCGCTCCCGGCGGTGGCATGGGTGGCCCCGGTGGTCCTCCGGCCGGTGGCCCGGGTGGTGCGCGTCCGCCGGGACAGTAACCTCGTCGCACTGTGGCGACAGTCGCAAGACCGCCGTCACAGAAGCTACAGGAAGGCCCGCCTCGTGCGGGCCTTCTTGCGTGTGGTCCTCTTAAAGTATGGAATGACATTCGCCCGTGTATTCACGGGCTTCGACTATCTCCAAGGAGGACTTGTGATGGCAAAGATTCAACATGGACTGGCGGCGCTGCTCGCCATCGGCGCGCTGGGTGTGGCGGCTCCTGCGGTGGCGCAGGTTCCGGGCGTGAATTTCTACTTGGGCGCAGGCATTGGCCAGAGCAATGTGGACCTGAGCGAGGACAACCTGGGCTCGCTCGACTTCGACGCCAAGGATACGGGCTGGAAGCTGCTCGCCGGTGTGCGCGTGGCGTCGCTGTTGGGCGCGGAAATCGAATACATCGATTTCGGCAAGCCCAATGGCGACGATGCCGCAGTCGACTACAAGGGCATTGCCGCCTATGGCCTGCTGTTTGCGCCGCTGCCGATTCCCATCCTCGATCTGTATGCAAAGGCCGGCATGGCCAAGGTGGATGCCGATCTCGAACTCGACGGCCTCGAAAGCACCGCGAAGGACACGCAGTTCACCTATGGCCTGGGTGCACAGCTGAAGTTCGGTTCGCTGGCGATCCGCGGCGAATGGGAGAAGTTCAAGGTGAAGGACAACGGCGCCTCGGCCAAACCCTCGCTGCTGTCGCTGAGCTTCACGAAGTCTTTCCTCTAGGAGGGGGAACCTTCCGGAAAGCACCGGCGTGCTGCACGGTCTGCTCGATCGCCTCGTACTGCTGGCTGGCACACTGGCCGGCGGATGCATTCCAGGCTTCATCCAGCAATATCGCCAGCGCGTTGGCGGAAGGCTCGACCAGGTGCAGATCGACCTGGCGCCCTTCCAGGAGATTGCACGCCGCTACCATGGCGGCGACATGGACGCGCTGGTCAGGCATCACCTGGCCAGCGCCGATGCCACCTTCCATGCCGAGGGCGAAGCGCTGCAGGCCATGCTCGCTTCATTGTCGCGACTGCAGGCCATGGCCGAAGGGCTGGCCGGCACGCTGTGGCAGCAGATCGCCTACCTGCTGCGCCACTATGACAACAGCATCGGTGCCGCCACCTGGCGCGACCATGTGCCCACCTTCTCGCTGGAGCCCGATGGACTTATCGTTGCGCTGGCGGTGGGCGTGACTTGCTGGCTGCTGTTCCAGCTGCTGTGGTTTGCGGGACGCTGGATTGCCGGCGTCATCGCGCTGCGCACGCGCACGCGCACGCCGCGGCGGCGCACAGCGTAGTCTTCAGCCGCGCAGTTCGGCCACCAGCGCGCTCAGCACCGAGGCCGTGTCCGGCCGCACACCGCGCCACAGGTGAAATGACTCGGCCGCCTGTTCCACCAGCATGCCGAGGCCGTCCATCGCGCGGGCGACACCGCGTTCATGCGCCCAGCGCACGAAGGGTGTGTCCTCGCGATCATAGGCCAGGTCGTAGCAGATGCTGTCCTTGTTGACGATGCCGGCGGGCAGCGCGGGCAGTTCGCCGGCCAGGCTCGCTGCCGTGGCGTTGAGCACGATGTCGTAGGGGGCGCCGTTGAGTTCCCCGTAACCCGTTGCCGAGATCGCGCCGAGGTCGCCGAATTCCTCTGCCAGTTCCTGCGCGCGCTGCACGGTGCGATTCACGATGGTGAGCTGGCTGGGCTTCAATCCCAGCAGGGGAGCCAGCACGCCGCGCACCGCACCGCCGGCACCGAGCAGCAGCACGCGCCTGCCGGCGATGCTGATGCGATGGTTGTTGGCCAGATCGCGCGCCAGCCCCGCGCCATCAGTGTTGTCGCCTAGCAGTGAGCCATCCGGGCGCAGCGCCAGGGTGTTCACGGCGCCGGCACGGCGTGCGCGCGGCGTCAGTTCATCCACCAGCCGCGTGGCAGCTTCCTTGTGGGGCACGGTGACGTTGAGGCCCTTGCCGCCATTGCCGAAGAACTCGTGTACCGCGCGGTCGAACTGCGCGGGAGCGGCGTCGATGGTGCCGTATTCCAGCTGCTGGCTGGTCTGTGCCGCAAAACGCGAGTGGATGAAGGGCGAGCGGCTGTGGCTGACGGGATGGCCGATGACGGCGTAGCGGTCGGGGGCACTCATGCGGCAGCGATTCTACCGTTGCCGCATGAGTGGCGTATGACGATCAATTGGCGTTGGTGGCCGGGGAGGGCGGTGGCACCACCGCATCCTTGTCCTGGTTGGCGCGCAGCGTGACGTAGGCCAGGATGGCCTGCACGTCGTCCTTGTCCATGACCTGCGCGAAAGAGGCCATGCCGTTGTGCTTGCGCGCGCCGCCGATCACCACCGCCTCGAACTGGTCCGGGGTGCGCAGCAGCGGGGTGCGCCGCAGGTCGGGCAGCAGGCCCACTCCCACCACGCCTGCCCCGTGGCAGCTGCCGCACCAGGTCTCATATAAAGGAGCGCCGCGACCGGCAAGATCGGCGGAGGCCGTGGCCGGCGGCGGGTCGAGCGGCGGCCGCTGCATCACCGGCGCCTGGGGCAGCTGCAGGTCGCCGCCCAGCTTGTACACCAGCAGGCGCGACACATTGGGCAGCGCGTAGCCCTTCATGTTGCCGTCGCCGCCGATCATCGCCCAGGAGCCGCCGGTGCCGACCATGATGGCCACGTATTGCTCATCGCCAATGGCATAGCTGATCGGCGCGGCGATCACGCCGGTCTGCGTGGGCGCGGACCAGAGTTCCTTGCCGGTGGCGGCATCGAGCGCGGTGAACTGGCCGGAGCCGGTGCCCTGGAACACCAGTCCGCCCGCGGTGGCCAGTGCGCCGCCATTGGCCTGGCCGGCGCGCTCCACGCGCCACACTTCTTTCTGCGCCACCGGATCCCAGGCGATCAGCCGGCCGTAGGTGTTTTCCATCGCCCACTTCGGATCGATGCCGGCATTGGAGGAAAAATCAGCGCCCAGGTTGGTGGTGAGCTTCACCGGCGTGAATTCCTTCGGTGCCCCGTATTCGAACGGCGTGCCGTGGATGGGCACGTACACCAGGCCGGTCTGCGGGCTGAATGCCATGGAATGCCAGGTGTGCACGCCGTTGGGATTGTGCGTGGAGCGGAAGGGCTTGCCGGTGAGGTTGTAGCGCGCCGCGGGGGTTTCGACCGGCCGGCCCGTGGCCAGGTCCACATGCGTGGCCCAGGCGATCTCCGTGACGTTCTGCGCCGAGATCAGCTTGCCAGTCTCGCGATCGAGCACATAGAAGAAACCGTTCTTCGGCACCTGCATCAGCACCTTGCGCTGCGCGCCATCGATGGCGAGGTCCGCGAGGATCATCTGCTGCGTGGCCGTGTGGTCCCAGGTCTCGCCGGGCGTGGCCTGGTAATGCCACTTGTATGAACCATCATCCGGGTCGAGCGCGACGATGGAAGTGAGGAAGAGGTTGTCGCCCTTGCCATCGCTGCGGAAGCTGTGGTTCCACGGGCTGCCGTTGCCAACACCGATGTACAGCAGGTCGAGCTGCGGATCGTAGGACATGGAATCCCACACCGTGCCGCCGCCGCCGATGCGCCACCATTCACCCGACCAGGTCTTCGCGGCCTCCTCGAGGATGGGTGCCTCGAAGCCGTCAGCGGGATTGCCGGGCACGGTGTAGAAACGCCAGGCCATCTCGCCGGTGCCAGCGTCGTACGCGGACACATAACCGCGCACGCCGAACTCGCCGCCGCCGTTGCCGATCAGCACCTTGCCCTTCACCACGCGCGGCGCGCCGGTGATGGTGTAGGGCTTGCTGCGGTCGATGGTGTTCACGTCCCAGAGCTTGTTGCCGGTCTTCGAGTCGAGCGCGATGAGGCGGCCGTCGATGGTGCCGACGAACACCTTGCCCTGCCACACGGCGACGCCGCGGTTCACCACGTCGCAACAGGCGTTCACGGCCCACTCGCCGGGCACTTCAGGATCGAAGGACCACAGCGCCTTGCCGCTCTTCGCGTCGTAGGCCTTCACCTTGCTCCACGCGGTGGATACGTAGATCACGCCATCGACCATGATGGGCGTGGCTTCCTGGCCGCGGTTGGTATCGAGGTCCGCGAACCAGGCGAGGCCGAGGTTCGCCACGTTGCCGGTGTTGATGGCATCGAGCGGACTGAAGCGCTGCTCGGAGTACGTGCGGCCGTGGGTCATCCACGCGCCGGGCTCGGCATCGGCGTTGAGCAATCGGGCGGCATCCACCTTCGCTCCGCCGATCTCCGCCCGCTGGCAACCGGTGGAAAGTGCCGCCACAACGAGAAGTGTTCCCCAGGCAGTCACCTGCCGCGAAGCAATGCGCATCCCGACCATCTCGACCCCCGTCGTCGCGCTGGCGCGCGTTGTTGTGGGGGCAGTATATGCGCTCGCCGCGCCGTCGGCAGGGCGCCCGCGATCAGATCATGCCGGAGGGCGGCGTGGGGAAATACAGCTCCGGCCCGCGGATGCCGGCGGATACCTGCGACTTGAATCCTGGCGGCTTCACCACCAGCAGGTCACAGGGCAGGTCGTCGAGCAGGCGCTCGGCCGTGTTGCCAATGAACAGGCCCTTGAGGCCGGAACGGGCCAGGGCACCCATCACGACGATGTCGCAGCCCAGCTTCTTCACCATTGCCGGAATCGCATCAACGGGATGCCGCGCAACCACGTGTCGCCGCGACTTCTTCAGGTCATCGAGGCCGGCGCCGTGCAGGGCCTTGTCGAGCCGCCTTGCGGCCTGCTTCGCCGCGAGGTCGACGATGCGCTGCGAGGCGTCCGGCTGGCGCAGCATCCCTTCGCTGACATCGTCGATGGTGGGCACATAGGCGTGCAGCACATGCAGTGCGCCGCGTGTGGCGTCGCTGACGGCAGCACCGATCTCCAGGATCCCGCGATCCAGCTGCGCGGTCTTGGCGAAGGCATGCGAGGGATCCACTGCGGCCAGGATGGCGGGCGCGCGCCAGGCGCGGGGCTTCTTCACCAGCAGCACGGGCACGGGGCTCTGGCGCAGCAGTTCCCAGTCGGTGTAACGCAGCAGCCACCGCGCGACGTGGCGCGTGGCATGGCGTCCCACCACGATCAGGTCGGCGCGGCTGCGCTGCGCGTGCCGCACCACCGCCTCGTGGGAGGGATAGTCCCACTCCACCGCGGTAGAGACGCGCAGTCCCCGGCGCCGCAGCGGCTCGGCCATGGCCTCCAGGCGGTCCCGGTGGCGCAGGCGCTGGGCATCCTCGAACTTGCGCAGTTCCGCGTCGGTGTAGGCCTCGAAGGCTATGGGCCCGGTGACGGCATGGAACAGTTCCAGCCCGGCGTCCAGCGCACGTGCCAGGGCGGCCGCCTTGGTGAGGGCGGGAAAGCTCTTCTGGCGGGGATTCTTGACGGCAACGAGGATGCGTCTGATCGGCGGCATGGGCAGGCTCCCTGGACTGACTGCGGCGCGATCATGCCCCCGGCTTTGCGCAGCCGCATCCGCAATGGTACGTATGCGACCCGGGAACCGACGTCGCGACAATGCAGCATGGCTTCACTGCACTTTCTCGGTGCCACAGGCACCGTCACCGGCTCACGCTACCTGGTCGAGCACCACGACACCCGTGTGCTGGTGGACTGCGGGCTGTTCCAGGGCTACAAGCAGCTGCGCCTGCGCAACTGGGGCAACTTCCCCGTGCCGCCGGCCAGCCTCGATGCGGTGATCCTCACGCATGCACACCTGGATCACTCCGGCTACCTGCCGC
>Ga0307409_100001719_pt1 | contig 11038 bp, 6 predicted proteins | sample 322Ometagenome_2_FD_203888 | JGI IMG/M metagenome (GOLD analysis project Ga0307409, IMG submission 203888) | Maize rhizosphere microbial communities from greenhouse at UC Davis, California, United States - 322HYB-O-2 | ecosystem: Host-associated > Plants > Roots > Rhizosphere > Soil | place...
AGCCACCTGCTCCTCGATCCAGTGATAGGTTTTTTCCAACCCTGCCTCGAGCGGGACGGCGGGCTCCCACCCGAGCACGTGCCGGAGCCGGGTGTTGTCGGAGTTCCGCCCGCGGACCCCCTGCGGCCCGTCGACGTGCCGCTTGGTCACCGCGACGCCGGCCACACCGGCGACCATGTCGGCCAGCTCGTTGATCGTGACCATGCGGTCCTGCCCGAGGTTCAGAGGCTCATGGAAGTCCGACCGCATCAGCCGGTGGATCCCCTCGACGCAGTCGTCGACGTAGCAGAACGAGCGGGTCTGCTCCCCGTCCCCCCAGATCTCGATCTCGGGGCGCCCGGTCAGCTTCGCGAGGGCGACTTTCCGGCACATCGCCGCGGGGGCCTTCTCGCGGCCCCCCTCCCAGGTCCCCCGCTCCCCGAAGATGTTGTGGAACCGCACGATCCGGGTCTCGAGCCCGTGGTCCTCGCGGTAGTGCGTGCAGAGGCGTTCCGTGACCAATTTTTCCCACCCGTACGCGTCCTGCGGGCGGGCGGGGTACGCGTCCTCTTCTTTCAGCGGCCTCGCGTCCGCGTCCTCCTGCAGGTGCTCGGGGTAGATGCAGGCGGAACTGGTATACAGATACCGTTTAACCCCGTTCGCGCGGGCGGCGTCCAGGGTGTGGATGCTGATCAGGGAGTTGTTGTGCAGGATCTGGGCGTGGTGGGCCGAGATGAACCCCATCCCGCCCATGTCGGCCGCCAGGGCGTACACCTCCTCCACCCCCTCGGTCGCCGCCAGGCAGTTCCCCCACCGCCGCAGGTCGAGGATGCGGAAATCGTCCGCGTCCGTCGCCGCGAACTCCGGATATTTCAGATCGGCCCCGCGGACCCAGTACCCCTTTCCCCTCAAGTAAGTGACCAGGTGGCCCCCGATGAAGCCACCCGCACCCGTGACCAGTACTTTTGTCTGCTGCATTGTTTCTTGTGGATTTTACTGCCTGAGGCGCCAGATCTGGATGCGACGCTCGCTGGTTAAAGTATATTCTCCGTGGTCGATATACTCCACCTCAAATTCATAGTTATTCCGTACGAAATCCCAAAGCGGTTGCAGATGGTCGCCTTCCGCCCGTTCGGCGGGTGTCTTCGACCACGTTCCCTGCCAAACGATCAAAGTTGGCTTGGCAGTTCTCAACGCTGCAACTGTTGCGTCTACCTGGAAAGCGGGCGTGTAGTTGGAGTCCCGTAGCAAATACATCGGCGTCGGATTCCTTAAGTGCATCGGGAAGTAGAAGCTGGGATGATGGGCCTCGAAGAATGGGTCGCCCGGGCTGGTATTTTGCGCTATCCGGCGATACCGCTCCGCGACGGTCTCAGTCAGAAATGCGGCCCGACCTCCGGGCATATCCACATAGAATTTCTCAACGATTTGACGTTGAGCGATATAAGCAAAACCGATCAACGATAACCCGGCGCCGAGGACCGGAAGGGCGGTACGCCTGATGGGGATTCGCGAGAGCAAAAATACAAGGATAACGACTCCAGGGATAGCGACATGGTTAAATCTGCCCGAGCTTGGAACCGAAACTCCGAGGGCGAGAAAAAGCCCGACAAAATTGAGGAGCACTAGATTTCGGTCGATAACGCCGTTTTCAAAACGCACACGTTTCCTCGATCGATACAGCCAGAAAACGATGTATACCAAAGGTATCAGCGCATAATAAAAAATCACCGGGGCGGAAAAACGCAGGTATCGAGAGATCGCGCTAAAGGTCGAATAAACCTGCAGGTAACTTTGAAAATCGGGCAGGTCACTGAATATCGATGAAGATTTTGCCAAAGGGTCATTTGGATAATGAGCGTAAAGAAACTTTACGAGACTGAAATAGTAGTTGTCCGCGCCCGCCTCCCATAGAAAATAGGAGTGGGTGGCAGCCGCGACCAACAGGAAAGCGGCGCCCGCCGTTGCGACGTCGCGCAGGAAAGACCTTAGATCGAGACCCGCCCGATAGTGCTCCCACATAAGGAAGGCTCCGATTCCGGCCATCCCTACGACCCCGCGGGTCTGGACGAAAAATGACGCCAGGCCGCAAAGAGCGCCCGCCACAACCAGCCTCTTCGCTGTTGTTCCGCCCATCAAAGCTACCGCCGCGAATAACACGAACACGACGCTGAAGAGTCGATAGCTTCCGTCTATATCAAATTGCCTGAAGCCGATGGTGAGGAAGATCACCGTCGGAACGTAGATCAGGTAACCCCGAAGGGTTCGACGTCCGAAAAACCACAACAGCCAAACTTGTGCGACGCCGAGAAGCACGATCGCGGCGTTCAATATCCAGATCCGTACGCCGAAAATGGAAAAACATGTCTCGTAAAACAGTTCGGTACCCGGCGGGGTTAAATGGAAAAAATCGCGGTAGATCATCTCGCCGTTCAACATTCGCATCGCGTTGGAAACGGGAACGAGATGATCGCCTTCAAAGTAGATCGGGGTAAACGGAAACTGGAAGACCTGGCTGTAGACGAAAACAAACGCAAGGGCGAAAAAGGCAACGTCGCGTATGCCTAAAGTGTTCATCGCTTCGCTTTCGCCCGAATTGTATCGATCGTTCCCTATCCGCACCGTGAGCGTTACTGTGTGAGAAGCACGGAATACATTCTCCAGCCGACCAAAAAGCCGGCGAGTCTCATCGTGTAGAACTCCTCTTCTCTTATCTTCAAATCGCCAGTCGAGAAAAGGTCCTTCCAGTGGTCAAGCGACCGAAAATAGTCGCCTCTGTCGTGATTCATAAAGAACGTCTGCACGCGGTTTCCGTCCTCGGGTACGAGCGGTTCCTGCGTGATAACGCTTCCGTCGTCCGCGAGCAGGGCCGCCAGGCCGGATAGCAGGCTGCGGCATCCAGCGTCGTCGATGTGATGCATCAACGAGTTGATGAGGACAACGTCGAATTTCCCATCCACCCCGAGTTTGGTCGCGTCGCCGACGTCGAATCGGCGATCAGGGAATCTCGATCGTGCCGTCTCGATGTACTTTGGGTTCAGGTCGACACCGTGGTAATCCCATCCGTCAAACAAAGCCGTGTTCGTGCCGGGGCCGCACCCGACATCGAGCAGCCGGCCGCCAGATTTCCCGGTTTTCGCAAGCATTCTTAGGACCGGCCCGGTCTTTTGTCGATTAAATGGAGCCGACCACACCGCATACCCTAGCGGTGATTCAAGTATTCGGTCCTTTATCCTTTCTATGCTCAAAGCGGATTTTTTCTGGCGACCGCGAGGCCTGCTCGTTTTTATGGTCTTTCGGCGCGTGCGTAGTACTGCCCGCCTAAAGGCAGCCATCCGAGATATCTTTCAAGCCCCAGAAAGTGCCGAACTAACCTCTGTCTTGGGAAAAAAACGGTGTAGTTGACGGAGGTTCGGTTGAAACCAATACTTTCAAGCAGATCTCGCGTGTATCCCGCCGGAAGCAGCACCACACCTTCATCGAATGGGCAATCCCGAACAACCTTTCGCGTCAATGGGTTGAGCGGATTATGTTCAAAAATGTACAAATGGCCGCCGGGTTTTAGGACGCGCATCGCCTCTCTCAGGATGGGTTCGTGGTCCGTTCGATCGATGTGGTGAAGAACGCAAGCGGTGAAGACGACGTCGAAGGAGTCAGTGTCGTATGGTATTTCGCGCCCGTCGTAACATGCAAACTGGGCATTGGAGAGACCGCGATCTGCGGCGATCTCGACGCTTTTCGACGAGCTGTCGATACCCGCGTATTCCGAACCTGGAAAATGCTTTGTGAAATAGACGGCCGAGTTTCCGTCGCCGCATCCGAGGTCGAGGATCGCAGGATTACCCGGTTCCAGTCGGCGTACGATCTCGACCTTTTGTTCGGAAAAATGGTCGCTGTCGGCTCCGCTGAAACCGATCGACTGATTGTGGATCTTACGATAATCGGACGCGATCTCGTCGAATACATCGGTCTGTTTAAGCTGCGTTGGCATTTCGCGATCTCAGGGAGTCGTCCGTCTTAAGTACGCCTGCATCAAGCGATAGTTCTGCCCGTGTCCGAACATTCGAAATCCGGCGAATCTAGTGGTTCACCCCTTCCAAATGGCCTTAATTGCCAAGGATGAGGACTTCAACGTCGATTTACAAATTCAGTGTTTTTTCTATCACGCTATGCGGTCGGTTAAGCGTTTCGCTGTAGATTCGTGCGATGTACTCCCCGATAACGCCCAAGCAGATGAGGTTTAGCGATCCAAAAAAAGAAATCAAGAGTACCAGGGTGGTGAAGCCCCGAACGTCCAACTGACCGGCTATATAAAGGGCAACCAGTATTCCGCTGTAGACGACGGCGACAAATAGACCGACGAGTCCCGTAAGCGTGATCACCCTGATCGGTATCAGCGAGAATGAAAAAATGCCATCAACTGCGAGCTTGAGCATCATCGAGAGAGTATATGTGGATTCGCCGGCCACCCGACTTTGCCGATCGTACTCCACCGCGACCTGCCTGAACCCGACCCAAGCCCTCATACCCCTCAAGAACGGGTTCTTTTCCTGCAGAAGCAGGATGTTGTCAAGAACTCGCCTTTTCATTACGCAAAATTCGCCGGAATCGAGCGGAATGTCGACGTTGCTCAGTCGCCGGAGGATCCGGTAAAAGGCAAGAGCGGTGACTCGCTTGAGGAAGTTTTCTTTTCGTTCCCGCCGCTGACCGTAAGCAACATCGTAGCCGCGATCGAGAAAGCCGAAGAATTCCGGCAACAAGGAAGGCGGGTCTTGAAGGTCATCATCAATTATCGCGATGTAATCACCCTTACAAAAGACCAGCCCGGTCCGAACGGCGGCCTGCTGGCCGAAGTTCCTCGACAGTTTAATCGCTCGGATGTAAGGGTACTTCTTTGCGAGCTCCGAAACCCGGTCGAATGTGTCGTCACGGCTCCCGTCATCGACCACTACCAACTCGAGATCCCATCCGGCGGAGACGCGTTCCGTCTCGACCGCCTCAAACAAAAGATGAACGAATTTCGACGCATTGAATACCGGTACAACGATTGAGGTCAGCATATGAACGTTCAAACAGCGCTAAATTTTGCGTTGATTATTCGTCCTCCGCGGCCGACCGGTATTCGCTTTGATTATAGTAGCTCTGGTAATAGTAATAACTATCCTGCGACCGCAAATTGACGTTGTTCAGAACAACGCCGAAGACCTTAGCTCCGACATCGTATAAAAGCTGCCGAGCGCGACGCACCACCTGCCTGGAACTCTTGCCCGCGTGCACTACCAAAATCACACCATCGACCATCGACGCGAGCAGCACACCGTCGGTGAACGACGTGATCGGCGGCGAGTCGATGACGACGTGTGTGTAATGGGACTGTAGGGCCTTAAGTAACTCGACCATCTGCTCCGAACCTATCAACTCGGCCGGATTCGGCGGGATCGGCCCGGATGTGAGTAGGTTTAGACCGGTCCGCTCGTCCGTCTTAACGATATCGAAGATCTTTTGATCGGTAAGTTCGCCAGATAGCAAGGTGCTCAAGCCCTCACCGTTTTCGATCCCGAACACGGAATGCAGTCGCGGACGCCGCATGTCCGCGTCGATGATCAGAACTTTGACCCCCGTTTGCGCGAGGCTTATCGCGGTGTTCGTCGCGGTGGTCGTTTTGCCTTCGGATGGCAAACTCGACGTTATCAAAAGCGATTTGGGTGCGTGTCCAGCAGTCGAGAGCAATATCGAGGTCCGCAGCTGCCGATAAGCCTCGGAAAGCGACGAGCGGGAGTCGGCATAGATCAGGAGTTCGGAATTAGACTTGTCTTCCGGCTCGTCGTTTGTCGCGCCCACCAATAACAACTTTCTCCGCTGCGTCGAGTCGATCGAGGGTATTGCCGCCAGTGCAGGCAATTGAAGATAGCTTTCGATCTCCTCGGTCGAGCTGATCGTGTCGTCGAGGTATTCCAGGAACAAGGCCAAGCCCATTCCAAAAAGAGTGGACAGCAACAATGCCGCCATCACGGTAGTAAGACGTCGCGGAGAAACCGGGGCGTCCGGCGGGATGGCGAATTGGGCGACGCTGATGTTATTGTCGGACCCTTGCGAGGCTACGTCGTTCGAGCTTTGATTCTTTCTCAGATTTTCAAGAAACCCTTTGTTCGTCTCGATGTTCTGCTCAAGAAGCCTCAGCTTGACGGCACCCGCGTTCTGCCCCTGAGCCTCATTGTACTGAGCGTCGAAAGAGGCCCGGATCTTGTCCTCTTGTTCCTTCGCCCTCAGATATTTAGTGCGAAGATTCTCAAGTAACACATTAGCTGTGCGCTGGCGATAGCTCTGGATATCGTCGTTGTTTTTTCCGACGACCCGGTCGACGGATTCTTCAAGGCTGCTGATCTGACTGTCGATCTCCTTTATCTCGGGGGCCGATTCCTTATATTCCTGCAACAGCCGGGAACGGTTCGCTCGCAGGTCGGCGAGCTTTTTCTGCGTATCGTTCTTGAAGGCGATGACGTTGTTTTCCCTTTCGGTGATGTACCTCGCGCTCTCGGCTTCGGCCAAAGCCCGAATGCGTTCCGGTGAGTCCTTTACCGCGAGGTACTCGGCTTCGGCGTTCTTGCGGTTGTTTTCGGCGTCGAGAAGTTGGCGATTCAGCCCCGAAAGCCGGTCGATGACGATCGTCTGCTCGCCCTCCGTCTTTAGAATTCCTTCGCTCTTTTTCAGCTCTACAAGTTTCGTCTCATCGCTTCGTATCTCGTTTTGGAGCTCCGCGATCCTGGTCTGCAGGAAGTCGCTGGTCTTTCTGCTCGATCCGGTGCGTTTTTCCTGATTCCAGTTTGTGAATGTCTCACCGATGCTGTTTACCACAAACGCGGCAAGTTCGGCGTCGGTGTTTCGGAACGAGACCTCGATGAGCCGGGTATCCTTAAAAGTTGTACGCGAATCCCTCACGGGGTCGACGCTGAGGTTTCTACGGATTATCTCCACGAACGGTGCCAATCGCACGGCTTCGGCGATCTCATCGGCCGATACAAGGCCCGAGTTCGTTGCCAGGATCTCCTCGCTCGATTTGCCCTTCTTTTTCGCGTCGTCGCTGGCCAAGCCGATCGCCCTAAGCATCGATCGCCACGCCGAGGTCGAATTTTCGTCGCGGGCGGCCAGGAACTCTTTGTTCGTGTCAAGGTTATGGTCCTTGATCACACGCCGCAGCAGCGTGTCGCTCCCAAGCAACTGCAATTGGGTATTGAAATATGCCGGATCCGGGTTAGCCATCGGTCGCGGCCTGTCGCCGACGTTGAGATCCGGATTGGTTTGTTCAAGGTCGACCTGGATCGACGCAGTAGCCTGGAATATGTTTGGTTTCCGGGCCATATAGATCGCGGTCAAGGTCGTCATTAACACTGCTATCCCTGCAACGAGCCAGAGCCTTTTTCGGACCGCACGCCAATAATCGAGGAACTGGAATCCTTCCTGGCCAAAGGTTTCGCGATACGCCGGATACCGGCCTCCGGGCGCGATAATGTGCGGTTCGAATGGCCGCTCGATCTCGGCTACGTTGTCGCCTGCGGGCTTTAAGATTATTTCGCGGGTGTCTCTCATTTATCGATGAAGATCAGGGAACTTTATAAAAGATCGTGGGTAGCCCCTGAGTGAGCGACTTTCCAATGCTGTTGAGAATGCTCTTGGTACGGTCCTCGGAGACCGCCACGACGTCGTTCGGTTCGAGGAACGGGTCCTGCACCTTTCTTGCTTCGATGTCTTTGAGATTGTAAATGAATTCATCGCGGTCGACCCCGCCCGGCTTCTGCCTCAGGACTCGGATCGAATCCTTCCTGGCCGCTGACTCAAGGCCTTGGGCGGTCGCGAGTGCTTGGGTCAGCGTTATCGGTTCCTTCAGCGGCACCTGGCCCGGCTTCTTGACGTGCCCGTAGACGTAAACGAAATCGGCATCAAGAACCGAAACAATATCGCCCGGCTGCATCACGAGGTCCGACTTCCCTCGCATCACATCCTCGATCTTAAAATCCATCAGGGTGCCTTCGTCATCCGCGGCCGCAACGTCCTCGCCCTGTTTGCAGCTCGAAGTGCTGCCGATGCGCTTGACGAACATCCGCGTCCCGGCTTCCTTGGAGGGGCCACCGGCGTACGCGAGCAGTTCCAGTAGCCGAAGTCTTCGGTTGATAAAGAAGCTGCCCGGCTTTTCGACCGCCCCGATGACCGCGAAAGCCTGCGATCTTTGCTCGACCGCTATGACGTTTACTTCAGGATTGCGAAGATAATCCTTTTCGTACGCGACCGCGATATCGTTCGCCAATTCCCTTTCCGTTTTGCACACCGCCGAAACCGGTTTGGGTAGCCGAAAAAGATTGACCGTGCCGTTGGCGTTGACGGTGGCACGCTGAGTTAATTCCGGATGCCGAAAAACCTGGATCTCGAGCGTATCCTGATAACCGATCCGGTACCGGTCGTCTTTTTGGAGGTTCGCCGGAATCTGATGAGCGGTTGGGCCCTGGGTTCCGGAGTTAACAGAGGGTTTCGCTTCCTGAGCCACCACGCGGCCGGCAGCGGCCAAAATTATATTTAGCGTCAATACCAACAGAACGCTTATTTTCATCTTCCCAATCACCCTGTTCAAAATATTCCGGCTTCCGACTTGTGCCGAACATCTATGCGGCTCGAAAGCGATGCGGTCAGTTCGTTTGTGTGCTGTGCCGTCGGTTAAATCCTTACAAACGAATAGTCTAGCAAATGCATTTTGCTTTGAAAACCAAAGATTTTGAAACTTTCGGCATTTTCGCTAAACTTTGAGCCGCGCCGCAAACACCGCTTTTCTCATGGAAAACGCCACGCCGATGCTTCGGCAATACCTGGAAATAAAAAAAGCGTACCCGGGAACGCTCCTCTTCTTCCGGCTTGGAGATTTCTACGAGCTTTTTAACGAGGATGCGGTGACCGGGGCTCGAGAATTAGGTATCACCTTGACGGCACGACATAAGGACTCCGCAAATCCGACGCCTATGTGCGGAGTGCCCTATCATGCCGCGCCCAACTATATTTCGCGGCTCGTCAAAAAAGGCTATCGCGTCGCCATCTGCGATCAGGCCGAACCTTCCACAAAAGGTACAAAGCTGGTAAAACGCGAGGTCGTTAGGGTCATTACCCCAGGAACCGCGATTGACCAACAGTTGACCGGGCCTTCCGATTCGGTTTTCCTTGCCGCCGTCTGCCGTGAAGTCGAAAGTGCCGGATTAGCGTTTCTTGAATTATCGACCGGGAATTTTTTCGCAACGCAAATTTCCGGCCCTGATCTCGATAGACAGATCTCCGAAGCGGTCGCCGGCTACTCCCCATCGGAGGTCGTCGTCTCCGAAAATGGTAAATCCGGTATCGGCAACACATCGGCGGAAAACGGCACTCTGGATTTTGTCGGTGGGGCCGACGGCTCGGACCTGCGGCGTGGGTCCGTCACCATGGTCTCGGAGGATTACTTCGATTTTCGCGATTGCGAGTCTCTGCTTCAAGAGCATTTCGGCGTTCGCACCCTCGACGGGTTCGGGCTCGCAGATCGAAAAAACGCCGTCCGGGCGGCGGGCGCGGTGATCAAATACGTCCGGCAAACTCAAAAGGCAACAGCATCGCACGTAAGCGCGATCCAGTATTTTGAGTGTAACGATTGCCTTGTTTTGGATCCGACAACATTAAAGAATCTCGAGGTCGTCGAGAGCCGAACGGCAGGATCCAAACATTCGCTTATTAATGTGATCGACCAGTCGATCACCGGGATGGGCGCCCGGCTGCTTCGGTCCTGGGTGCTGCGTCCCGCATCAAAGCGGTCGGAGATCCAGACGCGCCTGACGGCCGTTTTGGAACTGACGGGCCACATGATGCGCGAGCGGGTTCGGCTGGTTCTAAAGGAGGTTTCAGATCTCGAACGGCTCGTCGGCCGTCTCAATTTAGGAAACGCGACGGCCCGCGATCTGCTCGCGCTTCAACGTACACTTCTGCGGACGCCGGAAATAAACACCGCCTTGCGCGATGCCCAATCCCTTTTGCTCCAGGTACTTTCCGAAAACGTTTTCGAGCTTCCGGAATTGGCAGATCTGATCGGCAGAGCGATCTCGGATGAGCCGCCTCCTGTATTAGGTGACGGCGGGACCATCCGCGACGGCTTCAATGTTGAGCTCGATGACCTTCGGCGGGTGTCCCAAACAGCGAAGCAGACGATCGCCGCTTTTGAAGAACGCGAACGTGGGCGCACCGGCATCTCCACTTTGAAGATCCGCTTTAACAGCGTGTTCGGCTACTACATCGAAATATCGAGAACCAACCTTCCCCGGGTCCCGGCAAACTATGAGCGCCGGCAGACGATGGCAAACGCCGAACGATTTACCACGCCGGAGCTAAAAGAGTGGGAGGCCAAAGTGCTCGGGGCTGAAGAGAGTATTCTCAAGCTCGAGGCCGAGTTGTTCGATCAGATCCGCTCGACGATCTGCGGTGAAACGCAACGTCTGCAATCGACGGCTAGGGCCCTCGCGACCCTCGATGCACTTCAGTCGCTGGCCGAAACCGCGGTTCGTCGCGATTACGTGATGCCCGTACTGCACGACGGCGACGAGATCGAGATCAAGGCGGGACGTCACCCGATTGTCGAGGCCTCGATCGGCGATCGGTTTGTCCCCAACGACATTTATTTGAACAATTCCACCGATCGGCTCCTTATAATTACGGGAGCCAATATGGGCGGTAAATCGACGGTCCTACGCCAGGTTGCGTTGATCCAGATACTCGCGCAGATCGGCTCGTTCGTCCCCGCGGCGTCGGTCCGATTGCCGATTCTTGAACGTATATGGACGCGTGTGGGGGCTGCGGACGATCTCGCTTCGGGCCGGTCGACTTTCATGGTCGAGATGGTCGAGACGGCGGCGATCCTGCATAATGCGACGCCTCGCAGCCTTGTTTTGCTTGACGAGATCGGCCGCGGAACCTCGACTTTCGACGGGCTCGCGATAGCATGGGCCGTCGCCGAAAACCTACATAATTCGCCCGATCACTCCGCTAAAACGCTTTTCGC
>Ga0307409_100001720_pt1 | contig 11032 bp, 10 predicted proteins | sample 322Ometagenome_2_FD_203888 | JGI IMG/M metagenome (GOLD analysis project Ga0307409, IMG submission 203888) | Maize rhizosphere microbial communities from greenhouse at UC Davis, California, United States - 322HYB-O-2 | ecosystem: Host-associated > Plants > Roots > Rhizosphere > Soil | place...
CCGGGGGGTCCGGGGGACCGCCGGGGTGGTCCCCCGGTGAATCAGGAGGCGGGTCCGGGGGACCGCCGGGGTGGTCCCCCGGTGGACCGGGCGGGTCCGGGGGTGGATCGGGTGGGGCCCGGCCCTGGGACGACGACTGGGCGCTGGTCATCCCGGACACCGTCGAGCCGGTCACCCACCTGTGGGCCGAGGCCGGCGACCAGGAGGCGGCCGAGACCCTGGCCGACGAGTATGAGGCGCTGGTCCGCCGGGCCGCCGAGCTGGAGTGAGCCGGAACACCGATAAGTATCCGGCGCCGCATGCAGCGACAAGCCGTCCGTGCAGCGTGGCCGCTTGCGCGCCGCCCCCGGCGGCCACCCGATCACCGTGAGACCGGATAGTTGACCGGTGTTCTGATGTCCCGAGTGCGCCGGGATGGGCTTGCCCGCGGGCCGCCCGGGCCGTAGGCTTTGCGATCGCTCGGGCCGCTTCCCCCGCTCTCGGCCCGGCGACGCATCGTCCGGCCGGCCCGGACGGCATGCCATAAGGAGCCAACCATCTCGGTCGCCGACCAGCCCGTCGAGCCGCCGCCGTCTGCCCGTTCCCGCTGGCTGCCGGAACGGCTGGCCGCCGCCCTGGGCCCGCTGGGCCGGGTGCCGCGGCCGGCCCTGGCCGGGTTGCTCGTCCTCGTGCTGGCCGCCGGGCTCCTGGGCGTCTCCGAGCTGGCCGCCGGCGGCCAGGTCCGCCGCGGGGTCCGGGTCGGTGGGGTCGAGTTGTCTGGCCTGACCCGGGTGGCAGCCACCGACCGGCTGCGGGCGGCCGCCCGGGACATCCAGGCCTCGCCGCTGACCCTGCGGGCCGGGGCGGCCAGCCTGCGCCTGCCCAGGTCACGGGCCGGGGTCGAGCTGGACGTGGAGGCGACCGTGGCCGCCGCCCTGGCCGTGGGCCGCGGCGGACCGTTCGACCTCGACCGCTTCAAGGGCTGGTTCGGCCGCATCGACCTGCCGTGGAAGGCCCGGCTGGTCGGCGCCCGGCTGGACCGGCAGGTGGCGTCGCTCGACACCAAGGTGGGCAGCGAGGTGCGCGAGCCGACGCTGCGGGTCGGGGGCCGGACCCTGGCCTTGGGGGCGGGGGCCGGGCCGGGCGCCGGCGACGACGGGACCGCTGGAGGCACCGCAACCGCCGCCGGGGGGGCCGTGGCCGTGGAGGTGGTCGAGGGGCGGCCGGGGCGGGTGATCGACCGGGCCGGGGCGGCGGCGGCGCTGCTGGGCGCGGCCGCGGCGCCGGCCGGGGCGGCGGTCAGCCTGCCGATCACCGAGCGGCCCCCGACCGTCGGCGCCGAGGCGGCCCGGGCGGCCGCCGACCGGGCGGCAGGCCTGCTGAGGTCGCCGGTCGAGGTGACCGCCGGCGGTGGGTCGGCCCGGCTCGGCCCGGCCGACCTGGCCCCGCTGGTGCGCGCCCGGCTGGCCACCGGCCAGCTCCAGGTCAGCCTCGACCCGGCCGGGCTCGACCGGCTGCTGCGGCGCGAGGCCCCCTTCGCCTACACCGAGCCCCGCGACGCCCGGTTCCAGCCGAGCGGCTCCACCGTCCGGATCCTCCCCGGCGTGGCCGGGCTCGAGGTCCTGGCCGCCAAGGCGGCCGCGGTCGTGCTCGAGGCCGGCGCCGGCGGCGGGACCGACCGGTCGGCCGTCCTGCCCACCAGGACCACCCAGCCCGAGCTGACCACCAAGGAGGCCAAGGCCCTGGGCGTCAAGGAGGTGATGTCGACCTTCACCACGACCTTCAGCGCCGGCGACGTCCCCCGCGTCCACAACATCAGCCTGATCGCCGCCGCCGTCCACGGCCGCCTCGTCCGCCCCGGCGAGGTGTTCTCCATGAACGCGGCCACCGGCCAGCGCACCGCGGCCAAGGGCTACCGCACCGCCCACGTCATCCAGAACGGCGAGATCGTCGACGGGCTCGGCGGCGGCGTCTGCCAGGCCGGGACCACCATGTTCAACGCCGCCTTCTTCGCCGGCCTGCCCGTGCTCGAGCGGCGCAACCACAGCCTGCACATCAGCCACTACCCGATGGGCCGGGACGCCACCCTCAACTGGCCGGGCACCGACCTCAAGTTCCGCAACGACTCCCCGTACGGGATCTACATCACCAGCCGGGCCACCCCGTCCACGCTGACCTTCACCTTCTGGTCGACCTCCAGGGGCTACAAGGTGACCTCCAGCACCTCGGCCGCCCGCAACTTCCGGGCCCCGCCAACCAGGTACGAGGACGACCCCACCCTGCCCAAGGGTGAGAAGGTCGTCGAGGAGTCCGGGTCCTCGGGGTTCGACGTCACCGTCGCTCGGACCGTGACCAAGGGCGGCACGGTCGTCCGCCGCGACAGCTTCGTGTCCAACTACAGCCCCTGGGTCCGGGTCGTCCGCCGCGGCACCGGCCCCAAGGAGCCCGCCAAACCGGGGGCAGGCTCCGGCGCCTGAGCGCCCTCCGGGGTACGCAGTTCGACCTTCTGGCAAGGTGGGCACGGCTGTGCTTGGCTACCAGCGGCCCGGCCCCAACCGCGGCCGGCGGTGACCACCTCTGGAGGGACGAGGATGTACCCCGACGACCTCAAGTACACGAGCGAGCACGAGTGGGCCCGGGCCGAGGGCGACCGGGCCACCATCGGGATCACCCACTACGCCCAGGACGCGCTCGGCGACATCGTCTACGTCGACGTCCCGGCGGTCGGGACGGCCGTCACCGGCGGCGAGACCTTCGGCGAGGTCGAGTCCACCAAGTCGGTGTCCGACATCTACAGCCCGGTCACGGGCACGATCGTCGAGCGCAACGACGAGCTCGACAAGACCCCCGAGCTGATCAACTCCGACCCGTACGGCCAGGGCTGGCTGGTCGTGATCGAGCTGGCCGACGCGGCGGAGCTGGACCAGCTGATGGACGCCGCCGCCTACTCCGACCTGGTCGCCGAGTCCTGAGCATCACCGTATCGTGGAGGTTGTCAGGACCGTCCACAGCCACGCGTTGACCCTGTTTGAAGTACTCATCTACAGTCACCGACCAAAACGATGCTGCTCGCCCGGCTCCGGCCGCCGGACGCGCTGCTGACAACGAGCCAAAGCCCCGGGAGGGCAGCATGTTCTGCACTCAGTGCGGTCACAAGAACCCCGAAGGGGCCCACTTCTGCGCGAACTGCGGGGCCGCCCTGACCAACACGCCTGACGACTCCACCACCACCATCAGCCTGGCCGCCCAGGACCTCGAAGCTGAGGTCGAGGAAGAGGTCCTCGCCCCGGTCGAGGAGCTCCGCGAGAACACCGCCATGCTGGTCGTGCGGCGGGGCCCGAACGCCGGCAGCCGCTTCCTGCTCGACAAGGAGGTGGTGACCGCCGGCCGCCACCCCGAGAGCGACATCTTCCTCGACGACATCACCGTGTCGCGGCGCCACGCCGAGATCCGCCGCGGTCCCAACGGCTTCACCGTCCACGACGTCGGGTCCCTCAACGGCACCTACCTCAACCGCGAGCGGGTCGAGGACGGCGAGCTCGTGGCCGGCGACGAGCTGCAGATCGGCAAGTTCAAGCTGGTGTTCTTCGCCGGCAGTCGACCCGGAGGTGGCGGGTAGGGTCATGCGGGATCCGGTCCAGCGCAACGTGCCGTCCCGGCCGGGCGGCGGGGGAGACGCCGCAGCCGGCCGCCAGGCCGACGAGCCCGGCGCCACCGGGACGATGAGCATCGGCGAGGTGCTGGGGATCCTGAAGCCGGAGTTCCCCGACATCACCGTCTCCAAGATCCGCTTCCTCGAGGGCGCCGGCCTGGTCCAGCCCGACCGCTCCGCCTCCGGCTACCGCAAGTTCTCCGAAGACGACGTCGCCCGCCTCCGCTTCGTCCTGCGCGCTCAGCGCGACCAGTACCTCCCGCTGCGGGTCATCCGCCAGCGCCTCGCCGACCTGGAGCAGGTCAGGGGGCTGGAGGGCAAGGGCGGGGCGGGTCCGGAGGACGAGGTGGGAGCCGCAGCGGCGGGGGCGCCGGGCGGCGGGGGCGCCGGCGCGGGCGGGTCGGCCGGGGCCCCAGGATCGGCCGGAGCCGCTGGGACGGCCGGGGCCCCAGGATCGGCCGGAGCCGCGGGGGCCGCTGGCGGGTGGACCGGGGCCGGGGCCGCCGGCGGGGGTGTCGCCGGCAATGCCGCGGCCGGAACGACGGGCGCGGGCGGGGCGGCCGTCGCCGGGGTCCAGCCGGGGCGGGGGGCGGCAGGGATGTTCGGCGCGCCGCCCTCGGACGCCCAGTTCACCCGGGAAGAGCTCTGCCGGGCGGCCGGGTCGACCGCGGACCAGCTCATGGAGCTGGAGTCCTTCGGCCTGGTCAGCGCCCGCGGCAGCGGGGACCGCGGTGCCTGGTACGGCGGCGACGACCTGGTCCTGCTGCGCCTCGCCCGCGAGCTGGCCGACTATGGCCTGGAAGCTCGCCACCTGCGCATGTACAAGCTGTTCGCCGAGCGCGAGGCGGCCCTGTTCGAGCAGGTGGTCGCCCCCCTCGTCCGCCAGCGCAACCCCGAGGCCCGCGCGCGGGCCCGCGACACCATCGAGGCCCTCGCCCAGCTCGGCGGCCGCATGCGCGACCTCGCCCTCCGCTCCGCCGTCCACGGCCTCGCCGACACCCGCGACCCTCACCGTTGACCTGTTGCTAGATCCCCATATCGACCTAGCAATATGTCAATAAATCCCCGAAGCGGCGCCGGCGGATCAAGGGCTCGGCGGCCAGCGCGCGGACGGGGGCGGGCAGGGGGTCGGTCTCAGGTGCGGGTATGGGATCGGTCGCGGGCGCTGGTCGCGGTCGTGGCGGTCACGGCGGTTCTGAGCGGCCCGGGTGGGCCGGGGCTGGTCACCGCTGCTCGGGGGTTCGACGCAGCTGGTCCCGCCATCGCCTCCGCCGGGGCCGACCCGACCGCAGCCGGAGCTGGGGCGGCCGCTGCCGGGGCCGACCCGACCGCTGCCGGGGCTGGGGCGGCCGCTGCCGGGGTCGGCGCGGTCGCAGCCGGGGCCGGGGTGGTCGGTGGTGGCGGGCAGGTGGTGCCGGGGGCGGAGGCGGTGGCGGTGGGGCCGCCCCGGGTGGTGGCGAAGGCGGCGATCCTGGCCGACGAGGCGACCGGGCAGGTGCTGTTCGAGCGGAACGCGGGGGCGGGCCGGGCGATGGCCTCGACCACCAAGGTGATGACGGCCCTGCTGACCCTGGAGCGGCTGGACGAGGACCGGGCGGTGGTCATCGGGGCGGGGCCGCCCAAGGTGGGGGAGGAGTCGCTGCGGCTGCGCACGGGGGAGCGGCTGACCGTCCGTCAGCTGCTCCTGGGGCTGCTGGTCAAGAGCGCCAACGACGCCGCCGTGGCCCTGGCCGAGGCGGTCGACGGCAGCGAGGCCGCGTTCGTCCGGCGGATGAACCGCAAGGCGGCCGCCCTCCGGCTCACCGCCACCCACTACGTGACCCCGTACGGCCTCGACCGGCCCGGCCACCAGACCAGCGCCCGGGACCTGGGCCGGCTCTGGGAGGTGGCCATGCGCCGGGCGGACTTCCGGGCCCTGGTCGCGACCAGGGCGGCCCGCATCCCAGGCGGGCCTTTGTCGCTTCGTCGATTTGTCACCACCAACCAGCTGCTCGGCACCTACCGGTGGACGGTCGGGGGCAAGACCGGCTTCACCAACCGTGCCGGGCGGTGCCTGGTCGCCTCGGCCAGCCGCGGCGGGCGCCGGCTGGTCGCGGTCGCCATGGGCACGCCCAACGCCTTCGCCGACGTGCGGGCCCTGTTCGAGTACGGGTTCTCCAAGTACGTCCGGGCCCGGCTGGCCCAGCGCGGCCAGCCGGTGTCCGAGCGCGCCGCTGGCCCGGCCGGGTCGGGGACCGACGCCGACGTCGACGCCCTGGTCCGCCTCGACCAGCTCGACCAGGTCCGCCTGGCCCTGGCTCCGGGCGCGGCCACGGCCTGGTTCACGGCCGGCGGGCGGCGGCTCGCCCCGGTCCGGCTCGCCCCGCTGCCGCTGGGCGGGCCGACGGCCCCCACGACCATGGTGGCGCCCGCTCCAGCGGCCGCCGCCGGGACCGACCCGGCGGCGGCCCTCCTCACCGCGGGCGCGGTCGTCCGGGTCCGCCCGGTCCCACCCGGGGCCCCAGCCCCCACGATCGACCCGACCCTGCGCCGCGCCCCGCCATGACCGCGCCCGCCGGCCAACCGGTCCCTCCGCAAGGTGCCGCCGCGGCCGCCTCCGCGGAGCGCCCGCTCCCTGGGCCGGGTCCCTCGGCCGCCGCTGGCGCCGACCGGCCCGTCCCCGGGCCGGGTCCCTCGGCCGCCTCCGCCGCCGACCGGCCCGATCCCGCGCCCGACCCTGTCCTCGAGCCGCGTCCGGCGGTGCGGCTCGTGATCGACCGGGAGACGCTGCAGGACCGGGTGGCCGAGCTGGGAGCCGAGCTGCGGGCCGACTACGAGGGGGTCGAGCCCGTGCTGGTGTCGGTGCTGCGCGGCGGGGTGGTGTTCCTGGCCGACCTGGTCCGGGCGGCGGCCATGCCCTGCCGGGTCGACTTCATGGCCATCTCCCGGTTCGACGCCTCCGAGGACACCGGGGTGGTACGCATCGAGAAGGACCTCGACCTGGACCTGTCCGGCGCCCACGTGCTGGTGGTCGAGGACATCGTCGACACCGGCCTGACCCTGACCTACCTGCTCCGGGTGCTGGCCGCCCGCGGGCCGGCCAGCCTGCGGGTCTGCGCCCTGCTGGACAAGCGGGCCCGGCGCATCGTCGACGTCCCGCTGTCCTATGTCGGCTTCGAGGTCGCGGACGTGTTCCTGGTCGGCTACGGCCTGGACCTGGACGAACGCGAGCGGGGCCGGAGCGAGCTGCTGGCCGTCGACGACCTGGAGGCGGTGCGCGCCGATCCGGCCCTGCTCGACCTCGCGGCCAGGCCGGATGCCGCCGGCAGCCTCCCGGCGGGGTGAAGCGCGGAGGCATGCAACCTTCGCTCGGTATGTCGCATCGGCTCAAGGCGTCTGATAGCCTCGGGCAGTGCGGCAGGCGCCCGGCCGGGCGCCACGAACGTTCGACGCCCGAGGGGGTTTCGCGTTGGTCGAGCTGACCCTCGTCGGCGTAAGGATCGAACTCCCCACCCAGACCCCGATCGTGCTTCTCAAGGAGCGCGATGGCGAGCGCTTCCTGCCCATCTGGATCGGCAACGTCGAAGCGACGGCCATCGCCTTCGCCCTCCAGGGCGTGGCCACCCAGCGGCCGCTCACCCACGACCTGCTCAAGAACCTCCTCGACGAGCTGGTGGTGTCCATCGAGCGGATCGTGATCACCGAGCTCAAGGAAGGCACCTTCTACGCCACCATCGAGCTGCGCCAGAACGGCTCCAAGTTCTCGGTGTCGAGCCGGCCCAGCGACGCCATCGCCCTCGCCGTGCGGGCCAACACGCCCATCTTCGCCGAGGAGGACGTGCTCAGCGAGGCGTCCATCCTCATCAAGAGCGACGACGAGGAGCGCGAGGTGGAGAAGTTCCGGGAGTTCCTCGATCAGGTGAGCCCGGAGGATTTCGAATAGATCCGGTAGATCTGGCGTAGTTTCCACCTGTGGTGGAAGTTGAGAGATCGCAGGTCGATAACGGTGAGCTCGCCTCGTTGACGTGGCCTTCCCCGGCCCCTACGCTTGACGTCACATCGTTGTAATTACGCAGGATCCACCCAAGGAGGAACTGGATGGCCGCGCGCTCGTCCCCGGCGGGATCCGAGCCGGGCTTCCGCGGCCCCACCGTCATCAAGCTGGTCGGCATCACCTATCGGCAGCTGGACTACTGGGCCCGGACCGGGCTGGTCACGCCGTCGGTGCGGGCGGCGGACGGATCGGGCACCCAGCGGCTGTACGGCTTCACCGACGTGGTCGAGCTGCGCATCATCAAGCGGCTGCTGGACGCCGGGGTGTCCCTGCGCCAGATCCGCGACGCCATCAGCTACCTGCGCAAGGAGTCGGGTGGCAAGCCGCTCAGCGACGTCACCCTGATGTCGGACGGCAACCGCATCTACGCCTGCCATTCGGGCGAGGAGGTGGTGGACGTCCTCTCCAACGGTCAGGCCGTGTTCGGCATCGCCGTCGGGCGGGTCTGGGCCGACACCGAGGGCGACCTCGCCCACCTCCCCGGCGAGGCGCCGGCCGGCGGCGCGGCCGCGGCCGACGCGCCTCCGGCGGTCGCCGAGGCGGCCGGCGGGGTCCCGCCCCGGGCAGCACCGCAGGGGACCCAAGGCTGACGCGGCCGTGGCCACCAGCGCGGAAGCGACTCGGCCGGCCGACCTGATCACCTTCGCGCACAACTCCGAGCGCCAGTTCGCGCGCCTGCTCGACTTCTACCGGGTCGAGTGGGAGTACGAGCCGACCGCCTTCCCGATCGAGTGGGACGCCGCCGGCCAGCCGACCCAGCACTTCCGGCCCGACTTCCACCTTCCCGGGTGGCAGCTGTACATCGAGATCACCACCCTCAACCAGCGCCTGGTGACCAAGAAGAACCGCAAGGTCCGCCGCCTGCGCGAGCTCTACCCGGACGTGCGGATCAAGGTCCTGTACCAGCGCGACTACCTCAAGCTGCTGGAGCGGTACGGCCTGGAGCCCCCGAGCCAGATGGTCGACCCGTCGCCGTCGGGGGCCGAGGCCGCGCCGGGCCCGGCCCCGGTGCCCATCAGGGCGGTGGCGCCGCCGCGGGTTCCAAGGCCACCCGGTGGGGCCGTGGAACGGGCACGGGCGGCCGGGCGGCCGCGGGCGGTGCCCGACCCGCCCCGGCCGGCGCCGCCGCTGCCGGCCGACCCCGAGCTCGTCCGGCTGGCCCAGGTGCTCCTGCCGGCCGAGCGGGCCCACCGCCGCGGCCCGGCCACGGCCAGGCGCGCCGGGTAGACCATCCGCCCGGGGGGACCGAACCGCCCGAGGGGGCGTTGCGGGGGTTGGAGGGCGGTGGTTCAATCGCCGCGCCCTGGCGGGTCGCTGGCCGGGGAGTGTGGATTCATCGAGAAGTCTCCATGTAGACAAGTTGCTAAGTCGATCCCACCGGGGGGGAGGCGCCGCGCGAGGTGCCGGGGGCCGGGTGGGGCGCGTCAGGAGGGGAACGGTTGAGCTACCAGCCCCACACCAGTGAGGATGTCGACACGATGCTGGCCGCCCTCGGCCTCGACGACGTCGACCAACTGTTCCAGCCGATCCCGTCCGATCTGCGCGCCCCGGCCGACCTCGACCTGCCCCGGCCCCACGCCGAGCAGGAGGTGGCCGCCGAGCTGGGCCGGCTGGCCGCCCGCAACCGGCACCTGGACGAGCTGACCTGCTTCCTCGGGGCCGGGGTGTACGACCACTACGTGCCCGCCGCCGTCTGGTACCTGGCCGGCCGGGGCGAGTTCGCCACCTCCTACACCCCCTACCAGCCCGAGATGAGCCAGGGCGTGCTCCAGGCCCTGTTCGAGTACCAGACCCTGATCAGCGAGCTCACCGGTCTGGAGATCTCCAACGCCTCGCTGTACGACGGCGCCTCGGCGGTGGCCGAGGCCGCGACCATGGCCGTGGCCGCCACCGGGCGCAGCGAGCTGCTGGTGAGCGCGGCCGTGGCCCCGCGGGTCCGGGAGCTGCTGGAGACCTACAGCCAGGGCCTGGACATCAAGCTGGTCGAGGTCGGGGCGCTGGACGGCCACACCGACCTCGAGGAGGTGCGGGGCAAGGCGAGCGACCAGACGGCCGCCGTCCTGCTCGCCCAGCCGAACTTCTTCGGGGTGGTCGAGGACGTGGCCGCCGCCGCCGAGCTGGCCCACGGGGTCGGGGCGCGGATGCTGGTCAGCTTCGACCCGCTGACCGCCGGGGTGCTGCAGCCGCCGGGGCGGCTGGGGGCCGACATCGTGGTCGGGGAGGGCCAGGGGCTCGGCAACCACCCGAACTTCGGCGGACCGGCGTTCGGGTTCCTGGCCTGCCGGGCCAGCGACGTGCGGCGGCTGCCCGGGCGGCTGGTCGGCGAGACCGTCGACACCGCCGGGCGGCGGGCCTTCGTCCTCACCCTCCAGGCCCGCGAGCAGCACATCCGCCGCGAGAAGGCGACCTCCAACATCTGCACCAACCAGACGCTGAACGCCATCGCCGCCTCGGTGTACCTGAGCTGGCTCGGGCCCAGGGGGCTGGACGAGCTGGGGCGGCTGTGCCTGCGGGCGGCCCGCTACGCCGCCGACCGGCTGGCCGCCGTCCCCGGGGTCCGCCTCGCCTTCGCCGACCAGCCGTTCGTCAAGGAGTTCGTGGTCCGCCTCCCGGCCGACCCGGCCGAGGTGAGCCGCCGCCTGGTCGACCACGGCCTGCTCGCCGGCCTGCCCCTGGCCGGGCTGGCCCCCGGCCTGGAGGACGGCCTGCTGGTCGCGGTCACCGAGCGCCGCAGCAAGGAGGACATCGACCGCCTGGCCGACGCCATGGCCACCGTCCTCGCCGACCTGGGCGCGGGCGGAGAGAACGGCGGCCCGGGCGGCCCCGGTGGCGCGCGCGATGGACGGCGCGAGGGCGAGGGGGTGGCCCGGTGACCGACACCGAAGCGACCCCCCGGGTCCACTTCGAGGCCGTCCCGTGGGCGGCCGGGGCCGTCGACGCCGAACCGGAGCGGCTCATCTTCGAACGGACCTCGCCCGGACGTCGCGCCTCCAGCTTCCCCGACGGGGACGGGCTGCCGGACGTCGACGAGCGCGGCGCCCTCCCGGCCGGGTTCCGGCGGACCGAGCCGGTGCGGCTGCCGGAGGTGTCCGAACGGGACCTGGTGCGCCACTACACCCGCCTCGCCCACCGCAACTACGCGGTCGACCTCGGGTTCTACCCGCTCGGATCCTGCACCATGAAGTACAACCCGAAGATCGCCGAGGCGACCGCCGCCCTGCCCGGGTTCGCCCGGCTGCATCCGGCCCAGCCGGCCGAGCAGGTGCAGGGGGCGCTGGAGCTGCTGGCCCGCCTGGAGCACGCCCTGTGCGAGCTGACCGGGCTGGCCGCGGCCACCTTCCAGCCGGCCGCCGGCGCCCACGGCGAGC
>Ga0307409_100001722_pt1 | contig 11030 bp, 11 predicted proteins | sample 322Ometagenome_2_FD_203888 | JGI IMG/M metagenome (GOLD analysis project Ga0307409, IMG submission 203888) | Maize rhizosphere microbial communities from greenhouse at UC Davis, California, United States - 322HYB-O-2 | ecosystem: Host-associated > Plants > Roots > Rhizosphere > Soil | place...
GCCTCCCTCGGAGAGCGGTCGGGCGGTGCGCTCCCAGAACGACGCCCCGGCCTGGCTCGCCACGGCAGGGGCGGGCGACGTCCTGGCCGGGCTGGCCGGCACCCTGCTCGCCGCCGGGCTCGACCCCCTCGAGGCGGGCAGCCTGGCCGCCCTGGTGCACGGTGTGGCCGCCGACGACGCCAACCCCGGCGGGCCGGTGCGGGCGATGGCCGTGGCACACGGCATACCGGGCACCGTCGCCGCGCTGCTCGCGCGCTGAGACGCCGCTGGCCCGTCGCGGCAGCCCGGCGCCGGTCTGACAGACTGGAGCCGATGAGCGCCGACGCACTGACGAGCACCGTTGCCGCGGCCCCGCCGGGGCTCCCTGCCTGCGCGCAGGTGGACCTCGAGGCCATCCGTGCCAACGTGTCCGTGCTGAACGAGCTGGCCGGCCGGGCGGAGGTGATGGCCGTCGTCAAGGCCGACGCCTACGGGCACGGCCTGCTCCCCGCGGCCCGCGCGGCCCTGCGCGGTGGCGCCACCTGGCTCGGCGTCGCCCAGCTCCCCGAGGCGGTCGAGCTGCGGCAGGCGGGCATCGACGTGCCGGTGCTGAGCTGGCTCCACGTGCCCGGGCAGGACTTCACCGAGGCGGTGCGCCTCGGCATCGACCTGTCGGTCTCGACCCAGTGGGCGCTCGACGCCATCGCCACCACCGCCCGCCAGGTCGGCGAGACGGCCCGGATCCACCTCAAGGTCGACACCGGCCTGGGGCGCAACGGCGCCTGGGGTGACGAGCTCGACGCCCTCGCCGCGGCCATCGGGCCGCTGCAGGCGGAAGGCGTGGTCACCCTGGTCGGCGTCTTCTCGCACTTCGCCTACGCCGACGCACCGCAGCACCCCACGGTGCGGGGCCAGCAGGAGCGCTTCGACGAGGTCCTCGCCGACCTCGAGCGGGCCGGGCTGGTGCCGCAGGTGCGCCACCTGTCCAACTCGGCGGCCACCCTGACGAACTCCTCCGCGCAGTACGACCTGGTGCGGCCGGGGCTGGCGGTCTACGGGCTGTCGCCGGTGCCCGACCTCGGCGCGCCCGAGGACTACGGCCTGCGTGAGGCCATGCGCCTCGTGGCGCACCTGTCGTCGGTCAAGCCGTGCCCGGCGGGTCAGGGCATCTCCTACGGTCACACCTACACCACCCCGGCCGAGACCCTGCTGGGGCTGGTGCCCATGGGCTACGCCGACGGCATACCCCGCAACGCCAGCAGCGTGGGGCCGGCCCTGGTGGGTGGGCGCCGGCTGACCATCGCCGGGCGGGTGTGCATGGACCAGTTCGTGCTCGACCTCGGCCCCGACTACGACGGGGCGGCGGGCGACGAGGTGGTGTTGTTCGGACGAGGCGCCGCGGGCGAACCCACCGCGCAGGACTGGGCCGTGGCCACCGGCACCATCAACTACGAGATCGTCACCCGGGTGGGCGCCCGGGTGCCGCGGGTCCACCTCGGTGAAGGCGCGGCGGCGGAGGACCCGGCGTGAGCCCCCGGCAGAACACGGCCCTCGGGCTGGGCCTCGGCCTGGCCGCTGCCGGTGCCGCCACCGCGGCGGGCATCGCGGCCGAGCGGGTCACCAAGAGCCGTCGCAAGGCGCTGCTGACGCTGACGCCCGAGGGTCTCTACGACCACGTGCCCGACAAGGAGCTGGTGGTCATCGCCACCGACGGCGTGCCGCTCCACGTCGAGGTCGACGAGCCCGACCCGGCCGCCGCGCACCCCGACCACCCGACGGTCGTCTTCAGCCACGGCTACACGCTCAGCCTCAAGGCGTGGGTGCTCCAGCGCCGCGCGCTCGTCCAGGCCGGCTACCGCGTGGTGCTGTGGGACCAGCGCAGCCACGGACAGTCCGAGCGGGGCTCGCGTGACTCCTGCACCATCGACCAGCTCGGCCGCGACCTGCACAGCGTGATCGCCGAGGTCGTGCCCGAGGGGCGCCTCGTGCTCGTCGGCCACTCGATGGGCGGCATGACCGTCATGGCCCTCGCCGAGCAGTTCCCCGACGTCATCCGCGAGCGCGTGATCGCGGCCGCCTTCGTGGCCACCAGCGCCGGCGGGCGCAACATGGTGACGCTGGGGTTCGGCCAGTTCCTCGGGCGCATGCTCGGGCGCCTCGGGCCCCGGGTGCTCGACCAGCTCGGCACCCGCCAGGACTGGCTCAACAGCGTGCGCCACCTCGGCCGCGACCTCGAGGACTTCATCGTCGAGCGCTACAGCTTCGCCTCCCCGGTCTCGCCGGCGGCGGTCCGCTACACCGGCGACATGATCTTCCGCACGCCGTTCAGCGTGATGTCGGACTTCCTGCCCTCCATCGACCTCCACGACAAGCGTGACGCGCTGGCCCAGTTCCACGGCATCGAGACCCTCGTGGTCAACGGCACCCAGGACCTGCTCACCCCGCCCGAGCACAGCGAGGAGATCGTCCGGCTCGTGCCGGGCGCCGAGCACGTGGTGATCAACGAGGCCGGGCACATCATCATGCTCGAGCACCCCGAGGTCATCACCGGGCTCCTGCTCTCGCTGGTCGAGCGCGGGCTGCGGGCCGCCGACGCCGGGCTGCACGTCGAGCGCAAGCCGCGCGTGCGCCGCACGCTGACCGACGTGGCCAAGCGCCGCAAGGTCGCCCGCGCCAGGGGCAGGGGGCGCCATGAGGCCCCCTGAGGTGCTGCTGCGCACCGCAGAGGAGACCCGCGGCTGGGGCGAGCGGCTCGGCCGCCTGCTGCGGGCCGGCGACCTCGTGGTGCTCACCGGCGAGCTCGGCGCCGGCAAGACCACCCTGACCCAGGGCATCGCCGAGGGGCTCGGCGTGCGCGGCCCGATCACCTCGCCGACCTTCGTCATCGCCCGGGTGCACCCGTCACTGGTCGGTGGCCCCGCCCTCGTCCACGTCGACGCCTACCGGCTGGGCGGGTTCGCCGAGCTCGACGACCTCGACCTCGACGCCTCCATCGAGGACTCGGTCACGATCGTCGAGTGGGGCCACGGGCTGGCCGAGGGCCTCGCCGAGGACCGGCTCGAGATCACGCTCAGCGGCGAGGACGAGCGCCGTGCCACCGTCACCGCCTCCGGCCCCCGGTGGGAGGACGAGCAGGCCCGCGAGCTGCTCGGCGCACTGGCCGACGTACCCTGAACGCCGTGCTGCTGCTCGCCATCGACACCTCCACGTCCGCCATCGCCGTCGCCCTGCACGACGGGGAGCGGGTGCTGGCCGAGCGCTCCACCATCGACGCCCGGCACCACACCGAGCACGTCGCCCCCAGCATCACCGCCGTCCTCGACGACGCCGGTCGCACGGCTGCCGACGTGACGACCGTGGCCGTGGGTGTCGGCCCGGGCCCGTTCACCGGACTGCGGGTCGGCATGGTGACCGCCACCGTCTTCGGCCATGCCCGCGGTGTCCCCGTGCACGGCGTCTGCAGCCTCGACGCGCTCGCCCAGGAGGCCGCAGCCACCGGCGCGGTCGCCCGCGAGTTCGTCGTCGCGACCGATGCGCGGCGCAAGGAGGTCTACTGGGCCCGGTATGCCGTGGAGGCCGCCGACGGTGCCGCGCGTGCCCGGCGCCTGACGGACCCTGCGGTCGACTACCCCGCGACCGTCACCGAGCTCCTCGACGGCGCCCCCGTCGTGGGCCGCGGAGCTGAGCTCTACCCCGACCTGCTCGGCCCGCAGGTGGGGCCGCTCGACGTCAGCGCAGGGCACCTGGCAGCCGTCGCGCTGGCCGCCCTCGAGGCCGGCACCACTCTGCCGGTCGAGCCGCTCTACCTGCGCCGGCCCGACGCCGCGCCGTCGCACCCGCGCAAGCCGGTGACCCAGGCCGCGCCGCACGGGAGGGCCTGACATGGTCCTGCGCGAGCTGCGCTGGACCGACATCGGTGAGCTCGCGGCGCTCGAGCGCCGGCTCTTCCCGCACGACGCCTGGACCGAACCCACCTGGTGGGCCGAGCTGGCCGGCCGCCCTCGCCGCGACTACGTCGTCGAGGAGGACGCCGAGGGCATCCTCGGCTACGCCGGCCTCGACGTCGGCAGCGAGGTCGCCGACGTGATGACCATCGCCGTGGCGCCACGCGCCCAGGGCCGCGGCCTGGGGCGCTCGCTGCTCGAGGAGCTCGTCGACCGGGCCCGGGCCCGCGGTGCCGAGTACCTCATGCTGGAGGTCCGCGACGACAACCTGGCCGCCCGGCGCCTCTACGAGCAGGCCGGCTTCGAGCGGCTCACCACCCGCCGCCGCTACTACCAGCCGGGTGACGTGGACGCCCACATCCTGCGGCTCACCCTGACCAGCCCGACCTCCCAGGAGGAGACCCCGTGAGCGCCGACCAGCCCCTCGTGCTCGGCATCGAGACCTCGTGCGACGAGACCGGCGTCGGCATCGTGCGTGGCGAGGAGCTGCTCGTCGACGCCATCGCCAGCAGCGTCGACGAGCACGCCCGCTTCGGCGGCGTCGTGCCCGAGGTGGCGAGCCGGGCCCACCTCGAGGCGATGGTGCCGACCATCGAGCGGGCCTGCACCCAGGCCGGCGTGCGGCTGGCCGACCTCGACGCCATCTCGGTGACCTCCGGTCCCGGTCTGGCCGGCGCCCTCATGGTCGGCGTGGCGGCGGCGAAGTCGCTGGCGGTGGCGCTGGGCGTGCCGCTCTACGGCGTCAACCACCTCGCGTCGCACGTCGCGGTCGACATCGTCGAGCACGGCCCGCTCCCGGAGCCGACCCTGGCGCTGCTGGTCTCCGGCGGGCACTCCTCGCTGCTCCTGGTGCCCGACGTCACGCACGACGTGCAGTCCCTGGGCTCCTCGATCGACGACGCCGCGGGCGAGGCCTTCGACAAGGTCGCGCGGGTGCTCGGCCTGCCCTTCCCGGGTGGCCCGCACATCGACCGGGCGGCCCGCGAGGGCGACTCGGTGGCCATCGACTTCCCCCGTGGCCTGACCTCCGGTCGCGACATGGAGCGCCACCGCTTCGACTTCTCCTTCTCCGGCCTCAAGACCGCGGTGGCCCGCTGGGTGGAGGCCCGCGAGCGCTCGGGGGAGCCGGTGCCGGTGGCCGACGTCGCGGCCAGCTTCCAGGAGGCCGTGGTCGACGTGCTGACCCGCAAGGCCGTGCTGGCCTGCCGCGAGAACGGTGTCGAGAACCTCCAGATCGGCGGCGGTGTGGCCGCGAACTCGCGGCTGCGGGCGATGGCGCAGGAGCGCTGTGACGCGGCGGGCATCACGCTGCGGGTGCCCCGCCCCGGCCTGTGCACCGACAACGGCGCCATGGTGGCCGCGCTCGGGGCGCAGATGGTGCTCAAGGGCCGCACGCCCTCGGAGCTGTCGCTGCCGGCCGACTCCTCGATGCCGGTGACGCTCGTCCAGGCCTGAGGTCAGCCCCCGCAGGAGGCCAGGCCCAGGCGGGTCTTGAGCGCCAGCACCCGCAGCACCGAGGCGTCGACCTGCCGGTTGAACGACGGGCTGGCCTTCATCCGCGCCGTGATGGCGGCCCGCATGGCCGGTGCCTGCGCCGCGTCGGCGGTCAGCACGACGTCACCGCCGGCCGCGATGAAGCGGGTGGCACGTTCGCCGACCGGCACCGCCGCGACCGCCTTCGCCGCACCGACGTCGTCGGTGATGGCCACCCCGTCGAAACCGAGCCGGTTGCGGAGCAGGTCGGTGACGATGGCCTTCGAGAACATCGCCCGGTGGTCGGGGTCGAGCCCGGGGTAGCGCGCGGAGGAGACCATCACCAGGGGCGCCCCGGCCCGTATGCCGTCGCGGAACGGCCCGAGGTAGGGGTCCGTCGGCGAGGCGGTCCGGTCGGTGGTGCCGGAGGCCGTGAGGTCGGTGTTGCCGGTGACGCGGCCGAGGCCCGGGAAGTGCTTGACCGTGGGGGCCACGTCGGCGGCGAGGGAGCCGCGGACGAACGCCGCGGCATACCGGCCGTTGGCGTCGGGGTCGCCGGGCACGAAGTCGCGGCGGTGCCGCCCGATGGGGTCGTTGGCGGCACCGAGCGACGTGGGCACGGTGTCGGCGACGGGGGCGAGGTTGACGTTGACGCCCGCGCGCGCGATCTCGCGGGACCAGCCGCGGACGCTCGCCTGCAGGGCAGTGGTGCCCATCGTGGCCTGCGTGCGCGCCGACGGGATGCGGGTGAAGCCGTCGCCGCGCAGCTGCTGCACCTCGCCGCCCTCCTGGTCGGCGGCGATGAGCAGGCCGACGCCACCGGTGGCCGCTCGGCCGGTCCCGGTGGCCTGCTGGAGGCGCTGCGACACCTGGCGCACCGTGGCCGAACCCTGCCAGCCGCCGAGGTAGATGACGCCGCCGAGGTGGTCGCGGGCCACCTGGCGGGCGAGCGCGCGCGAGCTGCCGGTCGGCTGCAGCCCCACCATGAGCAGCTGCCCGACCCGCTGCGACGGCGTCAGCGAGGCGGCGAGGCGCTCGGCGCACGAGGCGGCGTGGGTGGTCGTGCTGGTGGTGGAGGTGGGGGAGCCGGTCGACGCGGTGGGGCGCGACGCGGTGGGACGCGACGTGGTGGCGGTCGAGGTCGTCGTCGACGACGCGGCGGTGCTCGACGCGCTGCCGGCCGTGGGGCCACCCGGTCCGGCGTCCTGGCAGGCGGCTGCGCCGAGGAGCGCGACGGCGAGTGTCGACGCACCCAGCAGGCGCGTGGCCCGACGGCGGGCGGTTGCTGCGGGAGGGGTCGTCGCAGGGCGGGTCGTCGCGGGCATCTGGTCGAACCTATCCCGCCGTGCCGTGCAGGGCCGAACCCGTAGGCTCCCAGGCGTGGCAGCCAGCACCCGACCCGTGGTCCTCGACGTCGACACCGGCGTGGACGACGCCTGCGCCATCCTGCTGGCGGCTCGTCACCCAGCCCTCGACCTGCGTGCCGTGACCTGTGTCGGCGGCAACGCGCCGGTCGACGCCGTCGTGACCAACACCCTCACCGTGCTCGAGGCCGCCGGCCGGCTCGACGTGCCGGTGGCCAGGGGAGCGGCTCGGCCGCTGCTCGAGCACCCGGTGGGCGCTGCCCACGTGCACGGCGCGGACGGCATGGGCGACCTCGGCTGGGCCAGGTCGGAGGCGTCGCCCGACCCGCGTCACGCCATCGAGCTGCTGCGCGACGTCCTGCTCGAGGCGGCGGCCGGCGGCGACCCCGACGACCGCATCACCCTCGTCCCGCTCGCCCCGCTGACCAACGTCGCCCTGCTGCTGCGCACCTGGCCCGAGGCGGCCGCCGGGCTGCGCGAGATCGTCTTCATGGGCGGCGCCGCCCACGTGGGCAACGCGACGGCCTCCGCCGAGTTCAACGTCTTCCACGACCCGGAGGCTGCCGCCGTGGTGCTCGACGCCGCCGGGGACCTCGGCATCAACGTGACGATGTACGGCCTCGACGTCTTCTACGACCCTCGGGTCTCCCGAGAGCAGGCGCAGGAGCTCGTGGCACGCGGCGGCCGCGGCGCGGCCGAGCTCGGCGGGCGCCTCATCGCCTTCCAGTGCGAGCGCTTCGACAGCACCGCGGCGACCATCGGCGACGCGGGGGCGGTCTGCGCGGTCATCGACCCCTCCGCGGTCCGCACGGAGCGGCTGCCCGTGCGGGTCGAGCTGGCCGGCACCTGGTCGCGTGGTCGGACCATCGTCGACCGCCGCGACTGGACCGGCGACATGGCCCACGACCCGCACGGGGCGGCGCCGTCGCTGGTCGACGTGTGCCTCGACGTCGACGCCGAGCGCTTCGCGCGGCTGTGGGTCGAGACGCTGACGGGTGGGGAGGGCTGATGGGCCGGGTGGTCGTGCTCGGGTCGCTCAACGTCGACCTCGTCACCGACGTCGAACGCCACCCGCGTCCGGGTGAGACGGTGCTCGCGACCGGGCCCCTCGCCCGGTACGCCGGCGGCAAGGGCGCCAACCAGGCCGTCGCCGCCGCGGCAGCCGGTGCCACCGTGGCCATGGTCGGCTGCGTGGGCGACGACGCCGACGGCCGCCGCTACGTCGAGCGGCTGCGCGGCCGGGGCGTGGAGACCTCGGCGCTGCGGCTCGTGCCCGACGTGCCGACCGGCCAGGCGTGGATCACGGTCGACGCCGACAGCGAGAACACCATCGTGGTCATCCCGGGAGCCAACGCCCACGTGCACGCCGACGACCTCGCGCTGCTCGACACCCTGTCGGAAGGTGACGTCCTGCTCGCCCAGCTCGAGGTGCCCCTCCCCGTGGTGGCCGCGGCGAGCCGGCGCGCGCAGGCGCGCGGGGCCCGGGTGGTCATCAACGCCGCCCCGTATGCCGCCCTGCCGCACGACGTCGCGGCGCTCGCCGACCCCCTGGTGGTCAACGAGCACGAGGCGATGGAGCTGGCCGACTCGGGAGTGGTGCCCACGTCGGTGCTGGTGACCTTCGGCGGCGAGGGGTGTGCCTGGGACGGCGAGCGGTTCGACGGCGACGAGGTGGCGCTGGAGGAGGTCGTCGACACCACCGGAGCCGGCGACGCCTTCTGCGGGGCGCTCGCCGCCGCGCTGGCCCGGGGCGCCGACCGCGCCGAGGCGGTGCGAGCTGCCAGTCGGGCGGGTGCCGACGCGGTGCGCCGCCAAGGGGCGCAGGAGGACCCCCGGCTCTAGCCGGGAGGCTGCCCTAGTTCACCGAGATGTGGACGTGGTCGTAGTGGTTGGCCGTGGCGCTGCCGCGGTCCTCCATCGGCTCCCAGCCCCCGCCGCCGGGGTACCAGATCCGCTGTTTCCAGATGATGTACTTGATGTTCAGGGTGCCCGCCATGCCCTGGAGGTGCGCGGCGAGGGCGTCGCCGTCGGACGTGCCGCACATGACGTCGACGGCATGGCCGGTGCCGTGGTCACCGGGGTCGCCGGCGCGGTAGCCGCCGATGTCGTCGAGCTGGGGGAACGAGCGCTTCACCTCGTTGATGACGGCCACCGCGTTGTCGGACATGCCGCTCAGGCCCAGACCGGCGCGCGAGTAGTTCGCCGAGCGGGAGGCCTTCTGCTCGACCCGCTCGGGTGTCGGCGCCGGCTTCGGCGCCGGCTTGGGTGCGGGCTTCGGCTCGGGCGCCGGCTTGGCGGTGGCGCTGAACCCGATGAGGCCGAAGTGGTCCTGCCGGTGCGGGCCCTCGGCGGCCGGGGCCGACACTGCCACAGCGGGGGACTCCGACGAGGTGGGGGCGAAGGCCAGGCCCGCGGTGGAGGGAAGCACCACCGCGGTGATGACGCCGCTGGCGGTCGTGCCGACGGCCAGGGACTTCAGCAGCGCCTGTGCCGGACCTCCGGCCATCCGCAGGCGGGGAACTCGAGGGGTCAGGCGGGACGAGCGCGGCTGGCGGTGTCGGCCGGCCCTGGTCTGGGGGGCGTCGGTCACGGCGGGGATCCTCGGGACGTTCTGCGGTGCTGTCGGGTCGTGCGGGTCGGTCGTGCGGCGCAGCGGGGTCCGGGCTGCGAGGGCCTACCGTAGGCGATCTGAGCCAGTTCGTCACATTCCGGTAACGGCGTGGCGTCACATGGGCTGGACGACGAGCACGACCTGGTGGCCACGCACTCGGGTGATGACCACGACGGCCTCGGTGTGGCCACGAGCCGGCAGGCGCAGCTGGCGCCGCAGCTGGTCCGCGTCGACGGCCACGCCCTTCTTCTTCACCGTCAGCCGGTCGATGCCGTGGTCGCGCAGCCAGGCCCGCAGGGCCTTGACGTTGAACGGCATGGCCTCCTGCACGGCATACCGGCGGGCGAAGGGAAGCTCGTGCGCTGCGGGCGCCGACACGTAGCCGACCCCCGGGTCGAGCTCGGCACCCCCGGTCGCCGCCGTCACCGCGCCCACCAGGCCGGCGCGGATGACGGCCCGGTCGGGCTCGTAGAGCCAGGGGCCGAGGTCGCCGAGGCTCTCCAGCGGGGGAGGGGCCGGGTCGGCGTGCGCCTCCGTCACGACGGCCGGCGCCCCCCCGTGGCCGAGCACGGCAGCGGTGCGGCCGGGGTGGCGGACGAGGGGACCCCACCACACCACGCACTCGAGCACCTCGCCGTCCCACGAGGTCCACTGCGCCTCGGCCCCCGTGGGGACGGCGGCGTGCGGGAAGGCGGGGCTGAGCTTGGCGCCCGTGGCCGGCAGCGCCCTGGCCACCTCCTGCACGCGGTCCCAGGAGGGGGAGATGGCGTCGAGGCGGAAGACCCGCCGGGTGCGGCCCTTCGCGTCGGCGACGCCCGGCGTGCGGCGGGCCGGGTCGAGCCAGGCGCCGACACCGCGGGCGCCCTCGCCGGCGGGAGGGGTGAACTCCTCGACGAGCCCCTGGGTGGCGGTGCAGTCCGGCCAGTGCCGCAGGTTCACGGCGGCGACCGCCGCGGTGACCTCGTCGGCGTCGATGGCACGCACCCGCAGGTCGAGCCCGGCCATGGCCATGGCGTCGGCCCCGATGCCGCACCCGAGGTCGTAGACGGTGTGGACGCCCGCGGCGCGGAAGCGCTCGGCGTGCCGGGCCGCGACCTCGAGCCGGGTGGCCTGCTCGAGCCCGTCGCTGGTCAGCACCATCCCCTGCGCGAAGGGTCCGAACTTGGCCACGGCCTTCGCACGCAGGCGCGTCTGGTTGATTGCGGCGGCCACCAGGTCGGGCTCGAACCCGGCGTCGCGCAGCCGCTGCTGCAGACTCAGCTCGGTGCCCGGCTCGTAGGGCGGCAGCGCCTGGAGGAGGCCCCACCCCTCGCCGGTCGTCAGGCGGCGCAGCAGGGCGAGGTCCATGCCCGGCATTGTGGCCCATCGAGCAGGCGTGCTCAGCCGAGGGCGAACCTCTGGCACTCGAGTTGACCGAGTGCTAACAGCGGTCCTAGATTTGCCATTGGCACTCCGGCTTGCCGAGTGCTAAAAGCAGACGGTGCTGATGACGGCCCTTCGACCCCCGCGACGGCGACGGGCCCGACCGCACCAGCAGTAGCCCAACTGTCCACTTCGACATTCCCAAAGGGGAGGTCAACATCGTGTCGGTTTCCATCAAGCCGCTCGAAGACCGCATCGTCGTCAAGTCCGTCGAGGCTGAGCAGACGACCGCGTCCG
>Ga0307409_100001723_pt1 | contig 11029 bp, 13 predicted proteins | sample 322Ometagenome_2_FD_203888 | JGI IMG/M metagenome (GOLD analysis project Ga0307409, IMG submission 203888) | Maize rhizosphere microbial communities from greenhouse at UC Davis, California, United States - 322HYB-O-2 | ecosystem: Host-associated > Plants > Roots > Rhizosphere > Soil | place...
GGCGACGGCCAAGAAGAAGACCGCCGGCTCCACCCGCACGCAAAAGCGAAAGTAATCCGCCGTGCCGTTCCTGCGCGTCCTTCGCGACAAGCGCGGTTACGAAACCACGTACCTGATGCACTGGTTCCGCGAAGGGAACAAGCAGAAGTCGCGGATCCTCTACGTCTTCCGCACGCCGCCGGGCGTCAAGTGCGGCCGCGACCCGATTGACGCCGAGGTGATTCGCGAAATCGAGGCGCAACACCCGGACATCGAGTTCGACTGGCGTGCGCTGCGCGAGAACCAGCAGGTCATCGACACGGCGCCGGAGCCCCGCCGCGCGCGGCCGCAGCGGCCGAACCGCCCCGAAGCGGGCGAGCCCCGGCCGCGCCGCAAAGAGGAAGAGCCGGAGTCTTCCACGCCCCCCCGATCCGACGAGGGTCAGACCGGGGTCAGAGTTGACTCTGACCCCGGTCTGACCCCGGCACTGCCGCGGCTGGTCGTTCCGTCCGCCATCGAGGGCACGACGCGCGAGGACCAGTTCGTCTTCCTCCTGAACTGGTACCTGCAGCTCCGCGACCGCGTGCCGCACCGCACCCACGATCCGCTGCGCCGCGAGGCGCTGATGGGCCTGGTCGAACGCCTGAACCCGGAAGCCTGGGTCGGCGAAGAGCAGGTGGTGGCCGGCCTGCAGCACGCCGCGGAGGCCCTCGCCCGCCTTTCGCACGTCCTTTCGAAGCGCCGCCGCAAGCGGCGGACGAAGATCGGCGGTACCGCCGACGCGCCGGCGGGGCAGGCGGCTTCAGCCACTCCGGCAATAGCGAGGGGAGAGTCCGACGCAGAACTTACCGCGGAGGACGTCTCCAGCGGGGAGACGGCGTTGGCCGATCGGTCCGATCGAGCAGAGCCGCCGTCGGAAGCGGCCGACCTGACCGGCCCCGCGGACCTCGATCCGGATCCCGACGGCGACGCATGAACCCGTTCGCCGAGCTGGCCACGCGTCTCGATCAGTTCGGGCCGTGGGCGCCGGTACTGTTCGTCCTTGCCTACGTCGTCGGTTCGGTGGCCTTCGTTCCCGGCACGATCCTCACGCTCACCGCCGGCGCGGTCTTCGGCGTCGGCCGCGGGGTGCCGCTCGTCTTCACCGGCGCGGTCCTCGGATCGTCGGCGGCCTTCGGCGTCGCACGCGCCGTCGCGCGCCGGCCGGTCTCGCGCTGGCTCGCGCGCGATCCCCGCGCGCTCGCCATCGCGCAGGCCCTCGAAGGCCAGGGGTTCAAGATCATCGTGCTCATGCATCTCTCGCCCGTGATCCCGTACAACCTGCTCAACTACGTGTGCGGCGTCAGCACGATCCGCTTCAGCGATTTTCTTTTCGGGACGATCGGGATGCTGCCGCTCATCGTGCTGTACACGTATTACGGCAAGGTGGTCGGCGATGTCGCGGCGCTGGCGACCGGCACGGCATTGCCGCGCGGACCCGAGTACTACGTCGCCCTCGCCGTCGGCGTGGTCGCGACGATCGCGTTGAGCATCATCATCACGCGCGCCGCGAAGCGAGCCCTCGAGCAGCCGCGCGGTCGATGAGCCATTCGACCAGATCGCCGGCCGGCCGCAGGAGCTGTGCGGGCCACCGGCGGACGTCGTCGGGCCCTTCGAGTGCAGCTGCCACCGCGCCGGCCTTGTTCTCGCCGGAGACCAGCATGAGGATTCGGCGCGAGTCGAGCAACGCGGGCGGCGTCAGTGTGATGCGGAACGCACCGAGGTGAGGCGCCCACGGCGCAGCCACCAGGCGGCTGCGCTCCTCGAGCACCGGACTGTTGGGAAAGATCGAGGCGATGTGCGCGTCGTCGCCCAGGCCGAGCAGCATCAGATCGAACGTTCCTCTGAGCTCGCGTTCGTACTCGCGAGCCGCCTCCTCCGCGGGCCACTCGCCGCGCATCCGGTGCACCTGCGCGGCCGGTATGGGGACATGCGCGATCAGCGACTCGAGGGCCATGCCGTAGTTGCTGTCCTGGTGACCCGGCGGCACGTGGCGCTCGTCGCCCCAGAAGAGATGCACGTCGTTCCACGGCACCCGCTCCGGGTCGCGGGCGAGTGCGTCGTACATCCGGCGCGGCGTGCTGCCGCCGGTGAGCGAGACGATCGCCTGGCCCCGGGCGCGAACGGCCTCGGACACGATCTCGGTAAACCGATCGGCGCCGGCCCGCGCGAGCGCCGCCTCGTCGTCCACAACCGTCAGCATCGCCACTGCCGATCGCTCCGCTCGAGCAGCAGGTCTGCTTCGGGCGGTCCCGGACTGCCCGGATCGTAGGCCGCGAGATCGCGCGCGCCGTTCTCCTGCCAGGCCGCGAGCACAGGCGCCACCACCTGCCAGCCCGCCTCGACCATGTCCATGCGGTGGAAGAGCGTGGGGTCGCCGATCATCGCGTCGTAGAGCAGCGTCTCGTAGCCGGTGCTCGGCTCAGTGCCGAAGTAGTCGCTGTACGAGAAGTCCATCTTGACCGTCCCGAGCCTTTCGAACGGACCCGGCACCTTCGCATCGAACGAGAGCGCGATCCCTTCGTTTGGCTGGATGCGGATGATGAGCACGTTCGGATTGAGGCGCTCGATGGCCGTGTTGCGGAAGACCATGAACGGCGGCTGCTTGAACTGGACGGCGATCTCCGTGACGCGCTTCGGCAGCTTCTTACCCGTGCGCAGGTAGAACGGAATCCCCGCCCACCGCCAGTTGTCCACGAGCAGCTTCATCGCCACGAAGGTTTCGGTCGCCGAGTCGGGGGCGACGTTCTTCTCCTGCCGATATCCGCCGTACTGCCCGCGCACGACATCGCGCGAGACGTCGTGCTCGGAGAATGGCTGCACGGCGTGCAGCACCTTGACCTTCTCGTCGCGCACGTCCTCGGCCCGGAACGAGATCGGCGGCTCCATGGCGACGAGCGTGAGCAGCTGGAACATGTGGTTCTGCACCATGTCGCGCAGCGCGCCGGCGGTCTCGTAGTAGGCGCCGCGCTGCTCGATGCCCACCGTTTCGGCGACCGTCATCTGCACGTGATCGACGTAGCGCCGGTTCCACACCGGCTCGAAGATGCCGTTCGCGAAGCGGAAGGCGAGCAGGTTCTGGACCGTCTCCTTACCGAGGTAGTGGTCGATCCGGTAGATCTGCGACTCGCGCAAGCCGGTGGAGAGCTCCGCGTTCAACGCGCGCGCCGACTCGAGATCGCGGCCGAACGGCTTCTCGACGATCAGCCGGCGCCAGCGGCCGTCGGGCTCCTTCGTGAGCCCCGCGCTCGCGAGGTGCAGCGCAACGGTGCCGAACAGCGCCGGCGGCACAGCCAGGTAGAACAGGTAATTGCCCGGCGTGCCGTACTTCCCGTCCATCTCGGCGAGCAGCGTGCGTATCCGCACGTAGAGCTGCGCATCGTCGAACTCGCCGTTGATGTAGTGCAGCCCGTCGCTCAGCCGGTCCCACAACGGGCCTTCGAGCGGCTCCCCCTCGGCGTCGCGAACGCGCTCCTTCATGTCGGCGCGGTACTGTTGCTCTGCGATCGGCGGGCGCGCGACGCCGAGCACGGCGAACGCGTCGGGCAGGAGCTGCTCTTCCGCGAGGTTGTAGAGCGCGGGCAGGAGCTTGCGCCGGGTCAGGTCACCCGAGGCGCCGAAGATGACGAGGATGCAGGAATCAGCGCTCGACATGACCGCCGAACTGCGCGCGCAGCGCCGACAGCAGCTTCTCGGCGAAGGTGTGGTCGCGGCGGGAGCGGAAGCGGGCGTACAGCGAGGCCGTGATCACGTCGGCGGACACCGATTCCTCGATCGCCGCGGCAACCGTCCAGCGGCCTTCGCCGGAATCGGCAACCGTGCCGATGAAGGAATCGAGCCGCGGGTCGGCGGCGAGCGCGATCGCCGCGAGATCCAGCAGCCACGAGCTGACGACACTGCCGCGCCGCCACACCTCGGCGACGTCAGCGAGGTTGAAATCGTAGCGGTGGTCGGGAGGAAGCGCCTCGGAGGACGCGTTGCGCAGGATGTCGAACCCTTCCGCGTAGGCCTGCATCAGCCCGTACTCGATGCCGTTGTGGATCATCTTGACGAAGTGGCCGGCGCCGACGGGCCCGCAGTGCAGGAAGCCCTCGTGCGCGGTTCCACCCGGCGCGCGTCCCTCGCTCGGAGGAATCGCGCCCTCGCCGGGCGCGAGCGTCCGCAGCACCGGCGTGAGGCGTGCGAACGACCCGCGCGATCCGCCGACCATCAGGCAATATCCGCGTTCGGCACCCCAGACTCCGCCGCTCGTGCCCGCGTCCATGTAGTCGATGCCGCGCGACGCCAGTGCTCCCGCTCGCCGGACGTCGTCCTTGTAGTAGCTGTTGCCGCCGTCGATGACGAGGTCGCCTCGTTGCAGGCGCTCGCCGAGAGCGACGACGGTCTGCTCGGTGGGTGCGCCGGCGGGGACCATCACCCACACCGCCCGCGGCGGCGAGAGGCGCGCGACGAGGTCGTCGAGCGAGGCGCTTCCGGCGACTCCTTCCTTCTGCAGTGAGGCAACCGCCTCGGCGCTGCGGTCCCAGGCAATGACGTCATGGCCGCCGCGAGAGAGTCGCCGCGCCATGTTGCCGCCCATGCGGCCTAATCCGATCAGTCCAAGCTGCATGATGTCAGTCGTTGATCGTTCTTCGTTGTTCGTTCTTCGTTGGTCGTTTCAAATCAGCAGCCTCGGCCTCACCACGAAGAACAATGAACGAAGAACGAAGAACGAACTCGCTACAGCTTCCCCGTGAAGCGCGCTTCAAAGTCGTGGATCTTGGCCAGACGGCGCAGGTGGCGCTCCTCTCCGCTGAAGGTCGCCTTGAGGAACGAGTCGACGATCTCGCGCGCCAGGTTGGCGCCGACCACGCGCGCGCCGAGGCAGAGCACGTTCATGTCGTCGTGCTCGACCGCCTGATGGGCGGTATAGCAGTCGTGGCAGACGGCGGCGCGGATGCCGGGAAACTTGTTTGCGGCAATCGACACCCCGGCGCCGCTGCCGCAGACGATGATGCCGCGCTCGCACTGCCCCTCGCGCATCACGCCGGCAACCGCCTCGGCATAGTCGGGGTAATCGACCGGGGCGGCCGTGTCAGTGCCGAGGTCGAGGATCTCGTGGCCTTCCCGGGACAGCTTGCCGGCCAGGTCGCGCTTCATTTCGTAGCCGGCGTGGTCTGCAGCAAGGGCGATTCGCATGGGTTTTCTACTATACGTCCGCCGCTATCGCCGTGTCGTCCAACACGGCAGGTTGGTATACTGACTGCGTATGCGCCATACCGCTAAGTTGTTCACGGCGGGAGCCTTTGCGGCCCTGCTCGCGACGAGTCCGTCCGCCCAGCAACCCGCGCCCGCGTCGCAGCCGCCCGCGCAGCCGGCGACGCAGGCCGCGCCGCCGGCAACGCAGCAGGGTCGCGAGGGGCAGCCCACGTTCCGCGTGGCTGTCGATCTCGTCACCACCGATGTGATCGTGCGCGACGAGAAGACAGGGCAGTTCGACGCGAAGCTGACGCGCGACGACTTCGAGATCTTCGAGGACGGCGTGGCGCAGGACATCGCCTCGCTCGTCCTCATCCATGGCGGGCGCGCCTTCAACATGCAGGCGCCGCCGCCGCCGCCGGCCCAGGAGGGCATCATCCTGCCGACACAGCGGCCGACGAGCGACGCCGCCGGGCGCATCTTCCTGATTTTCGTGGACGATCTCCACCTCGACTTCCGCAACACCGGGCGGATCCGCGAGCTGTTCAAGAAGATCTCCAAGAACCTGATCCACGACGGCGACATGTTCGGCATCGTTTCGACCGGCCCGTCGTCGCTCGCCATCGACCTGACCTACGACCATCAGGTGCTGGACTCGGCCATCAAGAAGATCACCGGCAATGGCCTCCGGCCGAACGACATCATCCAGGGAGCGGAGACCTCCGAGGGCCCGAGCGAAGTGCGCTACCGCGCACACGTGGCGTTCTCTACGGCCTACGATCTGATGCGGCAGCTGGAGAAGGTGCACAACCGCCGCAAGGCGGTGGTCTACGTGAGCAACGGCTACGACTTCAACCCGTTCGAGCAGGCACGTCTGGGCGAGGACCCGATGTTCGGCGGACGCTTCGGCGAGGACCGCGACGCCAACATGACCGATCCGTTCTCACAGCAGATGCGCCAGGGGCAGCAGTTTGCGGATGCGGATCTCGCGCGCGAGCTGGCGGAGCTGACGCGCGCCGCCAACCGCGCGAACGCGACGATGTACACCATCGACCCGCGCGGGCTGGTGGCCGGCGCCGACATCGACGAGCAGATCGACCCGGTGGAGTGGGGGAACCACGTTCGCAAGACGCAGGACAGCCTGCGCGTGCTCGCGGATCAGACGGGGGGCCTCGCGGTCGTGAACCAGAACGACTTCGACAAGGCGCTGAAGCGGATCGACGCCGAAACGAGCGACTACTACGTGCTGGGGTACTACTCGAAGAATCCCGACCCGCTGAAGCGGACCCGCAAGATCGAGGTCAAGGTCAAGAAGCCGAACATGAGCGTGTGGTCGAGAACGTCCTACTCGCTGCGCCCGACGCCGGCGCCGACGTCCTCGAAGTAGCAGTCGTTCGTCGTTCTTCGTTGGCCGTGAGCCGGGCGGCGGCCTCTATGCCTCAACGACCAACGAAGAACGAACAACGACCACCGGTCATCGGTACCAGTTGAACGTCTGCTCGCCGCTGGTGGCCTGCCGGCGCGAGGCCTCGATCGCCTCCTGGATCTTTTCCTTCAACCACACCACCGGCTGCGGCTGGCTCGCGAGGAAGGCTTTCCAATCGGCTTCGCTGAGCGGAACGTGGATGACGCGATGGTCGGTGGTGGTGTTCATCGTGCAGGGCCTCCTTGGCGACCGATACTACGGGGCCGTCCCGCCATTTGGAAATAGAATGATCCGATAAAGCCGATGCAGCTGGATCATGAGTTGGCCAGCCGCAGCTTGCCCTTCACCTGCGTGAAGGCGGCGAGCACCGCGGCCACGGTGCGCGGGAGGCGACTCATTTTCGGATAAACCCACCCGGTCTCTCGAATGAGCGAATGGCCGGCGATCCGTCGGCTGAAGAGCCGACGCGCGCGGACGTCGGCGGCCACCGCCTGATACGGCGCAATGGTGATGCCGAGGCCGGTGCGGACCATCGCCTTCAGAATCTCGACGTTCTCCGTCTCCATGACAATGTGCGGCTCGAGATGCTCGGTGAGGAAGAACTCGTCGATGGCGCGGCGCGTGTTCGATCCGCGCTCGAACAGCACGAACGGCTGGTGCTGCAGGTCGGCCGGCGCGAGCTTCTTCTTGCGCGCGAGCGGATGCCGCGCGTCGCCGACCAGCAGCAGCTCCTCCTGCATCACAGGGACCGACACCAGATCGGGCGCCGTGACCGGCAGTGTGAGGAGCGCGAGGTCCGCGGCACCGGACCGCAGCTGGACGACGCAGTCCTCTCCGCTGCCGGCGCTGACCTTGACGTCGAGCTGCGGGTGCATCCGGCGGATCTCGGCGAGGAGCGCGGGGAACACGTAGAGGCAGACGGTCATGCCGCCGACGAGACGGAGCTGCCCGCGCAGCGACTCGTGCCGGTCGCCGATGTCGGCAATCGTGTCCTGGACGTCCTGGAAGACGCGATGACTGAGCTGAAGGAGCGCGTCACCGGCCGGCGTGATCCGGACGCGCCGCCCGACGCGGTGGAACACCGGCTCGCCGAGCTCCTCCTCGAGCATCAGCACCTGGCGGCTGATCGCGGACTGCGAGACGTGGAGCTTCGCGCCCGCCGCGGTGAACGAACCGGTCTCCGCAATCGCGCGGATGATTTCGAGTTGACGCAGGTCCATGCATGCAGAATGCGGAAGGGGGCACGCACACCTGAAGGCTGCACTCCCCCTGCATTCTGCCTCAGGCGATCACTGGCCCGTCTGCTTCCGCTTGAGCAGCGAACAGGCGCCCACGGCTCCTGTCGGATCGATTGCTTCCGATCCTTGATCGATGTGCTGAACGATCCCGTTCGCGTCGATGACGAAGGTGACCCGCCGGGCGAAGCCCGAGTTCTCGTCGAGAATCCCGAGCTGGCGCACGTACTCCTTCTTCGAGTCGCTCAGAATCGGGAAGTCGACGCCGACCTGCTCGCGGAACGCCTTGTTCGCCCAGGTGCTGTCGACGCTCACGCCGAACACGGCGGCATTGGCGGCATTGAAGCTTGCGGCACTTTCACGGTACCGCGTCATTTCCGTCGTTCAACCAGGCGAGAACGCCGCCGGGAAGAAGGCGAGCACCACCGCCTGCTTGCCCTTGAAGTCGCTCAGCTTCACCTGCTTCGACTGCGGGCGGCCTTCGGCCGCCGTCTCGAGATAGGAGAGGGTGAAGTCCGGCATCGGTTCGCCCACTTTGACCGTCGGCGGAGGCGGCGGCGGTGGCTGCGGCTGAGAGGGCCGTGACGCCGCGGGCTGCTGTGCCGACGCGGCGGCAATCGTCGCGGCCAGCAGCAGTGCCAGAGACAACGCGTGTTTCATGGCCGGACTATAGCGCACTCACGCGCGCGAGGCACGTGCGACGCGACTCTCGGCGAGGGCTCCGGCCGGTGCGGCGGCGCGGCACCGCTCCACCGCTTCGGCGAGGTAATGGCGGTCGAGCTCGACGCCGATGAAGCTCACGCCGAGTTGAGCGCAGGCGACCGCCGTCGAACCGAGGCCAAGGAACGGGTCGGCCACCAATTTTACGCGCGAAATGCCGTGAAGCTTCAGGCACATCTCCGGCAGCTTCGGAGGAAACGTCGCCGGGTGCGGCCGGTCCTTGTCCCGGCTCTGGATGGTTTCGTAAGGAATGAACCACGTGTTCCCGCGGCACCGCATATCGTCGGCCGCCTGGCGCCAGCGCGTGACGTTCGATTTGTCCTGGTAGCGCACCCCGATCGCCTGCCGGTCCAGAGGCGTGCGGCCCTCCGGCGTGAAGTGGAAGACGAACTCGTGACAGTCGTGGACGAATCGCCTGCTGTTGATCGGCTTGTAGTGCCCGACCGCCAGGTCCTCGCGATCGATCGCAATCGACTTGATCCAGTGGATCGTGTTCTGGAGCCGGAGGTGGGGCCGGACCGCCTGCGCGACGTCGAGCGCCGTCCACGGATCCGTCGGCTTCGCGCCGACGTTGAGGAAGAGCGAACCATCGCTGCCAAGTGCCCGCGCGGCGCCGCCGATCCATCGCCCGGTCCACTCCAGGTACGCCTCGCGCGGGATGGTGTCGTCGTAGGTACGGTAGCGGATGCCGAGGTTGTACGGAGGCGACGTGACCATCACGTCAATCGATCCGGGGGCCAGGCGGTCGAGGATCTCCAGACAGTCGCCGAGATAAAACCGGAACGTCGCCCGACCGATCGTGAAGCTGGTGTGGGGATGGGGAAGACGGGGCGGCACCGCGGAATTGTATCGTTGGTCGTGCTTCGTTGGTCGTTCCTCGTGAACGGAGCCGGCGGCGCGGCTTCGTTGCCAACGAAGAACGAAGAACGAAGAACGACCAACGACGGCCGTTCTACGATGCCTTGGCCGCCAGCAGGGCCGGGTTGCCGGCGAGGCGGTCGGCGGCGATCGTGTGGTTGCGCCGGTGGCCGTGCAACTCGCACCCGATCCCCTTTTCCTCGACGTAGGTCAGCTCGCGGCTGGTCGCCAGCTCACGGTACTGTCCAATCACGCACCCGCACGCCAGCGTCCGAAATCCGAGGAGCCGCACCAGACTCATGACCCGAACCTCCGCGGCGCAAGGTAGCAATCCTCGTACCGCTGAGGTCACGCGATTGGCGACGTAACGAATGCGTGACGCGCAAGCGTCCGCGCGGAAAACCGGCACGATTTGGCGGCGCCGTTGTTTACAACCGGTGACGTGTCGCCGCGCACGTCGCGCGCACCGTGTTCGATCTCCAACCGCGCCCGTGCAACTTCAATACGTTGAAGATCGCGCGTCGCACGCGCGAATGGAACGTGGAGGTTGGCCCTTGCTGTTGAGCGGGACGCAGGGAGTCCGGTCGGACTTCTCAGGACCCCATCGCCGCGAGCGCGCGCGCCAGCCCGTCGCGTGCTGGTGCTGATGCCGGATCGAGCGTGAGCGCTTCGGCAAAGTAGTCAGCCGCAGCGTGGACATTTCCCACCTCGATCTCGAACATTCCCAGGTTTGCATACGCCGTCGGATCGCGCGGGTCGGCGGCGACGGATGCTTCGAACGCCTGCCGCGCCTGGTCGCGCCGGCCGAGGGTGGCGTACGCGGCGCCAAGCAGGTTGAGGCAGCGCGCGTGATTTGGATCGCGCGCGCGCAATCGTTCGGCAAGTTGGATGGCTTCGTCGGTGCGGCCGCTCATGAAGCGCAGCGTCGCGTCGTAGTAGAGCGCCGAGTCACTATCGGGCGCCACGCGGTGCAGATCCGAGACAACACCTGCAAGCCGTCGTGCGTCGCCTGCATCCGCAAAGAGGGAGGCGAGCTGATCCATGGCTCGCATGTCGCGCCCGGTGCCGGCAAAGAACGGCCGCAGCGGTTCAGCCGCTTCCTGGTACTCGCCCCGGCCGGCGACGAGACGCGACAGCGCCACCGCGGCGCCGACGTTCGTGGCATCGGCAGCGACGACTCGCCGCAGGATTGCCTCGGCGTCGGGTACGCGGTCCGCCGGCGCTGCCGCCCGCATGAGCCCGGCAATGGCGGCTTCGTCGCGCGGATCGCGCTCGAGTGCGTGCGCGAAATCATCGAAGGCGATGTGGGGCGCCTCCGCCCGCAGCTGCATCAGCCCGCGATTGGTCCACGTGTGCGACGCGGCCCGTGCCTGGCGCACGGCGTCGGGCAGCGTGCTCTCGCGTGCAAGGCCGCGCAGCGCAATGGTGTTGTCGGTGGTCGTTCGCCCGTAGATCCCCCGCGGCGCTGAAAACTCGAGCGTCATGCCGTCGTCGGTCTGGAGCGGCGCGTCGGCCGCATACGACGCCAACTGCGCGGACCCGGCCGTGAACAGCGTCAGCAGGCTGTCCGCATCGCGCACGTCGACCGCGGCGA
>Ga0307409_100001725_pt1 | contig 11027 bp, 9 predicted proteins | sample 322Ometagenome_2_FD_203888 | JGI IMG/M metagenome (GOLD analysis project Ga0307409, IMG submission 203888) | Maize rhizosphere microbial communities from greenhouse at UC Davis, California, United States - 322HYB-O-2 | ecosystem: Host-associated > Plants > Roots > Rhizosphere > Soil | place...
ACCACACCTAGCTACCTAGCCATCCAGCAACTTAGAGCACGTTCAGCGGATCGACGTCGATCGTGACTCGCCGACGAACTTCCGGCATTGCCGCAAGAACCGCGCGGAGCGCCAGACGCATCTCCGCGCGGCGCGCCCCCTTCAGAAAGAACTGGACCCGATGTTCCCCGCGGAGCTTCGCGAGCGGTGCGGGTGCCGGACCGAGAATCGTGAAGCCACCTGCCGGTGCGCCACCCTCGAGGCGCCGCACCACCTCCGCGGCGGTCTGCATCGCCTCGTCGAACGTCCGGCCGCGAACCACCGTGTTGACCATGGCAACCAGCGGCGGATACCGCATGCCGCGGCGGAAATTGATTTCCTTCTCGAAGAAGCCGACGTAGTCCTGCCGGCACGCGAGCCGCACGCTGTAGTGCTCCGGATAGAGGGTCTGAATCACCGCTTCGCCCGTCCGCTCGCCGCGGCCGGCGCGGCCGGCAACCTGGGTCAGCAGCTGGAACGTGCGCTCGGCCGCCCGGAAGTCCGCCAGGCCCAGGCCGACGTCAGCCGAAATCACGCCAACCAGCGTGACGCCCGGGAAATCGTGTCCCTTCGCAATCATCTGGGTCCCGACCAGCACGTCCAGCTCCGCCGCGGCAAAACGAGACAGCAGCGACGCGAGGGCACCCTTTCGCCGGACCGAGTCGCGATCGACGCGCCCGATTCGGGCGTCGGGAAAGCGATCGCGCAGATGCTGTTCGACTTTTTCGGTGCCGAAGCCGGTGTGCTCGAGATACGGGGCCGCACACTTTCGGCACGCCTTCGGCACCATCACCGAGTAGTTGCAGTAGTGGCAGCGCGCGCGCCACTCGTGGAGTCCGGCGTCGTCCGGACGTGAACGATGGAGGCGATGAACCGTGAGCGAGATGCTGCAGTTCGGACAGTCGAACGTGTCGCCGCACTGCCGGCAGACGACGGCAGTCGAATACCCGCGCCTGTTCAGCAGGACGACGATCTGCTCGCGCCGCGACAACCGGTCCTCGATCGCCGCCGCCAGATCACGGCTGATCACCACATCCGGACCTTCAGCTGCGTACTCGTCGCGCATGTTCACGATTCGCACCGCTGCCAACGGACGATCGAGCACACGGCGCTCGAGGGTGACGCGCTCGTATTTGCCGGCGACCGCGTTCTGATAGGACTCCATCGACGGCGTCGCCGAGCCCAGCACGACCAGCGCCCCCTCGCGGCTCGCGCGCATGACCGCGACGTCGCGGCCGTGATATCGCGGCGCCTCTTCCTGCTTGTAGGACGAGTCGTGCTCTTCGTCGACGATGATCAGGCCAAGGCGCGGCAGCGGCGCGAACACCGCCGAGCGCGTGCCGATCACCAGGTCGACCGCTCCGCGGCGGATGCGCTGCCACTGATCGTGACGCTCGCCGTCCGACAACGCGCTGTGCTGAATCGCCACCCGGTTGCCGAATGCACCGCGGAACAATGCGGCCACCGAGGGCGTGAGGGCGATTTCCGGAACCAGCATCAGTACCTGGCGCCTGTCCGGACCGTTGTCGCGTCCGGCTTCGGGCGGCCCACCGCACACGCGGCGGGCCAGCCGCATATACAGTTCGGTCTTGCCGCTGCCGGTCACGCCGTGCAGCAGGGCGACGCGAAAATCGCGCAGGCTCGCCAGCGCTTCCAGCCGTGCCAATGCGGATGCCTGCTCGACGGTCATTTGCCGCGCGGGATCGTGGACGACGCCGGCCATCACCGCATCTTCGAAGGGATCGCGTTCGTGGGTCTCGTCGGCGATTGCCACCAGGCCATGTCTGGCGAGTCGCCCGACCAGATCGGCCGTGATGCCGCGCTCACGAAGCTCCGACAGCGGGAGCGGCGCCGAGGCCGCCGACAGTGCCGCCACCGTTTCGCGCTGCCTGGCCGTGAGCCGCAAATCCGCCTCGGAGGCCGTACCGGCCGCCACCGACCGGCCGTGGGCGGTGAGCGCCGCGGTCCGACGGGTCCGGAAACCGGAGGCCTTCTCGCGCGCCCCTGGCGGCAACGCTACGGCAATCGCGTCGCCGATTCCGGCGAGGTAGTAATCCGCGACCCATTGACACAGTTCGACAACGGCCGGCGGGAGGAACGGCTCGGCGTCGAGCACCTCGATGATGTCCCGGATATCCGGCTCGTCAAAGCCGCGCCGCGGCGACGGCGGCCGGACCCGCTCTGTCGAATCCCGGGCCGGAGATTCGACGACGCATCCGGTGACTGTCCGGCTCCCGATCGGCACCCGCACGCGCGCGCCGACCGCTGGCATCGCCAGCGATGGAGGAACGGCGTAGGTCAGCAGGTCGAGAAAGGGAACGGGGACCGCGACGGAGATGAACGGCACCGGTAATTCAAAATTCAAAATGCAGAATGCAAACAGCGCCTGGCGGGCCGAGCGTTCGTTTGCATTCTGAATTTTGCATTTTGCATTACCCGCGCGCGTCCTGCGACAGCAGCGCGCGCACCCGTTTCATGTCTTCCCAGACGTCGCGTTTCGCCGACGGATTCCGCAGCAGGTAGGCCGGATGATACGTGGGAATCAGCACGGCGTCGCGGTAGGTGAACTCACGGCCGCGGATGCGGGTGATCGGCGCATCGGTCTTGAGCAGACACTGTGCGGCGAACTTGCCGAGCGCGACGATGACGCGCGGCTTGATGATGTCGATCTGGCGGAAGAGGAACGGCTCGCACTGCTCCACTTCGTCCGGCTCCGGGTTGCGGTTGCCGGGCGGACGACACTTGATGACGTTGGCGATGTAGACGTCCTCGCGCTTCAGGTCGATGGCCTCGATGATCTTCGTCAGCAACTGACCGGCCCGGCCGACGAACGGTTCGCCCTGGATGTCTTCGTCGGCGCCCGGCGCCTCGCCCACGAACATCAGGTCCGCATTCGGGTTCCCCACGCCAAAGACGACCTGCCTGCGCCCGAGCGTGTGCAGCTTGCAGCGGCTGCAGTCGGGCCCGATGTCGACCCGTAATGCGTTGAGCGGGTCGACTTCTGTGAGCGGGATGTGGAGTCCGGCTTCAGCCGGACTGGAGTGGGCCTCGCTTCGAGGTGAATCCGCCTGAAGGCGGACTGCACGATCGAGCCTCGTCCGCCAGTCCGCCTCGAGCCGCACGCCATCCACACCGAGCTCGCCGAAATACTCGAGGTGAGCGCGAAGCGCGTCGCGCGGCCCGGACGTCGGCGTACGGGGCGACACAGCTCAGCGCCGTGCGGGCGCCGCGGGCCTGGCGCTCAGGAGGGATTCGACGCGGTCCAGGATGCGCGCGGCCACGCGCGCCTTGCTCTGCAGCGGCACGGCTTCCTCGGAATCCGGCGTGATGATCGTCACTTCGTTGTCGGGAGCGTCGAACCCGCGATCATCCGCCGACACGTCGTTGGCGACGACCATGTCCACGCTCTTGCGGGCGAGCTTGACGCGGCCGCGTTCGACCACGTCAGCCGTCTCGGCGGCGAAGCCGACCAGGATCGGGGCGGCGCCGCCGAGCGCATCCCGCATTCCGCCGAGGTCGGCAAGGATGTCCTTCGTCCGCTCGAGCGTCAGCGTCAGCGGGCCGTCGGCCTTGGCGATCTTGCCGCCGGCGCGCCGTGCGAGCGTGTAATCCGCCACCGCCGCCGCCATGATCACGACGTCGGCGCCCGCCGCGACGCGCATCACCGCCTCGTGCATCTCCGCGGCGCTGCGCACGCGAACGAGCTGATCGACAACCGGCGGATCGTGTTGCGTCGGCCCCGCCACGATCGTCACCGCCGCGCCGCGCCGACGCGCCTCTTCGGCCAGCGCAAACCCCATGCGTCCGCTCGATCGGTTGCCGACATAGCGGACCGCATCGATGTCCTCGTAGGTCGGTCCCGCCGTGATCAGCACCTTCTTCCCCGCCATCGTCTTCGCGCCCGAACCGGCAACAATGCGATCCGCGGCCGCCACGATATCGGCAGGCTCGGCCAGGCGCCCCTTCCCGACCCACCCGCACGCCAGGTACCCCTCGCCCGGCTCCACGAAACGGACGCCGCGCGCGATCAGCGCCTCGAGGTTCCGCTGGACCGCCGCGTGCGCGAGCATGTTGGTGTTCATCGAGGGCGCCAGCAGCACCGGTGCCTTCGTGGCGAGATACAGCGTCGAGAGGAAATCGTCGGCGATTCCGTTGGCAAGCTTGCCGATGACATTCGCCGTGCACGGCGCAATCACGAGCAGGGCGATCTGATCGGCAATCGCGATGTGCTCGATATCCGAGTTCATCCCCGGACGCCATTGCGAAGTGATCACCGGTCGGCGCGTAATGGCCTCGAAGGTCACGGGACCCACGAAACGCGCCGCCGCGCGCGTCATGACCGCGACGACGTCGTGACCGCGCTGCTGGAGGCCTCGGCACACCTCGACGGCCTTGTATGCGCCAATGCCGCCGCTTACGCCAAGGGCAATCACAGACACTGGTCAACTCCCAACTGGGAGTTAGTCACCGTCCTCGATCTTTTCTACCTTTCGTCTGAGCACTTCGCGCTGCGCGATGGAGATCTTTTTCCCGCCCGTCTCGCGCGGCTCCGCGCCGGCGAGGAGCTGCCGCGCGCGCTTGCCGGCAATCACCACGAACTCGAAACGGTTTTCTTTCGGCGGTCTTTCCATGAATCTGTCCTCTATCTTGGCACCCATGAATGGATGCCCTACGTAACCATTAAAACGTGTCCTTGATGTCTTCCGCTACGGAGCGCATCACTTTGACGCGCGCCCGCTCCGCCAGCACGATCGCCTTGAGCCGCTCCACCGCCGTCTCCACTTCATCGTTGATGACAACGTATTCGTACTGTGCGTACTCGGCAATTTCCCGGCTCGCCACCTCGAGCCGGCGGCGGATCTGATCCTCGCTGTCCTTGCTGCGTCCGCGGAGACGCTGTTCGAGCACGGCGGCCGACGGCGGCAGGACGAACACCCCGACCGTCTCGATGCCGCGGGTCCTGACCTGCCGCGCGCCCTGCACGTCGATCACCAGCACGACGTCTTCACCGCCGGCCAGACAGGCTTCGGTGTCCGCCGCGCAGGTGCCGTAATAGTTGCCGAACACGTCGGCCCACTCGAGGAATTCGCCCTCCCGGGCCATCTGCTCGAAGCGGTCCCGTGTAATGAAATTATAGTCAACGCCGTCGTGTTCCCCCGCACGGGCCGACCGCGAGGTGTAGGAACGCGACAGTCGCAGATTCGGCACCGCCTGCACGAGCCGCTCGACAAGAGTGGTTTTGCCGGTGCCCGACGCCGCCGAGACGATGAACAGCAGTCCGCGGCGGAGCGGGCTACTCGACATTCTGCACCTGCTCGCGCATCTTCTCGAGCTCCGCCTTGGCGGTGATGATCAGCTCGGAGATGCGGATGCCGTCCGCCTTCGATCCGATGGTGTTGATCTCCCGGTTCATTTCCTGCAGCAGGAAGTCCAGCTTCCGTCCGCACGGCTCGGCCCCGTCGGCGAGCGCCGCCCAGTGCGCCAGATGCGCACGGAAGCGTGTGACCTCCTCGGAGATGTCCGACCGCGCCGCCGCACGGACGATCTCCTGTGCCAGCATCGCCTGGTCGACCGGCAGCTCGGCGCTGATTTCAGCAACCCGATCGTGCAGTCGCGCCTCGACGGCGGCCCGTCCTTCCTCGGCGGCCCCACGGAGGCGCTCGATCAGCTCCGAGAGCAGCTGCCGCCGCGCCTCGAGGTCCGCCCGCAGATGATCGCCTTCCCTCACGCGCATCGCGTCGAGATCCGCCAGCGCCTGCTCGACGGACGCCTCGACGCTCGAGCCGAGCTGCGCCTCGACCACCGGGTCGGCTTCGGCCGGCCGATCGCGCACCGCGATCGCCTGCGGATGCCGCAGCAGGTCTCCAGGCGTCAGCGTGCCGCTGACCAGCCCGCGCTCGCGCGCGCGCTCGATCGCGGCCGCCAGGGCGTCGGCGAAATCCTCGTTGAGCTCAACGGACGGAGCGGAGGGATTCCGCAGCTGGACTGAAATCGCCAGCTCCACCCTCCCGCGCGCCAGGCGCTTCTGCAGCAGCGCGCGCACGCGAGGCTCCAGGTCCGCCAGCGACTGCGGCACCCGCAGCTGGAGATCGAGAAACCGGTGGTTCACCGCGCGCAGGGTCACCCCCAGCGTCGCCCGCTCATCCTCGTGGGTCAGGGACGCGAAGCCGGTCATCGACTTAATCATGTGGCGTCGGGCTCGTCCAGCAGCTGCAAATCATAGAGTTTGGCATAAGCGCCGCCGCGGGCCATCAACTCGTCGTGTGTCCCCGTTTCAACCACCACGCCCTTCTCCAGGACGATGATCGCGTCGGCACGACGGACGGTGGAGAGACGATGGGCGATGACGAACGACGTCCGGTTCAGCAGCAGGTTGGTCAGCGCGTCCTGCACCAGCATCTCTGATTCGGCATCGAGCGACGAGGTCGCCTCGTCCAGAATCAGGATCGGCGAATCGCGCAGCAGGGCGCGGGCGATGGCAAGCCGCTGCCGCTGGCCGCCGGACAGCCGCTGGCCGCGTTCGCCGATGAGCGTCTCGTACCCGCGATCGAGCGTGACGATGAACTCGTGCGCATGCGCGGCGCGGGCCGCCGCCTCGATCTCTTCCGGCGCCGCCGCTGGACGGCCGAACGCGATGTTGGCCGCCACGGTGTCGTCGAAGAGCACCGTTTCCTGCGTCACGATCCCGATCTGCGACCGCAACGATGCCAGCGTGACGTCGCGCACATCGTGGCCGTCGATCGTAATCGCGCCCCCTGTCACGTCGTAAAAGCGCGGAATCAGGTTGACCAGCGTCGTCTTGCCGGCGCCGCTGCGGCCGACAATCGCCAGCGTCTGACCGGCGCACACGGTGCACGTCACCCCGCGCAGCGTCGCCTCGTCGGCGCCTGCATACGAGAAGCAGACGTTGCTGAACTCGACGGCGCGTGAGAACTTCGGCAACGCCGCGGCGCTCGGCGTTTCGGTCACCTCACTGTGCGTCTCGAGGATTTCGAAGATGCGCTCGCCCGCCGCCCGCGCCTGCTGCAGGTCCGCGTTCACCCGGCTCAGCTTCTTCGCCGGTCCGTACATCATGAACAGCGCGGTGATGAAGGCGACGAACTCCCCGGTCGACAGCCGCTGGGCGGCGATCGATTCGCTGCCGTACCACAGCGCGGTGACGAACGCGATCCCGCCGATGAATTCCATCAGCGGCGGCAATGCCGACAGGGCGCTGCTGACCTTGATGCTCGTCCGGTAATAGTGGTCGGAGGCGCGCTCGAACTTCGCGGTCTCACGGTCCTCGGCGCCAAACGCCTTGACGATCCGGTGACCGGTGAACGCCTCGGCGCTGACGTGCGACATCTGCTCCAGCGCTTCCTGGCTGCGGCGCGTGGTGCGGCGCACGCGCTGGCCCAGCCGGACCAGCGGATAGACGATCAACGGCGCCCCGGTGAGGCAGACAAGAGCCAGCCGCGCGTCGTAGTAGAACAGCGCCCCGGCGAAGAAGATCAGCGCGAAGGATTCGCGCAGCAGATCGCCGATCGTCTCCGACACCGCCCGCTGCACCTGTGCGACGTCGTTGGTGATCCGCGACATCAGCCGGCCGCTGGTGTTCATCGAAAAGAACGCGGCCGACTGGCCGAGGATGTGGCGGAAGAGACGATCGCGGATGTCGCGGACAATCCGCTGACCGACGTCGGTCATCAGATATCCGGAGATGTAGGCGCCGAGACCCTTGGCGAAATACAACGCGAGAATCGTCACGATCGTCGCAACGAGCTCCTCCCGCCTCGGCAGCACCGCGTCGAGGATGCGCTGGATCTGCCGGACGAGACCGGCCGACGCCGCGCCGTAGACGATCATCGCGGCCACGGCGATCGCCAGACGGCCGCGATAGCGGCGGCTGAATTCGAGGAGTCGGAAGAAAACGGTCACGATGAAATGCAAAATGCAAAATTCAAAATGCAAACCTCGCAGTTTCCGTCGTCGGAGCCGTTTGCATTTTGCATCTTGAAGTTTGCATTACCGGCCACTGATCACTCGTGCCGATGGCCATACCCGTCAGGGTGCGCCGCATGCCAGCGCCACGCGTCAGCCACGATCGTATTCAGGTCGGGCCGCTGCGGCACCCATCCGAAATCGGCGCGAATCCGCTCCGCTGACGCGTACAGCACCGCCGGATCGCCCGGCCGGCGCGCGGCAGGCCTCCACGCCACCGTCTTGCCGGTCGCCTGTTCGACCGCCGCGATGACCTGCCGCACGGACGAGGGACGCTCCGTGCCGACGTTATATGTGCCGGAGGCGCCGCCGGCGCTCAGCCAGCCCAACGCGCGCACGTGGGCGTCCGCCAGATCGGTGACGTGCACGTAGTCTCGCAGGCATGTGCCATCAGGCGTCGGGTAATCCTCGCCAAACAGGTCCACCGGGCGCCCACCACGCGCCGCCGCGATGGCCCGCGGAATCAGGTGAATTTCCGGCGCGTGATCCTCACCGAGTTCGCCCTCGGGGTCCGCGCCGGCGGCATTGAAATAGCGGAGGCACACCGATCGGATGCCGTAGGCGCGCTCGAAATGCGGCAGCGCATGCTCGATCGCCAGCTTTGACTGTCCGTAGGCGTTGATCGGATTCGTCGGGTGCGTCTCGCGGATTGGAGTCTGGATCGGCTCCCCATACACCGCACATGTCGACGAGAATACAAAACGGCGGCAGTCTTCCGCGGCCATCGCTTCGAGCGTGCCCAGCGTGCCGATCACATTGTTCCGGTAGTATCCGGCAGGATCGGTGACCGAATCCGGGACAACCAGCCACGCCGCGAAATGCATCACCGCCGACGCCTTCGCGTCGCGCAGCGCCTGGCGCACGGCGGCGACGTCCCCGATCTTCCCTTCGATCAGCCTCGCGCCCAGCACGGCGCCGCGATGACCGGCGGAGAGATCGTCGTACACGACCACCTCGTGGCCGGCCTGGCGCAGCGCTTTGACGGCGTGGCTGCCGACGTAGCCGGCGCCTCCGGTCACCAGGATGACGTGGCGATCAGCTCCGACCAATGGAGTAGTAGCTGAATCCGTTCTGCTTCATCTGCGCGGGAGTGAAGAGGTTGCGCCCGTCGAAGACGATCGGAGCGCGCATCAGCTCGCGCATGCGGACGAAATCGGGCCGGCGGAACTCGCTCCATTCCGTCACAATGGCCAGCGCGTCGGCGTTTCTGAGCGCGTCGTAGTTACTCGCCGCGTACGTAATGCGCTTTCCGAAAATGCCCTTCGCCACGTTGGTCGCCTCCGGATCGTAGGCCCGCACCTTCGCGCCGGCGGCCAGCAGCGCCTCGATGAGCGGGATCGACGGTGCTTCGCGCATGTCGTCGGTCCGGGGCTTGAACGCAAGCCCCCACACCGCAATGGTTTTCCCCTTCAGCGAGCCGAGCTGCTTCTTGATCTTCGCGAACAGCCGCGACTTCTGCGCGGTGTTCACATCCTCGACGGACCGCAGGATCTTGAACTGGTAGCCGGCGTCGTCGGCAAACCGGATCATTGCCTGCACGTCTTTCGGGAAGCAGCTGCCGCCGTACCCGCAGCCGGGAAACAGGAACGACGAGCCGATGCGCCGGTCGGAGCCGATTGCTTTGCGCACCTGGTCGACGTCCCCGCCGACCACCTCGCACAGGTTCGCCACCTCGTTCATGAACGAAATGCGCGTCGCCAGCATCGAGTTGGCGGCGTACTTCGACAGCTCAGCGCTGGCACAGTCCATCACCATGATCGGCGCGCCGGTGCGCGTGAACGGCGCATAGAGTTCGAGCATCAGCTCGGTCGCGCGCTCGTCCTCGGCGCCGATCACGACGCGATCCGGCTTGAGGAAGTCGTCGACGGCGGCGCCCTGCTTGAGGAATTCGGGGTTGCTCACCACGCTGAACGGATGTTTCGTTTCGCGCCGCACCACCTCCTGGACCTTGCGCGACGTACCGACGGGCACCGTGCTCTTGTCGACGATGACTTTGTAACCGTTCATGGCTTTCGCGATAGCGCGCGCGACCGCCAGCACGTGCGTGAGATCGGCCGATCCGTCTTCGTCCTGGGGTGTGCCGACGGCGATGAAGATGACCTGGGAGTCGCGGACCGCGGCGGGCAGCGCCGTCGAAAATGTCAATCGCCCTTCGGCGGTGTTCCGGCGAACCAGCTCCTCGAGCCCCGGTTCGTAGATCGGGATCCGTCCTTTCTGAAGCATCCGGATCTTCGTGCTGTTGTTGTCGACGCACACGACGTCGTTTCCGCTTTCAGCAAAACAGGCACCCGCGACGAGGCCCACGTATCCTGTTCCGACGACGGCGATTTTCAATCGGTCTCCCTGATGTGCAGGCCCATGGCCGGACGCCCATGGCCCACGTGAATCCCGGCCGCTTTTTGACGAAACGTTGAAGCTATCATCTCATGGAGCCGTGCAGATTCTTGTCGACTACCGTCCCGCGCTGCGCGCGCGTACCGGCGTCGGCGAGTACATGCACGAAATCATCCGCGCCTATGCGGCGGTGCACGGCGACGACGTTGCCGCGTTCACGAGCTCATGGCGCGATCGGCCGGCACCGGAGACGGCCGCGCGCCTCGGCGCGCGCGTCGTCGATCGCCGCGTGCCGGTGCGCCTCCTCAACTTCATGTGGCACCGCCTGCAGTGGCCGCCGGTCGAAGCGCTGGCCGGGCCGTTCGACGTCGTGCACGCGGCTCACCCGCTGATGATTCCCAGCCGCCGCGCGGCGCGTGTCGTAACGGTGCACGACCTGTATTTTCTCGATCACCCGGAAGGCACCAGCGCCGAGATCCGACGCGATTACCCGTCGCTGACAGCGCGCCACGCGCGGACCGCCGAGGCGGTGATCACGCCGTCGCAATACACCAGGGATCTCGTCGTCTCGCGGCTTGGCGTCCCGGCGGATCGCGTTTACGCGTGCCGGTTCGGCGCACCGGCCTGGCGGAACCTCGGACGGCAGCCCAACACTCCCGGCGATGGCTACTTCCTGTTCGTCGGCACGCTCGTCC
>Ga0307409_100001726_pt1 | contig 11025 bp, 10 predicted proteins | sample 322Ometagenome_2_FD_203888 | JGI IMG/M metagenome (GOLD analysis project Ga0307409, IMG submission 203888) | Maize rhizosphere microbial communities from greenhouse at UC Davis, California, United States - 322HYB-O-2 | ecosystem: Host-associated > Plants > Roots > Rhizosphere > Soil | place...
ACTCGTCCGCGTTCCTTCCGCCCGAGTCAGTGAACACATGTTTACTGAAAACGTCAACGCCTGACCTCGTCGTCCCCCGCCCCCGGGCGGCGGAAACTTGTGCCCGCCCCTACCGTGGGGGCCATGGGTTACCAGGTGGAGAAGACCGACGAGGAGTGGCGCGCGGAGCTGACGCCAGAGGAGTACGCCGTGCTGCGCAAGGCGGGCACGGAGCCCGCGTTCCGCGGGGAGTACACCGACACGGAGACGACCGGGATCTACCGCTGCAAGGCCTGCCAGGCGAAGCTGTTCGAGTCGGACACGAAGTTCCACTCCGGCTGCGGCTGGCCGTCGTTCTACCAGCCGCTGCGCACATCCGACGGGGCAGACACGATCGAGTACCTCGAGGACACGTCGTACGGCATGAAGCGGGTCGAGGTCCGCTGCGCGAACTGCGGGTCACACCTCGGGCACGTGTTCCCCGACGGCTACGGCACCCCGACGGGTGACCGCTACTGCATCAACTCGATCAGCCTGACCCTGGAGCCGAAGGACGCGCCGGCCGCGCAGGACTCCTAGGGGGTCAGCGGCTCCAGCGCCGAGCGGATGACGACGACCCCGGGGCCGTACGCCTCGTCCGCCCAGCCCTGGAGCGACCCGTCGTCGTGGACCACGTCGACGTGCACGGCGTACCGGCTCGGGACGATGGTGAGCAGCCCGGGCACGGCGGTCAGCTCCTCCGCGACCTCCGCGATCCGCTCCTGGGTCGGTTCGTGGCAGTCGGCCGCAGCCCGGTCCACGCACGGACGGGGCTCCGCCGGCAGTGGGCCAGGGTCGTGGAGCGCGGCCGGGACCGCGCTGCGCACGTTGAACGTCGTACCGTCGAACGTGCCGGTGACGGCGAACAGTCCCCACCGGACGCTGCCCACCCGCTCGAAGTGGCCGGCCTGGTCGCGCCACGACCAGCCCGCCAGCAGGATCCCGCGGCACTGCGGCGGGTAGGACTCCGCGACGGCGCCCAGGCAGAGCTCGGGCGAGCCGGTGTCCATCACGGTCGCGGGCTGTCGGGTCGTGACCGGGCCGCGCGCGGCGGGGATCGCGGCCGGCATCGCGGCGGGCACCCCCGACGCCGACGGGTTCCCGGCCGGGTCGGCCGCGCGGCCAGGTCCCTCGGTGCCGCAGGCGGCGAGGGCGAGCAGCGCCACGACGGCCCAGACGGTCCTCATGGCAGTACGACGCGGGCGCGCGGTCGTCGGTTCCGCGGCCCGCCGGGCAAACTGCGCCGACTCGGGGGCTCCGCGCGGGCAAACTGCGCCGACTCGGGGGCTCCGCGGGGGCAAACAGCGCCGACTCGGGCCTCAGGGGAGGCGGTCGACGAGGTCCGCGACCGTGACCCGGGCGCCGGTGTAGAACGGCACCTCCTCGCGCACGTGCCGCCGGGTCTCGGACCCGCGCAGGTGCCGCATCAGGTCGACGATGCGGTGGAGGTCGTCGGCCTCGAAGGCGAGCATCCACTCGTAGTCGCCGAGCGCGAACGACGCCACCGTGTTGGCCCGGACGTCGGGGTAGTCGCGTGCCATCATCCCGTGCTCGGCGAGCAGGCGTCGGCGCTCGGCGTCCTCGAGGAGGTACCACTCGTAAGAACGCACGAACGGGTAGACGCAGACGTACCTCCGGGGCACCTCGTCGGCGAGGAACGCGGGCAGGTGGCTCCGGTTGAACTCCGCCGGGCGGTGCAGCGCGGTCTGGCTCCAGACCGGGGCGAGCCGGCGGCCGAACGCGGTGCGACGCAGCCGGTTGTAGGCCAGCTGCAGCTGCTGGACGTCCTCGGCGTGCCACCAGACCATGACGTCGGCGTCGGCGCGCAGGCCCGACACGTCGTACACGCCGCGGACCTTGACGTCCTCGCCGGCGAGCTCGGCCAGGAGCTTCTCGACCTCGTCGGCCTCGACCGTCCGGTCGGCGTCCCCGAGCGGCGTCTCCAGGCGGAACACCGACCACATCGTGTAGCGGATGGTGTCGTTGAGCTCGCGGGTCCGCGCTGCGTTCGTGGTCATGCCCTCATTGTGCCGCGACCCTCAGGAGCGCCCGAAGCCCGCCTCCCGGGCCTTGATGATCGCCTCGGCCCGGCCGGCGAGGCGGCCGCCGAGTCGGCGCAGATTTCCCGCCCGCGCGTCGAGTGCGCGGCTCAGCCCAGGGCCGCGGCGGCGCGGTGCGCCGAGGCGATCACCGCGGGGATGCCGACCCCGTCGTACGCCGCACCACACACGGCCAGGCCGGGGACCCGGGCGACGTCGGCGCGGGTCCTCGCGACCCGGTCGAGGTGCCCGACGGCGTACTGCGGCAGCCCGCCGCCCCAGCGCTGCACGTGACTGTCGACCGGCCGCGCGGTGCACCCGGTGGCGCTCGCGAGGTCGGCGAGCGAGGCCGCGACCAGCTCCTCGTCGGTGTCCTGGAGGGCGCCCTCCTCGCGGTGCCGGCCCAGCGACGTACGCAGCAGCAGGAGGTCGTCGCCGTCGAGCGCCCCGCGCCCGGCCTCGCGGACCCAGCCCCACTTGGCGAACGAGAACGTGGCGGCCTTGATCCGTCGCCCGTCGACCGGCGGCACGAGGAACCCCGACGAGCCCCCGTCGAACGAGCCGGACGTGGCCAGCTCCGCCGCCCGGAAGGCCAGCGTGACGACCGCCATCGACGCGTACTCGATCGCCCCGAGCTCGGCCGCCGCGACCGGCGCGAGACCGGCCAGCAGCCGCGCGGTGGGAGCGGCCGGCGTGGCGAGCACGACGGCGTCGGCCTCGACCAGCTCCGGGTGGGCGGCCGACCCGATCGTGAGCGCGAACCGGCTGCCGCCGGCGGCGTCCGCGACGCGGCGCAGCTCGCGGACCGTCGCCCCCGTGCGGACCCCGAACCCGCCGGCCCCGGCCAGCGCGTCGGCCAGCGCGGCCATGCCACCGCGCAGGCCGGCGAAAACCGGGACGTCCGACGCCGGCACCGAGGCGTCGAGCAACGGACCGCGCTCGAGCAGCGCCACGAGCTGGGGCACAGTGGCGCGCGCGGAGAGCTCGCGGGCGCGGCCGGCGTACACCCCACCGAGCAGCGGCTCCACGAGCCGGTCGACGACCTCGGCGCCGAGCCGGGCGGCAACCAGGTCGCCCACGGAGACGTCGCCGTCGACGGGGGCGGGCGGCAGGTCGCGCTCGGCCCGTACCCGGGCCAGCCCCTCCTCAGACAGCACTCCGGAGTGCGCGAGCTGGTCGAGGTCGAGGGGGACGCCCATCAGCGACCGGGGCAGCGGCCGGAGCGCGCCGCGGGTCCAGATCCGCGAGGCCGCGGTCGTGGGGTGCTCGACCGGCAGGTCCAGCGCGCGGGCCAGCGCGACGCCCTCGGGACGCCGGTTGAGCATCGCCTCGGCGCCGACGTCGACGGTCACGCCGGCGACGGGCGTACGCCGCAGCTTCCCGCCGGTCCGCGGCGCGCCCTCGAGGACGAGGACGTCGGCACCGGTGGCGGCCAGGTCCCGGGCCGCGGTCAGCCCGCCGATGCCGCCCCCGACGACGACCACGCGGCGCGGTGCTGGCTGTTTCACCCGGCCAGAATCCCAGACGCCCGGGTGGCGGCCCCGCCGACCCGTCGTTCGTTCACGCGACACAGCGCCGACCCGTCCCTTCTTCACGTCGTACGACCTCGACCCGTCGTTTCTTCACCCACCCCGCGTCAACAACGACGGATGGAACCGCCGCGGCCTGCCGCCCGTCCCAGCACCATGACCCCTCGCACCCGGCGCCGCACCGGACTTCGCTCCCTCCTCGCCGCCCTGCTCGGCGGGCTCGCGCTCGCCCTGACGCTCGCCGGATGCGTCGGCGGGTCGAGCGAGTCCAGCGACGCGTCCGGGTCCGGCGGCTCCGCCGCCGAGGGTCGCGCGGTCGCGGCCCCGGGAGACCCCGACGTGGGCGCACAGGACGCCGTGAAGACGCGGCGACCACCGGCAGCACAGCGGTCCGTCATCTCCGAGGGCACCGTGGTGCTGCGGTCCCGCGACGTCGCCGGGGCCCGCTTCGACGTGCGCCAGGTCGTGGACCGGTACGCCGGCGAGGTCTCCGACGAGCAGACCGACACCGACGACGACGGCGAGGTGGTCAGCGCCCACCTCGTGCTGCGGGTCCCCTCGGCGGACTTCGGCGAGGCGATGGCCGACCTCGAGGACGTGGCCGACCTGAGGTTCTCCGGCCGCTCTGCCGAGGACGTCACCACGCAGGTGATCGACACGCAGGCCCGGCTGCGGGCCCAGCGGCGCAGCATCGCCCGGATCGAGACGCTGCTGGACCGGGCCCGGAACCTGCGCGACATCGTGCTGATCGAGAGCCAGCTGACCCGGCGCCAGGCCGACCTCGACTCGCTCGAGCAGCAGTCGGCGTACCTCCGGGACCAGACGTCCCTCGCGACGATCACCGTCGACATCGACCATGCCCGGACCGCCGCCACGGACGGGGACCGCACCGGTTTCCTGGCCGGGCTCGCCGCCGGCTGGCACGGGCTGGTGGTCGTGGGCGTGGGGCTCGCGACGGCCGCCGGTGCGCTGCTGCCCTGGATCGTGGCCCTGCTGGTGCTGGGGGTGCCGGGATGGCCCTTGGCCCGGCGGCTTCGCCGCCACCGCGCGGCTCCGGCCGAGGCACCCGCGGAGGCCTAGGCTGGATCAGTGCCCGACAGCAGCCGCCTCGCCGTCCTGATCGATGCCGACAACACGTCGTCCAGCCACGCGGGCGCGATCCTCGAAGAGGTGGCGAGGTACGGCGTGCCGACGGTGAAGCGGGCGTACGGCGACTGGACGACGCAGAACCTGGTCCGCTGGAAGGACGAGCTGCACCGGCACGCGATCCAGCCGATCCAGCAGTTCGCCTACACGACCGGCAAGAACTCCACCGACTCGGCGCTGATCATCGACGCGATGGACCTGCTCTACTCCGACAACGTCGACGGCTTCGCGATCGTGTCGAGCGACAGCGACTTCACCCGGCTCGCCACCCGGCTACGGGAGTCCGGCAAGACGGTCTACGGCCTCGGCCGGCGGCGTACCCCCGCCTCGCTCGTCGCCGCCTGCGACCGGTTCATCTACCTCGAGGTGCTCGGCCGGAGGCAGGCCGCGGGCTCCCCCTCGGAGGAGCCGGACGAGCGGGAGGCCGACGAGCCCGACGACCACCAGGCGCCGGCGCCGCTGCCCGACCTGGGCTCGATGCTGCTGGCCGCGATCGACTCGACCTCCCACGACGACGGGTGGGCGTCGCTCTCCGCGGTCGGCAGCCACATCAGCCGGAACAACCCGTCGTTCGACCCGCGCAACTACGGCTATCCGAAGCTGGTCGAGCTCGCCCGCGCCCAGGACTACGTCGACGTCGAGCAGAACGGCGACAGCCCGGTGCGGGTCCGCCTGCGGACCTCCCGGCCGGCGAAGAAGTCCTCGCCGCGGCGCTCGACGGCGAAGAAGGCCACGCCCGCCAAGGGCGGCTGAGCGCGCCGCCTCAGCGGCCGTAGCCCTGCACGAACTCCGTCAGCCGCTTGAGCTGGTCGGGGTCGGTGGAGGGGATCACGCCGTGGCCGAGGTTGAAGATGTGGCCGCGGGCCGCGCGCCCGGCCTCGATGACCTCGGCCGCACGCGCGGTCATCACGTCGGTCGGCGCGAACACCAGCGTGGGGTCGAGGTTGCCCTGCACCGCGCGGTCGCCGACGAGCGGGATGGCGTTGCCGAGCGGCGTGCGCCAGTCGACGCCGACGACGTCGGCACCGGCCTCCCCCATCAGCGTCAGCAGGTTCGCCGTGCCGACCCCGAAGTGGATCCGGGGCACGCCGAGCGCGCCGGCCCGCTCGAGCACCCGCGCCGAGTGCGGCATCACGTACGCCGCGTAGTCGGCGGGCGTCAGCGCGCCGGCCCACGAGTCGAAGAGCTGGACGGCGCTCGCGCCGGCGGCGACCTGCACCTCGAGGTACGCCGCGGCGATCGAACCGATCTTGCGCATCAGCGCGTCCCAGACGTCCGGAGCGCCGAACATCATCGCCTTGGTCTTCGCGTGCTCCTTCGACGGCCCGCCCTCGACGAGGTACGACGCCACCGTGAACGGCGCGCCCGCGAACCCGATCAGCGGGGTGGACCCGAGCTGGTCCACCAGGCCACGGACCGCCTCGGTGATGAACGGCACGTGCTCGGGGCTCAGGGCCGGGATCGCCTCGACGTCGGCCAGCGTGCGGACCGGGTGGGCCACGACCGGGCCGACGCCGGGCTTGATGTCGAGGTCGACCCCGACCGCCTTGAGCGGCAGCACGATGTCGGAGAAGAAGATCGCCGCGTCGACGCCGTACCGCCGCACCGGCTGCATCGTGATCTCCACGACGAGCTCGGGGTTCATGCACGACTCGAGCATCCCCACGCCCTCGCGGACCCGGAGGTACTCGGGCAGCGACCGCCCCGCCTGGCGCATGAACCAGACCGGCGTGTGCGGCACCTGCTCGCCGCGGGCAGCCATGAGGAAGGCACTGTCACGAAGGTCGGGTCGGGCGCTCACGAAGGAAGCCTCGCAGGTCGGTCGGCGTGTTCGCACATCGGACGAGCCCGTCGACCTACTGTGAACCCATGGTCGTCCGTCAGGAGACGCACCCGGGAACGGGTGCGGGCGCGAGCCCCCCGGAGTTCCGGGAAGCCGTGAACAGCATGCGTGGGGCACGGTTGCGCCCGGAGGTCTTCTGCGAGGAGATGCCGGCCCCTCAGCGGATCGCGCCGTACGCCTTCGCGCTCTCCGCGGACGTCACCGTCGACGACACCGACGTCGGGACCGGGCGGATCATCCTGCTGCACGACCCCGCCGGCAACGAGGCCTGGGACGGCACCTTCCGGTGCGTGGCGTACGCCCGCGCCGAGATCGACCTCGAGCTGATCACCGACCCGATGCTGGCCGGCGTCGGCTGGACGTGGCTGACCGAGGCGCTCGACGCGCACGGGGCGACGTACGCCGCGGCGTCCGGGACCGTCACCCGGGTGGCGACCGAGAGCTTCGGCGGCATGGCCGACGAGGGCGGCACCGCCCAGCTCGAGATCCGCGCCTCGTGGACGCCCTCGGCCCCGAGGAACGCCGCCCCGGGCACCCCCCTGGACCTGGCGCCGCACGTCGAGGCCTGGGGTGAGCTGCTGTGCACCGCCGTCGGCCTCCCCCCGGTCCCCGAGGGCGTCGCGGTCATGCCGAGCCGCCGCGGCCAGCGGGGCTCGGGACGCTGAACCCGATGTCCCCCAGCCCCGCCGATCGTCCTGCTGACCGTCCTGCCGGTGGTCCCGCCGAGTCCGGGACCGATGCCCGTGAGTCCGCGGAGGCCGCCCCGCCCCCGGAGCCGCCCAAGCCGCTGCTGACGCTGCGCGACGGCCTGCCGCCGGTGGTCGAGACCGAGGCGGCGCTGCGCGAGCTCGTCGCCGACCTGCGCTCCGGCACCGGCCCGGTCGCGATCGACGCCGAGCGGGCCTCGGGCTACCGCTACTCCAACCGCGCGTACCTCGTCCAGCTGCGCCGCGCCGGCACCACCACCTGGCTGCTCGACCCGATCGCCTTCGACTCGCTGGCCCCGCTGCAGGAGGCGCTGGAGGGCACCGAGTGGATCCTGCACGCCGCCACCCAGGACCTGCCCTGCCTCGCGGAGATCGGGCTCTACCCCAGCGAGCTGTTCGACACCGAGCTCGCGGGCCGCCTGCTGGGCTACCCCCGCGTCGGGCTCGCGACGCTCGTCGAGACGCTGCTGGGCTTCCGGCTGGCCAAGGAGCACTCGGCCGTGGACTGGTCCACCCGGCCGCTGCCCGACGCCTGGCTGGAGTACGCCGCCCTCGACGTCGAGGTGCTCGTCGAGCTGCGCGACGTGCTCGCCGCCGAGCTCGAGGCGGCGGGCAAGGCGGACTGGGCCCGGCAGGAGTTCGAGAGCCTGAAGCGCTTCGAGCAGCCGACCCGGGTCGAGGCCTGGCGCCGTACCTCCGGCCTGCATCGCGTCCGCGGCCGCCGCGCGCTCGGCGCCGTCCGCGCCCTGTGGGAGGCCCGCGACGACATCGCCCGGCAGCGCGACGTGACCCCGGGCCGGATCATCCCCGACGCCGCGATCGTGGCGGCCGCCCAGGCGATGCCGTCCGACCGGTCCGCGCTGCTGTCCACCCGCGGCTTCCACGGCCGCGGCGCCGAGCGCTACGCCGCCCGCTGGGTGGCCGCGCTCCAGCAGGTGCAGGCGATGGACGAGGCCGACCTCCCGACCCGCTCCCCCCGCGGCGACGGGCCGCCGCTGCCGCGCACCTGGGCCGAGAAGGACCCGGTCGCGGCCAAGCGCCTCCAGCTCGCCCGGGAGGCGCTGACCTCGCTGGCCGAGGAGCACGGCATGCCCGCCGAGCAGCTGCTGACGCCGGACTTCCTGCGCCGCACGATGTGGTCGCCGCCGCAGGTCCGCGAGCCCGGCGCGCTGCTGGACCAGGTGGCCGGGCTGCTGGCCGGGTACGGCGCCCGCAGCTGGCAGATCGGCCTGACCAGCCCGCTGCTCACCCGCGCGATCCTCGACGCCGAGGTCGCCGACGACCTGCCCGAGCCGACCGAGCCGACCGGCGAAGCCGGCGACGCCGACACCGACGGCGACGCCTGAACGCTCGGGCCGAACGCCGAGTCGGCGCAGATTGCCCCGCCCAGCTCGCCGAGTCGGCGACGTTTGCCCCGCCTACTCCGGGCTGGGCGACTCGCTCTCGGTCTCGGGTGCCAGGACCCGCCGGGAGGCCTCGTCGGTCGCCTCGGTGAGCGCGTCGAGGTCCAGGATCGGGACGCTCAGCAGTTCCCGCAGGCGTGGCGCGACCGCCTTCTCGAGAGCGGCGTACGACTCCATCAGCGGCATGAGGCGCATCGACCGCACGCTGGTGGTGAAGACCTCGGAGTGCTGGGGCGACCGGCCCCGCTGGAGGAAGTCGTCGGAGAGCGCCACCTCGAGGTTGGCGGGCACGAGGTAGCCGGTCCGGGTCACCCGGGTCACCGAGGGCGTCGAGAGCGCGTGGACCAGGAAGTCGGCCGCCTGGGCGCTGCTCGCCGTCGCGGCCGACAGGCACAGGCCGGTGATCTCACCAACGGTCGCGGCGCCGTCCAGCGAGGGCATCGGCATCACGTCGAACTCCAGGCCCTGGATGGTGCGCAGCTCCGGCACCAGCGACCGGTAACCCTCGATCATGCCGAGGCGGCCGCGCTTGAACCACTGGAGCGGTGTCGCCCGGGCGAGCTGCTTGTCGGTGAGCGTGAGGTGTGGGTCGCGCAGCAGCTCGAGCGTGCGCTCGAGCGCGGCGCGGGTGTCATCGTCTGAGAGCGACAGCGAGGTGGGCTGCTCGTCGTCGTCGAACAGGGGCCCGTCACCGGAGTAGACGAACGGCGCGAGGCTGCGCAGCGTCGGCTCGACGTGCACGCCGCGGGTCTGGCGGCGGGGGCGCGTCGCGAAGCCGGCCGCGGCGGCGAACTGGTCGAAGCTCCAGCGGGTGTCGCCCTCGCTCAGGTCGGGCGCGTCGAGCCCGCGCCGGATCATCTTCGCGAAGTCGATGAGCTCCTTGTTGTAGTAGATGACCATCGGCGAGACGCCGTACGGCATGCACTGGAGCCGGTTGTCGTCGCTGAACGCCAGCAGCGCGTCGCGGGAGTAGCCGTCCCCGAAGTCCACCCCGCGCTCGTCGAGCAGCTCGTCGACCGGCTGGATGAGCTCCTGCTCCTGGAGCCAGGCGAGGTCGTCGCGCGACGCCATGAACACGTCGGGCAGGTCCTCGCCCGACTCGAGGTCGGCCACCAGGCTGTCGTGGTCGCGCCAGGGGCGGACCTCGACGTCGCCGTTGTCGGAGATCGAGTTGTAGTTCTCGACGACGCCCTGGAGCGCGGCCACCTCGTCGCGGGGGCCGTAGACGCCGAACGTCAGTGGAGTCGTCGGCGGAGTCGTGGACTCGCTGACCGGGGTGGGGGACGGCGTCGCGTCCCTGCTCGCGCCGCCCTCGCTGGTGCAGCCGGCGAGCGCGAGCGTGAGCACGGTGGCGGCGACGACCGTCCGCACCGCCGGACGCCGGAACCTCCGCGCGCGACCTCGCGTCCCGGCGTACTCGTCCGACGTGGTCGACCGCACCCTCACCTGCACACCCCTCGCCCCACCTGCACCCTGTGTCACGTCCGCGCGCCGGTCGCGTCCGTTCCGGAACTCCCCACCCTACCGACAGCCGGTGCGCTCCCGGCGCGCATGTCGCGTCACCGTCCGGCGGCCCGCGGTCCCTACGATGAGCCGCGTGCCCCGGCTCCCCCTGCTCATCCTGGCCGCGCTCCTCCTCACGGTGAGCGCGTGCGGCTCCGACGACCGGGCGACCCCCGAGACGGCGGCCTCCCGGCACCCGCGCACGGCCGAGCCGTCCGACTCGGCCACCCCCACGCCGACGTCGACGCCGACGCCGACGCCGGACGCGAGCCCGACGGCCCCGCCGGAGGCGACCAAGCCGAAGCAGGGCCAGAAGCCGCCGGTGGTCATGGGCCAGCCCCTGCACCGGTCCACGCTCCGGAGCCACCTGCTGACCGCCGCCCGGATGCCGTCCGGCGACGGGGTGACGGTGTGGGAGGTCGCCGACGACGGCCCGGAGGGCGCCGTCGTCGTGGGCGCCTGCCAGAAGACCGACCTCGAGACGATCGGGGCGGTGAGCGCGGTACGCCGCTCCTTCGCCTCCGGCTCGGACGGCGCGGTGGCGACCCAGGTGGTCGCGGAGTTCGCGGACCCGAAGTCGGCCTGGCGGGCCCACGAGGTGCTGCGGTCCTGGCAGGCGGACTGCGAGGCGCGGCTGGACTTTGCCCGCAAGGAGGTCGGTCCGCTGCGGCCGGTGACGGTCCGGGCCGGCAACGGCGAGAGCTACCGGACGGCCTACGGCCCGAGGTCCGAGCAGCGCGGCTGGGCCACCGGCCTGGGCATCGTCCGGCGGGGCAGCTACCTGTCGGTGGTGGAGGTCCTCACCGCGCGGACGGACTACCCCTCGGAGTGGGACCA
>Ga0307409_100001727_pt1 | contig 11017 bp, 11 predicted proteins | sample 322Ometagenome_2_FD_203888 | JGI IMG/M metagenome (GOLD analysis project Ga0307409, IMG submission 203888) | Maize rhizosphere microbial communities from greenhouse at UC Davis, California, United States - 322HYB-O-2 | ecosystem: Host-associated > Plants > Roots > Rhizosphere > Soil | place...
ATCGGCGTGGTCGACGACCCGTACGCGGTCCGGATGCTGCCGCGGAGCGGGCGCCGGGTGGCCGCCGCGTTCCGTCTGCCCGGGCTGCGCCGGCTGGCGCGGAACGAGCCCACCCAGCGCTATCTGGCGGCCCGCACGCTGGTGTTCGACCGGTTCGTCCGGGACGCGCTCGATGACGGCATCCGCCAGGTGGTGGTCGTGGGCGCGGGGTACGACAGCCGGTCGTGGAGGATGGCCCGCCCCGACGTGACCTTCTACGAGGTCGACCAACCGGCCACGCAGGCGCTGAAGCGGGCACGGGCGCCCGAGGGAGGGCCTGTCTACGTCCCCGCCGACGCCACCGATCCCCGGCTCCGCGACCTCCTCGTCGACGCCGGGTTCCGGCCCGATCAGCGGAGCGCGTTCCTGCTGGAGGGAATGGTCGTCTACTTCGGGGAGGCGCAGCCGGTGGCCGACCTGCTGACGCTCCTCGGCGAGCTGGGCCACGACGGCAGCCGGCTGGCGGTCAGCTTCGAGCGCGGGTTCGACCGGCAACCCGCGCTGCGTCTCCTGGCCAAGGCGATGTACCGGGGGTCGGGGGAGACGTCGTACTTCCGTCTCCCCGTCGAGGACGCCGCCGCGTTCCTGGACGACACCGGCTGGACGATCGACCGGCTGCTCACGTCGGCCGAGCTGCGCGAGGAGTACCTCGCCGGGACACCGCTGCCCGAGCTCCCGGACACGCTGGCGTTCATCGCCACGGCCACGCGCTGACGCCCGTCCCCGCCGGGCGTCGGTCAGTGGCCGATGAGGAAGTTCTTGAGCGCGACGATCGTGCCGGCCATGAGCAGGACCAGGAAGGCGTACCTCGCCGCCCGGCCGGTCGACGCCCCGCCACCCCGGGCGACGGCGAACCCGACCCCGGTGATGAAGCCGGCGAGCACGATCCGCACCACGTCGAGCTCGGACGAGGTGGGCAGGAGGACAACGGGCACGGTGGCCAGCAGTGCCACCGCGATCGCCCCGGCCAGCTGCGCGATGGTGGCGACGGTGTCGTGGCGACGGACCCGGCCTTCCGCGACCAGCCGGGCCGACACCTGGAACGCGAAGAGGTGGGCGACCGTCAACCCGACGGTCGTCCCCCAGATCAGGAGGAACACGTCGCCGTCCCCGTGGATGGGGTCGGGGACCGCGGCCAGCGCGGCGAGCAGGCAGATCGCGACGTACAGCGCCATGGTGTACGCCTCCTTGCGCACCTCGGCCGGAGGCAGGGTCTCGAGGTCGCCGTGTGCGGACACACCCGACATGGTGCCATCGCCACACCTGGGGCGATCCGCCGGGCACCATGGTCGGCACCGACCCGGGTCGAGCCGACATGCCTGAAGCCAACCGAGTGACACCGTTCGGCGAGATCGTCGCCATCGACCAGCGGGGCCTCTTCCTGGGCAACCGGGGGAGCATCCACCGCGGCCGGTCCGTCGTCCGGCCGTGGCAGGTCCGTCGCTGGATCACCTGCGCGCTCACCTACAAGGACCACGTCGCCCCGAGGTGGGAGCCGGGCCGGTGGACGGCGCTCTTCTTCTGGGACGAGGCGGTCGCGCTCGCCGCCGGCCACCGTCCGTGCGCATACTGCCGGCGCGCCGACTTCGTCCGCTGGATGGACTCCTGGGAGTCGGCCACCGGCGCCCGGCCGCGGGTCGATCCGCTCGACCGGGTCCTGCACGCCGAGCGGACGGCGCCGGACCGGATCCACCGGGTGCCCTGGTCCGAGGTGCCCGGCGGCGCGTTCGTCGTCATCGGCGGCCGGCCGGCCCTGGTGGCGACGGACCGGCTCGTCCCCTGGCGGCCGAGAGCCGACGGGTACGGCGAGGCCGTGGCGCGCCCGTCAGCGGGGACGGTCGACGTGCTCACCCCGCCGTCGATGGTCGCCGTCCTGCGGCACGGCTACGACCCGGTGGTCCACCCCTCGGCCGGGACGGTCAGATGACCCGTTCGTTGCCGCCGTCGACGGGGATCTGGGCGCCGGTGGTGCGGGCGAAGCCGGGCCCGAAGAGGTCGGCGACCAGGGTCGCCACCACGTCCGAGCTGACCTCGGCGCCGAGCACGTTGCGGCTGCGGTAGGCCTCCGGCGTCATCCCGTAGTTGGCGGCGCGGGTGGCGATGAGGTCGTCGTCCCACAGCGCGGTGTCGAACACGGCGTCGGGATGCACGACGTTGACCCGGATGCCGTCGTCGCCCCACTCGAGGGCGGCGACCCGGGCCAGCTGGGTCAGCGCCGCCTTCGAGGCGGAGTACGGCGCCGCCCCCTTGCCGGGAGCGGGCACGTTCTTGGAGCCGACGACGACCACCGCCCCGCCGTCGGGAGCGCGGGCCAGGAACGGGTGGGCCAGGCCGAGCAGCAGCGCCGCCGACGTGGCGTTCACGCGCATCGTCCGCTCCCACACCGCGGGGTCGAGCCCGGCGATCGGCGCCGAGTCGGGGAAGACGCCGGCGTTGACCACCAGCAGGTCGAGCCCGCCGAACGCCCGCACCGCCTCGGCCAGCGCGGCGGCGAGCACCCCGGCGTCGGTGACGTCGCCGGTGATGCCGAGGAACTCGGTACGGCCCGACACCTCGCCGACCGCGCCGGAGAGATCGATCCCGACCACCGCGGCGCCGCGCCCCAGCAGTTCGAGGGCGACGGCCCGACCGATGCCCGACGCCGCCCCGGTCACCAGCGCGACCCGACCGGTGAGCGCGGCCGGCTGCGGCTGGCGGGCCAGCTTGGCCTGTTCGAGCTCCCAGTACTCCACGTCGAACAGGTCGGCCTCGCTGATGCTGCGGTAGCCGCCGAGCGCCTCGGAGCCCTCGATGATCTCGATCGTGTGCGTGTAGACCTCGGCCGCGGTGCGGGCGTCGCCGACCCGCCGGCCGGCGGTGACCAGCCCCAGCTCGGGGTCGAGAACGACCCGCGGCGCCGGGTCGACCGGGATGAGCGGGCGGTCGCCGAGGCGGGCCCGGTTGCGCGCGACGTACGCCTCGTAGGCGGCGGCGTAGGCGGCGACATCGCGGCCGAGCATCGGCAGGCGCTTGGTCCGCAGCACGTGGTCCGGCGTGGCCGTGCCCTGCTGGGACACGCGGGCGAGATCGGTGCGGGCCGCGAAGCGGCGGGCCAGCGGGTCCGGGCAGCAGTACGTGACCATCGGGTGGCCGGCGTGGCGCGAGATGGACCGCCGGAGGTCGGCGATGGCGGTGAGCGGCCCGGTCCCGTCGGGGACGGGCACCGGCTCGGGCCGCGGCGGCGGTGCGGTGCCGAGCGCGGCGTCGAGGTGCCGGGCGGCGCGGTCGACCAGCTCGACGTGGCGCTCGTAGGCGGTGCGGGCGTCGTCGGCGAACGTGAACAGGCCGTGGTTGAGCAGGACCATGCCGACGGTCGCATCGGTGGCCTCGGCCGGGAAGATCTCGGCGCAGCGGCGGGCCAGGTCGAACCCGGGCATGACGTACGGGACCACGACGAGCTCGTCGCCGTAGACGTCGTGGACGATGTCGCGCCCGTCGGGCGTGTTGGTCAGCGCCACCACCGCATCGGCGTGGGTGTGCATCACGAACCGGTGGGGGAGCGTGGCGTGCAGGATCGACTCGACCGACGGGGCCGGCGCGGCGACGTCGAGCGAGGCCGCCTTCAGCTCGTTGGCCATCCTCGCGTCCGACAGCGACCCGAGGTCGGCGAGGCGGGCGACGGGCGCCAGGCGCAGCGGGGCGAACCCGGCCGGTTCGATCGAGCGCATGTCCCAGCCGCTGCCCTTGACCCACACGACGTCGACCGGGTCGCCGTGGACGTCCACCTCGACGGTCTTGACCGAGCTGTTGCCCCCGCCGGCCAGCACCAGCGCCGGATCGGACCCGAGCAGCCGGGAGGCGTGCACGCACCCGCCGAGCAGGTCGTCGTCGGGAGGGGCGCCGGCCGGGTCCCACCGGCTGGCGAAGCGCCGGGCCGTCAGGGTTCGCTCGCTTCGCTCGCTCATTCGTGCACCCTTCGGGATGCACGCAACGAGCGATCGGCCCTGCGGGCCGAGTATCCCACCGTGCTGATGGTTCGCTCGCTTCGCTCGCTCATGCCGGGCGCTCGCCGGCGGACGGTCGGATGGTGCGGGACTCGGTGACGATCGCGGTGACCAGGTCGGCCGGCGTCACGTCGAACGCCGGGTTCAGGGCGACCGCGTCGAGGGGGGCGGTGCGACGGTCGCCGGTGCCGAGCACCTCGTCGCTGCCGCGGTCCTCGATCGTGATCGAGGCGCCGTCGGGCGTGGCCGGGTCGATCGTCGACTCGGGGGCGGCGACGACGAACGGGATGCCGGCCCGTGCCGCGGCGAGGGCCAGCGAGTAGGTCCCGATCTTGTTGGCGACGTCGCCGTTGGCGGCGATGCGGTCGGCGCCGACGACGACGGCGTCGGTCTCGCCCCGGGACACCAGGAACGGCCCGGCGCCGTCGATGACGACGCGGAAGTCGGCGCCCATCTGGTCGAGCTCCCAGGCGGTGAGCCGGGCGCCCTGGAGGAGCGGCCGGGTCTCGTCGGCCAGCACCCGGCCGAGGTGGCCGCGCTCGTGCAGCGTGCGGACGACGCCGAGCGCGGTGCCCCACTCGACGCAGGCGAGGGCGCCGGCGTTGCAGTGGGTGTGGACCCGGATGGGCGTGTCGGTCCCGCACAGCTCGGCCAGCAGGTCGGCGCCGCGGGCGCCGACGGCCCGGTTGCCGCTGGCGTCCTCGTCGAGCACGGCCCGGGCGTAGACCAGCATGGCGTCGCGGCCCTGGTGGCGGAGGCCGGCGACCCGGTCGACCCCCCACGCCAGGTTCACCGCGGTGGGCCGGGCGTTGCGCACCCGGTCGATGGCGGCGGTGACCGCAGCGTCGTCCCAGCCCTCACGGGCGCCCTGGTCCATGGCCAGCACCGCGCCGAGCGCGCCGGCGCCCCCCAGCGCGGGGGCGCCCCGCACGGCGAGGCGCACGATGGCGTCCACGAGGTCGTCGACCTTCTCGATGCGCAGCGTGCGCACCTCGTGGGGCAACGCCACCTGGTCGATGATCACGACGGCGTCGCCGTCCCAGTCGATGGTCCGCACGGCGTCACACTACGTGGCACCGATGCCGAGCAGGTTCCCCTCGCTGTCGCGGATCCACGCCGCCCGCTCGCCGGAGGCGCCGGTGGACGGGTAGTTGCCCTCGACCTCGGCGATGCCGTCGACGGTCCGGAGACCGGGCCCGTCGTACTCCTCGAACACGGCGCCCCGGGACCGCAGCTCGCGCACGGTCGCGTCGATGTCGTCGACCGTGAACGCCAGCTGGGTGTGCTCGCCGGACGGCTTGCCCGTGGAGGCGAAGAGGGCGAACGACCCTGCGGCGAGCTCGTAGCGCAGGCCCCCGGGCCGTTCCTCGGCCACCTCCAGGCCGAGGACGTCGGCGTAGAAGCGGCGGGCCCGCGCCAGGTCCTGGGCGGGGAGGCGGCCCGACACCCGGGCGCGGGACAGCGCGGTCGGCCGGCCCCGGGCCGCCCAGTAGGCGTCGGTGAGCTCGATGACCTGCACGTAGTTGCCGTCGGCGTCGAGCATGGTGGCGAACCAGGCGTCACCCCGGTCCTCCAGCTCGGCGACCCAGGTGACGCCCAGCGCGTCGAGGTGGGCGACGGTCGCCTTCGCGTCGTCGACGTGCAGGTTGAGGATGATCCGGCCCGGCTCGGCGCACCGGTCGGCGATGCCCTCGCGGGGGACGATCAGCACGGCGACGGCGCCGAGCTCGAGGAACCCGTCGGGGTTCGGGCCGACCTCGAACGCCCGCTGGTACCAGGAGCGCAGCCGGTCGGGGTCGGTCGAGGCGAGGATGATGCTTCCGAGCGCGGGAGTGGTCATGGTCTGTCGACTCCCGCGGGCCTCTCGAATCATCGCGACGGTCAGCCCTGGCCGATGTCCTCGTTCCACACGTCGGGGCGGCGGGCGATGAACTCGGCCATCAGGTCGACGCAGCGCTGGTCGTCGAGCAGGACGATCTCGACGCCGTGCTCGGCCAGCCAGTCGTGGCCGCCGGTGAAGGTGCGGGACTCGCCGATGACGACCCTGCCGATGCCGAACTGGCGGACGAGCCCGCTGCAGTACCAGCACGGCGAGAGCGTGGTGACCATCGTCGTGCCCCGGTAGCTGCGCTGCCGGCCCGCCGCCCGGAAGGCGGCCGTCTCGGCGTGCATGGACGGGTCGTCGTCCTGGACCCGCCGGTTGTGGCCCACCCCGAGCAGGGTGCCGTCGGCCCCGAACAGCGCCGCACCGATGGGAACGCCGCCGTGGTCGCGCCCGAGGACGGCCTGGTCGATCGCCGTCTCGAGCAACCGCTGCGGGTCGAGCACGTGTCCTCCCTCGGTCCGGTCCCTTCCAGCGCCCGGACCGTAGCGGCCCGGGCGCCGCTACCGTCCGACCCATGCCAACGCTCACGACCGACGAGGTCGCCACCCACGTCGGGCGCATCGCCGAGCAGGGGTTCTCGGTGATCGAGGACGCCGTCGCGCCCGACCTCGTCGACGAACTGCTCGAGACGCTCGACCGCCTCGAACGGGAGCTGGCGATCGTCCCGTCCGACAACTCGTTCGAGGGCCGCAACACCGCCCGCATCTACAACCTGCTGGTCCACGGCGACGTCTTCGCCCGAGTGCCGGTGCACGCCGACGTCCTGCCGGTGGTCGAGGGGGTGCTCGACGCCGGCTGCCTCCTGTCGTCGCTGTCCTCGATCGCCATCGGCGCCGGCGAGACCGCCCAGCCGATCCACGCCGACGACCAGCTCATCCCGCTGCCGAAGCCCCATCCACCGGTCGTGTGCAACACCATGTGGGCGCTCACCGACTTCACCGAGGCCAACGGCGCCACCCGCCTGGTCCCCGGCACGCACCTCCAGGACTCGCCCGACTTCGGCCGCCACTACGACTCGATCCCCGCCGTCATGGCCAAGGGCAGCGTGCTGGTCTGGCACGGCAGCCTCTGGCACGGCGGCGGGGCCAACGCCACCGACGAGCGCCGGGTGGGCATCGCCTGCAACTACTGCGCGGGCTACATCCGCCAGCAGGAGAACCAGCAGCTCGGCATCCCGCTGGCGGTGGCCGAGCGGTTCGACGACCGGCTGGCCCGCCTCTGCGGCTACGGCATCTACAACGGCCTGATGGGCCACATCGACAAGCGCGACCCGATCGGGCTGCTGCGCGGCACCGCCGAGGGCGGGAAGGTGTTCGACGGCCTGTGAGGCCGCGTGCCGGGGTCTCCGGGGCTGCCGCGTCGGGTGGGTTCGGCACGCGTTAGGGTCCGGCCGTCTCGCCGTCGGAGACACGCACAGATCTCGGGGATCGCGCTCGACGGAGGCCCCTCCGAAAGGAACCATCCCATGTCTCGCCGCCTCCTGGCCGTGCTCGCGCTCGTCGCGTTCGTCTTCACCGGAGCCGCCTGCGGCGACGACGACCAGGCGGGCGACGACCCCTCGTCGTCGACCACGGCCGCCGACGTCGGTGCGACCGACACGACCGCCGCCGGTGCGGCCGGGTCCGAGGACGCCACCGGCGGTGACGGCTTCTGCGACCTGGTGGTGACCCAGGGCGAGCCCACCGACGGCGACACCGCCGGCTACATCGCCTACTACGAGCAGGTGAAGGCGGTCGCCCCGGAGGAGATCGCGGCCGACATCGAGATCATCATCGCCAAGTACGAGGAGATCGAGGCCGCCGGCGGGAACCCCCGTGACGCGGACACCGACACCGACACCGGCCGGTCCTTCACGGCCGTCACCCGCACCGCGCTGAACAGCTGCGGCGAGGGGTAGTTCGCGCCCGTCGCGCCTGCTGCGGCGCGCCCGTCCCGGCCTAGCCTGGACGGGTGACCGATCTGCACCTCGACCCGCCGATGACCATGGGTCGGGTCCACGCGGTGCAGGGATGGATCCTGCCCGTCGCCGCCGTCGTGTTCGTCGCCCTGGCCATCGGGGCGATGGCCGGCTGGCTGTTCTGGGACGAGCCGATCACCCGCTGGGTGGTCGACGCGCGGACCTCGGGGCTCGACGCCTTCTTCCGGCGCGTGTCGTCCATGGGGTCGACCCGCGTCGTGATCGTCGTGTCGGTGCTGGCCGCGCTCGCCGCCTGGCGGCGTTGCCCCCGGCTGGCCATCGCCATCGTGGTCGTGGCGCTGACCCGGCCGTTCGCCGAGGCGGTGATCAAGGAACTCGTCAGCCGGGACCGGCCGATCGGCGACCGGCTGGTGAACGGCGAGGGCTTCTCGTTCCCGAGCGGCCACCCGCTGGCCACCGCGGCCAGCTGGGGCATGCTTCCGCTGGTCGTGGCCCTCTACACGAGGCGGCGCTGGCTGTGGTGGGCGGTGGCGACCGCGGTGTGGACGCTGGCCCTGTTCGTCGCGGCCAGCCGCGTCTACCTCGGCGTCCACTTCACGTCGGACGTCTTCGCCGGGCTCGTGCTGGCCGTGCTCGGCGTGGCCGGGGCCGAGCGGTTCATCACCGCCACCCACGGCGGCTGCGGGTCACGAGGGTGCCTCGAAGTCGACGACGTCGACCCGGAGCTGGTCGACCGTCCAGTCCTCGATGCACCCACGTAGCTGACGGCGGTCGGTCCGGTCGAGATCGGGCTGCACCACGGCCCGGAACCGGCCGTTCCCCTCGTCACGGACCGGGAGGTCGATGTCCGCGGTGACCTCCAGCCGGCAGGTGACCAGCAGCGCCTCGACCATCTCCTGGAGCGACTGGCCCCGCTCGGCCCGGTGCGAGCTCGCCTGCACGACCAGCTCGACCCGCGAGCCGGGCTCCTGGCGTTGATGGGTCGACAGCGTCGCCTCGCGCAGCTCGTGCACGCCGCCGACGCCGATCGCCAGGCCGAGGACGCAGAGGGCGACGGTTCCCGGCCGCATCGTCATATGCGGCCGGCGCGGCGCAGCAGCTTGCGGAGCTGCTCGTCGTCGGCGCCGGGCATGTCCTGGGCCAGCACCGTCACGTCGTCGACGACCAGGCCGCCGGGTGGGTAGCCGATCATGTGGAGCTCCTCGGCCAGGCGCTCCTCGCCGACGGCCGTCGACGTCTTCGACGCCAGCCGGTCGACCACCCAGGCCACGCCGGAGAGGATGACGCCGCCACCCACCAGGAAGGTGATGAACACGTTGAGCTGGCCGTTCGACTCCTTCAGCCAGGCGAAGCGGTCCGGTGACGGGCCACGGGTCTGGCGGAGCACGGCCAGCGTCTCGGGGTCATGGCGGCCGGCCGCCTCGATCTTGCGGAGGACGAGTCCCGTCGCGAGGCCGATCTCGGCGATCACGACGATCAACCCGAAGAACAGCGCCCGGTTCCACTCCCACCGGTTGAGCGAGATGATCATGTACGCCGCGCCGCCGACGAGCGTGGCGATGCCGGCGAGCCACACGACTGCCTTCACGTGGTCTCCTCCTCGTCCTCGGCCAGCGTGACCCGACCGGTGTCACCGTCGACGACCACCTCGGCGCCCTCGGGGAGGTCCTGCTTGGCGTTGGCGTAACCGACCACGATCGGCACGCCGGCCTCGCGGGCCAGGATGGCGAGGTGGGCGAGCACCGACCCGGTCTCGGCCACGATGCCGTGCAGCCGGGTGAGCAGCGGGCCGAGACCCGGCGTGAGCGTGGTCGTGACCAGCACCGACCCGTTGGGCGGATCGTCGGTGTCGTAGCTGACGGTGCCGCGCCCGACCCCGCCGCCGGCACCGGTGCCGCCGCCGACCTCGTGGTCGCTCTGCACCCGGATGGCCTTGCCCCGGTCCGACATCTGGAACCGGGCCGGGAGGGGCTCGCCGAAGTTGTGGAGGTGGGTCTGCACCAGCCCCGGGACGACGACGGCCCGCTTCGTGAACACGGCCTCGACGTGTTCGAGCGTCATGTGGCGGATCATGTCCGGCCCGACGATGTCGCCCGACGCGGTGAGGCGCAGGCCGAGCTCCCACCCGGCCCGACCGGTCAGCTCCTGCAACCAGCGGACCCGCAGCCGGAGCGCCTCGCGCAGGATGCCGTTGTCGTTGCCGCTCTCGCCGTCGCGGCCGAGCTGCATCGGCGCCGCCTCGGCCGGGAGCTCGGCCCCTGGGGCCACCCTCGGCGGGGTCAGCGCCAGCACGACCGGGCTGCGTTCGAGCACCTCCTGGTCGGTCAGGCCGTCCTCGCGGGCCTCGGCCAGCACCCGCAGCGCGACCGAGGCCCCGGTCATGCGGTTGCGGCCCGTGTCGCACAGCATGCCGATGAGGATCTCGTGGGCGTGCAGGGCCCGCAGCACGGCGTGGCCCCGGTGGAACAGCGCCACCAGCTGGCGGCTGGTCAGCTCGGACAGCGCCGGGACCGCTTCGAGGTCGGCGTCGGCCCGTTCGAGCAGCCGGTCGGCGAGGACGGGCAGCGCCGCCCGCAGCCGCCCGACCCGCCACGAGCCGCGGAGCCGGCGGGCGGCCGGGATCGGGTTCAACCGTTGCCAGAGCGTGATCTTCGGCTTGATCTCGCCGGCGAAGCGCAGGTCGATGGCGACGTGGCCGGCGACCGAGACGATGACCTCGCTGCCCGCCACCTCCTTGGGGGTCGCCATGCCGGCCAGCAGCACCGCATGGCGGACGGCGTCGCGCAGCGGTGGCACCCAGAGGTCGTGCTCCAGTTCGGCCAGCGGCTCCGGGAACGTCTCGGCCACCGGGCCCGGGCCGTAGACCGGGCCGCTGGGCACGCCGCGGATCTCGGTCGTGACCGGTCGGGACTGGAGCAGCCAGAGCTTGTCGTCGGTCGCGATGGCCCACTCGACGTCCTGCGGGCCGCCGAACGCACGGGCGACCTTGCACGTGAGGTCGACCAACCGCCGCAGGTCGGCCGGCGGCAGCTCCGGCCCGTCGTTGCGGTCGTGTTCGATCACCCTGGCGCCGGTGTCGAGCAGGTAGCGGGAGCCGTCGACCTCGCCGCTGACCAATGGCTCGGGCCCGCCCTCGACCGCCGAGACCAGGCGGCGGTCGGTGCGGCCGGTGACCGGGTCGATCCCGAACAG
>Ga0307409_100001728_pt1 | contig 11014 bp, 13 predicted proteins | sample 322Ometagenome_2_FD_203888 | JGI IMG/M metagenome (GOLD analysis project Ga0307409, IMG submission 203888) | Maize rhizosphere microbial communities from greenhouse at UC Davis, California, United States - 322HYB-O-2 | ecosystem: Host-associated > Plants > Roots > Rhizosphere > Soil | place...
GCGCGATCGATCCAAAGCAGGAGATCGAGATCGACGTCGCGCCGTCGAACTGCGTGCAGTGCGGCGCCATCACCGCGAAGGGCGGACGCCTGACTCCGCCCGAGGGCGGCGAGGGCCCGAACTACCAGCAGACGTAGCTCGGGTAGGGTCGGCGGCGTGAACACGGTGCTGGTCACCGGCGCGTCGACGGGCATCGGCGAGGCCACCGCCCGCCGGCTGAAGGCCGCCGGCTGGGAGGTCTTCGCGGCGGCGCGCAAGGACGCTGACCTCGAGCGCCTGCGCGGCGAGGGATTCACGCCGCTGAAGCTCGACGTGACCGACCCGGACACGATCGCCGCCGCCAAGGACGAGCTCGACGAGCGCGGCCTGCGCGGCCTCGTGAACAACGCAGGCATCGCGGTGAGCGGGCCGATCGAGTTCATCCCGCTCGACGAGCTCCGCCAGCAGCTCGAGGTCAACCTCGTCGGCCAGGTCGCGGTGATTCAGGCGTTCATGCCGAACATTCGCGAGGCGAAGGGACGGGTCGTGAACGTGAGTTCGATCGGCGGCAAGATCGCGCTGCCGCTCGTCGGGCCATACGCGGCTTCGAAGTTCGGGCTCGAGGCGGTGAGCGATGCGCTTCGGCGCGAGCTTCGGCCCTGGGGAATCCATGTTTCGCTGATCGAGCCGGGCGCAGTTGTCACGCCGATCTGGGAGCGGGGGCGCGAGACCGCAGACCGGCTCGAGGCCGAGATGGGCGAGCGGTCGCAGGCGCTGTACGGCCGGCTCGCCCAGCGGATCCGCGCGGAGACGGAGAAGATCCCGGAGCGCGGCGTCGGCCCGGATGAGGTCGCGAAGGCGATCGAAAGGGCGCTGACCGACTCACGCCCGAAGGCGCGCTACGTCGTGGGACGCGACGCGAAGATGCGGCTGAAGATCAAGGCGCTGATCGGCGACCGGCGCTTCGACGGTCTCATCGCCCGCACGTTGGACTGGCGCTAGCGGACTACCGCGACTCTTCGGAGAAGAGCGCGATCGCCTCGCGGCGGTCGGAGACTCCGAGCTTCGCGAGGATGTCCGACACGTGCCGGCGAACGGTCGTCGGCGAGACGTCGAGGCGGCGCCCGATCTCGGTCGTGGTGTAGCCCTCGCCCATCAGCTCGAGCACCTCCCACTGTCGGGCCGTCAGCTCCGGCCCGCGCTTGCCGACGAGCGGCACGCGCCGGCGCCGCCCCTGGGAGCGGAACTCGTCGATCAGGCGGGCGACGAGACGTCGCGGGACGGCGGCCTCGCCGTCGAGGATGCCGCGCAGCGCGAACGGCAGCCGAGTGGGATCGGTCTCCTTCAGCAGGTAGCCGGCGGCGCCGGCCTTGAGCGAGTCGAACAGCTCTTCGTCGCCCGCGAAGGCCGTGAGCATCACGACTGCGGTCTCCGGCATCTCCTCGCTGATCGTGGCGGCCGCCTTGATGCCGCCGCCGCCGGGCATGGAGATGTCGAGCAGGCAGACGGCTGGCTTGTGCTTGCGCGCGAGCGCCACGGCCTGCTCGCCGTCTGAGGCCTCGGCACAGACCTCGAAGCCCCCTGCTTCGAGTGATTGCCGGACACCCGAGCGCGTGGGGGCGTGGTCATCCGCGATGAGGACGCGAGCCGGCTTCCGGTCCGGGTCGGGCGAGTCGCTCATCGGATCGGAAAGCATAGGTGGGAGTGCATAGCCGCCCGCATAGCGGTTCTGGTCCGCGACAGGGGCGAACCTGCTGCGCGGGATGGGGGGATTACCCAGCACTCAGCCAGCATCGGTCAGCAATCGCCCGTGAGCAAGGGGCATCCGGGTGGATTTCCGTTCAGAAACCTGAACGCTACTCGGCGGGGGTGACGCGCGCGATGCGCCAGACGTCATCGATCTTCTCGATGTGGAGGACCGAGGCGTTGTCGTCCTGGTCGGTGACCGCGACGGTTGCCTTGTCCCCGTCGACCGCGAGCGAGTCGATCTCGAGCTCGTAATCGTCCTCCGGCAGGTTGTCCTCGACCTCGCTCGGGCAGCTCTGGCCCGACTCGCGCTCGATGTTGCCCGCCAGCTCGGTCGAGAAGATGTCCTCGCAGATCTCCGTCCCCTCGCCGTCCCGGCCGGCGTTCGCGAAATCGTCGACGAGGCCGGCGACCTCGGCGTCCGTACCGTCGTAGTCGTCGGCGTTGTTGTTGACGTCGTCGTCGCCGCCGCAGCCCGCGGCGACGGCGGCGGCGCATAGCACGGCGACGTACGCGGTCCCCCTCACACGAGCTCGTCGCATCCCGCGGCAGCTTAACGGCGGGCCAGACGGATACCTTGCCGCGCGTGCGCGCATCGGTGGTGGGAGCAGGCTCGTTCGGCACGGCGGTCGCCCTGCTCCTCGTGCGCGCGGGGGTGAGCACAACCCTCCTGTGCCGCACCGAGGAGCAGGCGACCGAGCTGGTCGAGCGCGGGGAGAACGAGCGCTACCTGCCCGGCGTTGCATTGCCTCGGGAGCTCAAGCTACGCACGCTCGGCAACCGGCCCGAGCAGTTTCACCGCGCGGACCTGGTCTTCCTCGCGGTGCCGTCGAAGGGGCTCGCGGACGCTCTCGCCGAGCTCGAGCGGCAGGGCGTCGCGCGCGGGGCGGGCATCGTCTCGCTGGCGAAGGGGCTCGTCCCGCCCGACGGGGTCCCGCCGACGCTCGCGCTCGAGGTCGTCTTCGGCGAGGATCGCGTGGCGTGCATCGGCGGGCCGGCGCACGCACGCGAGATGGCGACCGAGGGCGCGGGCCTCGTCTGCGCGTCGCACTCGGAGAAGCTCGCGCACCGGTGCGCGGAGCTGTTCCAGCGCGCGGGCGTGGTGTGCGAGGTCTCGGACGACCCCGTCGGCGTCGAGCTCGCAGGCTGCGCCAAGAACGCGGCCGCGGTCGCCGTGGGGGCCACGGAAGCACAGGGGCTGAACGCGGCGGGGATGGCGGCGAGCGACATCTTCAGCGAGGTGGCTGCGCTGGCCGAGAGCCGCGGGGGGAACGTCCGGACGTTCCTCGGGCGTGCAGGGACCGGCGACCTGGTCGCCACCGCCCTGGCCCCGAAGTCGCGCAACCGCAGCGCGGGCGAGTTGCTCAGCCAGGGGGTGCCGGCCGCCGAGATTCCGGGTCGCCTCGATCAGGCGGTCGAGGCCCTCGAGACCGTCCCGTTGCTCGCCCGGGCACTCGATTCGGCGGGTGTGCGGGCGCCGGTGACCGCCGCGCTCGCGCGTCTGATCGCCGGCGAGCTCCCGCTCGACGAGTGGATCAGGCTGGTGCGCGCGGAACAGCCTGAGCCCGCGCGCTTCCGTGGCCGCGTGCGCGGCTGGTGGCGGCGGTTCCTGGCGTGGCTGCGCCGTCGCTAGACTCGACTGCGTGAAGGAAACGATCCATCCCGAGTACGTCGAGGCCCGCGTGTGGTGCACGTGCGGCAACGAGTTCACGACGCGCTCGACCACGCCGGAGCTCCACGTCGAGATCTGCTCGAACTGCCACCCGTTCTACACGGGGCGCCAGAAGCTGGTCGACACCGGCGGTCGTGTCGAGCGGTTCCAGCGCCGCGCCGCTAAGAAGCGCCGCTAGCGCCGCAACCGGGGCTCGCAGCTCGGGTTCCAATAGACGAATGCGCGTTCGGCTCCTCATCCTGCTCGCAGCTGCTCTGGCGGCCGTCCCTGCGCCGTCCGCACACGCCGCGGACGCGCCCGCGGGAGTCCGCGTGCTCACCTGCGAAGCCTGGGCTGACGGACAGCCCGGCCAGGTTCTCTACAAGGCACATATGCGCGCGGTGTCCGGTACGGCGCGGATGGCGCTTCGCATCAGGCTGCTCGAGAAGTACGGCGACGGCCGCTTCGAGCGCGTGTCAGCCCCGGGCCTCGACGTCTGGAGGAAGTCGCGCGCCGGTGCGGCGGCGTTCCGCTACAAGCAGCGTGTGCGCGGCCTGCATCAGGGCGCGGTCTATCGCGCGGTCGTCCACTACCGCTGGTTTGGCTCCGACGGGCCGGCGTTCCTGAAAGCGCGCCGCCGCTCGCAGATATGCAGCCAGGACGACGCGCTGCCGAATCTGCAGGTCGCGTCGATCGAGACGGAGCCGGGCGAGGTGGAGAACACCGCGGATTACAAGGCGACGATCGTCAATCGCGGCGACGCGATCGCGCAGAGCATCGGCGTCCTGTTGCGGGTGGACGGCGAGGTCGTCGACGAGTCCGAGGTGATCGACGCCCTGCTGCCCGGCGAGGAGACGACCGTCACGTTCCATGGGCCTGTGTGCCAGGAGAAGATGCGCGTGGTGGTCGATCCGAAGGAGCTGATCGCCGAATCGCGCGAGCAGGACAACGTGCACGCTCTGAGCTGCGTTTAGCATCCATCCGGTGACCGAGCCGCAGCCTCAGGTCGAAGCCGACGGTCGAATAAGCGCGCAGCGGGACGCTCCGGTGGGCGGCCAGGCCGTGCTCGAGGGCGTGATGATGCGCGGGGTGTCGACCTGGGCGGTCGCCGTCCGCAAGCCTTCACAGGCGCAGGTCGAGGCCGTCAAGGCGGGCGAGAAGGTCGAGGTGCCCGAGGGCGAGATCGAGGTCGTCTCCGAGCCGCTGGTGTCCTGGACGAAGCGCCACCGCCTGTACCGGCTGCCGATCATCCGCGGCGTCGTGGCGCTGGGCGAGTCGCTGAAGATCGGCTTCAAGGCGCTCGGGATCTCTGCGAACGCCCAGCTCACCGAGGACGAGAAGGGCGACCAGCAGGAGATCGGCGGCGCGGCTTGGGCCGGCACGATCGCGTTCTCGCTCATCCTCGCCGTCGGTCTTTTCTTCCTGCTGCCGGCGGGCCTCACGAACATCTTCAGGGATGAGATCCCGAACTCGTTCGTCTTCGTGGTGATCGAGAAGCTCATCCGCATCTCGATCTTCCTCGGCTACCTGTGGCTGATCTCGCGCATGCGCGATCTGCAGCGGGTCTTCGAGTACCACGGCGCGGAGCACAAGACGATCTCGTGCTACGAGGCCGGGCTCGACCTGACGCCCGAGAACGCGAAGCGGTTCTCGCGCCTCCATCCCCGCTGCGGAACGAGCTTCCTGCTGATCGTCATGATCGTCGCGATCTTCGTGTTCGCCCCGCTCGGCACGCCCGAGTGGTACTGGCTCTTCGCGTCGCGCATCCTCGGCATACCGCTGGTCGCCGGGATCGCGTTCGAGCTGATCAAGTGGTTCGGCCGCAACCGCACGAAGCGCTGGGCGCGCATCCTGATGTGGCCCGGGATGCAGCTCCAGAAGCTCACGACGCGGGAGCCCGACCTGACGCAGCTCGCCGTCGCGATCGCGGCCCTCGAGGCGGTCCTGGCCGTGGAGAATCCCGCCGAAGCCTCGGACGAGGACAAGGTCGGGATGGAAGTCGTTGCTTGACCAGCTTGTAGAGCAGATAGAGACGCGCTTCGCCGACCTCGAGCGCCAGATGTCGGATCCGGAGGTGATCGGGGACCGCGCGCGCTATGCCGAGGTCGGACGCGAGTACCGCGCGCTCGAGCCCGCGCACGAGCTCGCGAAGGAGTGGCGCCGCACCACGAGCGACGCGGAGGGGGCGCGCGAGCTCCTGGCCGAGGACGACGACCCAGAGACGCGCGAGCTGCTGACGACGTCCGAGCAGCGCCTCGCCGAGCTCGAGGAGGAGATCCGCCTTGCGATGGTGGAGCGCGACCCGAATGACGAGAAGGACGTGATCGTCGAGGTGCGCGCAGGCACCGGCGGAGACGAGGCCGGCATCTGGGCAGGCGACCTCTACCGGATGCTCACGCGGTACGCGGAACGGCGGGGGTTCAAGCACGAGCCGCTGTCGGTGGGCGACGGCGACTACACGTTCGCGATCCGGGGCGACGGCGCCTACTCGGTCTTCAAGTTCGAGGGCGGCACGCACCGCGTGCAGCGCGTGCCGGAGACCGAGTCCCAGGGCCGGATCCACACCTCGACGGCGACGGTCGCGGTGCTGCCGGAGGCGGAGGAGGTCGAGGTGCAGATCGATCCGAACGAGCTGCAGGTCGACGTCTACCGGTCATCCGGCCCCGGCGGGCAGTCGGTCAACACGACCGACAGCGCCGTCCGAATCACGCACAAGCCCACCGGGCTCGTCGTCTCGATGCAGGACGAGAAGTCGCAGCTCCAGAACCGCGACAAGGCGATGCGCGTCCTGCGCGCGCGCCTATACGAGCAGCAGCTGGCGGCGCAGCAGGCGGAGCTGTCGGCCGACCGCCGGTCCCAGGTAGGCACCGGCGAGCGCGCCGAGAAGATCCGCACCTACAACTTCGGGCAGGACAGGATCACCGACCATCGGGTGAACCTGACGAAGGGCAACCTGGCCGCCGTCCTGCAGGGCGACCTCGACGACTTCACGGCCGCGCTCGAGGCGGACGAGAAGCGGCGCAAACTCGAGGCCAGCGCGGCCGCATGAGCGGTGTCGCGGCGGCCCACGAGGCCATCACCGCGGCGACCGACTCGTTCGCGGCAGCGGGGTGCGAGACGCCGCGGCTCGACGCGGAGGTCCTGGTGGCGGCTGCGGCCGGCGTCCCGCGGCTCGCGCTGCTCGGAGGCGCCGAGATCGAGCTCGAGCCCGCGGCCTCTCGCAAGGTCATGGAATGGGTCCGGCGCCGCGCCCGGCGGGAGCCGGTCGCCTACATCGTCGGCCGCAAGGAGTTCCGCAGGCTCGAGCTCGAGGTCGATCCGAGCGTTCTGATTCCGCGTCCCGAGACCGAGCTCCTCGTCGAGGTCGCGGTCGAGCTCGCGGGTCCCGGCGCCCGCGTCCACGACGTCGGCACCGGCTCGGGCGCCGTCGCGCTCGCGCTCGCGGACGAGCGGCCGGGGCTGGCCGTGACCGCGTCGGACCGCTCCGAGGCGGCGGTGGAGGTGGCGCAGCGGAACGCGCGGCGACTCGGTCTCCCGGTCGAGATCAGATGCGCGAGCGGGCTGCCGGAAGGCGAGTACGACGTGGTCGTCGCGAATCTTCCCTACGTCCGCGAGGACGAGTGGGACGAGCTCGCGCCCGAGATCCGCGAGTACGAGCCGCGCGACGCGCTGGTCGCAGGCGCGGACGGGCTCGACGAGATCCGGGCCCTGGTCGCCGAGGCTCCGGCCGGCACGCTGCTCGCCCTGGAGCACGCGCCGGACCAGGCCGACGCGGTGAGCGAGATGCTGGCGGACGCTGAGACGCGCGAGGACCTTTCGAAACGCGCGCGTGTGACGACCGGCCGCGTGCCATGACCTTCGACGAGTGCATCCGCGCGGGCGGGATCGTCCTGTTTCCGGCCGACACGGTCTATGGGCTCGCCGTCGATCCGGACAACGAGGAGGCGATCGAGCGCATGTACAGGCTCAAGGGGCGCCCGCGCGAGAAGCGCTCCGCGCTCATGTACTTCGCGGTCGACGACGTGCCCGACCTGCCGCAGCGGGCTCGCCGGCTGCTTCCCGGCCCGGTCACCGTGATCCTCCCGAACGGACGCGGAATACGGGTTCCGGACGGCCCACGGCTCGCGAGCGTGCCGGTCCTCCAGACGAGCGCGAACCCGTCGGGAGGCCCGGACCCGAGGCGGCTCGAAGACGTCGATCCGGCGATCCGCGCCGGCGTGGACCTCGAGATCGACGGGGGAGAGCTCCCGGGGACGCCCTCGACGGTCGTGGACCTGAGCGGCGACGAGCCCCGCATAGTGCGGGAAGGCGCCGTGCCCGCCGAGCGCGTACGCAAGTTGCTCCAGCGGTGACCGCTGGTAACTTGGCTCGCAGATGAGCGAGCTGCCGCCTGATTACTTCTCGAAGCCCGTCGCCGAGGTCGATCCGGAGGTCGCCGAGCAGATGGAGGCCGAGCTCCGGCGCCAGGAGACGACGCTCGAGATGATCGCCTCGGAGAACTTCGTGCCGCAGGCGGTGCTCGACTGCCAGGGCTCCGTGCTGACGAACAAGTACGCCGAGGGCTACGTCGGCAAGCGCTACTACGGCGGCTGCGAGTACATCGACGTCATCGAGACGCTGGCGATCGAGCGCGCGCGCGCGTTGTTCGGCGCTGAGCATGTGAACGTGCAGTCCCACGCGGGCGCCCAGGCGAACGCCGCCGTCTACCACGCGCTCTGCGATCCGGGCGACACCGTGCTCGGGATGAAGCTCGACCATGGCGGCCACCTCACGCACGGTATGAAGATCAACTTCTCGGGGCGGCTCTACAACATCGTCGCCTACGGGGTCCGCGAGGAGGACTCGCTGCTCGACTACGACGAGCTCGAGCGGCTCGCGAAGGAGCACCGTCCGAAGGTGATCCTGGCCGGCTGGTCCGCATACCCGCGCCAGCTCGACTTCCAGCGCTTCCGCGAGATCTGCGACGAGGTCGGCGCGTACCTCTTCGTCGACATGGCGCATTTCGCCGGGTTGGTGGCTGCGGGCGAGCACCCGAGCCCGGTGCCGTATGCGGACGTGACGTCGACGACGATCCACAAGACGATCGGCGGCGCGCGCGGCGGCATGATCCTCTGCAAGGAGGAGTGGGCGAAGAAGATCAACTCAGCCGTCTTCCCCGGCCAGCAGGGCGGCCCGCTCATGCACGTGATCGCAGGCAAGGCGGTGGCGCTGAAGATCGCGTCGTCCGAGCTGTTCCGCGAGCGCCAGCAGCGCACCCGCACCGGTGCCCGGATCGTCGGCGAGCAGCTGCTCGCGCGCGATGTCAACGTCCTGACCGGCGGCACCGACGTTCACCTCGTGCTGGTGGACCTGCGCGATTCGGACCTCGACGGCCAGCAGGCCGAGGACCGCCTGCACGACATCGGGATCACGGTCAACCGCAATGCGGTGCCGTTCGACCCGCGTCCGCCCGCCGTGTCGTCCGGGCTGCGCGTCGGCTCTCCGGCTCTGGCCACGCGGGGGCTCCAGGCCGACGACTTCACCGAGGTCGGCGAGATCATGGCCACCGCCCTGACCGGCGACTGGAGCGACGCGGTGAAGGGCGAGCTGTCCGAGCGGGTGCGCGCGATCGCCGACCGCTACCCGCTGTACCCGCAAATCTCGTACACCGGCGCCGCCACGCCCGCCTGAGCGGCCTGTTCAACCTCCACTCGGTCTCCGCCTCGCGCGGGGGTCGGCTCGTGCTGGACGACGTCAGCATGCGGATCCCCGACGGTGCGAGCGCCTTGCTGGGACCGTCGGGTTCGGGCAAGTCGAGCCTCCTGCGGCTGCTCAATCGCCTGAGCGATCCCGATCTCGGGACGGTCCACTTCAAGGGCGACGACGTCCGCTCACTCGACGTGCTCGGCCTGCGCCGGCGGGCGGTGCTCGTGCCCCAGCTCCCGGCGCCGCTCCCGGGCACGGTGGCCGACAACGTCCGCTACGGGCCGTCGCTGTTCGAACGCGAGGCCGACGTCAACTCGTGCCTCGGGCGCGCGGGCCTTGCGCGCACCTATGCCGACCGCGACGCCGGTGAGCTCTCGGTCGGCGAGCAGCAGCGGGTGATGCTTGCGCGCGCCCTCGCACTCGAGCCCGAGGTCCTTCTGCTCGACGAGCCGACCTCCGCGCTGGATGAGGTCGCGCGCGACGGGGTCGAGCGCACACTGATCGAGCTCGCCCAGGCGGGTGTCGCGATGGTGCTCGTGACCCACGACCGCGGGCAGGCCGTGAGGGTCGCGTCCGAGGTGCTCGAGCTGCGCGAAGGGCACGTCGTCGCGTGACCTCGATCGACGTCACGCTCACCGAGGTCGCGGCATCGCTGGTGCTGGTCGCGATCGCCGTCGCCGTGTCGCGCTGGCGGCGAGCGGACCTTGAGCAGGACCTCGCAGTGGCCGTCCTGCGGTCGTTTGTCCAGCTCACGGCGGTCGGATATGTGATCCAGGCGATCTTCGACTCGGACAGTCTCCTGCTCGTCGTCGCGTTGCTGGTGGGCATGGTTGCCTTCGGCACGTTCACTGCGCGCGCCCGCGCGAAGGGCGTCCCGAATGCCTTCGGGCCGATCGCGCTCGCCCTGACGGTTGCGGCGGTCACGACGCTCGGGCTCGTCGTCGCGCTCGGCGTGTTCGAAGCGAAGCCGCGCTTCCTCGTGCCCGTCGGCGGCATGGTGATCGGCAACGCCATGACGGCCGCCGCCGTTGCGCTCAACAGGTTGGCGGACGAGGTCGGCGGCGCGCGCGCGGCGATTGAGGCGACGCTGTCGCTGGGGGCGACGTCGCGTCAGGCCGCGTCGGCGGCGGTCACGCGCAGCCTGCGCTCGGGGATGATCACGCTGATCGACTCGACCAAGACGACCGGGATCGTCTTCTTCCCCGGCGCGATGACAGGAATGCTCGTGGCTGGCGCGGATCCGCTCGACGCCGTCCGGCTACAGCTGATCCTCCTGTGGTCGCTGCTCGGCAGCGTGTCGCTGTCCGCGCTGATCGCGACCGGGCTCGGCTACCGCGGCTTCTTCACGTCGGCTCATCAGCTGCGCGACGCCGGTCCTCGATAGACAGGAGCGACGCGGACGACGTTTGCAGCGTCGTGTGCGCGATGTCGAAGCGCTCGCGCAGCAGCGCCTCGACGTCCGCGCGAACCGCGTCCACATCGGCGTGTGGGTCGGTGCGGAGGTGCGCCGCGAGTGCCGGGAACCCGGACGTGACGGTCCAGATGTGCAGGTCGTGCACCTCGCGTACGCCCGTGACGCGGCACATCGCATCGCCGACCTCGTTGACGTCGATCCCGCGCGGAGCCGACTCGAGCAGCACATCGAGCGGGTCGCGGATGAGCCGCCACGAGCCGAGCACGATCAGGCACCCGATCACGAGCGCCGCGACCGCGTCCGCCTCGTTCGGACCGTCGGCAACGATCACGAGCCCCGCAACCAGAGCACCCAGCGAGCCGAGCGCATCGGCGGCGGAGTGCCGCAGGACCCCCTCGAGGTTCAGGTCCTCGCGGTCGCCGCGCGCGAGCACGACGGTCGCGACCGCGTTGCCGAGCAGGCCGAAGGCGCCCACGGCGGCGAGTCCGGCGCCGTCCACCTCGGGCGAATCGGACAGGCGGCCGATCGCCTCGATGAAC
>Ga0307409_100001729_pt1 | contig 11012 bp, 8 predicted proteins | sample 322Ometagenome_2_FD_203888 | JGI IMG/M metagenome (GOLD analysis project Ga0307409, IMG submission 203888) | Maize rhizosphere microbial communities from greenhouse at UC Davis, California, United States - 322HYB-O-2 | ecosystem: Host-associated > Plants > Roots > Rhizosphere > Soil | place...
CGACGGCCGGCGCGTCATCGGACAGCGCGGCTCGCGATACCGGGGCGATGGCCGGCACGGTACCAGCGAAGGACTCGAGCCGCTGGTTGAGCCTGGTCGCGAGGCTGTCGACGATTCCCGCCGGCAGACGTCCCCCGATCAGGATGGCCTCGGGGTTCACCAGGCAATTGATGGACAGCACCGGGTCCAGCAACGTGTCGGCCGCGGCTTCGACCCAGGCATGGATGATTGCCTGGCCACTCTCGCCGAGATCGGTGAGCTCGCTGGGTGCGGACACCTTGATGCCCTGCGCAGCCAGCCGGCTGTAGAGTGCCGACAACGACACGATGTTCTGGATCTGCCGCTCGTGACCGGTGACGTCCTTGCCACGCAGCATGCCGAGCTCACCGCTGCGGCCGGAGGCACCGCGGAAATGATTGCCCTCGATGACGACGCTGCCACCGAGTGCCGCGGTGATCAGGATGTAGAAGAAGGTCTGGTACTTCTTGCCGAGCCCGAACTGCATTTCGCCCATCGTGGCCGCGGCGGCATCGTTCTCGACGAACACCGGCACGTGCAGCGCGCTCTTGAGCAGCGAGGCCACGTCGGTGGATGCCCAGATACCGTAGTTCGCCGGCTGCTGAGGCAGTGCCGCGCGCGGCATGTCGTCGGGCAATGCCACGCCGATGCCGGTCAGCCGGTCCCGGCCGATGCCCACCCTCGCGAGTAGTTTGTCAGCCGACTTCCTGAAGAACTGGTCGACGTCCTTCGGCAGCGCGAAGTTGACCTCGCGTGAAACGCGCGCGCGCACGCCACCTTCGAAATCGAGCAGCACCATCGTGATGTGATCGCGATCGACGTTGAGGCCGATGGAAAACCAGCTGTCGGGATTGATCACGAGCTTGGTGGCCGGTTGCCCGCGTCCACCGCGACGACGCCCGGCCTCCTGGATCAGGTTCTCCACCATCAGGCGCTTGGTGATGTTGGCGATGGCGGGTGCCGTGAGTCCGGTGATGACGGCAATCTCGGCGCGCGTGATCGGGCCATTCACGCGAATGGCGTGCAGGGTGACGCGCTGGTTGTGATCCCCGGCCCGCTCGAGGTTGGTACCCGAGAGCCGCATGCCCTGATCTTTCGATCGATATCCGGCCTTGTCGGTCACAACGACGCCGCGGTCGCGAGCGGATGTGGTTTGTGAGTCGCGCGTCCTTCGGCGTCGGCAGCGATCGCGAGCGCACCCAGCGGGCCGGCCATGGTACCGAGGCCCGGCGGAACGATGAACTGCTCGAGTTCAGGTCCGAGTTGAGGCGCCTCGACGTAGCCATTGAGGCTGTGCTTGAGCTCCTGCTGGATACGTCCGAACAGCTGCGACTGGCCAGCCATCACACCGCCGCCGAGCAGGATGCGCTGTGGAGCGGTGGTTAGCACCATCGTGTGCAGCAGCTGGGCGAGCCCGTGCGCCACGAAATCCCAGACCGGATCGTCGGCGGTGAGCTGGGCGGCGGGCTTGCCTGCGCGCGCCTCGATGGCGGGCCCGGAGGCAAGTCCTTCGATGCAGTCCCCGTGGTAAGGACAGACGCCGGCGAAAGTATCGCCCTTGCGCCTCACTACCCGGATATGGCCGAGCTCGGTGTGATTCATGCCGAACACCGACCTGCCGCGCACGATGCTGCCGACGCCGATACCGGTACCGACCGTGACATAGGCGAAATCCGTGAGCCCGGCCCCCGCTCCCCAGCGGCCCTCCGCCAGCGCCGCGCCGTTGACATCGGTATCGAATCCGACGTGCACGCCGGTACGGCTGGCGAGGCGTTGCGCGACGTCGGTGTCTCGCCAGCCGGCCTTGGAAGTCGAGGTGATGTACCCGTAGGTCTTCGACTCCGGCAACAGGTTCACTGGCCCGAACGAAGCGATGCCCAGCGCGCTCGGCGCGCCATGTTGCTGGCGCCAGCGATCCAGAACACCTTCGATCTGGCGCAGGGTCAGCTCGCGTTCGCCTGTCTGCAGCCGTTCCATGGCACGCACGTCGCCGGGGCCGGTGCCCAGGATACACACGCACTTGGTGCCACCCAGTTCCACGCCGGCCAGTAGTTTGGAGGCGGGAGACACGTCAGGAGGCCGGTTGTACAGCGGGGTCTGCCTGCGCTGGCGGCGGCGGCGCGGCCTTGCGCGCGCTTGCGAGCCTGGCATTCGCCTGCGCGAAGAAGCTGTCGTGAGAAGGCGCAGCGGCGGTGTCGGCCGAGACTTTCTGGCTGATCGCAAGCATGACGCGCTTCACCTGCTCGTAATCGACCGTATCGACCAGCGGATCGTAGTCCCGCGGGATCACGCCCATTCCTTCGAGTATCCAGAACCAGTCGAGATCGCCGAAGACCTCGGGCTGGCGCGACACGACGCGCCCGGTGGCGCGGTAACAGTCGAGGCGTTGCACGAGCTTTTCCGGAAGCTCGAGCGAAGCGAACTGCCGCCAGAACGGCGTGTCGCTGCGCCGCGTGAGGCAGTAGTGCAGCAGAATGAAGTCACGGATGCGCTCGAGCTCGTCGCTGGTGATGGCGTTGTAGCTCGCAATGTTGGCGCGGTCAAACTGCAGGTCGGGGAAATGGTCCAGCAGGTTGAACACGGCGTTGCTCGCCAGCTGCAGATCTGTGCCTGCCAGCGGTTCCACGCAACCCGCGGATTCTCCGATTGCGACCACGTTGTGCCGCCACGCGGTCTCGCGCATTCCCTGCCGGAATTGACGAAGGCGCGGCTCGGCCAGCGGCTCCACCGAGGCCAACAGATCCTGGCGCGCTTCATCGTCGGCCTGATGCGCGCTGCTGTACACCTGCCCCACGCTGACGACACCCTGCAGCGGCATGCGCCACTGCCAGCCGGCGGCACGGCCGGTGAGCTTCACGTACGGCTGCCGCACTTCTCCCATGGCGCCCGGTGCGCTCAGCGAGCGGTCGCAAGGCAGCCATCTCGACCATTCCTGAAAACCCGTGCCGAGAAATTCGCCGATGAGCTGCGCGCGGCCGCCGGTGCAATCGATGAACAGGTCGGCGCGCAGCTTCCCGCCATCCTCGAACTGCAATTCGTCGATGCGGCCGTCCTCCGCGCGCGTCGCGCTAACTACCTTGCGATCGAGGCGGATCACCCCGGCACGCTCGGCGGCGGAACGAAGGAAACGTGCCACCAGCGCGGTATCCACGTGGAGCGCGAAGCGCAGGTGCGGCGCCACACCCAGCGAATTGCCGGGGAATATGAAACGGTTGGCCAGCGCCAGCGAGATTTCCTGGCTGAACATCTCCAGCCTGGGCTTCAGGCCCAGCACGCGGCCCTTGTGCCAGAAGTGATAGAACGGCCGCCGTTCGATGAGAGCACCGAACGCGCCGAAGCCGTGCCAGAAGGATTCTCCTGCCGCGGAGAAATCGATCACGCGCCGCCCGAGGCAGTAGGTTGACTGCGTCTTGTCGACGAAGTCGTTCTGGTCGATGCCAAGGAATCGCAGCAGTTCGAGGACTGCCGGCAGGCTCGCTTCGCCGTGTCCTGGAGACAATGGCTCTGGCGCGTCCACGACATGGATCGAGCAGTGCCCGCCTAGCTTGCGATTCAGCATGACGGCGGCGGTCCACCCGGCGGTGCCGCCTCCGACGACGGCGATCCGCCTGATTCTTCGATCCGGTTCCATTTCTACGTGAGCCCCCTGCCCGATTGCGCGGGCGAGGCTAGCCGCGCCACCCGAAACCTGTCAACGAAACACGCACCAAGTCTCGAATTTCCGCGTGAGAGAGCATAGGCTGTCCGCGCCCAAAAACAGGAGTCTTTGATGCCCCCTTCCACGTCTTCTGTCCGTTTGAAAGCTGCCTTGCTGTTGCTTGCTCCTGTCCTGTTGATGGCGGGCTGCAAGGATTCGTCCGAACAAACTGCTCCCGAGGCAAAGGCGCAGGACCCGGCCGCGGTCAATCCGGAGCGATGGCCCTCGCCCAAATGGCCTTTCGAGGCCGACGCGGCGCTCGAGGAGAAGGTGGCTTCATTACTTAAGAAGATGACGGTCGAGGAAAAGGTCGGACAAATCATCCAGGGTGACATCGCGAGCATCACGCCCGCGGACATGAAGCAGTACCACCTGGGCTCGGTGCTCAACGGTGGCGGCTCCGCGCCCGGCGGCGATGAATTTGCGCCGGCAAAGAAATGGCTGGAACTGGCGGACGAGTTCTACCTGGCATCCGTCGACACCAGCAACGGCGGCGTGGGTATCCCGATGATCTGGGGCACCGATGCCATGCACGGCCACAGCAACATCGTGGGCGCGGTGCTGTTCCCGCACAACGTGGGACTTGGCGCGACCAACAACCCGAAGTTGTTAGCCGACATCGCGCGCGTCACCGCCGAGCAGGTGCGCACCACGGGCACGGACTGGACGTTTGCGCCGACTGTCACCGTGCCGCAGGACGATCGCTGGGGCCGCGCCTACGAGGGCTACTCCGAGGACCCGAAACTCGTGGCGTCGTTCGCCGGCGTGTTCGTGAAGGGGCTGCAGGGCGATCCCGGCTCGCCGGACTTCCTCAAGGGCAAATACGTCATCTCGTCGACGAAACATTTCCTCGCCGATGGCGGCACCGACCAGGGCCGTGACCAGGGCGACGCGAAGATTCCCGAGCAGGAGCTCATCGACATCCACAACGCGGGCTACGTGCCGGCCATCGAAGCCGGCGTGCAGACCATCATGATCTCGTTCTCCAGCTGGCAAGGCGAGAAGCTCACCGGCCACAAGGGCCTGATCACCGACGTGCTCAAGGGCCAGATGAACTTCGACGGCTTCACCGTCGGTGACTGGAACGGCCACGGCCAGGTTGCGGGCTGCACCAACGACAACTGCGCGCAGGCCATCAACGCCGGTCTCGACATGTTCATGGCGCCGGACAGCTGGAAGGGGCTGTACCACAACACGCTCCAGCAGGTGAAGGACGGCACCATCCCCATGGAACGTCTCGATGACGCCGTAACGCGCATCCTGCGCGTGAAGTTCCGCGCGGGCGTGTTCGATGGCGTGCCGCCGTCCAAGCGCCAGCTCGGCGGCGACTTCAAGCAGCTCGCCTCGCCCGAGCAGCGCGCGATCGCGCGCGACGCGGTGCGCCAGTCGCTGGTGCTGCTCAAGAACAATGGCGGCCTGCTGCCGCTGGCCGCTGACAAACATGTCCTGGTCACGGGCGACGGCGCCGACAACATCGGCAAGCAGTCGGGTGGCTGGACGATCACCTGGCAGGGCACCGGGCTCAAGAACGCGGACTTCCCGGGCGGCACTTCCATCTGGGGCGGTATCCGCGCCGCGACGCGCGCCGGCGGTGGCAGCGCCGAGCTATCTACCGACGGCAGCTACAAGAAAAAGCCGGACGTGGCCGTCGTGGTGTTCGGCGAGAATCCGTACGCGGAATTCCAGGGCGATCTCAAGGTGCTCACCCTGCCGGGCTCCATGACGCAACATCTCGAGATCATGCAGAAGCTCAAGGCCGAGAACATCCCGGTCGTCGCGATCCTGCTGTCGGGCCGTCCGCTGTGGCAGAACCGCGAGTTGAATCTCGCGAATGCCTACGTGGCGGCGTGGCTGCCCGGTACCGAAGGCGGCGGTGTCTCCGATGTGCTCTTCCGCAAGAAGGACGGCGCGGTCAACCACGACTTCACTGGCAAGCTGTCGTTCTCGTGGCCGAAAGACGCGACCGGCGCGCCGCTCAATGTGAACCGCGAACCCTACGATCCGCTGTTCCCGTTCGGCTTCGGACTCACCTATGCGCAGGGCACCGAGCTCGCGGCGCTGCCTGAGGACCCGGGCATCCCGGCCGAACTCATGTCGACTGGCTCGTACTTCGACAAGGGAATTCCGGTGCAGCCGTGGTCGCTGCGCGTTTCGAACGGACCGGACAGCACGCGAATCACCTCGACGCCGGTCGAAGCGGTCGGTGGGCGTGTCAAGGTTTCCGCGATCGACGACCAGGTGCAGGAAGGCGCGCGCCGTTTCGTGTTCGCGGGAGATGGGCCGGCGACGGTCGAGATCACGAGCGAAGGCTCGGTGGACCTGTCACGCGAAGCCAATGGCGACGTGATGCTGCTGGTGCGCCTGCGTCGCGATGCGGCGGCTCCAAAGGACGTCACCATCGGCATGAGCTGCGGCGCGGGATGCGGCGGCACCCTGCCCTTCGGCGACACGCTGGCCGCGCTGGACGCCGGCAAGTGGACCACGGTTGGCATCTCGCTGAAGTGTTTCCAGAACCAGGCGAAGGTGGATGTCAGCAAGGTCAACGAGGTGTTCGAGATCAGCTCGGCCGGCAAGCTCGACGTCGCGCTCTCGCAGGTGAAGCTCGGGACCGTGGCTGACAAGACGTACGCGTGCAATTAATGGGGACATTCCTCGTTTCCTAGCAAACGGGGACAGGCCTGCCTCCAAAAAAAAGGGGCGCTTCGAAGGAGGCGCCCCTTTTTCATTTGACCTCGAGCCGTGAAGACAGACCGCCAGGAGGCGCGTCCCCGTTTTCTAGGAAACGAGGAATGTCCCCATTTAACGCAGCTGGCTGTCCTTGCTTCCGCGCCGGTTGTACCCCGCGCTGTGTCCCACTTTCTGGTCCGCGGCTTCCTGGCATGCGATGCACAGGCGCACGCCAGGGATCGCTTCGCGCCGTGCCTCGGGAATCTTCGCTCCACATTCCGCGCACGCCTCGAGTGACGGCCCGGTGGGCAGCTGACTCTTCGCGCGCTTGATCGCATCCTTGACGGTCGCGTCGATCTGGTCCTGAACGGCTCCGTCCTGTGCCCAACCTGTTGCCATGCGTTGCTCCTTTTCGAAGGGATATTTATGGCCCCCTCGCCAGGCATTACAAGCCGGAGAACTCCTACCGCCGGGCTGCGAGCGCCGCCACGATGGCCTGCTCGGCGATCGGCCGCATCACTTCGTAACCCTGGGCCGTGGGATGGACCTCATCACCGGCGAGACCGGGCTTCATGCCGCCCTTGCCGTTGGACATCGCTGAGTGATAGTCGGCATAAACCGCACCCGTGCCCTTGGCATATCCGCGGATCCAGCCGTTGAGCGCAATGATGGTGCTCGCGGTTTCGAGTCCCGGCCGCCACGGAAAATGCGCGGCAGGCGGAATCGACGCCAGCACGATGCCGATCCGGTTGGCCCGCGCGATATCGCACAGGGCCTGAAGATTGCGCTTGGTGTCGTCCACACTCATGGGCCCGGTGTTGAATGCGATGTCATTGGTGCCCGCCATGATGTGCACGACACGCGGATACAGCGACACCACGTCCGGATGCATGCGAACCAGCATCTGCGGCGTGGTCTGCGCGCTGATGCCGCGGCCCACGTTGCCCTTTGCGAAAAATTCCGGCTGGTTCTCACGCCATCCTTCCGTGATCGAGTCACCGAGGAACACCGCCTGCACCTTGGCCCGGCTCGCGATCAGCGCCGCATTCTCGTCGCGATAACGCGCGAGCCACGCCCAGTCGCTGAGCAGCCGCGCGGGCTCCAGCGCCGGTGGTGTGCCTGGCTTCGTCTCGCAGACGTTGCCCAGGGCTGGAAACGCGACGCCTGCGCCCAGCGACCCCGCAACCGAACCGGCGATCAGCGCCCGGCGATTCATCAACGTATTTCGTGTGTTCATGCAGCGGCTCCCTGTCCGGCTTTCAGCGTCTTGTCCATGGACTCCAGTTCCACGCCGCGAGTTTCCGGGAACACGGCCCACACCACGAAAAATTGCACGACCATGCAAGCCGAGAAGAACACGAACGGCAGCGCGCGCGTGTGTGCGGCCACCATCGGAAACGTCTGCGCGAGTATGGCCGCCATCGCCCAGTGCGTCGCGCTGCCGAGCGCCTGGCCACGCGAGCGAACCGGCGTCGGGAAAATCTCCGCGAGATACACCCAGATCACCGCGCCCTGCGAGAACGCGAAAAACGCGATGAACATGATCAGCATGCCGAGCAACCACGACATCCCGTGCCCGGTACCGAAGATCGTGGCCACGCCCGCGAGCGCGAAGGCCGTGCCGACCGATCCGATGAGCAGCAACTTCTTGCGGCCGACGCGATCGATGACGCGCAATGCGATCACGGTGGCGATGAGATTGGCGGCGCCAATGGCCACGGCCTGCAAGTCGTTGGACCAGCCGTTGAATCCGGCCGCCGCGAAGATGTCGTTGAGGTAGTACAGGATGGCGTTGATGCCGGAGAGCTGGTTGAACATGGCCAGCAGGATGGCGAGCATGATTGGACGCCGATTCGCCGCGGAAAAAAGCCGCAGCGCGGAATTGCGCCGCGCGTCCGCTGCCGCGCGCTCGAACTCATCCAGCATCGCAGCGGCATTCGTCACCCCCACACGCTCCAGGCTCGCGCGCGCCTCCTCCCTGCGACCCCGCTGCGCCAGCCATCGCGGACTCTGCGGAATCGTGAACATGAGGACCATGAACACGATGGCGGGCACTGCGGCAATGCCGAGCTTCAGTCGCCAGGGATCACTGCCGTCCGCCAAGCCCTGCACCAGCGCGTTGCTCGCGAACGCCAGCAGGATGCCGAACACGATGTTGAACTGGAACAACCCGGTGAGCGCGCCGCGGCGTTCGGCGGGCGCAATCTCCGAGATGTATACCGGCGCCAGCACCGAGGAGGCGCCGATCGCAAGTCCACCGATGAAGCGGAACACGACGAACGACTCGAGGTTCCAGCACAGCGCGCAGCCCAGCGCCGAGACCACGTACATGAAGCCGACGATCTTGAGCGTGTCGCGCGATCCATGGCGGTCTCCGGGCGCGCCGGCTCCCAGCGCCCCGATGAGTGTGCCCAGCAAAGCACTGGCCACCGCGAAGCCGTACCAGAAGCTCCCCGGCTCGATCGAGAACACCGTGCTGACCGAGCGCGTGACGCCGGAGATCACGACGGTGTCGAAACCGAACAGCAATCCCGCGAGACTCGCGGTGATGACGACGCCGAGATTCCTGGCGCGCGCGGTTGCCTGAGTCATCGATTCCCCCTGCGTTTCGAGCCGGATGGCGCGTCCATATAAGATGAGTGCGCGCCTTTAATGCAAAATGCTTTAGTAATAGTAGGCCAACGGCGCGGGGGAAGAAACATGATCCAACGCGTGAAGCGGGAGTAGTTTGACCGACATGGAGCGCCTGACTTTCCGGCCCCTGGCGCGCCGGGGCACTGTGACACGCGGCCTTTATTGCTTCGTGGTGCTCTTCGCGCCGGTCATCGCGGCGTATTTTTTCGTTGCCGTCTGGCAAGACTACGCGCGGTCCATCGCCGAGCCGTTTCGGCTGCCGTGGCTGGATTACTCGCCGCCCTATTACGCATCGGCGATCACATTGCTCGGCTTCATATTGCCGGGTTTTCGCGCCTGGGCCCGGGTCATCCGTGGTGGCGATCTCATCCCCGTTTCCCGGTTCGAAGACAGACCGGTGGTCGCGTTTCTGGTGGCACTCTGCTGCGGGTTCGCGTGCCTGGTGACGATCGTGTTCACGTCCGTGCTCAGCGCTGTACTGTCACGGGGAGGTGATGATGTCGGCGGGCCGCTCGGGTTGTTCTTCGGGCTCATGATGATGGCCGCCGCGACTGGGCTTCTCATCGGCGAATGTGTGCTCGTGGGCCGCGACACTTCTACACATACTGCCCGGCGCATTTCCTAGGCATCGCTCACCTTCCCCATTATTCTTGGCGGCCATGCCAGCCGCCGAGATCGCCCGAGTCCGCAAGGAGATAGACGCGCTGTACCGCCGCGATTCGCGGCGCATCTTCGCGACGCTCATTCGCCTGCTCGGCGACTTCGAGCGCGCCGAGGAAGCGCTGCACGACGCCTTTCGCGCGGCGATGGAAAAGTGGCCCGTAGAAGGGCTGCCGCAAAATCCGGTGTCATGGCTGGTGTCCGCGGGCCGGTTCAAGTCCATCGACAAGCAACGCCGGGACAAGCGTTTCGACCACCTCGAAGACCGGCCGGACGTCGCGGAATCGCTGAGCGACAACGCACCCGCGCCTGACGAGCAGGAGCTGCTCGAGGACGACCGCCTGAGACTGGTGTTCACGTGTTGCCATCCGGCGCTCGCGCCCGACGCGCAGGTGGCGCTGACGTTGCGCGAAGTCTGTGGCCTCACCACCGAGGAAATCGCCTCGGCTTTCCTCACGCCGGCGCCGACGCTGGCGCAACGCATCGTTCGCGCGAAGACGAAGATCCGCGACGCCAACATTCCGTACGAGGTGCCGGGGCGTGACGCCTTGCCCGAACGCCTCGAGAGCGTGTTGCGCGTGGTGTACCTGGTGTTCAACGAAGGTTATTCGGCGAGCAGCGGGGATTCCGCGACGCGCGCGGATCTGTCGGGCGAGGCCATCCGGCTCGGCCGGCTGCTGCTCGACCTGCTGCCGGATCCCGAAGTGCGCGGGCTGCTCGCGCTGATGCTGCTGCACGAGTCACGCCGCGAGACGCGCGCGACGCCAAATGGTGATGTGATCCTGCTCGACGAGCAGGACCGCTCGCGCTGGAATCGCGAGCACATCGCGGAAGGCGTGGCATTGGTGCGCGCGGCATTCGCGAGTCCGGAGATCGGTCCTTACACCGTGCAGGCGGCGATCGCGGCGGTGCACGCCGAGGCCCCCAGCGCCGACGCTACCGACTGGAACGAAATCGTCGGGCTGTACGACCTGCTGTTGCGTGCGACACCCTCGCCCATCGTTGAGCTCAACCGCAGCGTGGCGGTGGCCATGCGGGATGGGCCGGAAGCGGGGCTCGCCGAGGTCGACCGGCTGCTGGCCGGCGGCGAGCTCGACAAGTACCAGCTCGCCCACGCGGCGCGCGCGGATTTCTGCCGGCGGCTCGGCCGCCACGTCGAGGCTCGCGATTCCTACGAACGTGCCATCAAACTCACGCAGCAAGGGCCCGCGAGGCGGTTTCTGGAGAAGCGGCTGGCTGCGCTGGTGGTACCGGGGAGGGTGGTACCGGGTCGCGATTCTCGTGATTGAGTGGGCGTCAGCGCTTGAGTCGGCGATCACTCAATCACGAGAATCGC
>Ga0307409_100001730_pt1 | contig 11010 bp, 11 predicted proteins | sample 322Ometagenome_2_FD_203888 | JGI IMG/M metagenome (GOLD analysis project Ga0307409, IMG submission 203888) | Maize rhizosphere microbial communities from greenhouse at UC Davis, California, United States - 322HYB-O-2 | ecosystem: Host-associated > Plants > Roots > Rhizosphere > Soil | place...
CCAGCCTGAGGACTGCGCTCATCGATGCAGCTCCAGGAAGATTTCCTCCAGGCCCAGCGCTTCCACTTCGACCGAAACCGCGCCCTGCCCTTCGAGCGGACGCTGCCGTTCGGCAGTCCAGTCGCGCACCACGGCGGTGGCGAAGTTGCCCTCGCGGCGCAGCGACAGGGCGCCGGGCACCGCCAGCGAGGAGATCGCCGCCGCATCTCCACGGACGTGCAGCCGCACGATGGCCTCTTTCAGCGAGTCGAGATCGCCCTGCCAGTCGAGCCGCCCGCCCTTCAGGATCCAGATTCGATTCGCCAGCCGCTCGATGTCCGAGACGATGTGCGAGGAGAAGATGATGGCGCGATCGCCGCCGGCCGATGCGTCCACGAGCTGCTCGAGGAACTGGCGCCGCGCCATGGGATCGAGACTGGCCACGGGCTCGTCGAGCACCAGCAGGTCCGGCTTGTGCCCGAACGCGAGCAGGATGGACAGCTTCTGCCGCTCGCCCACGGACATGTTCTTGATGCGCGCCTTCGGGTCGACGCCCCACTCCCGGCAGAGCCGTTCGATGAGGCCCGAGTCCCAGCGCGGATAGAAGGAAGCGATGACGCGCAGCTGGTCGGCAACGCTGAGCTGTTCGAGCAGTTCGTCCTGCTGCGGCACGAAGCCGACGCGCAACTTGACGTCGCCGGGAAGCGCCACGCTCGCATGTCCGAAGATCTGCACGCCGCCGCCCGAGGGCGGCGTGAATCCGAGCATCAGCTCCAGCAACGTGGTCTTTCCGGCGCCATTCTTGCCGAGCACGCCGATCACGTCGCCCGGCGATACCTCGAACGACAGGTCATCGATCACCTGCTTCGCGCCGAACGACTTGCTGAGGTGGGATGCCTGTACCGCGCTTTCAATCATTGCCGTTCTCCCAATTCTTGCGGACGCTCTTGACCAGTTCCGTCTCGCTGAGCTCGAGTTGTTTCGCTGCCAGCACGGTCTGCTCGACCAGCGGCTGGATCTGTTGAATTCGCTTCGTCAGCGGCGACGCGCTGCGCGCCTGGCTGGCGACCGTCATCGGCCTGCCGCGATTGCGTTCCAGCAGGCCTTCCGCCTCCAGCAGGCTGTAGGCCTTGGAGATGGTCATGGGATTCACCGCGTGCTTGAGCGCGAGCTCGCGCACCGAGGGCAATTCGACGCCGGGCGCCAGCTGGCCGCTGGCCACCATGCGGCGCGCCTGTTCGAGGATCTGCCGGTAGATCGGCACGCCGGATTGGGGATTCAGTACGAACACGGGCCCGCCAGGTGAATCAGTGTATCAAGACTATAATACACTTCACCAGACCTGGCGAGACCTGCGTCACGGCCCGCGCGGTGGTTTCAGCGCGGGCAGCGGCGGCGGATTTCGGCCACCGAGGCCGTGGCCATCTGTTTCAGCACGGCCACGGCGATGTCGTCGAGACTCTTTATATAGATGCAGGCGACGCTGGCCTTGTGCCTGCCGAGCCCTTCTTCTCGAGGAACGCCGCGAGGCTGACCCGGGTCGGCCGGGTCTTGCTGGTCGACTTCGACTTGGCCAAGGCGCTCTTCCCGCCCCTCTTCACGCGAGATCCTTGGCGTACTGGATGAAGCCGAAATGCTTCGCCACCTTGTCGTACAGCGTGCGCCCGGGCGTGTTGGTGGTGTGCGTCAGCCAGTAGACCCGCTTGCAGCCGGCTTCCGTGGCGCGCTCATATGTCGCCAGGATCAGCGCGCGGCCGACGCCGTGGCCGCGTTCCTCCGGCGCGGTCAACAGGTCGTTCAGGTAGCACAGCGGCTCGATGCGCGACGTGCTGCGATGGAACAGGTAGTGGCAGATGCCCACGATGCGGCCATCGATCTCCGCCACGATGCAGTGCACCGGTTCGTTGGCGTCGAAGAACCGGCGCCAGGTAGTTTGGGTCACTTCGTCCGGCAGCGCGGTCGGGCCGGTCCGCTCGTAGAAGGCGTTGTACTCGTCCCAGAGCACTTTCCACGCGTCGTAGTCTTCGGGTCGCACGGGCCGCACGGTGGGCGGCGAACGTTTTTTCGTCATTTCTTCGGTGTTTCTGCTGGGGGAGTTTTCGTCGATGCGGTCTGGCTGGCCTGCGTCAACGGCTCGGCGCAGGCGGGAAATTCCTCGTAGAGCTCGTTCACGGCCTTCTCGTACAGGTATTCATCGAGGAAGCCATTGCCGGTGTGCTGCCGGACGATGTCCTCGCGACGCAGCCACCATTGCTGCACGGCGCCCACGTCCCAGCGGTTTTTCATGCGTGACAGCTGCAGGCCACGCGTCTTGTCCGCGGTCTGCGCGACCACGTACACCTGCGCGGTGCACATCGGCCCTTCTTCGCAGGGACAGTCGGTGACCACGGGCGAGATGTTCACGTACGCGCGCGGCAGGTACTTGCGCGTGATCGCTTCGACTTCACGGATTTCCTCGTCGCTGATGTTCACGTCGCGCAATGGAGTGTTGCGCCGGTCCGGGTACAGCTCCCGGGCACGCTTCCGGAGCTTGTCGTAACGCGTGCCCTGCGCGTTCCAGTACTGCATGTCCTCGAGCATCTGCCGGTACATCTCGGGCGTCATCTTGCTGCCCGCGGACTGGGCCTGCACGCCCGTCGCCAGGGCGAGTGCCAGCAGAAACCACGCGATTCGCATTTGCCACCCCGTTCCGGCCGCTGCAGCGATGTTATTGGCCTGATATGAAGGGTGGCAACGTTCTTTACCGTTGTTGCGGGTTATTGTCTTGCACGGCCCGCCGTCCATTCGTACCCTTACGCCCTTTTCCGAACGCGGACCCGGAGATTCCATGGCGATCGTGCACCCTCACAACCTGCGCAATCCCGACGCGGGCATCCAGCGCCCCTACGGCGTGCGCATCACGCTCAGGGCCGGCGATCCGTTCAGGAAACTGCTGGGCGCGGACTGGAACAAGACGCACTGGTATGGCAGCGCCGCCGAGCGTGACGCCGCGCTCATCGAGATGTCACGCAAGCACGAATACTCGCGCCCCGGCGACCGTCCGGCGCTGAAGTTCGACAAGGTCGAGAAGCTGCACGAGTCGCGCGGCCTGTAACGCGCCCTCCTTCGTTCTTCGCACTCACGGACGCCCCCGCTTCAGGGGCGTTTTCCTTCGTGTGCGTCAGCACTCAAAAAGTCCGGCCCAGGAACAGGTAGTACGCCGACCCGCCGTCGTCGTTCATGCCCAGCGCGAAATACACCGGGCCCAGGATGGTGTCCATGCCGACGAACAGACTCCCGTTGGTACGCGAGCTGCTGAACGAGATGTCCTGGCGCGCATTCCACACGTTGCCCTGCTCGATCGACGCGCCGAGGTACACGGGTACGTCGAGGAAGCCGCGTCCGCCGACGCCGATCTGACGGTAGTAGATGGCCCGCAGGATGGCGTAATTGGGCCCGACCAGCGTCTCGGGCGTGATTCCGGACATGTTCAGGAAGCCGCCGAGGGAGAAGAACGAACGGACGATGTCGATGTCGTTGTCGGTCCTGACGCCGGCGCTGCCCCAGAGAATGCCGGTATTGCGCCCCCAGGAGTGCGCGTACAACTGGTCGTAGACCAGCAGGTCGGCGTTGGCGTCGTTCAGCATGCCCTTGCCTTCGCGCTCGGCCTGCCAACCCAGCGCAAACGTGCCGCCCTGCCGCGGGAAGTTCACGTCGTCGACGCTGTCGTAGCGGAACTCGCCGAAGAACGTGCGCGAGTCGAATTCCTGCGAGCCGAGGATCGGATCGCCGACGCGTACCTGCGATTCACCGAAATTGCGTCCCCAGCCGATGCGCACTTCGCCGTAGTTGCCCAGCTCGCGCCCCACGTCGATGCCGTAGTTGGTGTTGCGCACGCGGTACTCGGCCAGGATGTGTTCGTCCTCGTCGGCCACCGGCAGCGTGCGGATCTGGAAATCCACGTGCGGCGCGGCGAACCAGCGCGAGCGATAGCCCACCGGCAGGTACACCTCGGTCGCGACGCGCGGCGTCTCGCCGACCTGGAAGTCCCAGACCCACTCGCCGCCGTACTTCGTGATCTCGGCCAGCGTGCCGCGCACCGCGGCATTGAACGACGAATTGCCTTCGAAGTCGTTCTGCAGCTGCAATCCGAAACGCAGATAGTTGGGTCCCCAGGAATTGCGACGCGTGGTCAGCGCGAGACCGTAGTCGGGGTCCTCGCCCGGCGGCGCCGGGTCCTGCACCACGCGATAGTCGAAGATCTCGAGGTTGCCCTGCCCGTACAGCTCGTTGACCCGCTTGCCGAGCCGCGTGGGATCGGCCGTCTGGCCCACCTGGTCGCCGAACAGTTCGTCGATCGCCGCGGCGTAACGCTCGGAACCGGCCTCGACGCGCAGGAAATCGATGCGCGGCGGGTCGCTGCGGTGCGCCGCGCGCGCGTCGACGATGCGCTGGAACTCGGCGGCCGGCACGCCGAGCGCGGCCAGCCGGGCGCTGGCACCGCGCGCCGCCTGCTCGCCGATCTTCATGGCCTTCTCGTGCTCGGTGAAATCCAGCGAGGAAAAGTCGCCGAGCGCGGGATCGATGACCACGTCCTGGTCGCCGAGGGTCTTGCGTTGCGCGCTGGCGTTGTGGCGGATCAGGATGGCCAGCATCTGGTTGGTGACCTCGGCCACCGAGTCGAGCTTGTTGCGCTCGAGCAGCGGGAAGCCGCAGTCGACCACGATCAGCACGTCCACGCCCATCTCGCGCGCCACGTCGATGGGCAGGTTCGAGGACAGGCCGCCGTCCACCAGCATGCGGCCGTCGACCTCGGCGGGCGCGAACACGCCGGGCGCCGACAGGCTGGCGCGCATCGCGGTAGTTAGGTCACCGTGGTCGAGCACCACGCGGTCGCCGGTCACGATGTCGGTGGCCACGGCGCGGAACGGGATGGCGAGGTCGTCGAAGCTCTGCACCTGCGACACCGGCAGCGTGAGGCTGCGCAGGATCTGCGTGAGCTTCTGGCCCTGCACCAGGCCGCGCGGCAGGCGGAACTTGCGGCTCTTCAGGCCCAGGGGGAATTTGACCAGGAAGTTCTGGTCCTCGAGCTTGCGGCGGAAGTTCAGGTCCTTGCGCGCCGGCCGGTCGCGGAATGCGTCCTGCCAGTCCACCGAGGTCATGATGCGCTGGATGTCGGCCGCCGACAGGCCCGATGCGTACAGGCCGCCGACCACGGCGCCCATGCTGGTGCCGGCGATGGCGTCGACGGGCACGTGGTTCTCTTCCAGCACCTTCAGCACGCCGATGTGCGCCGCGCCCCGCGCGCCGCCGCCCGAAAGCACCAGCCCGATCCGGGGACGGCCGGGCTCGCCCTGGCGCGCGGCCTCCTGCGCGGGCGTTCCGGAACTCATGACCAGGGCTGCCGTGAGGAAAATGGCAGCTAACCAGGCTGCCTTTCCCGCTTTCTTGTAATGCACCACCGTGGCAAGGATAGTCGTTCGTGGCGATAATCGGCCACCCAATCATGCGCTACACCCTCACATTGGTGGCCCTGTTGCCGCTCGCCGCCAGTGCCGGCGATCCCGACGTGACACCGGGCGACGAGGTCGTGGTCACGGCCACGCGCGAGCCGCGTGATTCGCTGGTCACGCCCGCCAGCGTGTCGCGCATCGACGGCGATGCCCTGGCCGAGCTCAGCGCCAAGCACCAGTCCGAAGCGCTCAACCAGAGCGCGGGCGTGTACATCCAGCGCGGCAGCGGCGCCGAGAGCCTGACCGCCATCCGCTCGCCGGTCCTGTCCGGTGCCGGCGCCTGCGGCGCATTCCTCGTCGCCGAGGACAACATGCCGATCCGCCCGGTGGGATTCTGCAATCTCAACGAAATGTTCGAGCTCAACTACGAGCAGGCCGGCGCCATCGAGGTGTTGCGCGGCCCAGGTTCGGCCATGTACGGCGCCAGCGCCGTGCACGGCATCGTGAACCTGCTGACGCCGCGCGTGGTCGACCTCGCGGACTTCTCCGCCGGCATCGAGGGCGGTTCCGATTCGTTCAAACGCCTGCGGCTCGGCTTCGGACACGAGCTGGGCGGCTGGGGCGTCGGCGCCTACGGCGTCGGCACGGACGCGCCGGGCTGGCGCGACTCCTCCGGCGTCAAGGAGGCCAAGCTCAACCTGCTGGCCGATGGCGACGTGGGCGGCGGCAGCCTGCGCGTCCGCGCCGCCGGGACGGTGCTCAACCAGGATACGGCGGGTTTCATCCAGGGATACGAAAGCTACCGCGACGAGGACATCGCGCGCAGCAATGCGAATCCCGAAGCCTTTCGCGACGCCTCGAGCGCGCGCGTCTCGGCACACTTCCAGCGCGACAACTGCTTCGCGATGGACTGCCGCTTCGAACTGGCCGGCATGTACCGGCGCTCGCGCATGGATTTCATCCAGCACTTCCTCATCGGCAAGCCGTACGAGCACAACGCGCAGACCAGCTACCTCGTGAGTGGCACGCTGGCGCTGAACTTCTTCTCGAACGTGCTCGAAGCGCGCCTGTCCGTGGACGCCGAAACCGCCGACTCGGAGCTCACCGAATTCCAGCCCGCGCCCGCCACCGACGGCACGCCCGCGGCAAATGCCGTGCGCCCGGCCGGCTATCACTACGACTACACCGTCGATTCGGACACGGTGGGCGCGACGCTCGGGCTCGACTGGCGCTTTGCGAATCAGTGGTCGCTGGCCGCCGCGCTTCGCGCCGACGAGACCCGCTACGACTACGACAACCACATGGTCGATGGCAACACCGACCAGAACGGTGTCCCCTGCCCGGGCGGCTGCCTGTATTCGCGTCCCGCCGATCGCCGCGATACGTTCGACAACGTCGCGCCGCGCATTACGCTGTCGTGGCAGCCGGGTGACCGTTCGATGCTCTATCTCTCGGGCTCGTCCGGATTCCGGCCGCCGGAGATGACCGAGGTGTACCGGCTGCAGCGCCAGCAATCGCTGGCCGACCTGGACAGCGAGGAGCTCGAATCGCTCGAAGCAGGCTGGAAGTTCCGCAACGAGATCTTCTCGTTCAGCACCGCGCTGTTCACCATGGAAAAGAAGAACGTGATCCTGCGCGAGTCCAATGGCTTCAACGTCAGCAACGGCCGCACCACGCACCGCGGCCTCGAATACGAAGCGCGCGCACGGCTGAATTCCTGGCTGTCGCTGCGCGCGGCGGGAACGTTCGCGCGCCACGAATACGGCTTCTCGCGCACCGTCGAGGGTGGCGAGACCATCGTGAAAGGCAATGACGTGGACACGGCGCCGCGGCAGATCCACAACCTCGGCGTCGACGTCCGGTTCACGGACTCATGGGACGCGGCGCTCGACGTGGCATTCGTCGACCGCTACTTCCTCGACGCCGCCAACACGGCCGCCTATCCCGGCCACACCGTGGCCAACCTGCGCGTCGGCTGGCGCGCGCGCGACGATCTGCGCGCCAGCCTGCGGGTCGACAACGTGTTCGACACCGCCTATGCGGACCGCGCCGATTTCGCCTTCGGCAACTATCGCTATTTCCCGGCGCGCGGCCGCGCGCTGTTCCTGTCGGTGGACTTCTCCACCCATTGACGAGGTGAATCTTGGCCTGGGCCCTCTACATCGTTTCCGGTTTGCTCTCGCTCGGACTCATCGTCCACTGCATCAAGACCGGGCGTAACACCATCTGGGTGTATGTACTGGTGGTGCTGATGTCGTTTCCCTTCGTGGGCTCGCTGGTGTACCTCGGCGCCGAGGTGCTGCCCGACCTCATGCGCTCGCGCACCAGCCGGCGCGCCTTGCGCGGCCTGCGCAGCACGCTCGACCCGGAGGGCGGCCTGCGGCGTGCCGAGAACGCGATGAACGTCAGCGGCACCGTCGCATCGCGCCAGAAGTACGCCGACGAACTGGTGCGCGTGGGACGCCCGGCCGAAGCCCTGCCTATCTATCAGAATTGTCTTACAGGGGTATTCGCCGACGATCCCAAGCTGCTGCTCGGCTACGCGCACGCGCAATTCGCGGCCGGCGAACCTGCGGCGGCGCGCAACACGCTGGACGAGTTGATCGGGAAGAATCCCGAGTTCCGCTCGCCCGACGGGCACCTGCTGTACGCACGTGCGCTCGAAGGCGAGGGAAACGACGAGAAGGCCTTATCGGAGTACGCGACGCTGGCCGAGTATTACCCGGGCGCGGAGGCCGGCGTGCGTTATGCGAAGCTGTTGAAGCGGCTGGGACAGGGCCCCTTGGCGCGCCAGACGCTGCAGGCGCTGCTGGAACGGGCCAATTTCGCCCCGGCCCACTACCGCAAGGCCCAGCGCGAATGGCTGGACGAGGCGGCGAGCGAAATGCGAGGTTAACGCTTGCGGTTGATGGAGCGGAACGAAACTCCCTCCATCATGGCCTTGTAACGCACCGCACCCGGCGAACGACCCAGCTTCTGCGCCGCGACGCGCGCCGACACCTTCGACTTCGCGAATTGCCGCAGCTTTTTCATGTCGCTCTCCGACCATTCGCGCATGTGCCGGGCACCTTTCTTCGTGGCCATTCGTGCAGTCCTCTTCGAGCCTGGTGGTTTTGAGACCGTAGTCTAACAACAATACCCCGGGGTCGAGTCAATCGTCGCCGGTTGCCGACAATGCTAGGCGGGCTCCTATCAAGCTCATGCCAGCTTGATAGACCGGGGATCGAAGTTAGGCGCCGGAAACCTTAGTGGTAACTGCTCGAACTCGTAAATAAGCAGTTGTGACACGGCGAAATCGCGGAACCACTTGCGATTGGCGGGGACCACGTACCAGGGCGCGTGGTCGGTCGAGCAGCGGGCGAACATCGCCTCGAATGCTCGCGTGTAGGCGGGCCACTGCTGCCGCTTCTCCAGATCGCCGGTATCGAACTTCCAGTTCTTGCGCCTGTCGGTGAGCCGCTCCTGGAACCGGTGCAGCTGCTCGTCCTTGCTGATGTGCAGGAAAATTTTTACAACGCGGGTGCCCGCCGCGTCTAACAGGCGCTCGAAATCGTTGATCTGCTCGTAACGCCGGCTCCAGACATCCTCGGGAACCAGGTCGTTGACCCGCACGATGAGCACGTCCTCGTAATGCGAGCGGTTGAACACCGCCACTTCGCCGCGGGGCGGGGTGTGCCGATGGATGCGCCAGAGGAAGTCGTGGCGCAGTTCCTCGGCGCTCGGGCCCTTGAACGCGGTTATCGTGCATCCCTGGGGGTTGAACGCACCAAATACGCGCCGGATGGTGCTGTCCTTGCCGCCGCCGTCGATGGCCTGCAGCGCCACCAGCATCGCAAAACGTGAATCCGCGTACATCTTGTACTGCAGCTCCTGGAGGCGCGTGAGGTTCTCCGCCGTGGCGGCGACCGCCTTGTCCTTGTCCCAGCCGAACAGGCGATCCGCGTCGGCGTCCGCCAGCTTGGTGCGCGAGCCGGGCCTCACACGCAGCTTGTCGGGAATGTCGCGGCGCGGCACGGGACGCTGGCTCATCGGGGCACCTGCTGGGTGATGCAATGGATGTTCCCGCCGCCTAACAGGATCTCGCGCGCGGGCACGCCGACGACCTTGCGGCCGGGGAAGGCGCGCTTGAGGCGGCCGGCGGCGGCCTTGTCGGTGCGCGGATCGAGCAGCGGCATGACGATGCCGCCGTTGGCGATGTAGAAATTCACGTAGCTCGCGGCGAGGCGCATGCCGGCGATGCGGCCGCGCACGTTCTCACGCGCCTGGACGCCGACGGTTTCCTCGGCGCGGTAGCGCAGCGGCCCGGGCATCGGAAGTTTGATGACCGTGATCCTGCGCCCGCGCGCATCACGCGTCGCGGCCAGCCGCTCGAACGCATCCTGCGAGACGGCGTACTGCGGATCGCGCCTGTTGTCGGTCCAGTGCAGCGCCACGGCGCCGGGCCGCACGAAGCAGGCCAGGTTGTCCACGTGTCCGCCGGTTTCGTCGTCGACGACGCCGTCACCCAGCCAGATGACCTGCTGAACGCCGAGGTAGGCCATCAGGTGGCGCTCCATCTCGTCCCGCGACATTCCCGGATTGCGATTCGGATTGAGCAGCACCTGTTCGGTGACCAGCGCCGTGCCCTCGCCGTCGACGTGGATCGCGCCTCCCTCGTTGACGATGGGCGCGCGGTAGCGATCCCATCCCTCGATCTCGAGCACCTTCTGCGCGACCAGGTCGTCCTGGTCCCACGGGAAGTACAGCCCGCCCTGCAGGCCGCCCCACGCGTTGAAGCGCCAGTCGACGCCGCGGCGCACTCCTTTCGAATTGGTCACGACCGTCGGTCCTACGTCGCGCATCCACGAGTCGTCGTGGGAAATCTCCACCACGCGGATGTGCGCCGGCAGCTGCGTGCGCGCGAATTCGTAGTGCCCGGCGGAGACGCCGATGCTCACCGGCTCGAAGCGGGCGATGGCCGTGGCCACGTTGGCGAAGGCCTGCTGTGCGGGGAGCGCCCCCAGGCGCCAGTTGTCCGGCCGCTCGGGCCACAACATCCAGCAACCGGCGTGCGGCGCGAATTCGGCGGGCATGGCGAAGCCGTCGTTCGCCGGGGTGGTGCTCAGGGTCGTGGCCATGGGGCGGAATTGTACTGTGTTAGCATCGCGGCCCTTTCGTCCGCATCGGAAAAATACGCACGATGGCAACTCCCGCAAGTCCCAAGCCGGTACCTCCCCAGGGCGGCGCGAAGATCTCGATCCAGAACGGCAAGCTCGTCGTCCCGGATCAACCCGTCATTCCTTTCATCGAGGGTGACGGCACCGGTCGCGACATCTGGCGCTCCAGCGTCCGCGTCATGGACGCGGCGGTACAGAAGGCGTACTCGGGTAAACGCAAGATCCACTGGATGGAGGTTTACGCGGGCGAGAAAGCGTTCAACGCGTCCAAGAACTGGCTGCCCGACGAAACCGTCGAGGCCTGTCGCGAGTACCTGGTGTCGATCAAGGGGCCGTTGACCACCCCCGTGGGCGGCGGCATCCGTTCGCTCAACGTGGCGCTGCGACAGTTGTTAGACCTGTACGTCTGCCTGCGCCCGGTGCGCTGGTTCAAGGGCGTGCCA
>Ga0307409_100001731_pt1 | contig 11008 bp, 11 predicted proteins | sample 322Ometagenome_2_FD_203888 | JGI IMG/M metagenome (GOLD analysis project Ga0307409, IMG submission 203888) | Maize rhizosphere microbial communities from greenhouse at UC Davis, California, United States - 322HYB-O-2 | ecosystem: Host-associated > Plants > Roots > Rhizosphere > Soil | place...
GTATATAACTCTCCTCCTGAGACTACATCGAGAGATAGTCCTTCTTCCTCAGCAAGCTGAAGCATAGCAATCGTAGAAAAGGCCTTACTGGCATACGCAACCTGTGCTTTTATATTTTGCTCGTCAAAAGTCTTCTTAAATCCTCTTGCTCTTTCCCTCATTAATGATACATCATATACATAGAGAGGAGTTCCAAATTGCTCGGCCAACTCTACTGCATCTACTCCGCCTATTTCCAAATTCCCCTTGCCGTTTACGCCAGTTGTCCCGTAAAAATACATTCCCTTCCCTCTCTTTCGTAAAGACTCTTTATTAGTGTATGGTACGTGCTTAAAAAAGTAATAAATAAATAGACAGAATCCACAAAGGATACTGCCTATTTTTAGCTTTTTATCCTTTTAGATAATTAAAAATACTTTAGCATAACCAAATCTTTTCTGCAATAATTTATTCTCCATCCGGCGGCTGACGGTAGCGATTCCTCGGATGCACAATACTTGGACGAAGGATTGAGCCAGGTACTGCCCTTCGGAAAATAATTTGCAAGAATCCCTTTGGTTCAAAAGGGAGAAATGGCCAAAAATACGGTGTATTAAGAGTACGCGTGGTTACTAAGTGGATAAATAGCAAGGTGGAACCAATTACGAAACCTGGCGTATGGAAAATGGAAACAAGAATCACTAGTAAAATTCTGCCTATTTTATTTGCGACACTTAACTCGTAACTCGGTGTAGTGAACGTTCCAATACCTGCAACCGCGACGTATAGAATAACTTCTGGAACAAACAAACCAACTTCGATCGCAATCTGACCAATCAACACAGCCGCAATTAATCCCATGGCTGTCGATAGTGGAGTGGGCGTATGTATGGCCGCTATTTTTAAAAACTCGAGCCCAAAATCAGCTAATAATATCTGCATAACGATTGGAATATTAGTTTGTTCATTTGGACCAATAAACGAAAGCCTGTCAGGCAGCAAGGACGGCTCTAACACAAACAAAAGCCATAATGGCAGTAAGAATATAGATGTTAATATACCTAAAAACCGAGACCAACGGACAAAGGTACCCATTACGGGGGCTTCACGAAACTCTTCGGCATGCTGGACATGATGGAAATAAGTGGTTGGTGCAATGATGACACTAGGTGACGTATCCACATAAATAACCACATGACCTTCTAATAGATGAGCAGCCGCTACATCGGCACGTTCTGTGTATCTTACCAACGGATAGGGATTAAATCCTTGTTTTAGAATAAACTCTTCTATTGTTTTATCGGCCATCGGAATCCCATCGATTTTAATGGACTTAAGTTCTTTACGAAGAATATTAACTAAGTCTGGGTCTGCAATATCATTTATGTAGCCAATGGCTACATCTGTTTTTGAACGTTCACCCACCTTAAGAATCTCAAAGCGCAGACGTTCATCACGTATTCTTCTTCTTGTTAATGCAGTATTAATAACAATATTTTCAACAAATCCGTCACGCGAGCCTCTAACTACTTTTTCAGTATCTGGCTCCTGGGGTGAACGTCCGGGATAGCTTCTGACGTCAACTGCAAGAGCAGTATTTGCCCCCTCTACTACCACAACAATTAATCCAGATAAAACCTGAGTGACCATTTCATCAAGTGTTTTGATTGGACTAACCGATTGGTTGACGAGACGGTTTTCAACAATCTTAAATAGATCTGCTGACAATTTCTCATGATCATTTATACGAACTAATTCTTCTACGGTTTCAATGATAAATTGAGTATCACATAAACCCGTTATCCAGTAAAAGTGGACATCCTTTTTTAGAATTTTTAACTTCCGAACACCAAAGTCAAAACTCACACCCAGCCCAACCCGTTGTTTCATATAATGTTCAATTTCTTGCAGCGATTCAGGAATCGGCCATGCTTGTTCTTTGTCTCTCGTCACGAAATCCACTCCTTTCGAGTATTAGCTCTACCGCTTTTTTCGTAATGGGTGCACCGCGTTCATAGTGGTCCCGCCTTGCCATTTTTCCTACGTCTCCGATTCCAACAATGATTGGGACATCTAATTCATCAAGACTGTAAACGGTGTCTCCATTTAATCTTCCAATCTCTAGCTCCGGTATACCATGTTTGTCTACACCATAAGGAGTTAATTCACCATCCCGATCAATACTTACATCGATTCTAGTCCACTCTGCCTGATGGGTTTTCGCTGCAACAGCAATAATACCCAAGACTTCAATATCCTTATGGGTGGCGACATATTTTAACGCTCGTTCCCCTGCACCTTCACCAACAAGTCCACTGTCATCAAACATGACTAATACTGGGTCATTAGCAGCCTTTTTTATTAATTTCACAAGTTCCGCTCCTGTTAGCAGGGAGGGATTCCCTTGAGACATAGAAATACAACGCCCGCCTACATCATGGGCGACACTCTCTACTGCTCTCTTTGCATACTCATCACCATCAGTAATTAATATAACCCGCCTGCGAATAGTCATTCTTGGATGTCCTTTCAAATTGAAATGCAGAAGGTGCCTAGAGCTAGACTCTTCGACGTTAATGATGCACAAAATAGACCCATTGAAAAATTGACCCAACAATTTTCCCTAAAACAATCGCCATTATTAAAATAATTATTTTCCCATCAATTCCTAGTCTTTTTGCAAGAACAGGAAATACGTTTAATACTTCTGTAAGTCCTGCCGCTAACATCCCAACAAAGACACCTCCAGCAAACCCAAGAGGTAACATAAAATATGGGGATAGCCCCAATATTGGATCTCTTAAGCTTCCTGCGCAGCCTGCTAGCGCTCCTATTACGACAGCCCATTCATAATGCCGAATCATCTTCATTGTCTTCGATAATTGTGTCAGCCTAGGGATAATTCCAAGTACAGTAAGAAAGGCTACAAAACCTGAACCAACTGCTAATCCACCTGCAAGCCCAATAAACATTACCGCAATGACTTTAATCGTCATTTGTACGTTTGATACTTTCCTTATTTTCATGAATGATCACATAGTTATCTAAATCCATTTGATAGTTAAACATCTCGACTTCCAGGGGACTTGGTTCTTCGTTGATTCTTTTTTGAAATACATGGTTAAAGAATAAAATCATGCCAAGACCTAATCCGATTGAATATGGAATTTGAAAAATCCATGGCTTAGAATCTTCGACACCTGTTATAATTTTGTATAACTTTTCTTGAACACTCCGCATACTGACATCGTCATGAAAATTCATAATGGCCATTGCTGAACCGAAAAATAATAAAAACCATATCAAGATAAAAATAGGGGTCGACATTTGTTTTTTCTTAAACATTACTTCTACAATTGTTTGTGCAGGTCCAATCGTTTGGACCTCGACATCCTCAATCAGATTCGAAATCATTCGAATTACTTTCATGACATCGATGATGATAATATTTTTATCTCTTATGGATACATGATGAACCATTAGATTTTTCAATTCTGGGATTACAGTTTCTGGAGCAATAATCTGAGCAATATCCAATAAATAAACTTTTTCATCCGGTTTTACCAGAACACGATTCCGCATGCGGATGTAGACTGTTTTTTCCAAAACATTCACTCCCCACACATTGATTTCCTTGTATAACTAGTATGAGCAAAATTTCTATCTTTACTAAAAAAAAAAGACCATATGGATTAGAGATCCATACGATCTTTCATTTGCTGTAGTATCTTTTTTTCAAGTCTTGACACTTGCACCTGAGATATCCCCAGTCTTACTGCTACTTCCGATTGCGTCTGATCCTTATAATAACGTAAATAGACAATGAGCCGCTCACGTTCGTCTAATTCTCGAATTGCTTCTTTTAAGGCAATTTTATCAAACCATTTGCCTTCATTTCCATCATCGATCTGATCTAATAATGTAATAGGGTCTCCATCATTTTCATAAACGGTTTCATGAATCGAAGATGGCGTTCGACTTGCCTCTTGGGCGAGAATGACATCCTCTGGTGACAGCTGAAGATGCTCTGAGATTTCGTTAACAGTTGGAATTCTTCCATATGTTTTCGATAATTCATCTTTCGCTTTTCTAATTCGGTTGCCCATTTCCTTTAATGAACGGCTAACCTTTACTGTCCCATCATCACGTATAAACCTTTGTATTTCACCAATAATCATTGGAACTGCATAGGTAGAAAATTTCACATCATAGGAAAGATCAAACTTATCTACAGATTTCAGCAGTCCGATACATCCAATTTGAAAAAGATCATCTGGATCATATCCCCTATTTAGAAACCGCTGAACAACGGACCAAACAAGACGCATATTTTTTTCAGCAATAAGGTCTCTTGCTGCTTGGTCGCCGTCTTGGCTTTTCTTAATAAGTTCCTTAACTTCATGGTCCTTTAAATACGTTTGCGCTTTATCTTTTTTGACCTCCACATCCATTGGCAAGTCTCCTTAATTGCATAGCATTTTGCTTGTGTGTAAATGCTTTTTTAGTCTTACTTCGGTTCCTTTACCTGGCTGTGTGAGAACCTCAACCTCATCCATGAAATTTTCCATGATAGTGAATCCCATACCAGATCTTTCTAGATCTGGCTTTGTTGTAAATAAAGGCTGTCGAGCTTCCTCCACATCTACAATACCTAGTCCGACATCTTTAATCGAAATATCCACTAAATTATCTTCAATGGTTACCTGAATATAAACAATTCCATCTGGGTCATTTTCATAACCATGTATAATGGAGTTGGTTACTACTTCAGAAACAACCGTTTTGATTTCAGTCAGTTCATCCATGGTAGGGTCAAGCTGTGCTATAAAAGCAGCAACCGTGACACGGGCAAATGATTCATTTTGACTTAAAGCACTGAATTGAAGATTCATTGAATTTTTCACTCAGGCCACCCCCAATCTTTGCAATGCAAACTCTTCAGTCGGTTCCAGCTTGATAATTTTAAACATCCCCGACATATCGAATAACCGTTGTATTGCAGGGGAAATCGCACAAACAACCATTTCACCATGCACCTGCTTGATTTGCTTATACCGCCCTAAAATGACGCCTAACCCAGAACTATCCATAAAAGAAAGCTGTTCTAAATTCAAAACTATATGACGAATTCCATTTTTTTCAATTGCATTAGCAGCTTGTTCTCGTAATTCGTCCGCTGTATGATGATCTAATTCTCCGCTTAAACGCAGCAATAAAACATCATGTTTTATTTCCATTTCAATGTTAAGACTCACTATCACTAGCCTCCTTCATCTGGTATAGTGAGTCAATTCGTTACCGTTAGAGCAATCTCCTTCTCTCAAGACAAAACTAGTTGATATTTGCTAAAAAAAGCAGTAATTCGACAAAAAGAAAAGCGGATTCTTACTTGCCTGCTTTTGTGAACATTCCGAATGAACGTTTATAAAGCGTCCACCAGGTTGCTTCTTTTACTTCGTTTTTCGCAACTAACTCACTTTCTAGAACCACTTTTCCATCTTTCACAAATTGAATAGTTCCTACCTTATCTCCTTTTGTAATTGGAGCGTTTAGGTTTTTATCAAGTGTAACTTTTCGTTTAACATCCTCTGTTTTTTCACCCTTTTTAGTAAGTAAAGAAAGAGGTTCACTTGTTACTGCCTCTACTTTCTTGTCTTTCCCTTTGTTTACATGAGCATTGCCAATTACTTCATTTCGCTTGAACATTGGGTGCGTTTGGTATTGGGCAAACGCATAATTAAGCATCTTTGTCACTTGAGCATTTCTTTCTTTTGAAGTCGGTGCTCCAAATACAACAGCAATGACTCGCATACCATCCTTTTGTGCGGTTGCTGTCAAACAATACTTCGCTTCAGCAGTGAATCCTGTCTTTAGTCCATCTACTCCTGGGTAAAAGCGAACTAATTTATTGGTATTAACTAGCCAGAATTTTTTATCTGTATTCTCACGCAGATACGCTTCATACATACCAGTAAACTTCGTTATGTCTTCATATTTTAATAGCTCCTTGGCCATAATCGCCATATCATGTGCGGAACTATAATGACCGCTTCCAGGAAGACCTGTAGTATTTTTAAAAATCGTATTTTTTAAACCAAGTTCTTTTACTTTGTTATTCATCATGTCAACAAAGGCTTCTTCAGATCCTGCAATTTTCTCGGACATCGCTACGGATGCGTCATTTCCAGAGCCAATCGCAATACCCTGGAGCATTTGCTTTACCGTCATTTCTTCTCCAGGTTCAAGGAAGATTTGCGAACCGCCCATAGAGGCAGCATATTCACTTGTACGGACACTTTCATCCCATTTAAGTTTTCCTTGATCAATTGCTTCCATAATAAGTAGCATGGTCATAATTTTTGTCATGCTTGCTGGTGGAAGCTCCTCATTACTATTTTTCTCATAAAGAATTTGGCCAGTATCACGCTCAATTAAAATCGCGGACCTTACATTATCTGTTATATCAGAAGTCGTTTTTTCTTCTGCAGAAACAGGGGAAATCCATAAACTTGTAAGTAACAAGGCTATTACTAGTAAAGAAATATATCGTTTCATTGCATAACCCTCCATTCTTTATATAGATTCCATTTTTTCCAAATCCAACAACTTTATACAATATTTTCCTGACAATAAAATAAAAAAGTCCAGGATTATCTCCTGGACTTTCACTCATTGGTTCTATTCTGTTATTTCTTCATGAATTAAGATTGGCGCCTCAACTTTTTCAGAAGAAACAATAATATTTTCATAAAGCATTGCTTTAACTTCACTTACATCTTCAAAATTACTGTAAATCGTTACTAACGATTCACCTTTTTTCACTTGATCTCCGATTTTCTTTCGTAAAACAAGTCCGACAGCTAAATCAATTACGGACTCTTTTGTCGCTCTTCCCGCTCCTAATTTCATTGCAGCCGTTCCTACTTCATCCGCAACGATTTCAGAAACATAACCATCTTCCTTTGCTTCTAGCTCAAATGTAAATTGGGCTTGAGGCATTTTAGAAGGATCATCAACAATCGATGCATCTCCACCTTGTGAGCTCAGGAAGACCTTAAACTTTTCAAGTGCAGAGCCATCTTTAATGACATTTTCAAGCATCGTACGAGCTTCTGCTAATGAGCTTGCCTTTTCTGCTAAGTAAACCATGTGACTGCCAAGAGTTAAACAAAGCTCTGTTAAGTCCTCTGGACCTTCACCCTTTAAGGTATCAATCGCTTCCTTTACTTCAAGTGCATTTCCAATAGCAAAACCGAGCGGCTGACTCATGTCAGAAATAACTGCCATCGTTCGTCTTCCAACATTGTTTCCGATACCTACCATTGCTTTAGCAAGTTCTCTTGAGTCTTCAATTGTCTTCATGAAGGCACCTGCACCCGTTTTTACATCTAGAACAATAGCATCAGCACCTGCTGCGATTTTTTTGCTCATGATGGAGCCTGCAATTAATGGAATACTATTAACCGTTGCTGTTACATCTCTTAACGCATATAACTTTTTATCAGCTGGTGTTAAGTTACCACTTTGCCCTATTACTGCTATTTTGTTTTTGTTAACTAAATCAATGAATTCCTTGTTCTCGATTTCAACATGGAAGCCTTTTACTGCTTCTAATTTGTCAATCGTTCCGCCGGTGTGTCCTAAACCACGCCCTGACATTTTTGCAACCGGAACATCCAGTGCTGCAACGAGCGGTCCAAGTACTAGTGTTGTTGTATCTCCTACTCCGCCAGTTGAATGCTTATCCACTTTAATTCCTTGGATTTCCGATAAATTAATTTGATCGCCAGATTCAACCATTGCCATTGTTAAATCCGCTCTTTCTTTTTCTGTCATCCCTTGAAAAAAGATTGCCATGGTTAAAGCACTAACCTGATAATCTGGTATGGAACCATCAGTGTAACCATTTATGATATACTTTATTTCTTCTGTAGTTAGTTCATGCCCATCTCTTTTTTTCTCAATTAAGTCAACCATTCTCATACTAATCACCACTTTTATAAGATTATTTAGCTATGCTTTTAACAATTTCTTTTATATATAATAGAAAATTAGCTTTTACTCTTTCAGTTGTTTCAATAACCTCTTCATGGGATAAAGGCTGGTCTAGAATTCCTGCAGCCATATTCGTAATACAAGAAATTCCTAGGACCTTCATCCCACCATGGCGGGCAACGATCACTTCAGGCACTGTTGACATACCAACAGCGTCGCCACCTAGTGTTCTAACCATTCTAATTTCGGCTGGAGTTTCATAGACTGGTCCCGAAAATCCAAAATATACGCCTTCTTTTACATTCATATTTAAGCGGGCTGCAATCTCTTTCGCCGCACTCCGCAATTCTTTTGTATAGGCTTCTGACATATCTGGGAAACGGGGACCAAATTTTGTATCATTTGGACCTATTAAAGGATTGGCACCTGTAAAATTAATATGATCGCTAATAATCATAAGGTCTCCTGCTTCAAAGCTTTCATTAACACCGCCCGCAGCATTCGTTACGATTAACATGTCCACACCTAATTCTTTCATCACCCGTACAGGGAAGGTTACTTGGTCCATACCGTACCCTTCATAAAAATGGAAACGACCTTGCATTGCAACCACTTCTACACCCTCTAAAATTCCAAAAACAAGCTGTCCGGCATGACCTTCAACAGTTGAAATCGGGAAATCAGGTATCTCATTGTATGGTATCTTTACAGGATTCTCAATTTCATCAGCTAGAACACCAAGACCAGAGCCTAAGATTAGTCCGATCTTTGGTGCTTTTGAATATTTCCCTTTTAAAAAGTCTGCAGCGCTTTGAATTTTTTCTAGATTCATGTTCATACCCCTTTAATTAAGTTCTTGTAAAAAGCTTTTTCCGAAATTAGGCATTTTCACTTTAAAGTTTTCTGCAACTGTTGCTCCAATATCAGCGAAGGTTTCACGAATAGGAAGTTCTTTGCCTTCTGCCATTTTCTTGGAATAAACAATTAATGGTACATATTCACGTGTGTGATCCGTTCCTGGTGCCACTGGATCGTTTCCGTGGTCCGCTGTAATGATTAATAGATCATCCTCTTTTAACTTGGCAAACACCCCTGGTAAGCGGGCATCATATTCTTCAAGTGCATTTCCATAGCCTTCTGGATCGCGGCGATGTCCATATAGTGCATCAAAATCAACTAAATTCAAGAAGCTCATCCCTGTAAAATCCATGTCCAGTGTTTGTACTAACTTATCCATACCATCCATATTAGAAATTGTTCTTAGAGACTGTGTAACACCCTCACCATCATAAATATCTGAGATTTTTCCAATCGCAATGACATCTAAACCTGCATCTTTCATCTCACTCATAACCGTTCTATCAAATGGTTTTAATGCATAGTCATGACGATTAGCAGTTCTTTTAAAATTGCCTGGCTCACCTAAAAATGGACGAGCAATCACACGCCCGACCATGTATTTTTCATCGAGGGTTAGCTCGCGAGCGATTTTACATATTTTATATTGTTCTTCAATTGGAACAATTTCTTCATGTGCTGCAATTTGGAGTACAGAATCTGCAGAAGTATAGACAATCAATGCTCCCGTTTTCATATGCTCCTCCCCAAGCTCATCGAGAATTTCCGTTCCACTAGCAGGTTTATTGCCCATTATCTTTCTTCCCGTACGTTCTTCCAATTCGGAAAGAAGCTCATCTGGGAATCCATCTGGGAAAACACGGAAAGGTGTTTGTATATTCAACCCCATAATCTCCCAATGACCTGTCATGGTGTCCTTTCCGTTCGAAGCCTCCATCATTTTGGTAAAGTACGCTAAGGGTTTGTCAGCTTTTTCAATCCCCTTAATTTCTCGAATATTGCTTAAACCTAGATTTCCCATGTTGGGCATGGTTAGACCGTTCATTCTTTCAGCAATATGTCCAAGGGTATCTGCACCTTTGTCACCAAACTTCTCTGCATCCGGTGATTCACCAATCCCAACAGAGTCCATCACAATTAAAAATATTCGTTTATATGTATTTAATGCCATTCTAGTTTTCCTCCTTTTTCTAAATTGCTAATTAATAAAAATAGATTGCCCTTATTAAAATAGGATTATTTACGCTTTTAAAACACTAACGTCAGAAGTCTGACCTCTATATTTTACTAAACTCTAGTAAAATTACAAGAAAAAGCTGTCCATTAATATGGCAGCTTTTCGACATTTATAAAAATGTTATGAAACTAGTATCCTATTAAGCCCTAGGGTGGAATTTACTATATACATCCTTTAACCTCGTCTTCGATAACTGCGTGTAAATTTGCGTAGTAGAAATATCTGCATGTCCTAGCATTTCTTGGACTGCTTTTAAATCTGCACCATTTTGTAAAAGATGTGTCGCAAATGAGTGACGAAGTGTGTGCGGTGTTAACTCATTCTTAATGCCAGCTTCATTTGCAAGTTTTTTTAAAATTTTCCAAAATCCTTGACGAGATAGTCGCTTTCCATGGTGGTTTAAGAACAATGAATTCTCCGTACGATTCTCCAGTAGAAAATTGGGTCTTCCATGCTCCAGGTAACGTTTTAATGCTTCTGCTGCTGGTCCTCCAACTGGAATAATTCGCTCTTTACTACTTTTTCCGATGACAGTGACGAAGCCCATTGTTAAATTAACATGCTCTACATCAATTTGAATAAGTTCACTAACACGAATACCAGTAGCATAAAGGATCTCTAGCATTGCCTTGTCCCTTAATGCAAAATGCCCTTGTCCAATGGATATATCTAAAAGTTTTTCTACTTCCACTAAACTTAAAACTTTTGGGATTGTCCTTTCTGACTTAGGAATCTCGATTAGGATTGAAGGGTCCTGATCCGCAGCATGTGTACGTATTAAAAATTGATGGAAAGCGCGTATGGAAGCCACATGCCTTGCCAAGGTTTTCGGAGATTTCCCTTGGTCCTTTAAAAAATTCAGGAAATGGACTATATGAGCTCTTTGTACATGATTTAAAGTTTCAACTGCTTCAACGTTTTTTAAGTAGTGAAGATAGT
>Ga0307409_100001732_pt1 | contig 11006 bp, 10 predicted proteins | sample 322Ometagenome_2_FD_203888 | JGI IMG/M metagenome (GOLD analysis project Ga0307409, IMG submission 203888) | Maize rhizosphere microbial communities from greenhouse at UC Davis, California, United States - 322HYB-O-2 | ecosystem: Host-associated > Plants > Roots > Rhizosphere > Soil | place...
CGGCCGGGTCGACCGGGGCCCCGACGTTGCCCTCGCGCGAGGTCGCCCCGTCGGCGTCAAGGGTGATGAAGGCCTCGTCCACGGTGCCGTGGTAGCAGTAGTTGAAGACCAGGATCCTGGGCCGGTCGGTGACCAGGCGGGCCAGCCGGATGGCCCAGCGGTTGGCGTCGGTGGCGGTCAGGCTGAAGCTCCACAGCGGCACCCCGAACCGGCGGGCCAGCTCGGCCCCGACCCAGGCCGCGTCCTCGGTCGGGAGCATGGCCGTGGCCCCGCCGGCCTCGGCGTAGCGCCGCTGCACGGCCGCCACCGTCGGTGCCGGCGAGTGGCCGGCCATGGCCGCGGTGTCGCCGAGGCACAGGTCGACATAGCGGTGGCCGTCCAGGTCGACAACGGTGGCCCCGCTGGCCTCGGCCAGGTACACCGGGAACCGCCCGGCCGCCTTGTTCATCCAGGTCATGGGGACGTTGCCGAGCAGGCTGGCCCCGGCCGCCCGGTAGGCGGCGCGGCTGCGCGGGTGCCGCTCAGCGAAGGTGTCGTGCTCGCGCTCCAGGAGCGCGGCGAGCCGTTCGCGGTCGATCACGGGCGCCCTCCGGAAGTGACGACGGACGCCTCATCCTCTCATCGTCGTGGTCAGGGCGAGGAACTCGGCCCTGGTCCGGGGGTCGTCCCGGACCTGTCCGCGCAGGGCCGAGGTGAGGGTGCGGACGCCGGGGGCCTTGACCCCGCGGACGGTCATGCACAGGTGCTCGGCGTCGACCACCACCCCGACCCCGCGCGGGCTCAGCTGCTCCTCCAGCCAGCCGGCGACCTGGCTGGTGAGCCGTTCCTGGGTCTGGAGGTCGCGGGCGAACAGCTCGACCACCCGGGCCAGCTTGGACAGGCCCAGGATGTGCACGCCCGGCAGGTAGCCGACATGGGCGACCCCCCAGAACGGCAGCAGGTGGTGCTGGCACAGCGAGCGCAGCGGGATGGACCGGGCCACCACCAGCTCGTCGTAGCCCTCGTCGTTGGGGAAGGTGGTGGGGCGGAACGGCGCCGGGGTGAGCAGCTCGGCGAAGGCGGCCGCGACCCGGCGCGGGGTCTCGGTCAGGCCGTCGCCGCCCAGGTCGGCCCCGAGGGCCTCCAGCAGCGCCCGGGCGGCCGCCTCGGTCGCCTCCAGGTCGACCCGGCCGAGGGGCCGGGCGACCCGGAGGTGCCGGTCGGCGACGACGGTCACCGACCCTGGCGACTGGTCGCCGCCGGCAGGACGCTGGCCGCCGGGAAGGCCTCGGCCAGCCGGGCAAGGGCCAGGGCGCCGAGCGACAGCCCGAAGTCGCGCAGGGCGATGTCGAAGTAGTCGCCGGCCACCAGCAGGTTGACGATGATGGCCCACAGCCAGACGGCGACGACGTAGCCGCCGATCCTCGGCCGGAGGGCGACCAGCACCCCGGCGGCGATCTCGACCACCCCGACGGCCATCATGAGGGTGTGGCCGCTCACCGGCAGGACGTCGGTGACGACCGGGGCCAGGTACTTGTCCCAGTCGACCAGCACGTCGAAGAACTTGTCGAGACCGGCGAGGATCGGGGCGACGACGAAGCCGACATGCAGGAGCCGGAACGCCTGCCGGGCCTGGTCGGGGACTGCGGCCATAGGGCACCTCCTGGTGCGGGGAGCGGATGCCGTTCGAGATGCTTGGTGTCGGGGGAGCGCCAGGTCTTACCCGCCGGCCGGTAAGACCTGCCGCGGGGGCGACACCAAGAAGGGCATGGAGGTCGCGATGGGCGTGGGGCGTGCTGGCTGCTACCCTCCCGCACGTGGACCCGGCGATGGACCCCGAGTCGCGCGCCTGGGGGGCCGCCCTGGCCGGCGACGGCGGCGACCGTGAGGCGGCCCTTGACCGGCTGCACGCCCTGCTTCTGCGGGCGGCCAGCTTCGAGCTGCGCCGCCGCCGGGGCCAGCTGGCCGGCCTGTCGGCGGCCGAGCGCAACGACCTGGCCGTGCAGGCCGCCGACGACGCCATGATGGGCGTGCTGGCCCGCCTCGGCGACTTCCGCGGCCTGAGCCGGTTCACCACCTGGGCCTACAAGTTCGCCCTGCTGGAGGCGGCCACCAAGGCGCGCCGTCTGGTCTGGCGGGACCGCGAGCTACCCCGCCCGCCCGAGGACTGGGTCGCCATGGCCGACCCGACCGGCCGCCCCGAGGCGGCCGCCGAGCACGCCGAGCTGCTGGCCGCCCTGCAGGCCGCGGTCACCGAGGTGCTCACCCCCCACCAGCGGGAGGTCCTGCTGACCGTGGTCGCCGGCCGGGTCCCGCTCGACGTCCTGGCCGAGCGGCGCGGCACCACCAGGGGCGCCCTCTACAAGACGATCCACGACGCGCGCCGCAAGCTGCGCGCCCACCTGACCGAGGCCGGCCTCCTGACGGAGGAGGAGGTGACCAGGAGATGACCCTCGTCGAGGGACTACTCGGCCCCGAAGAGCCGGAGGTTGGCTGCGACGCCTGCTTCGCCGAGCTCGACCACTACGTCGAGCTGGAGCTCGCCGGCCAGAACCCGGACACCCAGCTCCCCGGGCTCCGCGCCCACCTCGCCGGCTGCCAAGCCTGCCGCGAAGAGCACGAGAGCCTGCGCGCCCTCCTCGCCGAGGATCCCGGTTAGGGGAGGGTCGGGAGGCGGGTGCTCGATGGGGTGGGTCCCGCTCAGCCGGGGCGGGGGAGCGGTGCCCGCTCCAGGCTTTCCCGGGTCCGCAGGAGCAGCCCCATGGCCAGGCGCTCGGCGGCCGGGTCGGGCCCGAGCAGCCGGTTGCAGTGCAGGTGCACGAAGCTGACCGCCAGGTCGCGGAGGGGCCGGTCCCCCAAGGGCTGGTCGGCCAGCCGCTCGGCGATCGGGGCCAGGGCGACCCGCCGCTCGGCCAGGAGACCCAGCACCTCCCGCCCGCCCGGGACCGATCCGAGCCGTCGCGGGTCGGCCAGCAGCGGCCGCAGGATCGCCTTGCGCCGGCGGTGCTCGGGACCCGACGCCCGCCGGTCGGCCACCCGCCCGCCGCACCACTCCAGCCGCCGGCGCCGGTCGAGCCCGAGCGCGTCCAGCAGGTCATCGACGGTGACCACGGCAAGCCCGACCCGGTCCAGCCCCAGGCCACCGCGCAGGCAGCCGAGCAGGCCGGCCACACAGCGGGCGTCGGCCGCGAACAGCGCCTCGGCGGCGGCCGTCCCCTCCGGCCCCGCGTAGCGCTCCACCTCCCGCTCATAGGTGTCGATGGCGAACCGGTCGCAGCTTCCGGCGGCGACCAGCCCACCCGCCCACTCGCACAGCCGGGGCAGCAGCCACCCGGTCAGCCGCCCTGGCTCCCCCCGGAACCGCAGCCGCAGATGCGGGTCCGGGTCGCCATAGCGCACGAAGAACCATCCCGAGGCCAGCCCGTCCTCGACCGCCGCCTCGGCCAGCTCCCGCACCGGCCCGGCCAGCAGCTCGTCCTCGTCCTCCCGCGGCCCGTACAGCTTGACGTACAGCCACTCGCTCCCTGGCGGCCGCAGCCGCACCTCCCAGGGGACGAGCTGGGCCGGGACAGGGGACAGGTGCCCGTTCTCCGGTGCGGGTGATCCCTGCGGCGCGGCGAGGCGGAGGGGGACGACCAGCTCGGTCAGGTACCGGCCGCCCGGCCCCGGCAGCCAGGCATCGCCCGGCCCGGGAATGGCCTCGTGGACGGTCACCGCCCGGCCGCGTCGCAGCTCGTCCCGGACCTGCCCCAGCTGCGCCGGGTCGTCCAGGTCGAGCAGCAGCCGCCGGTCGCCACCGCCGAGCTGCACATGTCGCGGGACCTGCCAGGCCTCCCGCCAGCGGCCGAGCGAGTCCGAGGTGGCGTCCAGCACCGCCGGGTCGAGGCGCCAGGAAGCGGGGCGGAGGACAACCCGCCCAACCTGGACCCGGGGAAGGATGGGGAACCCGGCGGCCGGTCCCCACGAGAACCCACCGAGCTGGGCCCGCCCGTCCCGGCCAGCCTCGGCCAGGAAGCGGCAGACCGCGGGCGCCTCGGCGGGGTTGAGCATGTGACCGGCGGTCACCGCAACCTCCGCCCCACCCGCCGGCCACCACACCCGCAGCCGCCCGTCCCTGACCCCCACAACCAGCTCGTCCAGCGGCACCACCCGATCGCCAGGCACCCCGGCGCTGGTGCCGACGGCCAGCTCGAAGCCGTGCTGACCCGCCCGCACGGCCACGTTGGCCTGCCGCAACCGCCTCGGCAGATAGACCAGCTCAGCCCCGACCACCGAAGGTCGCACCGCCCCGGCGGCCCGGTCGGTCTCGGCCGTCGCTGCCCTGCCGGCCGCGACGGCCGCTCCCCGACTGGCCGGCGCCAGCAGGTCGGCGAACCTGCCCAGGTTCCGCCCGGCCGGCGACACGCCGGGCCCGTGTCCCACGACCAGCTGGAACGCGCCCTCGTCAATCGCCGCCGCCGACGCGGCCGCGACCCCCACGTACAGCTCCAGCGACCCCGGCGCCGTCTCCGGGCCCGGGACCCAGGTGGCCAGCCGCCCGACCAGCTCCTGGTCGAGCTCAAGGATCGGCTGCCGGTCCCGCAGCGCCCGGCAGGCGAGGTCGAGCAGGAGCTGGTTCCGGCCGGCGGACCTGGCCGGCCTCGACGGCCCCGTGGCCGGGCCGAGTGGACCGAGGCCGAAGCGTGGGTCGAGCAGCTCCAGCAGCGGCACCACCCGGTCCGGGCCGTAGCGTCGCAGGAACCGCTGCCGGTACGCGGCCAGATGCGGCGGCCCGTCCGGCAGGGGAGTCAGCCGCAGCAGCAGCTCGGCCGCGACCGCCGCCGCCTCCCCAACCGCCGGGTGCAGCCCGGCGCCGTGCAGGTCGAGCCGAGCGTCAACCTGCACTGGCGAACGCGCTCCGCCCGGCCCCATCCGTTGGGCGAGACGGGCATGGCGAACCTCCGCCTCGGCCGGTCCGACCCGGTCCAGCGCGGCCGCCTCGGCCGCCAGTGCGGCAAGCCGCTGCGCCTGGTCCCGAAGTCGAACCGCCCCACCGTTGGCCGCCCCGTCATCGCGCGGTCCGATCGGCTGGGAACCTCGGTCCTCGGCCCGGGAGGCGGCGGCGGTGAGGCGGTCGACCACCCAGCCGGCGGGGTCAGGGTTCGTCAGCGGCGGGCGCAGGTCGGAGAGGAGCAGGGTCGCCTCGCAGAGCTGGTCGATCAGCTGGTCGACCCGCTCTTGGGTCGCATTCGGGATGGCCGCGAGCAGCTTGGCCGCCAGGTCGGCGTACGGGACCAGGTGCCTTGCCGCGACCAGCGCTTCGCGGACCGCCCCGGTCGCCCGCACCGAGGCGCTGTCGCCGGAGACCGGGGAGCCGGCAGGGGCGCGCTCGGACAGGTGGATGCGGCCGCCCCGCTCGAACGCGGCCGTGTTGGCGACCAGGCACAGGTGGCGGCGAACCTCGGGGTCGGCCTCCAGCTGGAGCACCAGCCGCAGCAGCCACTCCATGTCCAGCCGGGTCCGGGTCCCCGGCGGACCGGCCAGCGCCAGGTCGGTCCGGTCCCCCCACCTGGCGATCCCAACCCCCGCGAACAACCCGAACGGCGTGGGCCGCGTCGACATCCGGATCAGGTACCGCAGCAGCTTGCCCTCCAACCGGGCCGAGCCCCGGTCGCCGGGTCCGGCCCGATCCAGCGCCGCCAGCAGCGATGGGCTCGCCACCGCGAGCGCGCAGCGAACCTCCGGGCCGAGCGACCCGTCGTGGCCGTCCCGCTCGTGCAGCGCCTGGTAGGCCTCGACCGGCAGGAGGGGGGCGCGGACGACCAGGTGGTCCAGAGGCTGGTACAGCGGCCCGGTCGTCGACTGGTCGGCCGGGGCTCGGGTGCGGGGCTCTGCCATGGCCGGAGGCTACGCGAGCAGGAACAGCCGGGCCCAGGCGGGCTCGGCGGGCGAGGTCGCCCCCAGCAGGGCGAGGGCGATCCCGGCAGCGCCGGTGAGCAGTCCGGGCTGGTCGATGCGGCGACCGCCCAGCTCCAGGTCCCGGTAGCCGAGCGGAGCCGCCGGGTCGAACCGGTCCACCAGCTCGGCGGCCATGGCCGCCGCCGCCCGCCGGAACCCGTCGTCGCCAGTCGCCCGGGCGAAGGTCGAGGTGATGGCCAGCAACCCGGCCCGCCCGTGGCAGAAGGTGGGGGAGTCAACCCGCGCCACCTCGGCCGGCCTGGCCAGAGCGGCCGACAGCGCTGCCGCCGCCAGGTCGTGGTGTCGTGACGCCGTGTCCCCCAGGGCGTTGCCGGCGAGCCGCAGGGCGGCGGCCACGCCAGGTCCGCCGTAGCACCAGGCCGACCTCGCGGGCACGACCGGGCCGCTGTCGGCCGAGCCGTCGGGCAGGGAGACGGCGTTGGGCCAGTTGGGACCGGAGGGGTCGTCGGTGCGGTGGGCGCTGAGCCAGTCCGCGGTCCGGGCGACGGCGTCGGGGAGGCCGGGAAGGCCGGTCCCGACCCGCAGTGCCAGCGAGAGCACCGCGAGGGGCCCGGGGATGCCGTGGGCCAGGCCACAGTTCAGGTAGCCGGTCGGGTAGCGGGCTCGCTCGTCGGGGCCGAGCTGGTCGGCCCGGGTTCGCCAGCGAGGCCCCTCCTCATCGGAGCCGGTGAGCTCGACCAGGCTCCCGAGCACCTCGTGCAGCGCCGCCCCCACTCCGGGCTCCTCCCGCCGCAGGAGCAGGTAGGCGGCGATCCCGGAGAGCCCGGAGATCAGGTCGAGCTCCCGGACCGCACATCCCCCGACCCGCCGCCGCACGCCCTGGCGACCCGCCTCCCCTCCCCGTTCGAGGGCCCCCACGAGCGCGGGGACGCGGGCGGCCAGCGCCTGGTCGAGGGTGGCGAGGAGGCGGCGGTACCTGGCGCCGTCGTCGGAGAGGACGGTGGCGACCAGGCCGACGCCGGCCAGCCCGGCGAACAGCCCGGCCGGCGGCCGCGGCACGGCCTCGAGAGCACGGGCCGCCAGGGTCAGGTGGCGGTGGGCGGTGCGCTCCCAACCCTGGCCCGGGTCCTGTTGGTCCAGGGCGCCGAACAGCAGCGCCAGACCGGCGTGGCCCTGGCCCACGGCGTGGTCGCGCCAGTGCACCGAGGCCGGGTGCGCCGTCTGGCGGGAGGCCGCCGCGACCAGCATCGCGACCCGCTCCGGGTCGGCGACCCGGGCCCCCACCTCCGAAGCCACAGCCAATGCCGCCGCCGACGTGCGTGCGGTTAGGGATTCGGGGTGTCGGGGCACGATGGCTTGGGACGATACTGTTGCCCACGACATGACGGCACTGCAGAGGAGCGTCACCATGCCCATCGCCACGCCCGATGTGTACAGCGAGATGCTCGACCGGGCCAAGGAGCAGGGTTTCGCCTACCCGGCCATCAACGTGACCTCCTCCGAGAGCCTGAACGCGGCCATCCGCGGCTACGCCGAGGCCGGCAGCGACGGCATCGTGCAGATCTCGACCGGCGGGGCGGCGTTCCTGTCCGGCCAGCGGCTCAAGGACATGGTGACCGGGGCGGTCGCGCTGGCCGAGTTCGCCTACGTGGTGGCGGCCAAGCACCCGGTCAACATCGCCCTGCACACCGACCACTGCCCCAAGGACAAGCTCGACAGCTACATGCGCCCGCTGGTCAAGCTGTCCCAGGAGCGGGTCGCCGCCGGCAAGGACCCGCTGTTCCAGTCGCACATGTGGGACGGGTCGGCGGTGCCGATGGACGAGAACCTCCAGATCGCCGACGAGCTCCTGACCGAGTGCGCCAAGGCCAAGATCGTCATGGAGATGGAGATCGGCGTGGTCGGCGGCGAGGAGGACGACGTCGTCGGCGAGATGAGCGACAAGCTGTACTCGACCCCCGAGGATGCCCTACGGACGGCCGAGACCCTCGGGACCGGCGAGCGCGGCCGCTACCTGCTGGCCGCGACCTTCGGCAACGTCCACGGCGTGTACAAGCCGGGCCACGTCAAGCTCCGTCCCGAGCTCCTCCAGGAGCTGCAGCAGGCCGTCGGCGACAAGGTCGGCAAGGAGAAGCCGTTCGACCTGGTCTTCCACGGCGGGTCGGGGTCGCTGCTGACCGAGATCCGCGAGGCCATCGGCTACGGCGTCATCAAGATGAACGTCGACACCGACACGCAGTACGCCCTGACCCGGCCGATCGTCGATCACATGTTCAAGAACTACGACGGCGTGCTCAAGGTCGACGGCGACGTCGGGGTGAAGAAGACCTACGACCCGCGCACCTACATGGCCAAGGCCGAGGGGTCGATGGCCGCCCGGGTCACCCAAGCCTGCGAGGACCTCCTGTCGGCCGGGACCTCGTTGGCCAACGCCTGAACCGGGCGGTGCGGACTCGGCCCCTTGGCGCGACCGGCCTCCAGGTCACCCCGGTCGGGCTCGGCCTGGCGGCGCTCGGCCGGCCGGCCTACATCGACCTCGGCCGCGACGCCGACCTCGGCGCCGACCGCGGGGTCGAGGCGCTGGAGCGGCGCTGCCATGAGGTACTGGACGCAGCCTTCGACCACGGGGTCCGCTACCTGGACGCTGCCCGCTCCTACGGCCGGGCCGAGGCGTTCCTGGCCAGCTGGCTGGATGCCCAGCTGCCCGACCCGGACGAGGTGACGGTCGGCTCCAAGTGGGGCTACACCTATGTCGGCGACTGGCGGATGGACGCCGAGACCCACGAGGTCAAGGACCACTCGCTGGCCGCCCTGACCCGCCAGCTGGCCGAGACCAGGGCCCTGCTGGGCGACCATCTCGGCCTGTACCAGGTCCACTCGGCCACCCTCGACTCCGGTGTGCTCGATGACCGGGCGGTGCTGGCCGAGCTGGGCCGCCTCCGCGACGATGGGGTGGTGATCGGCCTCTCCTCCAGCGGGCCCGGCCAGGCCGACACCATCCGCCGCGCCCTTGAGGTGACCGCCGACGGGCTGGCGCCGTTCGCCTGCGTGCAGGCCACCTGGAACCTGCTGGAGCCGTCCGCCGGCCCAGCCCTGGCCGAGGCGCGCGCGGCCGGCTGGGGGGTGATCGTCAAGGAGGCCGTGGCCAACGGCCGGCTCACTCCCCACGGGCAGGGCCCGGCCGCGCCCGCCCTGGGCCGGGTCGCGGCCAGGCACGGGGCCGGGGTGGACGCGGTCGCCCTCGCCGCCGTGCTCGCCAACCCCTGGACCGACGTGGTCCTCTCGGGCGCCGTCACCCCGGCCCAGCTCGAAGCCAACCTGGCCGCCCTCCGGGTCGACCTCGCCCCGGAGGACCTGGAGGAGCTGGGCACCCTGGCCGAGCCGCCGGAGCGCTACTGGCAGGAACGAGCGGGCCTCTCCTGGTCCTGAAAGGAGACTGACGATGGATCTGGGGCTTGCCGGCAAGGTGGCGCTGGTGACGGCGTCGTCCAAGGGACTGGGTCGGGCGAGCGCGCTGGCCCTCAGTCAGGAGGGGGCCAAGGTCGTGCTGTGCGCCCGTGACGAGGCGGCGCTGGCCGAGGCGGCCGCGGCCATGCCCGGCGAGGCCCTGGCCGTGGCGGCCGACGTCACCGACCCCGCCACCCCGCAGCGGCTGGTCGGCGCCGCCGTCGACACCTTCGGCGGGCTGGACGTGCTGGTCGCCAACGCCGGGGGGCCACCGCCGGCCCGTGCCCTTGAGGTCGACGACGAGCGGCTCCAGGCCGCCCTCCAGGCCAACCTGCTCAGCTCGATCCACCTCGTCAAGGCGGCCCTGCCGCCGATGCGGGCGGCCGGCTGGGGCCGCATCTGCCTGATCACCTCCAAGGCGGTCAAGGAGCCGATCCCGACCCTGGCCCTGTCCAACACCGCCCGGACCGGCCTGTGGGCGTGGGCCAAGACGGCCGCCGCCGACCTGTTCGAGGAGGGCATCACCCTGAACCTGGCCTGCCCCGGTACCCACGACACCGAGCGGACCAGGCAGGCCGGCCTCCTGGGCGACGGCCCGGTGGGTGACCCGGCCGACTTCGGCAAGGTGGTGTGCTTCCTCTGCTCGGACCCGGCCCGGTTCGTCAGCGGGACCGCCCTCCAGGTCGACGGGGCCACCACCTCCGGCCTGCTGTGAGAGGAGCCGACATGCCCGACCCGGAGCTCACCCCGAGCGACCAGGGGACCGTGACCGTGGCCGGGTCGGGCATGGCCTCGGCCGTGCCCGACACCGCGCTGCTCCAGCTGGGGGTCGAGACCCGCGGATCCACCCCGGCGGAGGCCCTGGACGGCGGCGGGCGCACCCTCGACCAGATCCTGGCCGCCCTGGACGCCGAGGGCGTCGAGCCGGCCCGCCGCACCACCAGCGGCCTGGAGCTGCACGAGGACTGGGAGACCCGCCAGCCCGGCCGGGGCCCGGTCGCCTATGTCGCCGGAGCCCGGCTCACCGTCCGCCTCGACCGCCCGGCCCGGGCCGGACAGGTGGCCGCGTCCGCGGTCGCCGCCGGCGGTGACGGCGCCAGGGTCCACGGGCTCGAGCTGGTGGTCGGCGACCTGGCAGCGGTCGCCGCCGCGGCCCGGGAGGCCGCCTGGCGGGACGCACTGGCCAGGGCCGAGCAGTACGCCGCCCTGGCCTCCTCGGCCCTCGGCCCTCTCCTCCAGATCAAGGAGGCATCCCCACCACCTCCGGACGCCCGCCCGATGCGCCTCATGGCCGCCGAAGCCACCCCCACCGCCCCACCCACCGAACCGGGCGAGACCACCATCTGGGCCGCCGTCACCGCAACCTGGTCCCTGGCTCACTGACTCCTGGACCGAGTTCCTGTTTCACCCCGACGAGCTAGCCGAGGCGCTGGCATAGCATCCTCCAGGGGACAGGGCGACCAAGGAGGTGGCATGCGCACTCAGGTGGGGATCGTCGGGGCCGGGCCGGCCGGGCTGCTGCTGTCGCACCTGCTGCACCTGGAGGGAGTCGACTCGGTGGTGCTGGAGGCGCGCAGCCGCGGCTACGTCGAGCAGCGCGTCCGGGCCGGGGTGCTGGAGCAGGGGACGGTCGAGCTGCTGGCGGCGGCCGGGGTCGCGGACCGCCTGCGGCGCGAGGGCAT
>Ga0307409_100001733_pt1 | contig 11004 bp, 13 predicted proteins | sample 322Ometagenome_2_FD_203888 | JGI IMG/M metagenome (GOLD analysis project Ga0307409, IMG submission 203888) | Maize rhizosphere microbial communities from greenhouse at UC Davis, California, United States - 322HYB-O-2 | ecosystem: Host-associated > Plants > Roots > Rhizosphere > Soil | place...
GCACCTCGCCGTTGGCCAACCTGCAGAACCGGTTGCGGTACTGGGTGGCCAAGCTCGACCCGGACGCGGCCCGCAAGAAGCATGACGCGTCGGTGGCCGACCGGCGGGTCTACGCCCGCCTCGACGAATGCGGCACCGCCGCGTTGGGTGGATCCAACCTGCCGCCGGATCGGGCCGGCGCCGCCTACGACCGCCTCGACGCGCTGGCCCGGGCGGCCAAGGCCGACGGCGACCCGCGCACGCTGAACCAGCTGCGGGCCGACGCCATGATGGACATGCTCGGCGGCATCGTCTTCACCGTCCGGCCCAGCCGCGACCCGGTCACCTCCGACGCCGACGCCGCCTATCCCCGGCCCGACGACCCGGCCGACCGCCGCCTCATCGACCACGACGCGGGCACCGGCGGCCAGGCCGACGGTGGCGACGGTGGCGGCGACGCCCAGCCGGCGGGTGGCGGGGATACCGAGCCGGCGGGTGGCGGGGATACCGAGCCGGCCCGGCCGCTGGCCGACGCGGAATGGCTGTCCTGGGTCGGGTTCACCGACGCCGCCGGCCGGCCGTTGACCACCGCCGGCCACGCCTGGCCCGACCCGACCGGCGGCGGATACTGGCAGCGCCGGGAGCGCCACGGCGGCACCACGCCGGCCCCGGTCACCGTGCGGCTGGCGCCGGGAGTGGATCCCGGGTTCGCCGCCGCCCTGTCCGCCGGCACACTGTGCGGCTGCGGCGGGCTGCGCCCTTCCGTGCGCGGCGGGGTGCACCTCCAGGTCAAACTGTCCACATTGATGTGCCTGGACAGCGACCCCGCCCTGGTCCCCGGCTGGGGGCCGGTCATCGCCGACATCGCCCGCCAGGTCGCCGCCGAGCAGGAGGCCCGACCACCCTGGTACTGGGACGTCACCGACGAGCGGGGCAACCTACTCCACCACGGCCACACCCGGCGACGACCCACCCCCACCGAAGCGGCCTTCGTCAAGGCCCGCGACCGGACCTGCCGGGCACCGGGGTGCCGAAGACCGGCGATGTGGTGCGACCTCGACCACGAAAAGCCGTACTCGGCCGGCGCCCCCAGCCACCGCGGCGCCCTCTGCTCCCTGTGCGAACACCACCACTACCTACGCCACGAACACGGCTACATCTGGCACCGCATCCACCACGGCACCTACCTGGTCGAAAGCCCCTCCGGACGCCACTACCTGGTCACCCCCGACGCCCACCTCATCCTCACCGCCGAAGACATGCCACCCCGACCACCACCGGCCGACCTCGCCGCCCTGTTCAACCAGAGCCACGACGACGCCTAGCGTCCGACCTCTCGACGACGATCGCCGATGCGCGGTACGCCGCGCCGCGTACGCAAAGGTACGTCCGCCAGCGGATCCGCCGCACGGATTCTGGAGCGACCGTGGGTACGTCCGGCCGCCCCATCCGGTGGAGCCCGGTCGGCCAAGGAGGTTGAGCATGACGATTCCGCTTCTGCCACGCCGGTGGCGACTGGCCACGCTGGTCCTGCATATCGTCGCGGCGGGTGCCTGGATCGGCATCGATGTGATCGTCGCGGTGCTGGTGTTGACCGGCTGGTTCAGCGGCGACGACGCTCTGCGCAGCCTCGCCTACCGGGCGCTGGCGAACTTCGTGGTGTGGCCGATGCTGTCCGCCGGGTTGCTGAGCCTGGTCACCGGACTGGTCCTCGGACTGGGGACGAAGTGGGGGCTGATCCGGTACTGGTGGGTTGCGGTCAAGCTCACGCTCAACCTCGTGCTGTGCACGCTGATCCTGCTCGCGCTGCAACCCGGCATGGACGAGGTGGACCGCTACGGCCAGGACCTGGTCGGCGGCGCACCCGTTCCCGATGCGGTGTCCACATTGTTCTTCCCGCCCGCGGTGTCGTTGACCACGCTCACCCTGGCCACCGTGCTCGCCGTCTTCAAGCCCTGGGGTCGGATAGGCTCCCGCTGGCTGGGCCGGATCTAGAGCTCAACTGTCGGGATCGAGCATCTCGTAGAGGTGCCCGGCGAGGAAGGGCCGCAGGCGTTGGCGCGAGCCAAGGATCAGACCGTCGTTCGGATCGTGCTGGAGCACGGTGGGATCGCCGACACCGTCACGGATCCAACCGAGGTCCAGCACGAACCACGCGTCCGGCATCCCGGCGAACATGACGTAGGAGCCCTCAACGTCACGGCCGAGGGTCTCGCCGTACTCGTCAAGGTTCTCCAGGTCGAGGTACCGGTATTCGTCCACAAAGGTCAGCGAGCCGTGAACGGCCGCGACGGCCCGCAGGGTCGGCGGCATGGGGCCGTCCAGCACCTCGACCCTGTCCGTCCCGGTGACGGCCAGCGGCGGCGAACCCCAGACGTCGCCGACGGTCATCTCACGGGCGTCCATCAGGTCCTCGATGGAGGCGGACCCGACGTCCGGCACGTCCCTCGACACCCAGCCGGCCGTGAGGTACACGAGACGGTCCCGACCGTCATGCCGCACGATCGCGATGGCGAACGTGTTCCGCACCAGGCGGTCGACGAAGCCCGGCAGGATGGCGGCGGCCGGGGACCACAGGTGGCGGACGGCGCCCTCGACGCCGATGGTGGCCGGCAGACCCCACGGATTGTCGTCGGGAAGGTCGGTGCTGCCGTCGCCGCCCCGCAACGCCAGGCCGCGCAGTGCGCCGCCCTCCCCGTCGGGCGACTCCCCGTCGGGCGATCCCCCGTCGGGCGTCTCCCGCCGAAGAGGCGCCCGGCAGAGCCATTCCTCATACGCCCGCGCGTCGCGGGTGGCCAACAGCTCGGCCCCGGGTGACCCTCGGCTCAGCCGCGGGTCCGGCCGGCCGACCGGAAAGCTCGCCCGGTACCGGTCGATGGCCTGCGCCGCGCTCGGCCGACTCTCCCGCATTCCCGACCTCCTCGCTGTCGGTACCTGGGCACGATCCTCGCAAAGGGTCACCGAGGCGCTAGTTTGTGGGCCATGACAACTCCCACCAGCCCCATCAGAAGGTCCGTGCGGACCCTCAGCCGCGACGTCGCGGTCAACGTCGTCGCCAACCTCTTCGCCGGCGGCATCGGTGCCGGCCTGGTCGCCGCGTTCGGAAGCATCCAGTGGCTCTGGTCGGTCGCGTTCTGGTTGATCGCCGGCAGCGTCGTGCTGGTGTCGATCACCAGCGCGCTCCGGTCGGACTGACGCTAGGAACGCAGGGCGCTGGTACGGAAGTGGCGCCGCAGCACCGGCCACCACCGGTTCGCCGGCAGATCCCCTCGTACGGCGGCCAGCCCGACGCAGTACTTCGACATCGGGCCCGGGCGGTGTCCCAGCGACCAGAGCAGCCGATCGGCGGACGTCGTCCCGCCCGACTTGGTCTCCAGGATCGTGAGGTCGTTCAGTCGAAGGCCGGCGTCACCGGGTGCCGTCCACGTCAGTCCACTGTCGATAGTGACGCGGGAACCGCAGGACGGCAGGAAGAGGGTGGTCCGCCGGTAGGCCACGTTCAGCACCGATTCCAGGCGTGACGGGTCGATCGCGACGCCGGCGGCCGCGAGCGGTACGTCCAGCGTCGGGCCGTCCCCCGCGTACGGCACCCGGTGCTTGGTCACCTCGCCCCGCCGGCCCCGCGTCTTGACCTCGAAGAACCGCAGGCCGGAGTCGAGATAGCCGCGCACCCGTACCTTGAAGCGATGCCGCCGGCCGAACGCCGCCGCCCGGTAGCACTGGAGGTTGGGCGTGTCGAGGTAGAGGGAGTGGTATCCGAACAGGCGACGATCGTCGATCTCGAGAACCCTCGTATCGGTCGGCAGGCCGGCCAGCACCGACGGTAGGTCGGCGCGCGTGAGAACGTACTTGCGCTCGAAGCGGGTCAGCCGGGAGGCGCGGTCGTCGAGCTCCTCCAGGGTCACCGGAGGCAGGGCGTCGATGAGGGCGGCCACGACCGTCATACCCTCACTCTCTCCCGGCTCGGCTCCTGGATGGCGGCGCGCCTCGGCGTGGCGACGTAGCGCACGTCCACGAGCGTCGTGTCGTTCACGAGGTCGACCTGTTTGATCGACAGGTGGACGACGCGCCCGCCGAGCAACGACGCCAGGTAGGTCCGCAGCGCCGCCTCGTCGATGTGTGCGCCGTCGAGCCGGACCACCTGTTCCCGATGACGGCGGAACAACCATGGGTGGTCGCCCACGAACAGGGCCAAGATGACGAGTGCCATCAGGCCGATCGTGAGGGGATTCGCGGTGATGCTGAGCCCGCCCAACAGTCCGAGGGCCAGAGCCGCGAAATAGTACGCGATCTCGTGTTGCGCGATTTCGTAGGAGCGCAACCGGATGATGGACAGGACGCCGAACAGTCCGAGGCCGAGGCTGACGTTCGACGCCGCCAACGCGATCGAGGCCGCGAGCACGCCGCAGTTCACGCCGAGAAACGCCACCACCAGGTCGCGCCGGTGGTGGCGCGGGAAGTAGATGCCGAAGGTGAGCACGGTGATGGCGACGAGATCGGCGGCGATGACCAGCAGCTGGTTCACGGCTGCCCCTTCATGAGGAGTTCACGGTCCATCTTCTCCGGACACCGCCGCGCGGAAGTCGATTTCCAAACGTCGGGTACGGCCGCGGTTCCGGTCGGTGACCGTCGCGATTAATCTCAGGCGGTCGGCCCTGAGCCGCTCACTCGCCGAGCGTGTCGACCATACAGATGAAGTCCTCGAACTTGCCGGTACGGCTGCGATCCAGCCCGTCGACCCGGGTGAACGTGTATGTGAACTCGTGGTCGAAGTCCGCGCTCATGCGGCCGGACAGGGCGACCTTCTCCTGCTCGTGCAGCGCCCGATCGGCCACGTACAGGAACTCGATGCGCCGAAGGTCGCGCTGTATCAGCCGCATCTGGAACAGCGGAGCCATCGTGCGGTACAGGGACTGCTGCAGCCGCGGCCAGACCGTGCGGCCGTCCGGCAGCCGCATCATGTTCGTCGAGCGTCCGAGGATGTGCCGTATCACCGGCAGTCCCCGTCCGCAGGCACAGCCGTCCCCGGCCTCCGCGTAGTCGCCGACCTCGTATCGCAGCAGGACGGTGGCGAAGTTGTGCAACGACGTCACGACCACCCGCCCGGGTTGGCCGGGCCGGCACGGGCGGCCGTCCTCGTCGAGGATCTCCACGATGACGTCCTCGGCCATGACGTGGTACCGCTGGCCGGTGGGGCACTGCAGGGCGACGATGCCCAGTTCCTGCGTGCTGTAGAGGTCGACGACGGGGACGCCCCACGCGCTGTCACACGCCTCCCGCACCGGGTCGGTCAACGTCTCACCGAAGCTGCGCACCTGGCGCAGGCGCGGCAGCCGCAGGCCGTGGTCGACGAAGTGGGTGGCCAACGCCCGCAGGTTGCTCGGGTAGCTCAACAGGTAGTCGGGGTCCTCGCGCACCAGGAACCCGGCCTGCGCGACCACGTCGGTGTGGACACTGAGCAGCACGCCCGGCCCGGTGTCGAACACGGCGTCGGTGGACCGGCCCCAGCCCGGCCGGCGAAGGCCGTTCTCGGGTACGGCCCGGGGGTCGGCATATCGGATCGCGACGAGCTTGCCGGCGAGGTCCCGCCGGTGCCACAGGTGGTCGCGCACCGTGAAGGCGCTCCAGAAATCGCGGGACAGCACGGTGCGGGACACCCGGACCGGCCGGCCGGTCGAGCCACTCGTCCGTATCACCGCGATCGGCCCGTGCTCGGGCGGTGGGGCGGTGCTGGTGAGCCGCTCGCCTTCCCGTTGAACCGTTTCGCGGCGCAGGAGCGGGACGTCGTGCCATCGGGCCTCGTCGATCAGACCGTCGGCGTCGAGGAGCCCCGGCGGCAGCGAGTCGCGGTAGTACGGCACGGTGTCCAGCGCGTGGCGCACCAACGCCGCGAGCTGACGGTACTGGTGGGCGCGCAGCCGTTCCGGCGGCCACCATTCGCTCCGTGCGAGCTGGAACTGCAGCGCCAGCGCGGCGGCGCCGGTCGCGTCGGGCACCGCGGGCCAGACAACGCCCGGAACCTGCGAACGCGGAATCGGGTCGACCGTGAGCTCTTCCTCAACGCGAAGCGGATCCCGCTTCTGTGCTTTGGGTCAGACCCCGCCGTCGCCGTCGACGGTCTTGTCCATGACGCCGTCCTGGTCGAGGTCGACCATGGTTACGTTGACCTTGCCGTCGCCGTCGCTGTCGAGTTGGAAGAGGTCGGCCTTGCCGTCGCCGTCGGTGTCGATCGCCAGGACGTCGGCCCGGCCGTCGTTGTTGGTGTCGACCGCCAGCATCTCGTGGCGTTCGTCGCCTCGGGTTTCCACGGGCTCGCTCATCTCGGGTCCTTACCTCGGCATCCGCAGCTTTCAGCCGTCGGGCCGACGGCCGAGAGCAGCACGATAGCAGTAGCCGTCAGGGGTCGACCAGGCCGGACTGGTAGGCGAAGACGACGAGTTGGGCCCGGTCCCGCGCACCGAGCTTGACCATCGCGCGGCTGACGTGGGTGCGGGCCGTGGCCGGGCTGACGACCAGCCGTTCGGCGATGTCATCGTTGCTGAGCCCCTCGCCGACCAGGCCGACGATCTCCTTCTCCCGTTCGGTGAGCGTGTCGAGATGGGGATGCGGTTTGAGTGTCCGCGACGGACGGGTGGCGAACTCGCGCACGACGCGGCGGGTCACCGACGGCGACAGCAGCGCCTCGCCCGCGGCGACCAGGCGGATGGCCCGGAGCAGCTCGGACGGCTTGGTGTCCTTGGTGAGGAAGCCACTGGCGCCGTGGCGCAGCGCGTCGAAGACGTACTCGTCGAGTTCGAACGTCGTGAGCACGATGACCCGGGTACCGCTCATGGTCTCGTCCGCGGCGAGCCGGCGCGTCGCCTCGATCCCGTCGACGCCCGGCATCCGTACGTCCATCAGGATGATGTCGGGCCGGGTCTCGCGAGCGAGGCCGACCGCCGCCAGCCCGTCGGCCGCCTCGCCGACGACGCGCATGTCGTCCTCGGCCTCGATGAGCGCGCGCAGCCCGATGCGTACCAGGTCCTGGTCGTCGGCGATCAGGACACCAATCATGGCGCTTCCTCGCTCGGCAGGGGCAGCACGGCCCGGATCCGGAAGCCGCCCTCGGGTCGCGGGCCGGCGTCCAGCTCCCCGCCGAGAGCGGTCGCCCGCTCCCGCATGCCGGCGATGCCGGTACCGCCCGGCGAAGGCGGGCCGCCCAGCCCGGTGTCGGTGACCTCCACCTCGACGGCGTCCGGGCGGTGCTCGATGCGTACGGCGGCGGTGCTCGCTCCGGCGTGGCGCAGCACGTTGGTCAGGGCCTCCTGAACGATGCGGTAGCCGGCCAGGTCGACCGCGGCCGGCAGCTCCCGATCGGCCGGGGCGCCGACCACCGAGACGGTCACCGGCAGGCCCGCGTGGGCCAGGCGGTCGCGCAGCGCCGGCAGCTGGGCCAGGCCGGGCGCCGGGGTGCGGTCGTCGTGCCGTATGGCGGCCAGCGTCGCCCGCAGCTCGTCCAGGCCCGCCTTGCTGGTGCGGCTGATCGCGGTGAGCGCGGCCTCGACCTGCTCGGGCTTGCGGTGCAACAGATGCAGCGCGATCTGCGCCTGCATGTTGATGGCCGCCAGCCCGTGTCCCACCACGTCGTGCACCTCCTGGGCGATGCGCAGCCGCTCGTCGTCGGCGATGCGCCGCGCGGCCTCGGTCCGGGCGCGGGCGGTCGCCTCCCGGCTCAACCGCACCACCACGCCCACCGCGAAGGGTACGACGACCCAGGCGGCGGCGGGCACGAGCCCGTTGATGCCGGGATCGCCGTTGGGTGGCACGAACGCGTGCACGGCCAGCGCCGCGAACGCGCCGCCGGCGATCAGCGCGGCCGGGCGCAGGGCCAGCGCGACGGTCATCGTGTAGACCGCGACCGACAGCACGATCATGACCGGTCCGAACGGGTAGCCACGGATCAGGTAGGTCGCGGTCGCCGCGGTGACGACCGCCAGGGTCGCCACCGGCCAGCGCCGCCGCACCGCCAGGGTGGCCGCCGCGATCGCGATCAGGCCGACCGCCGCGCCGTCCAGCGGCGTGGCGTCCGGCTGGAACCGCGCGGCGCCCTTCGTGGCGGCCACTCCGAACAGCAGCAGCAGCCCGGCGAGCAGGACGTCGCCCAACCACCGGCGGACCGACAGAACGTCCACGGCCTAGAGAATGTCACGGCGGCGCAGGACCGCCGCGCCGATGGCCAGGAAGCCGAGCAGGTACGCCGCGACGACCAGCGCCGCATGGCCACCGCCGACGATGCCGGCGACACCCGGGGTGTCGGGCTCGCTGCCCAGGGCCGCGGCCAACGCGCCCGCGTTGGGCCCGGGCAGGCCCTTCTGCGCCGTCGCGACCCAGTCGAGCAGGGGAGCGGCCAGCGCGGCGAGCAGGTTCTGCACGACCAGCAGCCAAACCAGGCCGAGGCCGAGGGCCAGCGCGACGCCGCGCAGGAGCACGGCCAGCACCGCGCCGAACGCCGTCCACATCGCGGCGATGAGCCACCCGGCGCCCAGCCCGACGGCCAGGTCGCCCATCGACGGCACCGCCGTCGGTTGGTTCTCGGCCGCGGCGATGAGCAGGCTGGCCGCGGCACCGGTGGTGAAGATGGCCACCACCACCGCGAGCGCAGCGACCGCGAGCGCGGCGAGCTTGCCCGCGTACACGGCCAGCCGGGACGGGCCCTGCGTCAGGACGGTCTTCCAGGTCTGGAAGCCGTACTCACCGCCGACGGCCAGCACGCCCAGGATCACCATGATGGCTCCGAGGAACACGGGCAGGCCGCCGACGGAGTTGCCGACCAGTTGCGCGGGCACCAGCGCCGCGAGACCCCGATCGGCGGTCGGGCCGCCGGTGCCGCCGGCGTACCCCGCGTACGGGATGACGTAGGTGAACAGCAGGCTCAGCCCGAGCGCCACGGCGAGCAGCAGCCAGTTCGCCGGCCGTTTCACCAGCTTGATCATTTCTGCCGAGACGTTACCCCACATGTGCCTCACCTCGGGTCAGCTCGAAGAAAGCCTGTTCCAGATCGCGTTCCACCATCCGCAGTTCGGTGACCGTGACGCCGGCCGACACGAGCGCCGCGTTGATCTCGCCGGCCCGGTCCGCGGCCACGGCCAGGCTCAGACCGTCACCGACGACGCGCACCGCGTCCGGCCCCAGCAGGGCGCGGGCGTGCCCGGCCGCCCGGTCCAGCGGCGTGGCGACGACCCGCAGATCCGCGCGGCCCCGCAGATCGGCCACCGTGCCCTCGCTCACCATCTGGCCGCGCGCGATGACGCCGACCCGGTCGCAGATCTGCTCGACCTCGCCCAGCAGGTGACTGGAGACGAGCACCGTGCAGCCGGCCGCGCCCAGCCGGCGGATCATCGCCCGCATGTCGGCCATGCCGGCCGGGTCCAGCCCGTTGGTCGGTTCGTCGAGGATCAGCAGCCGCGGATCCTTCAGCAGCGCCGCCGCCACTCCGAGGCGCTGCTTCATCCCGAGCGAGTACGAGGCGTACCGGTCACCGGCGCGGTCGGAGAGGTCGACCAGATCCAGCACCACGTCCACCCGCCGGTCAGGCATCGACGCGTGGCGGGCGAGCACCCGGAGGTTGTCCCGGCCCGACAGGTACGGGTAGAACGCCGGACCCTCGATGAGCGCGCCGACCCCGTTCAGCGGCCCCGAGGCCGGCGGCCGGCCGTACAGCAACACCCGTCCGGCCGTCGGGCGGACCAGGCCCAGCAGCATCCGCAGCGTGGTCGTCTTGCCAGCGCCGTTGGGGCCCAGGAAGCCGTACACCTGTCCGGCCCGCACCGTGAGATCGAGGTCCCGTACGGCGAACAGGTCGCCGTACCGCTTGGTCAGTCCCTGCGTGACGATGGGTTCCATGCCGCCGACTGTGCCGGCGGTGGGGCCCGGCGGCGTCCGTCGGGACGCGGCTTCGCCCGTACGTCGTGCGACGTACGCCGCCGGCCTGCACCGCTACCGTCCGCCCCGCAGGTCGCGACGGCGCTGGCGCAGCTCGGCCACGTCGATCTCGCCCCGGGCGTACCGCTCGGCCAGCGTGCGCTCGGCCGCGGCCCGGGCCGACTGTCGCGGTGAGCGGCGGTAGATGAGATATCCGACGGTGGTCAGCACAAGCGTCCAGAACAGCACCGGAAACACCAACCACCAACCCGGGCCGGTCCAGCCCGGGTGGTCGTACGCGACGGCCGCATAGGGGGCCAGATGCGTCAACATGTTCTCTCCCAACGGTGGGGGCACGCCAGCGCGTGCCGGGTACCGCCCATCGTGGCCGTGACGCCGGCCGCCGCCGTCGGCCCGCGGACGACATCGGGCCTACGGAACGCGACGCATGAGGGCGATCGGGGCGTACGACCGAGGACGTACGCCGACCGCCGGTGGACCGGGCCTGTGCGTAGTCGAACTTCAGCGCCTGAACCGATGGCCACATCAACCGCGCGGCCGAGGATGGACGTCGTTACCCATCCACGGAGGGAGTTCGCCATGTCAACCATGCTGACCCGTTCGCGCACCGATGCGGCCGCCGAGTCCCGCTATCGTGCCGCGCTGACCCGCTACAGCGTGCCGCTGCTGCGGGTCGCGCTCGGAGGAGTATTCGTCTGGTTCGGTGCGCTGAAGGTCGCCGGTGTCAGCCCGGTGGGCGACCTCGTGGCCGGCACCGTCCCGTTCCTCGATGCCGGCGTCGTGGTGCCGGTCCTGGGCGCCTTCGAGGTCGTTCTCGGCCTGGTGCTGATGAGCGGTCGACTGGTCGGTTGGGCGTGCGCCGCGATGGTCGCCCACCTCGCCGGCACATTTCTGGTGTACGTGGCGCAGCCCGGCGTCGCGTTCCAGAACGGCAATCCGCTGCTGATGACCACCGAGGGTGAGTTCGTCGCGAAGAACGTCGTGCTGATCGCCGCCGGACTCGTCGTCGCCGCGTGGTCGCGCCCCCGACGAGCGGGGGCGTGACACCGCTGGTCGCGGTGGGCGGGGCCCGGCCCGGCCCCCGCGTCCGGCGAACAAAGTGAT
>Ga0307409_100001734_pt1 | contig 10998 bp, 6 predicted proteins | sample 322Ometagenome_2_FD_203888 | JGI IMG/M metagenome (GOLD analysis project Ga0307409, IMG submission 203888) | Maize rhizosphere microbial communities from greenhouse at UC Davis, California, United States - 322HYB-O-2 | ecosystem: Host-associated > Plants > Roots > Rhizosphere > Soil | place...
GGGCGCGTCGAGCGGGATCGGGCTGGAGCTGGCCCGGCAGTTCGCCGAGCACGGGTACGACCTGATCGTCACCGCCGAGGACGACGAGCTGGCCGCGGCCGAGGCCAGCCTGGCCGGGACCGGGGCGACGGTCCGGGCGGTCAAGGCCGACCTGGCGACCTACGATGGGGTGGAGCGGCTGTGGGCGGCCGTGGCCGAGGGCGGGCGGCCCCTGGACGCGGCCGCGCTCAACGCCGGGATCGGGGTCAACGGCGACTTCACCAGGGACATCCCCCTGGAGGACGACCTGCGGCTGATCGCCGTCAACGTCACCGCGGTCGTGCACCTGGCCAAGCGGGTGCTGTCGGGCATGGTCGAGCGCGGGAGCGGGAGGGTGCTGATCACCTCGTCGGTGGCCGCGACCATGCCCGGGCCGTACTACGCCACCTACGCCGCCTCCAAGGCCTTCCTGCAGTCGTTCGCCCAGGCTGTCCGGTTCGAGCTCAAGGACACCGGGGTGACCGTCACCGCCCTCCAGCCGGGGCCGACCGACACCGAGTTCTTCGAGCGGGCCGGCATGGAGGACACCAAGGCCGGCGAGGGGAAGAAGGACGACCCGGCCGAGGTGGCCAAGGACGGGTTCGAGGCCCTGCTGGCCGGCAAGGACCACGTGATCGCCGGCAGCTCCAGGAACAAGGCTCAGGTCGCCGGGTCCAGGTTCCTCCCCGAGCAGGCCAGGGCGACCCTCCACGCCGCCCAGACCAAGCCCAGGGACGGGTGAGCCGCGGCCGCTGTCAGGGGTGGTCGGTAGGGTGACCTCAGCGAGACAAGCTGAAGGGAGCCCTCTTGCCCTCCACGTCGACCACGTCCATCTCGATCTCTGAGCTCCGCGACCGTTTCGACGGCCGGGTCACCGCTCCCGGCGACGATGGGTACGATCGGGCCCGCAAGGTCTTCTACGGCAAATGGGACCGCCGGCCGGCGGCGGTGATCCGGCCAACGTCGGCGGCCGAGGTCGCCGGGGTCGTCGGCCTGGCCCGCGACCGCAGCCTGGAGCTGGCCGTGCGCGGCGGCGGGCACAGCCTGGCCGGCCACAGCGCCAGCGACGGCGGCATCGTCCTCGACCTGTCGGCCATGACCGCCCTTGAGGTCGACCGCGGCGACGGCACCGCCTGGGCCGAGGCCGGGCTGACCGCCGGCGCCTACTCCAAGGCGGTCGGCGCCGACGGGCTGGCCACCGGGTTCGGCGACACCGGGTCGGTGGGGATCGGCGGCCTGACGCTCGGCGGCGGGGTCGGCTTCCTGGTTCGCAAGCACGGCCTGACCATCGACAACCTGCTCGGGGCCGAGCTGGTCACCGCCGACGGCCGCATCCTCCAGGTCGACGAGCAGCACCACGATGACCTGTTCTGGGCCATCCGGGGCGGCGGCGGCAACTTCGGGGTCGCGACCCGCTTCCGGTTCCGGCTGCACGAGCTGCCCGGGATCGTCGGCGGGATGCTCCTGCTGCCGGCCGACGCCGAGCTGATCGAGGGGTTCGTGGCCGCCGCCGAGGCCGCCCCCGAGGAGCTGTCGGCCATCGCCAACATCATGGTCGCCCCGCCGATGCCGTTCCTGCCCCCGCGGGCCCACGGCAAGCTGATCGTGATGGCCCTGATGGCCTACGCCGGCGAGGCCGCGGCCGGGGAGCGCGCCCTGTCCCCGTTCCGGGCGCTGGCCGAGCCCCTGGCCGACATGGTCCAGCCCATGCCCTATGCCGGGCTGTTCGAGCCGGTCGAGGACATGGAGGTGACCGAGGAGTCGGCCCGGTCGCTGTTCATGGACACCGTCGACGCGGCCGCCGCGGCCGCCATCGTCGAGCGGCTCCAGGCCTCGACCGCCCCCATGGCCGTGGCCCAGCTGCGGGCGCTCGGCGGGGCCATGGCCCGGGTGCCGGCCGACGCGACCGCCTTCGCCCACCGCGACCGGCGGATCATGGCCGGGGTCGGGGCCGTCTACGACCAGGCCGCCGACAAGCCGGTCCACGACGCCTGGGCCGACGACTTCGCCGCCGCCCTGCGCCAGGGCGAGCCGGGCGTGTACGTCAACTTCCTCGCCGACGAGGGCTCCGGGCGGGTCCGCGAGGCCTATCCGGGTCCCACCTGGGACCGGCTGGTCGAGGTCAAGCGGCGCTGGGACCCGGACAACCTGTTCCGTCGCAACCAGAACATCCCTCCGGTTTCAATCGCTTACGAAAAGTGACGACAGCGAAGACTTGACATAGCTGGCGAAACCGTTCGCAATGTGCCCCAGAGGAGGGCACGCATGGGCGAACGGGCAGACGACGCCGAGCGGCATCAGCCGCTGGCCGAGGTCCGCCAGGCCCGCATGGCGGGGATCGTCATGGACGAGGGGTTCGCCCGGGTCACCGACCTGGCGGGCCGGTTCGGGGTGTCGGCGGTCACGGTCCGGGCCGACCTGAGCGCGCTCGAGGCCCGGGCCCGGGTCCGCCGCGTCCGGGGCGGGGCCGTCCCGGCCCCCGGGGTCCTGCGCGAGCCGCCCCCTGAGCTGCCCCTGGGGGAGCGGCCCTTCGAGTCGTCGCAGTGGGAGGCGCCGGTCCAGAAGTCCAGCATCGGCGTGCACGCGGCGGCCATGATCGCCGACGGGGACACCGTGATCCTCGACGTGGGCACGACCACCACCGCCATCGCCCGGGCGCTGGTGCTCCGGACCGACCTGCGCGACGTCACCGTGGTCACCAACGGGCTCAACATCGCCCTCGAGCTGGAGCCGGCCACCCCCCGGGTCAGCGTGGTCGTCACCGGCGGGACCCTCCGGCCCCTTCAGCATTCGCTGGTCAACCCGCTCGGCACCGTGCTGCTGGAGCGGCTGCGGGCCTCGGTGGCCTTCGTCGGCTGCAACGGCGTCGACCCCGAGGTCGGCATCACCAACGTCAACCTGCCCGAGGCGGAGGTCAAGCGGGCCATGCTCCTGGCCGCCAGGCGCCGGGTGATCGTCGCCGACGGCTCCAAGGTCGGCGAGGTCGAGCTGGCCAAGGTGTGCGACATCGAGGAGGTGAACCTGCTCATCACCGACCCCTCCGCCGACCCCGAGGTGCTGACCGAGATCACCGCCGCCGGCTGCCAGGTGGAGCTTGCCGGCTAGTCCAACCGCCCCCAAGGAGGCGCCATGTCCCGTCCCCGGTCGGAGTCCGAGTACCTGGCCCGTCTTCGCCCCCCGTCGGTCGCGGCCACCGGCATCAGCCGGCGCGGCTTCCTCAAGGGGACGCTCGGCGCCGGCGCCGCCGTGTCGCTGTCCAGCCTGCTCGCGGCCTGCGGCGGCGGGGACGACGGCGGCGGTGGCGGCGGCAGCACCAGCCAGGAGGTGACCCTCGGCTCCAACCAGTCCGACGCCGTGCCCAAGAAGGCCTACGCCGACATGATGGCCGCGTCGGGCCTGACGGTGAAGGTCAACACCGTCGACCACGAGAACTTCCAGGAGAACATCAACAACTACCTCCAGGGCAACCCCGACGACGTGTTCACCTGGTTCGCCGGCTACCGCATGCGCTTCTTCGCCGCCCAGGGCCTGGCCGGCGACATCAGCGACGTCTACGGCGGACTGTCCGGCTTCAGCGACGCCTTCAAGCAGGCCTCCACCGGCGACGACGGCAAGCAGTACTTCGTCCCCCTGACCACCTACCCGTGGGCCCTCTTCTACCGCAAGTCGCTGTGGCAGGAACGGGGCTACGAGCCCCCCAAGACCCTGGACGAGCTGGTCACCCTGTCCAAGCAGATGCAGAAGGACGGCCTGACCCCGATCGCCTTCGCCGACAAGGACGGCTGGCCGGCCATGGGCACCTTCGACCAGCTCAACCTGCGCATCAACGGCTACCAGTTCCACGTCGACCTGATGGCCGGCAAGAAGGCCTGGGACTCGCCCGAGGTCAAGAAGGTGTTCGACACCTGGAAGGGGCTGCTGCCCTACCACCAGAAGGACGCCCTCGGCCGCGAGTGGCAGGAGGCGGCCCAGTCTCTGCTCAAGAAGGAGTCGGGGATGTACCTGCTGGGCATGTTCGTCGGCCAGCAGTTCCCCAAGGGCAAGGAGCAGGACGACCTGGACTTCTTCGCCTTCCCCGAGATCGACCCGTCGATCGGCACCGGGGCCATCGAGGCTCCGATCGACGGCTTCATGATGGCCGCCAAGCCCAAGAACGAGGAGGGGTCCAAGGCCCTGCTCAAGTACCTGGGCACGGCCAAGGCCGAGGACATCGCCCTCAAGGCCGACCCGACGGTCATCGGGGCCAGCAGCGAGGCCGACACCTCCGCCTACACCGGCCTCCAGCAGAAGGCGGTGGAGTTCATCGGCTCGGCCGAGTCGATCGCCCAGTTCCTGGACCGCGACACCCGGCCCGACTTCGCCTCCACGGTGATGCTTCCCGGCATCCAGACCTTCCTGAAGAATCCCAACGACATCGACGGGCTCACCAAGAGCCTGGAGAGCCAGAAGAAGTCCATCTTCACCTCCTGAGGCCGGAGGGGAGGGAGGCGCCGATGAGCGACCTGCCAACTGTCCCGGCGGCTCCTGCCGCGGCGGCGGTCCCGCGCCGCCGCCGCGGCAGCCGCGTCCGGGTGACCGGGACCGACCGGATCTTCCTGGCGCTCATGGTGATCGTGCCCACGGTCCTGGTCGTGGGGTGGGTGTGGCTGCCGGCGATCGCCTCGGTGGTGCTGTCGTTCGCCCGCTGGACCGGGGTCGGCGGCCTGGACACCATCCAGTGGATCGGGACCGAGAACTACAAGAACGTCTTTACCATCTACCCGCCGTTCTACCCGGCCCTGCGCCACAACGTCATCTGGCTGGTGTTCCTGTTCGTGCTCCCGACCCTGTTCGGGATCTTCCTGGCCGTGCTGCTGGACCGGGAGCTGCGCGGGACCCGCTTCTACCAGACTGCGTTCTTCCTGCCGGTGGTGCTGTCGCTGGCCCTGATCGGGTTCATCTGGCAGCTCATCTACTCCCGCGACCAGGGCCTGCTCAACGCCGTGCTCCACACCCAGATCGACTGGTACGGCGACTCGAAATGGAACCTGTGGGCGGTGCTGGTCGCGGCCAGCTGGAAGCACGCCGGCTACATCATGCTGCTGTACCTGGCCGGGCTGAAGGGCGTCGACCCGTCGCTGCGGGAGGCCGCGGCCGTGGACGGGGCCAGCCAGGTCCGGACGTTCTTCTCGGTGGTCCTGCCGGTGATGCGCCCGATCAACATCATCGTCCTGGTCGTGACCGTGATCGAGGCTCTGCGGGCCTTCGACATCGTCTGGGTCATCAACAAGGGCACCAACGGCCTGGAGCTGATCGGGACGCTGGTCACCTCCAACGTCATCGGCGAGGCCAGCCGGATCGGCTTCGGCTCGGCCCTGGCCACCATCATGCTGGTGATCTCGCTGGGGTTCATCACCATCTTCCTGGCCACCGTGATGCGGGGGGAGGGGCAGCGATGAGCAGCGCCACCGTCACCCGCAGCCCTGCCACCCCGGCCATCCCGGCCAAGGCCAAGCGGCGCCGGCTCACCCCGGGCCGGGTCGTGCTGTACGTGTTCGTCACCCTGACCGCCCTGGCCTGGCTGTTCCCGGTGGTCTGGGCGGTGCTCAACTCGTTCCGGGACTACAACTACGTCTCGGTGCACGGCTACGCGTCCCTCGGCGGGTTCACCTTCAAGAACTACGTCGACGCCTGGCAGCAGGGCGAGTTCACCCGCCACTTCCTCAACTCCCTGATCATCACCGTCCCGGCGGTGCTGCTGACCCTGTTCCTCGCCTCCTGCGTCGCCTTCGTGGTCGCCCGCTTCAGCTTCCGTTTCAACCTCATCCTGCTGGGGCTGTTCACCGCGGCCAACCTGCTGCCCCAGCAGGCCCTGCTGATCCCGTTGTACCGTGCCTACCGCGAGATCCCGCTGCCGCTGTGGATGAGCGACTCGGGCCAGCTGCTGGACAGCTACTGGGGGCTCATCCTGGTCAACGTGGCCTTCCAGACCGGCTTCTGCACCTTCGTGCTCAGCAACTACATGAAGGCCCTGCCGCACGAGATGTACGAGGCCGCCCGGGTCGACGGGGCCGGCGTCCCGGTCCAGTTCTTCCGGATCACCCTGCCCTTGTGCCGGCCGGCCCTAGCCGCGCTGGCCACCCTCCAGGTGACCTGGATCTACAACGAGTTCTACTGGGCCACGGTGCTGATGCAGTCGGGCGACAAGTTCCCGATCACCAGCTCCCTCAACAACCTCCGGGGCCAGTTCTTCACCGACTACAACCTGCTCTCGGCCGGCTCGATCGTGATCGCGCTTCCGGTGCTGATCGTGTTCTTCGTCCTCCAGAAGCAGTTCGTGGCCGGCCTGACCCTCGGATCGACCAAGGGGTGACCCAGCCCGGAGTGGTCCACCTGCGCGCCGGCGGGGTCTCCCTGCTGCTGGATGCCCGCGCCGGGGCCGGCGGGCCCCTGCCGGTGGTGCTGCACTGGGGGCCGGACCTGGGCGGGGACCTGGACGGCGCCGCCCTCTCCGGCCTGGCCGACGCCCTGCACCCGGCGGCCGCCCACTCGGCCGTTGACCGGCCGGTGCCGCGGCGGCTGCTGCCCGTGCCGGCCGACGGCTGGCGGCTGCGCCCCGGGCTGGCCGGGGCCCGCCCCGACGGCGGCGGCTGGTCGCCGAGGTTCCTGGTCCGGTCGGTGGGTGTTGACACCGGCGGGACCCGCGCCGAGGTCGAGGCCGACGACCCCGAGGCCGCCCTCGGCCTGACCGTGACGCTGCGGCTGCACCCCTCGGGGGTCCTGGAGCTCGGCTCGACCATCCGGAACCTGGGGGAGGAGCCGTACCTGGTCGGGCAGCTGGCCGCCACCCTGCCCCTGCCGGCCCGGGCGGTCGAGCTGCTCGACCTGACCGGCCGCTGGTGCCGCGAGCGCATCCCCCAGCGTCACCTCCTGCCCCAGGGGGCCTGGGTGCGGCAGGGCCGCCACGGCCGCACCGGCCACGACGCCACCCTGGTCCTGGCGGCCGGCACGCCCGGGTTCGGGTTCCAGACCGGCGAGGTCTGGGGACTGCACCTGGCCTGGAGCGGGGACAGCGTCCACTGGGCGGAGCGCAGCCCCGACGGCCACGCCGGGGTGGGCGCGGCCGAGCTGCTCGGCCCCTCCGAGGTCGCCCTCGGCCCCGGCGAGGCCTATGCGACCCCGCCGGTGCTGGCCGTCTACAGCGCCGAGGGCCTGGACGGCCTCAGCGCGGCCTGCCACCGCTACGTCCGCGACCGGCCCCAGCACCCGCGCAGCCCCCGGCCGGTGGTGCTCAACACCTGGGAGGCCGTGTACTTCGACCACCGCCTGGACCGGCTGACCGAGCTGGCCGAGGTGGCCGCCCGCCTCGGGGTGGAGCGGTTCGTGCTCGACGACGGCTGGTTCGGCGGCCGCCGCGACGACACCGCCGGGCTGGGCGACTGGTATGTGGCCGCCGACGTCTGGCCCGACGGCCTCAACCCGCTGATCGGCCACGTCCGCAAGCTGGGCATGGAGTTCGGGCTGTGGGTCGAGCCGGAGATGGTCAACCCCGACTCCGACCTGTTCCGGGCCCACCCCGACTGGGTCCTGTCCGGGGCCGGTAGGGGGCGGCTGCCCGAGCGGCTCCCCGAGGCCTGGCGCAACCAGCAGGTCCTCGACCTGGCCAACCCCGACTGCCACGGCTTCATCCGCGACCGGCTGGACGCGCTGCTGGGAGAGCACGACATCGCGTTCCTCAAGTGGGACCACAACCGCGACCTGATCGAGGCCGGCCACGACGGCCGCCCCGGGGTCCACGCCCAGACCCTGGCCGTCTACCGGCTCCTGGACGAGCTGCGCCGCCGCCACCCAGGGGTCGAGATCGAGAGCTGCGCGTCCGGCGGCGGCCGGGTCGACCTCGGGATCCTCGCCCGCACCGACCGGGTCTGGGCCAGCGACACCAACGACGCCCTGGAGCGCCAGCACATCCAGCGCTGGACCGGGCTGCTGCTCCCGCCCGAGCTGGTCGGCAGCCACGTCGGCCCGGCCCGTTCCCATACCACCGGCCGCACCCACGACCTGGCCTTCCGGGCGGCCACGGCCCTGTTCGGCCACTTCGGCATCGAGTGGGACATCGCCTCGGCCTCGTCCGAGGAGCAGGCGGCACTGGCCGGGGCGATCGCCGTCTACAAGCGCCTGCGGCCGCTGCTGCACGGCGGCCGGGTGGTCCGGGCCGACCACCCCAACCCGGCCGCCTACCTGCACGGGGTGGTGGCCGCCGACGGGGCCGAGGCGCTGTTCGCCTACGTGCAGCTGACGGCGTCGGCGTTCGAGACCCCGGGGCTGGCCCGGTTCCCGGGGCTGGACCCGGACCGGGCCTACCGGGTGGAGCCGCTGGAGGTGGCCGGCGGGCCCGAGACCAAGCAGGCGGTGGCCCCGCGGTGGCTGGAGGCGGGCGGGGCGACGCTGACCGGCCGGGTGCTGGGTGAGGCCGGGCTGCCCCTGCCGGTCCTCCGGCCCGAGCAGGCCCTGCTGCTGCACCTCACGAGCTCGTGAGCGGGCCGGCGGACGAGGGCCCGCGGCCGGGCGCGGGAGCCGGGGCCGGGGACGAGGGCCCGCGGTCGGGCGCGGGGGCCGGGGCCGTGGGTGGCCGGGCCCATGACGACCCGCGGCCCGGCGCCGGGGGGCTGGCGCCGCGGGCCTGGGGGGTGTCGGACGCGCCGTCGTTCGACCTGTCGGGGGCGTGGCGGTTCCGGCTGTCGCCCCGGGCCGACGCCGGCGAGGCGTTCGCCGACCCCGGCTTCGACGACCGCGGCTGGGACACGCTGCCGGTACCGTCCCACTGGCAGCTCCATGGCCACGGCGCCCCGGCCTACACCAACGTCGCCTACCCGTTCCCGGTCGACCCCCCGCACGTCCCCACCGAGAACCCGACCGGCGACTACCGGGTCGGGTTCCGCCTGCCCGAGGGCTGGGACGCCGAGCGGACCGTGCTGCGGTTCGAGGGGGTCGACTCCTGGTGCCGGGTCTGGGTCAACGGCCGGGAGCTGGGCACCTCCAGCGGCAGCCGCCTCCCGGTCGAGTTCGACGCCACCGCCGCCCTGGCCGCCCCGGGTGAGGACAACCTCCTGGCGGTCCGCGTCCACCAGTGGTCGGCCGGCAGCTACCTGGAGGACCAGGACATGTGGTGGCTGTCCGGGATCTTCCGCGAGGTCCGGGTCCTGGCCCGCCCCGCCGGGGCGATCGAGGACTGGTTCGTCCACGCCGGCTACGACGCCGGGACCGGCGCCGGCACCCTGCGGGTCGACACCGGCACCCCGGCCCGCCTGAGCGTCCCCGAGCTCGGCGTCGACGCCGGGGCGGGGGAGACCGTGCACCTGCCGGCGGTGGAGCCGTGGTCGGCCGAGTCACCCCGGCTCTACGACGGCGAGCTGGCCTCGGCCGGCGAGCGGGTCGGGCTGCGGATCGGCTTCCGCACCGTCGAGGTCCGCGACGGGCTGCTGTGTGTCAACGGCCGCCGGGTCCTGCTCCGCGGGGTCAACCGCCACGAGTTCGATCCCGACCTGGGCCGGGCCGTCGGCACCGACGTCATGCTGGCCGACGTGCTGCTGATGAAGCGGCACAACCTCAACGCCGTCCGGACCAGCCACTACCCGCCCCACCCGCGGTTCCTGGAGCTGTGCGACCAGTACGGGCTGTACGTGATCGACGAGTGCGACCTCGAGACCCACGGGTTCGTCCAGGTCGGCTGGCGGGCCAACCCCTCCGACGACCCCCGCTGGCGGGACGCGCTGGTCGACCGCATGCGCCGCATGGTCGAGCGGGACAAGAACCGGCCCAGCGTGATCCTGTGGTCGCTCGGCAACGAGAGCGGCAGCGGCCGCAACCTGGCCGCCATGGCCGACTGGGCCCGGGCCCGCGACCCCTCGCGGCCGCTGCACTACGAGCACGACCGGGCCAGCCCGGACGTGGACGTCTACAGCCGCATGTACCCCACCCATGCCGAGGTCGACCGGATCGGCCGCGGCCAGGAGGAGCCACTGCACGACCCGAGGCTGGACGTCCGCCGCCGGGCCATGCCGCTGATCCTGTGCGAGTACGCCCACGCCATGGGCAACGGCCCGGGCGGCCTGTGGGAGTACCAGGAGCTGTTCGAGCGCCACCCCCGCTGCCAGGGCGGGTTCGTCTGGGAGTGGATCGACCACGGCCTGCGGGCCCGCACCGAGGACGGTCGCGAGTTCTTCGCCTACGGCGGCGACTTCGGCGAACCCCTCCACGACGGCAACTTCGTCGCCGACGGCCTCCTGTTCCCCGACCGCACCCCCTCACCCGGCCTGGAGGAACTGAAGAAGGTGGTCGAGCCGGTCCGCATCACCCCCGACCCGGCCGGCGGCATCCGGATCAGGAACCTGCACGACGTCGTGGACCTGTCGCATCTCTCCTTCGCCTGGACCCTGGAGGCCGAGGGCGTGGAGGCCGCCTCCGGCTCCCTGGAGGTCCCGGTCCTGGGCCCCGGGGAGACCACCACCGTCCCCCTCCCGGACCTGCCCCCGACCGAGGCCGAGTCCTGGCTCACCGTCCAGGCCCTCCTCGCCGACGACGAGCCCTGGGCCCCCGCCGGCCACGAGGTCGCCTGGGGCCAGCTCCCCATCACGCCGGCGCCAGGCAACGGCGGGCCCGACCAGGGGCGCGCCGCACCGCCACCCTCCGAGCTCCGGGGCCCCTACCGGGAGGGTAGCCCAACCAGGGAGCTGGGAGACCGGGTTGTCCCCACCCCCCTTCGGGCGGGCCCCGTCAGGTTGGGTCCCGGGGAGTTCAACCCCCTCACCGGAGGGCTCCTGCGGCTGGGCGACCTGGAGGTGAAGGGGCCGCGGCTGGACCTGTGGCGGGCCCCGACCGACAACGACGAGGGCCATCACGGGGACGAGTCGTGGGCGCCGGTCTGGCGCCAGGTGGGCCTGCACCGGGTCCAGCACCGGATCGACGAGGTCACGGTCGAGGGCGACCGGCTGGTCGTCCGGA
>Ga0307409_100001735_pt1 | contig 10993 bp, 7 predicted proteins | sample 322Ometagenome_2_FD_203888 | JGI IMG/M metagenome (GOLD analysis project Ga0307409, IMG submission 203888) | Maize rhizosphere microbial communities from greenhouse at UC Davis, California, United States - 322HYB-O-2 | ecosystem: Host-associated > Plants > Roots > Rhizosphere > Soil | place...
TCGATGCCGGGGCGAATGTTGGCTTCTACACGCTTCTCGCCAGCCGATTGGTAGGGCCGACCGGCCGTGTCCTGGCAATCGAGATGATGCCGGCGACTGCGGCCATCTTGCGCCAGCACGTGGCGATTAACGACTGCACCAACGTCGAAATCGTCGAAAAGGCACTCTCGGACCGCGCCGGCGAGACGATCATGGCCAGAGTTCCGGTTGGCAAGCATGGCCAGGCGACCGTTGCCGGCTTCGCTCACGCCTACGACACGTTCGAAGAGCATGAGGTGGAAACAACTACTCTCGACGAGGTTTGCGGCGGGCGAGAGCGCATCGCGCTTCTGAAGCTCGACCTGGAAGGAGCCGAGCTTCAGGCCGCAGCCGGCGCGCGATCGACGCTCGAGCGGACGGATCGCGTGATCTATGAAAGCCACACGTCGAGCGACGCGCTTGCGCGCGCGTTCGAACAGGCCGGGTTCAAGGTCGTGGCGCGGCTTGGGAAGGATCGTCTGGCCCAAAGGGCAAATCTGAGTGGCTGAGCCTCCGGAGCGCATCGCCATCGTGCTGCCGAACCTGGCTGGCGGCGGAGTCGAGCGGGTACGGCTGTTGCTCGCCGAGCAGTTCCTCGCCCGAGGCTATGCGGTCGACTTTGTCCTCGCGGAACGTCGCGGTGAACTGATTCAGCACGTGCCCGCAGCCTGCCGGATCATTTCGCTCGATGCGCCTAGACTACTTTGGGTCCCATGGCGGCTCAGCCGCTACGTTCGGCGCAAGCGACCGGACGCCATGCTCGCGGCGCTATGGCCGCTGACGGGCCTTGCCGGACTGGCGCTCCGGCTTGCGCGATCGAACATTCCGCTGGTGGTCAGCGAGCACAACGACTTCCGCAAGATGCCATCGATCAAGCCATTCGAGCGTCGTCTGCTGAAGCTGTTCGGACCCTGGTTGTACGGGCGGGCCGCCAAGGTCGTCGCCGTATCGCGCGGGGTCAAAGAGAGCCTGGTCGAAGCCGCCCGATTGGCTCCGGGCTCGATTGAAGTCATTCACAACCCAATTCGGCAGTCGGGATCGGACCATCCGGACTCCGCCGACCGTTCGCTGCTGCAATGGTGGGGCGCGGGGGCGATCAAGCTGATCGCGGTCGGATCGCTGAAGCCGCAGAAGGACTATCCCACTTTGCTGCGAGCGCTTCGCCGGGTCCGGCAGGATCGCGAAGCCCGGTTGATCGTCCTCGGCGAAGGCCCCGAGCGGAGTCGCCTCGAAGCTCTGGCACGGTCGGAGGGCCTGGCCGAGGCAGTGCGCTTTCCCGGCTTCCGGGCAGAACCCTACCCATTCTTGAAGCAGGCAGACCTGTTCGTGCTGTCCTCACAATGGGAAGGTCTCGGCAACGTGATCACAGAGGCGCTGCTGTGCGGCTGCCCTGTGGTTGCGACGGACTGCCCGTCCGGACCCGCGGAGCTTCTCGACGGTGGCCGCTATGGAACGCTCGTGCCCGTGGCCGATCCGGAGGCGCTCGCAACAGCCGTGACCGAGGTGCTCGCGCGACCGCACGATCCCTCGCCGGGGATCGCCTGGGCGTCGCAATTCATGCCGGAGGCGACTGCGCGGGCCTATCTGCAACTGCTATTCCCGCGACATTGGGAGCACGCATGATCGAGAAGCTCAAGACGGGCCTGTGGTATCTGCGGAATCCCGCCTTCTGGCGTCACGGCATGGCGCTCGTCGTAGGCAAACTGACCAATGCCCGTCGCCACGCCTTGCTGCGCGACCAGGCCACGGCCTGGGCGGCGGAGCGGGCGGTCTCGGCGGAGGAAGCGCTGACCCGTCTCGGTGTCTACGATCCCGCCACCGGCGCTTTCCCGGCCATTCCGGACGAAGTGATTCGGGAGGCGGAGGCGAACGTACGCTCAGCCAGAGTTCAGATGGGTGGGCCGGCCGACCTCGAGCTGCTCTACGCAGCAGTGGTTCTCGCGACGCCAGAGACTGCCGTCGAGACCGGGGTCGCCTACGGATGGAGCAGCGCCATCATCCTGGCCGCGATGGAAAACAGCGGCACGGGCAGGCTGATCAGCGTCGACATGCCCTATGCGAAGCGCAACAACGAGCCATGGGTGGGTGTGGCGGTGGCCGACCGCCTTCGGCGTCGGTGGCGCCTGATCCGCAGACCGGACCGGGGCGGGATCGGCGAGGCGATCGCCGCCTCCGGAGGCGCGATCGACCTGTGCCACTACGACTCGGACAAGAGCTATCCGGGACGGATGTACGCTTACCCGCGCCTGTGGGCCGCGCTGCGCCCGGGTGGCCTGTTCATCTCCGACGACATCCAGGACAACTTCGGCTTCCGCGACTTTTGCGAGAGGAACTCGATCGAGTTCCAGGTAACGAGCAGCGGCGGGAAATTCATCGGAGTGGCGCAAAAGGCAGCGTGAGCGCTACCCGGATGCGTCGCCCGCAAGATAGCTCGGAGTCATGACCTTCGCGGACCTGGTCGCCGGCTTAGTGAGCTGTTGCAACAGCCTGAGATTGAACTTTTCCTTGAACTGAACGCCGAACTGCGTGCCCTTCGCCCAGACGATCTTTCCGGGAATCAGGCCGCCCGCGGCGAAGTCCAGCTGGATTTCCTTGCCGACTTCCACCGGCTGGCGGCATTCGACCAGCGCGCCGCCGCTGGAGATGTTGCGCAGGCGTGCGCCCCGCACCTCGCCCTCATAGTGAAGCAGCGCGGCGCGGATGATGCGAATGCGCGGTTCGCGGGGTACGAAATGGGCGTCCGGAAGCGTCGCGGCGCCCTTGGCAGCGACCTGCGCCGCCTCGTCGGCGGGCATCGGCTTTCCGAAAATATAGCCCTGCACGAGCGAGCAGCCGAGATTCCTGACGAGCAGCAGCTCCTCCGGAGTTTCGACGCCCTCGGCGGTGGTCTGCATTTCGAGGTCGCGCGCGAGGCCGATCATCGCCCGGATCAGCGCCGCGTTCCTGCTGTCGGGATCGGACGCACCTCGGACGAAGGACTGGTCGATCTTGATCTTGTCGAATGGAACACGGAGCAAATAACTGAGGCTCGAATAGCCCGTTCCGAAGTCGTCCAGCGCAAGCTTTACGCCGATCGCCTTCAGCTCGTCGATGATCGCATGGACGTGATCGTCATTGCTCAGCAGCAGACCCTCGGTGATCTCCAGCTCGAGGCGCGTCGCCGCGAGGCCGCTTTCGCCGAGGATCGCCCGAACGGTCGAGGGCAGCGCGTGGGACTTGAACTGGATCGGTGACAGATTGACCGCGACCGACACAGTCTTCGGCCACTGGGCAGCTTCGGCACAGGCGGTCCGAAGCACGAATTCGCCGATCTCGTTGATGAGGCCGATTTCCTCTGCGAGCGGGATGAACAGCACCGGGCTCACCGGTCCGTGTTCCGGATGGTCCCACCGGATCAGGGCCTCGAAGCCGGTCACCGCCTCGCTGGAAGAATCCACGCAGGGCTGGAAGACGACCCTGAGTTGGCCCTTCTCCATTGCGACGCGCAGGTCGGATTCCATGATCTGCCGCTCGCGCGCCGCTTCGTGCATCTCGGGAGCGAAGAAGCGGAAGCATCCCTTCCCGGCGGCCTTGGCGGCGTACAGCGCGAGGTCCGCATCCCGCATCAGATCGTCGGACTTGCGGTCGTCATAGTCCGACGTGACGATTCCGACGGACGCGCCGATCGACACCATCGTGCCGTTGATCGTGTAGGGCCGCGACAGATTGTCGATGATACCCTGCGCGATGCGCCCGAGATCCTCTTGCGACGGAGTGGTCGGGAGAACGACCTGGAACTCGTCGCCTCCGAGCCGGCCAACCTGTCCAAGCTCACCCACTTCATCGCGCAATCTAAGGGCTACGAGGCGGAGCAAAGTGTCGCCGGCGGGGTGACCGAGGGTATCGTTGACGGCTTTGAACCGGTCGAGGTCGAGAAGGAACACGGAGCAGCGATGCTTCCTCCGCGCCGCACTGATCAGGGCATCGTCGAGCGCGCGTCGAAGCGCCTCCCGGTTGGCCAGGCCGGTCAGCGAGTCCTGACGGGCGAGGCGGTCGAGCTCGACCTCCGACTGCCGCATCTTGGTGAGGTCGGACGCGAAGCCGCGAAAGCCGAAGAAGCGGCCGATCTCGTCATGAATCGGCCGGCCCGAAATCGACCACCAGATTTCGTTCTTCGTCTTGGCCCGGACGATGAGATCCTGGAACGCGACGTGCGAGGACAGATAGAACCCAAGCGTCCGTTCCGATGTCGCGCTGCCGTCTGCAGTCTCCGTGGAGATCAGGTCGCTGAAGGGACGGCCGACCAGGTCGGCGGTTTCGCGCCCCAATGCGGCCGCCACGCTATCGCTGATGTAGGTGAGATCGCCGTCTCGCCCGGTCTCCCAGAACCAGCCCTTTCCGCTGCTCTCGAATTCCTGGATGAGCCCTTCCGCCCGAGCGGACTCGGGGCGTGTCTCTTCCTGCGAAGAGTTGCCTCCCGTCCTCAACAGGCTTCTGATGCTTGCCACTCGTAGCTCCAGTCGAGCGAATCCGTAAAAGAACATCGTTTAAATTCGGTTAGTTTAGAGGGGATAACGGAGCAGCCAGTGGCTTTGAGGCATGCCGATACCGGCCACGGGCCAATCTCCCGCGGGTCGCTCGCGATCGCCGCCTTCTCGACCGTCGTCGAATGGTACGATTTCACGCTGTACCTCTACTTCGCGACCGTCCTGGCGCGGGTGTTCTTCGGGCCCGGCGAAACGTCGCTGCTGGTGGCGCTCGGCGGATTCGCCGTCGCCTATCTGATGCGGCCGCTCGGCGCCGTATTCTTCGGCCATATCGGCGACCGCCGAGGACGTCGTCACATGCTGTTGCTTTCTGTGGCGCTGATGACCGCCGCGATGCTCGCGACGGCGCTCCTGCCGACCTATGCGGGAATTGGGCCGGCCGCGGGCGCGATGCTCATCCTTCTTCGATGCGTGATGGGCTTCAGCGTCGGCGGCGAATATACCGGCGTCGTCGCCTATCTGCTCGAGGGCGCACCGCCGCATCGGCGCGGCCTGATCGCGTCCTCGGCATCCGCCGCGAGCGAGGTCGGAGCGCTTCTTGCGGTTGGTGTCTCCGCTGGCACCGTCGCATCGCTGAGCGAAGCCGACCTCGTGAACTGGGGCTGGCGCATCCCCTTCCTCGTCGGTGCAGCGCTCGCCGGGAGCGTGTGGGTCGCCCGCTCGCTCATGGAGGAATCTCCCGAATTCCATCGCCAACTCGCAGAGGAGACCGTCCCCGTAAGTCCTCTTCGACACAGCCTCGCTTTTCATCGCGGCGCCATCGCGCGATCCTTCGCCATCTCGGCGCTGGGCTCGATCACCTACTACGTGGGAATCACCTACGTGCCCGCCTTCCTGACTTCGGCGGGGTCGGTGAGCGAGCGGGAGGCGCTCTGGCTTTCGACAGCCGCCGCAGTCGCCGTCATCCTCGTGACGCCTTTCGTCGGCCTCGCGTCCGACAGATTCGGCAGGAAGCCGGTGCTTGTCACGCTCGCGGTTGGAAGCGCGCTTCTGCCCTCGACCATGTTCTCGCTGATGGCGGGAGGATCCAACATGGCAGCCCTGCACGGTGCGTTCGTCCTGGCCGCGCTTGCAGGCGGGGTCAGCGCGGTCGGAGCGGTCGCCACCGCGGAGCAGTTCCCCGGCGAAGGCCGGGTGACGGGCCTTGCGCTCGGTGCGACAATGGCGACGGCGGTGTTCGGCGGCCTGACGCCTTATGTCGCGCAGCTGCTGGTCGAGCGCACCGGATGGGCAATGGCGCCGGGAGCAATGATCGCTCTCGTGAGTCTTTCTGTTCTCCCCATCTTCCTCATGATGAAGGAAACGGCGCCCCTGCGCACGACATGACTACGGCATTTCTCTTCGATCTCGATGGCACTCTGGTCGACAGCGTCTACCAGCACGTTCGCGCCTGGCATCTCGCACTCCGCGACGAGAGCATCGACCTGTCCGTCTGGCGGATCCATCGCAAGATTGGAATGAGCGGCGGCCTCTTCACGGACCAGTTGCTGCGAGAGCTCGGCCATGAGGTCGAGGCAGAAACGATCGGCCGGCTGCGGGCACGCCATGCCGAGCGATACCTTTCGCTGTCGAGCGAAGTCGTGCCGCTTCCAGGCTCCATCGAGTTGCTAAAGTCACTGGAACGGCTCGACCTCCGCTGGGCGATCGCCACGAGCGGGCGGATGGTCACCGCCGAAGCCAATATTCGCAGCCTCGGCTTCTCCGTCGACGACATCACGCTCGTGACTCGCGACCAGGTCAATTATGCCAAGCCCGACCCGGATCTGTTCGTCGAAGCCGCCCGGCGGCTCGGAACGACGACGCAAGGCTCCTACGTCATCGGCGACAGCATCTGGGACATGCTCGCGGCTGCGCGCTGCGGGGCGCTGGGCATCGGCCTGCTGTCCGGCGGCTACGGACGCGAGGAGCTTATGGATGCGGGCGCGCTGCGTGTATACGACGACCCCGCCGACATGCTGGCGCACCTGGACGAGATCGCCCCGCGGACGCGGGACTAGTCGCGCTCCTTCTCCCGCTTCTTCTCGTCCTCCTCGAGCATGGTGAGAGCAGTCGCCCCATCGGCGGCTTTCATCTTGTCCATGATTTCGAGGTTGCGCCGGTGCTCCTTGCCGGAATGGGGGCTGTAAGCGATCGGCTTGAACAGCATCGCCGCAGTCCGGAGATCATGCTCGTTGACCATCTCTCGGACTCCCATGAGCCGCAATTCGTCGTCCTGCGGTGAAAATTGGATCGCCGCTAGCAGTCCATCGACGGCCTCGGTGGGGGGAGCAACACCTTCCTTCACGAAGCTCTGATAGTAGAGCGCCAACGGCTCGGCCCGTTCCGGATCGATGTGATTGGCCCGCGAGAACCAGCTTCGGATGTTGCTCCAGTCCGCCGCCGCCGGTCTCTCCTTCGCCATCTCCATCAGCGCCCGGCCCTTGTAAACCAAGGCGGGGATCGACTTCGGGTCGATCGCAAGGGCACGATCAGCAGCCGCCGCTGCGTCGTTGTAATGCTTCGCTTCAAACTCGGCCCGCGCGAGGACGGCCAGGACCCTGGCGCTCCGAGGAAATGTTTCGGCAACCTTGCGAGCACCGCCCGCAACATAACGCCCTTCGCCGCGCTGGAGCCCCGCATCGAGCTTCATCCGCGTCTCCAGGATGGCGTCCTCGTCCGCTGCCAGCGGCCGGACGGCAACGGGCCCAACCTTGATCAACGAGGCGGGAATAATGCGCGTCGGAATGGTCTTTCGGTCATAGTAGCGGCTCAATTCCCGATCGAGCTGCTTTATGTCACCGAAAGCCTGCTTCGCGGCCTCGAGCGCCGGAACCCCCGCCTGGATGGCATCGACGTAGCGGTCGATCTGGCCCTGGCGCGAAGGCTCGAACGCAAGATAATGCGTGAGAAGCCAGCCGCGACTGTATTGCGAGAGCCACTCCTCTCCCGTCGTGCGATTATAGATTCCGCCCAGCATTTCGGAGAGCGGCATCGCCTCGAGCTTGGCCAGCTCATATCCGCGATAATTTGGAGGCTTTCCGAACTCGACCGAGCCGTCATCGTGGAACTCGGCCGTCGCGAAGAACTCCGCATAGCCTTCCGACATCCAGGTCGGATAGGCAACGGTCGCATCCTGAAGCATCAGATGATGCAGATATTCGTGGAAAAAGACCGTCTGTCCGTCGAGCGCGTACTCGTTTCTCTTCGGCTCGCTGTTCGCGAAAGCCACCGGGCCCGCAGCAGGGCTCTTCCAGAAGCCGAGGATACCGCTCCCTCGTGCACCGGCCAGGCTCGCGACGGCGTAAGCGTCCTTCACCACGTAAACTGTGAGCCGGTCCGACGAATTCGGACTTGGATCCTTCATCCGCCGTACGGCGCGGATTGCGCTGTCGTAACGCTCGAGCTTCGACGCATAAGCCTTCAGATCGTCAGGCTTCTGCTCCGAATAAACGACGAAATGGCGGCTCTTCGCCTCGTACCATTTCGCATTCGCTTTGGACGGCGTGAGCATAAGGGCCGCCACAATCAAAAATACGCGAGAATACATCCCCAACCCCATTGAAGGAGGGTCAATCCTTAGTCAGCCACGGTTCTCGGGAGACGCCATAGTGTCCAGCGGCAATTCCCAATCGTGGCTCAACCCCCGCCAGTCGGCTTGCCCGGCGGCATCGGGCGCTCGATCGGCGAGCGATTGATTCGATCGAGGAGATCCGTCTTGTCATCGTCGGCCTTGCGCTCGCGAGCCTTCCACTGGGATTTGGTGAGACAGGTCGCACGAGCCAGACGCGTACCAACCGCATTATCCCGCTTGCATATCCGCTTCTCCGGCTTCGCCGTACCTTCGGCGGTTGGCGCCTGAGCGGCAGACGCAGCTGGCGTGTCCGCCGCAACCGCAGGAGCGGTGCTGGCAAGTCCAACCAGGACTCCGGCAATCAGAATGTTCCTCATACGCACTTCCCCATTTGATTTGAACTCGGCCGCCCAAAGCAAACCAGTTGCGAGAAGCTATCAGCCGTCAGTCAGATTAACAATCCAGATTACTGCAACTTAATTGGACTAAAGCGACCAGCGATCGATTGCAGGATCTAGCTTCCGCTCGCGCCAGATGCCCTTGATGTCGGCGAGCGTCCCTCCCTGATTCAGCAGCGCTGACAACTGCTCGTCCGAAAGGTGGCGATAAGCCTGGTGGGGCACGGCACCGATCACCAGATCGTAGCTCTTCCCGTCGATCTCCGTCAGCTCCAGCCGCTGCTGGCTGCGAAGCTCCGCCGCGTCCGCGAGTGGATCGGCGACATCGACCGAATGGCCGAGCCACTGGAGCCGCCGGACGACGTCGAAGCTGCGGCTGTTCCTGAGGTCCGGGACGTCTTCCTTGAAGGTAACGCCGAGCACAAGCGCGGTACCCGCTTTTGCCCGGCGCCGGTCGTGCAGCGTGTCGGCGATCCATTGACCCATACCGTCGTTGGTACCGCGTCCGGCGAGAATGACCTGCGGATCGTGGCCGAGCTGCTGCGCCAGATCGCTCAAATAATAAGGATCCACGCCAATGCAGTGCCCGCCCACGAGTCCCGGTTCGAATGGCAGGAAGTTCCACTTGGTGCGCGCGGCGGCGAGCACATCCCAGACCGAGACGCCGATCTGCGAGAAAATCTGCGTCACCTCGTTCATGAAGGCGATGTTGACGTCGCGCTGCGCGTTCTCGATCGCCTTCGCGGCCTCCGCAGCCTTGATCGAGGCGGCCCGAAACACGCCGGCGCTAGTGATCGCTCTGTAAATCCCGGCGAGCTGCTCGACGACCTCCTCGTCCTCGCCGGCGATCACCTTGGTGATCTTGTCGACCGTATGGGTTCGGTCACCCGGGTTGATCCGCTCCGGGCTGTAGCCGAGGCGAAAGTCGCGTCCGCGCTTCAGGCCCGAAATGCGCTCGATCTCGGGCCCGCAGAGATTCTCGGTGACGCCGGGATAGACCGTGCTTTCGTAGACGATCGTCGGTCGCCTCTCCGAGTCGATGGCCTGTGCGACGATGCGCGTCGCTGCCATGACCGCTGAAAGGTCCGGCCGATTCTGCTTGTCGACGGGTGTCGGGACGGTGACGATGTAGACGTCGGCGCCCGCGCACTCGTCGGGAGTGCTCGTCAGCTTGATTGTCGACGAAGCAATGTTCGCCTCGTCGATCTCGCGCGTGCGGTCGAAATTCTCCCGAAGCTCGCCGATTCGGTTGGGATCGATGTCGAAACCGACAACCTCGAACTTGCGCGCGAGGGCGACGGCCAGAGGAAGGCCAACGTATCCGAGTCCGACAACAATGATTCTCATTGCTGCCGCTTAGCGTGCGGCTTTGACTCCTGCATCCCCGTTGCTGACGAGCTTCAGCCGCGCGCCGCTGCCGGCGATGCGGCCGCGGCCAAGGCCGTAATATTCGAAGCCGGCTTCTTCCGCCTCCGCCCGGTCGTAGACGTTGCGAAGATCGACGATGACCTGGCCGCGCATGCCCTTCGCGATGCGGTCCAGATCGAGGGCGCGGAACTCGTCCCATTCGGTGACGATCACCAGCGCATCGGCGTCCTTGACCGCAGCATGCGCGTCCCTGGCGAACTCGATGTTGGGAAGCAGCCCCTTGGCGTGGTTCATCGCGGCGGGGTCGAATGCGGCGACCGACGCGCCGCTCTCGACCAGCGCCTTGATCAGCGGGATCGACGCAGCATCGCGCATGTCGTCGGTGTTCGGCTTGAAGGCCAGGCCAAGCACGGCGATGCGCTTCCCCTCGACCGAGCCGTCGAGCGCGCCGACGATGCGTTCGTGCATGGTCGCCTTGCGATGGTCGTTCACCTCGACGACGGTTTTCACGATCCGCTGCTCGATCCCCGCCTCGTTCGCGGTCTGAAGCAAGGCGAGCGTGTCCTTGGGGAAGCAGCTTCCGCCATAGCCGGGCCCGGGGTGCAGGAACTTCGGCCCGATGCGGTTGTCGAGGCCGATTCCGCGAGCGACTTCCTGGACGTCGGCGTCCACCGCCTCGCACAGGTTCGCGATCTCGTTGATGAAGCTGATCTTCACCGCGAGGAAGGCGTTCGCAGCATATTTGGTCAGCTCGGCGGTCCGGCGGCCGGTGAACAGGATCGGCGCCTTATTGAGGAAGAGCGGGCGGTAGATGTCGCGCAGCACCTCGCGCGCCGCCTCGTCCTCGGCCCCGACGACGATGCGGTCGGGATGCTTGAAGTCGGCGATAGCGGCGCCTTCGCGGAGGAATTCGGGATTCGAGGCCACGGTCGTGCCCGCGGGCGCGCCTTCCTTCTTGAGAATCTCGGTAATCTTGTCGCCCGTGCCGACGGGAACGGTGGACTTGGTCACGACGACGGCCGGGCCCTTCATCGCATGGGCAAGCTCGCGCACCGCGTTGAACACGTAGGTGAGATCGGCATGGCCGTTGCCGCGCCGCGCCGGCGTACCGACGGCAATGAAGATCGCTTCGG
>Ga0307409_100001736_pt1 | contig 10992 bp, 12 predicted proteins | sample 322Ometagenome_2_FD_203888 | JGI IMG/M metagenome (GOLD analysis project Ga0307409, IMG submission 203888) | Maize rhizosphere microbial communities from greenhouse at UC Davis, California, United States - 322HYB-O-2 | ecosystem: Host-associated > Plants > Roots > Rhizosphere > Soil | place...
CTTCTCCGGCTTCTTTACCTTGCTGTGCTGGTCGCCTCCGCTGACGGAGTCGTGGACGAAACGGAGCTGGAGGTCTTCCATCGGGCCTCCGGCGTCACCGACGAATACGCTCGCGTCCAAGTGACGGCGACAGAGGCGGCGCTCACGCGTGACACGCATGTCGCAATCAAGCAGCTCCAACGGATCGCCAAGTCCGTTCATCAGGGCGAGCGCATGCCGGTCTTCAAGCTCCTCGTCCACATCGCCTGCTCCGACGAAGTCTTGTCCAGCGATGAGAACCGGTTGCTGCGCCGGATCGCAAAGGCCTTCCAGCTCGGAGACGAAGCACTCGACGACGTGCTGTCTGAAGACTCCACCTTCCAGACGGTGACCGTTTCACGCGGGAAGACCCGAACCGGCGGGGAAGCCATTCCACAACCGGCACAGGCCACCTCTCCGGGCTTCTCCCTCGACATGAACCGGATCGCCGCACTGACAGCCGAGACCGCGGAGGTTGTCTCGATCCTGTCGAAAGCCTTGGCAGAGGAATCCCACGAAGACCCGGTTCCTGTCGAAGTCGAGTCGCCAGCATCCGCGCTACCGTCCGTGCCAGAATGGCTGAATTCACTGGAGACCCGCTACCAGCCGGCCCTTCTGGAGATCATCGCAACTGCCAACGGCGAGCCCATCGATTTGAGCGCGATTGCCGCGAAACATCACCTGATGGCCGACGACCTGACCGACGGTATCAACGCGTGGTCCGACGAGGCACTCGGGGACTTCCTGCTCGAAGTGGCGGACGATGGCCTTGCAACGATCCAACACGAATTACTTCCCACCACCTGAACGACCATGCAGATCAAGCGACGCGAACGAGACTCCGTTCTTCAATCCCTCCAGGCCGGACTTGTCCCACGGCAGGGGTTGCACCTCATCCAAGTCGGACGCAAGTCGGAGACCGAAGCCCTTCTGCAGGACATTTCCAGAATCCGCGACGGGGGCTCGTCGTTCCGCCTGGTAGTCGGGCGATTTGGTAGCGGGAAGAGTTTCTTCCTCAACCTCGTCCGGCACGTTGCGCTTCAGCAGAACCTCGTGATCGTCCAGGCGGATTTCACGATGGAACGCCGGCTTCAGGCGACCGGAGGAGAGGCTCGGGCGCTCTATTCGGAGCTGATGCGCAACATGGCGACCCGCGCAAAGCCAGAAGGCGGTGCGCTCGCCTCGGTGTGCACGAAGTGGATCAGCGGCCTACAGCAGGAGATCGTGGGATCGGGGGGCGACACAGCGGATGTCGAAGCCCGGATCACCGAGGATCTCCGGGATCTTCAGGAATACCTGGGCGGCTTCGAATTCGCCGAGGTTCTTCGCGCCTACTACCGGGGCACCATCAACGGTAATGAAGCCGAGAAAGCGGCTGCCCTCCGATGGCTGCGCGGCGAGTATCAAACGAAGACCGAAGCACGCCAGGATCTCGGGGTGAGACGAATCGTCGATGACGACACCTTCTACGACAGCCTGAAGCTGATGGCGGGATTTTGCCGCAAGGCCGGCTTCGACGGAATGCTCGTGCTGTTCGACGAGTTGGTTGTTCTGAGCCACCGGCTCCCTAGCTCCCGCTCTCGCGTCGCGAACTTCGAGGCAATACTGACGATCCTCAACGACGCTGTCCAAGGAAGCGCCCAAGGGGTGGGCTTCGTGTTTGCCGGCACCGACGAGAGCCTCGAAGACCGCCGAAGGGGCCTCTTCTCCTACGAAGCGCTGCGCTCGCGCCTGGCCGAGAACCAGCTCGCCATCGGAGGACTCGTTGACCTGTCCGGCCCGGTGGTCCGCCTACAGGCGCTGTCCCCGGAAGACCTGTTCGTCCTCCTGAGGAACATTTCGGTCGTCCATGCCAGTGGAGACCAGGCGGCTCGCCTGGTTCCAGACGAGGGCATCGCGGCACTCCTTCACAAAGCCAACGACACTCTCGGGGCCGACTTCTTCCGCACACCTCGCGACGTGATCCGTTCATTCGTCGGACTCTTGAACTTGATCGAGCAGAACCCCGGGAAGACTTGGAACGACATCCTCGGGCTCGACGGAATTCTCAGCAAGCCTGCATCCCCGATGTCGGTCGAGGAGGAGATCGCCATCAATCCGGCCGCGATGAGCGAGGACGACGACGACCTCGCAAGCTTCAAGCTCTGATCCCGGCCGGCCCAGCATGAGCAGCGCGTTCGAACGATTGCATCCCGGGATTCAGCGGGCGCTGTGGGACATGCGCTGGAAGGAGCTTCGACCGCTCCAGGTCGAGGCGGTCAACGCCTTCTTCACCTCGGACGCGCCGTTGATCCTTTCGGCGTCCACCGCTTCGGGAAAGACGGAGGCGGCATTCCTGCCGGTCCTTTCAGCGATTGCAGGGCAACCCGAAGGTTCAGTCCGGGCCATGTACGTCGGGCCGCTGAAGGCCTTGATCAACGATCAATTCCTTCGGCTAGAGGACCTGTGCCGCCACGCCGACATTCCCGTCCACCGTTGGCACGGAGACGTGACAGGAACCGCCAAGAAGCAGTTCCGGGAGGCTCCCGGCGGGGTGCTGCTCATCACTCCCGAGTCTCTTGAGTCGGCTTTCATCAATTACGGCAATCAGATCCCCCGGATCTTCGGTGGACTGGAACACGTGGTAATCGACGAACTTCACTCGTTCGTTGCCGATGTGCGCGGCGTTCACCTGAAAAGCCTCCTTGCACGTTTGTCTCTGGTGATCGGAAAGAATCCACGGCTGCTAGGGCTTTCGGCGACCCTTGCGGATTTCGATTCTGCCAAGCGCTTCCTCAATCACGTTGCCCCGGAGCGGGTGAAGGTGATTGCCGACGAAGAAGGAGCCAGGTCGATTCGGATAGGTGTGCGCGCATTTCCTCGTCCGAGGCCGTCCGAACCGGAGCAGGACGCCAACGCCAAGCCCTCACCTCGTCTCGCTACCACGGCTTTGGAAGCGCACCGGGATCTCGCGGCGATCACGGAGGGCGTTTCCCAGTGGCAGCAAGACGCAACCGCCGCCGTCGATGAGATGACGGCCCTCAGGAACCTTGCCCTCGATTTGGCCTCGGTTTTCCGCAGCAAGGCGAACTTGATCTTCACCAACAGCAGGGGGCTCGCCGAAATGTTGGCGGACGAATTGAACCAAATCGCAGGCGAGCAACATTGGCCGCGGAATCCGTTCCTCCTTCATCACGGGTCGCTGTCGAAAGAGGTCCGAGAGGATGTCGAGCAGCGGTTGAAGAGCAAGGAGCCGCTCTCGGTGTTCTGCACGAGCACCTTGGAAATGGGGATCGACATCGGCAGCGTTCATTCGGTCGGCCAACTGTCTCCGCCGTGGAGCGTCGCGTCATTGGTCCAACGTCTGGGGCGTTCGGGACGGCGCGAGGGTGAATCGTCGATTCTCCGTCTCTATTCCCTGGATTCGCCTCCGGGGCCGGACTCCAAGGTCGAGGATCTACTCTGCCCCCAATTGCTTCGCTCGATTGCCTTGGTTGAGCTGATGCTGGAGCGATGGCTGGAACCCTTCGACAACGATCCATTTCACTTCAGCACGTTCATTCATCAGATCCTCAGCCTGCTCCGGCAAACTGGAGGAACCACCGCTGAGCGGATACACGAGACGCTGGTCACGAAAGGTGCGTTTCCAACGATCAGCCCGCGCCAACTCGGATCGATCCTTCGGAACCTGGCTGCCAACCACTTGATCGAGCAGATGCCGACCGGCGAGTTGATTCTCGCTCCCGCGGGCGAGGCGGTCACGCACGGCAAGGACTTCTATGCTGCATTCGCCGGTAGCGCCGACTACCTGATCCGGCACAATCAGGACACCTTGGGAAAGCTCCCCGTCGAGTCGGTTCCGCCCGAGGGAGAAAACCTCCTTCTCAATGGGCGAAGGTGGACGGTGGAACTGATCGACGCCCGATCGATGACCGTGGAAGTCTCCCCGGCAAAGGGCCGAAAGAAGCCGGTGTTTCTTGGAAGCGGCGGGTCCATCCATGCAAGGATCGTCGGAAAGATGCGCGACGTACTGTCCGGGTCCGATTGTCCACCCTACCTGCACCAGGATGCTGCGCAGCTTCTGGGTGCGGCCCGGAACTACGCCGCGAAAGCGGGTGTCTTCAGCAAACCCTGGCTCGACATGGAGGACGGTTGCCTGACTTTTCCATGGACCGGAACCAAGGGAATGGAAGCCCTGAAGCTCTGTGCCGAACAGGACGGGATTGGGATCGAAGCAGGAGCCCTCAGCATCTTGTATCACACCGATGGTGATGCGCTGCGAGAGCACCTAACGCGGGTGGCGGAACGCCGGTTTGTTCCGATTTCCCTCGCGGCTGCGCTGAAGGCCCGGCACCGCGACAAGTTCGATGAGTTCGTTCCCGCTGACCTGCTGGACGAATCGAACGCCCTCCGGTCGATCTCGGTCGAGGATGCAGCCAACGCCGCCGCAGAAATCTTGAGGCGCTAGCCTTTTCCCTGTGACTGAGAAGCGGTTCGCTGACCTCGCGCACCCAAGAATTATTGAGCTGGAGTCGCTGCCCGATTTCGGCGTGAGATGGCTGATGCCGAACTCATTCATCAAAATCGACGGTGCGGACTATTTCCTCGAATCCCTCGAATCTGGGTGGTTTTGCGCCGGCAGTTTCCCGGAGATTGGCAAGTCGGTGCCGGAGCTTGTGAATCGTCTCCGGGCAGCCGGCCATGTTGTTGCCGCCGAGCCTGCCGACGACGGCGGCATTGACACCTGGTACGTGTTCGCAACCAATCCGACATACCCGAACGGAGAGGACGTTTGGTTCTTCCTATCCCATGAGGACGCGGAATCTGGAATCGCACGCCTGAAGGCCCGGCACTCTCATCTGGTCAGTTGGAGGGTGGAAAAGCACCGCCTCTCCCCAGAATCATACCAAACCATTTCAACGGGCGGAAACGCCGGCCAATTTGCTTCCTGACGTCCTTCGCCGCCTCATGCGGTGAAAGTCTAGAAGGCGAGAAGCATGAGATCATGAATGACAGATTCACGCCCTCCGATTCTTGACGCCCATGTTGGACTCTTGGGGTGACACCCCACTCGCTGGAACTCCAGTTCCTACTCTCCGTAATCCGGCGGCAGATCGACCGGCCATGCTCACTCAGCCGGAGCGAAACAGGGTTGGATGAGTTCGCGCGGATCACCCACCGGGTCGCCCGGTTGGAGTGCTGGGAGCTTCGCCTGATTGAGCGGGAACTCGACCGGCTCCTTGCCGACGGCTTCTTCTGCGACGTGTGCACGTGGAAGTTGCTTCTCGTCGGATCTCTCTGGTGTTCCGAGAAGTTCCCGCTGGTGGCTTGTCGCTTTCGCAGCCTCGTCCCTCCCCGCTCGCAGCTCCGGGCTGCCGGTCGTGACCTGGAGTCCGAGATCGAAGCTGCCATTAACCCTTACCGTCGCCTCGGATGAAGCCGGGAGACCCGATCCTCGTGATGTTTGGCAAGGACGAGGTGATCCATTGCCGTCCCGGCCGGTTCCTTCAGAAGTTCGGCGAACCGGTGTTGCCAACCGGCGCGGCACTTGGTCGGCTGTTAGGGCGCTTCAGCTTCTTTGTCGATGGCTTCAACGAGCACCCGGCAGAGATCTACGCGATCCCGGAGGCCCGACGCTTCTATCGGGCGCTCCTTCGCCGATGGCCAGCCTGGTTCTACTTCGCGGATCTCCGAACCGAGAGCCTGCTGATGATGACCGCGTGCGTGATGGACGACTTCGAAGCGGTCGCTCGCCACGGACATTCGCGCACGACGCTCGCACTGGAGCCGACCCAGCTCTTGAAGTTCGTCAGCAGCGGATTCGAGCCGATGAACCGGATGTTCGAACGGACGGGCGCGACAGAAGAGGACATCTACCGGAGGACCGTCGAGATTTTCCGCTACTACGGGCTGCCGAGCGGACTGTGACGGCAGACCTCCCGATCATGCCTTGTCATCCCCCTGCTTCTTTCCCGCTGTAAAAGAGAAGCATTTCAAATGCTCGAAGATCGGTGACTTCTCCGCTGTAACCGGCACTGGCCAGTTTTGCATTCACTGTCTGCCCTACGTTGCATTCCCTCCTCGAAAGCCCGCGCAGCTCTTCGGCATACGCAAGGTAGCTTTTGGCAAGCGGTCTTCGGAGTGGCCACACCGCAGCTACACGACGATCCCAAATGGGCCAGTAGGCCGGCATGAGAAAGTGTAGCAGCTTCGAGACACCTACAAGGGACTTGCCTCGCTTAGTCACCAGGTCCCTCCTGGTTTTTGGGACGGTACCAACGCAGCTTTGAAGGACGTCCACAGCACCAATCCGTTGGTCGTCCGGCGAGCCCGCGTCGGTGAGAACGCGAAGCGCTCGCAGGTGACCGGAGGACGCGGAGAAGCTAAGGTCCAACATGGTCGGCATCCAGCCGTACACGGCGTGGACTGCCAGCACGAAGTGATCGTCTTGCTCGGTCGGCTTCAGCGACGCAAACGCCTGAAGAAGCTGTGGATAGCAGGCTAGGAAGGTGTCATTCCGGCGGATGGTTAGTCTCTCCGCCTGCCCCACGAACCAATCGAGGTCGGGGGTGTGTCGATTAGATTTTGATCGCCTCATGATGTTGTGGAAGTGACGGACTTCGGGGGCTACTGCAAAACCGTCCTCCACCGCTCGTCGAGCTTCAGGAATTGGTCGCCGGTCAACCAAGTGTGCGCGCCGGTCTCTTCACCCTGAGCGTAAGCCCACCTGGCAATCGCGAATGACCGTTCGAGGTCGTGGGGCAGCGCCGCGGCGTCGAAACCTCCCGCCATCGCCACCCCATACTGGCGGTTTCTGACGCTCCATCGATCCAGGTGCCGGAGGTCGGCTAGGAAGTCCCGCTTGCCGTTGTTGCATACCGGATGCGCGAGCACGAAATTGTGGCCAAGATCGATCGGATACCGTGACCACGAAATGAAGTGGTCTACCTCAGGCACGCCGTTCATCCGGCGGTCGCAGTAGAAGCAGCTAAGGCCATCGACCTCCCGCAGGACTTCTCGGAAGCCGTCCAGAGCCTTGCGGCCGGTGCCAAACATGAAGCTCTCCAGATCCGCCTCCGCGCCTATGATCGCCTGATTGGACTTCACGGTTCGCACTCGCTCCAACCAACGGCCACGGACGAGCCTCAGGACCAACCCGTGAAAGCTCCGGAAGTGCGAGGCCACGCCGGGCAATAGCGTGATCGTCCCATCCTTGAAGTCCGCTTGCCGGTAAAGGAACTCCTCGGGCTTCCCGGCCACGACCTGGAGCTTCCACAGCGGCATCTCGCGCACGGTAACCGCGACCTTCCGGACTGTCCTTCGCCAGAGTCCGGTGTCTTGGCGAGCCCTTTGCAGCTTACCGCCGGTGGCCAGCCTGAGCTGGAGAAGCTCCTTCAGGATCGACGCCTGTTGCCCGGTGTTCTGCTGGAGGATCCCATCCGATCCGGTCGTCGGCCGGAACGGTACGACCTGAGGCCAGTAATACTCGATGAACTTCTCGGCGATCCGCTCAAGCGGGACAACCAGAGCACGTTGGTCGTCGTCGGCCCCTTCAACCGACAAATCCGCCAGGGCCTGGAGCAACGCGAACTTGTAGGTCGCCACGAAGTCGCCTTCGTCGAGCAGCCTCTGGATGTTCCGGAGGAACTGGACCTCTGAAGCAGCGCTCATTCGTTCTCCCAATATCGGGCCTTATCCGGTATCACCAGCCGAATGCCGCCCCGAGGGTCCGGCACATCGCCCACGTAGCGCGGAATCACATGGACGTGGAGGTGGCCGACCGTTTGCCCGGCAGCTCGGCCATCGTTGAACCCGACATTGAAGCCGGCCGGATGGTACTGCTCTTCGATGATCCGCTGCACCTCCGATATCGCCGAGGTCAGCTCCTGCCTTTCGTCTGGAGTGGCCTCGCTCCACCTCGCGACGTGACGGCGCGGAACGATCAGCGCGTGGCCAGCCGACACCGGGAAGCTATCCCAAAGGCAGACCACCGACCTCGACTCGTAGAAGAGTGCAGTGGGAAGCGGCGAGCAGAACGGGCAGGTTACCGGGGCGGCCTTCATCGAGTCACTTGGTGATGTTCGGGGACCGGTAGTCAGCCCTTTGGAGCCTGTTTGGCCATGAACGCTATGGGCTTCATCGTGAAACCCTCGACAGCCTCCTGCCATGTGAATCTATGGAGAGTCGGAGCCTTGGAGGTCGCACCGGTCACGACGAAAAGCCGGAACGCAGGATCGGACTCGCCGCACCGAACCTCGTTGGCCGTGATCGGGAACTGGACGATGCTGCCCGACACGCCCTTCACTTCGACGTGGAGGACCGAGCCCCGCTTCTTGGCCTCCAAATCGTAGCCGACCTTCTCGCTTTCACGCGAGGCGACCGTGTAGCCCTCCCCTTCGAGCTTGGCAGTCGCGAATTTCACGGCAGCCACTTCGACCTTCCGGTTGTTGACCGGGTCTCCGAAGCCCGCACCGGCCTTGAAGACCACTTCGCAATCGGGTTCCGCGTCAACGGCACCGGCGCGGCTCCAGAGCCATTCGGCAATATCCACCGGAGGTCGGGTTCCCCCGCGAGTCGTCTTGGCCCAAGGCCACTTCGGAAAGCGCTTCGCGATCTCGGCCCGAGCAATCGGCTTCGAGGCCATCTGGACGTTGTGGATCTTGGTCTCGTATGGCCAACGCTTTCCGGGCTTCGATACGGATGCCGTTTCCGCGGTCGCGACAATCGCGCTGTGTGGGCTCTGGCAGTAGATCAGAACCCGCTCGCCCGGCTGGACGCCTTTGAGTGAAGACCAGGTGGCGGCCGAGCCGGACTCGGCCAGCCCTTTCAACCGGGAGTAGTCGCCATTGCTTTTGTCCGATCCGGCAAGCGAGATGTAGATTGGGGAGGGCATTTGGGAATCTAGAACTAACCGGGATCTAACCGGATGAGTCGGCTCCACCGCAACGCCGAAGTGCCGATTCGAAAAGCGGGGAGCCCGCAGGGCTCCCCTCTTCGACGGCTTCGTCAGTTCCAGCGGTCACCGGGCGATTGGGGATTCTTGCCGTTTTCAATCGCATCGTCGGGCATCACGAGTAGCCGGATCACCTCGTCGCGGAACGTCCAGAAGGCCGAGCCGTCGATCTCGTCCAAACACCCCATCACCTGGTTCCACAGTGCGGTGCTTTCGCCGTCGCTCATCCCCCCGGCTTGCGAGACCGTAACGATCCGCTCAAGGAGGAATGCGACCTGCGGATATTGGGCGAGCGTAGGACGTTCAGAAATTGGTGGTTCCATTTAGATTATGTAATAGAAGTGTGGTTGATTGAGTGGTAAGCGGCTGCTGACTCTTCTCTACCTGTGGCAGGAGCTTCAGCGGCCTGAGTGCCGCGGAGAACCGGAGATTCTCCGCGGCAATCGTGGCAGAATTCGGAACTGGCTATGCGGCGGCGTCTTCGGCTCCCTCTTCTTCCCAGTAGCTCAGCGCCTGGTCCAGGTGGAAGGAGATCCCGTTGACGGTGCGCTCTGCGAAGTCGAAATCGCAAACCTGCGTGGCGATTCCCCAGAACATCTCTCCGATGTGCTCCTTCCCGGGCACCGTCGGTGCATGAACGTTCAATCCATAGCCAGGGAACTTCGCCATGAGATAGCTTGCAGCCTCGGCGCTGGTGAGGAGGACCGGGCGGCGGGTGGCGGCCTGGACGATCACAGTTCCCGCGAATCCTCCATCCTGAAGGTGGCACTGGAAATGGAACTGGCGACCGCACCAGACATACTCGCCGGTCAACTCAATTGCAGCACGACCACTATTCAGTTCGAAATGAAGTCCGAGGTCCGGACGGTCGCGGCGGGTGATCTTGAAGTTCTCGCACTTGCGGATTTCGGCGTGTTCGCGGAAGGCCTTTTCAACGTGGTGTTCGATCATATTACTATGGATGGGGTAGTTTAGGACCAGAGGCCGGATTCGTGCCTGATTGCGAGAAGCCGACGATTTGGGACCCTCTATGCAGCAGAATTCAGAAGCCTTGTCAAATCGGCCTCGGACGGAACACATGAGACAAAACCTTTCATTACATCATGGCTGTCAAGCGCCCCCGAGATGGGGTTGACAGCTATGGTTGGCTAGCCGGTTTTGCCCGCAAATCAGGTATCTTTGGTCGATCTGACAAAATCGAAAATCCGTATTGCAACTATGGCTCATACGACTCCCCGAGCGCGATAAATCGTTAGGGGGTATGAGCCACAATTGCATCACCCCTACTCCCACATCAGAGTATTCATGAATACCGACATCCAGCAACAGCAGCCCTCGAACTCGCGAACTATGGACCCTGCCAATGGTGGTTCCGCCCCGGTCAACACGTTCAAGCTGGGCGTGCGGTACCTCCACCCGACATTCCGCGAAGTGATCTTGAAGAGCCCTTTGGTGATCGACGGGCAGCCATCCGCCGACTCCTTTTACGCGGTTCTCAACTGCGGGGAGGAGCGACTGGTTTCGGCCTACAACCTCGGTCCAGAGAGCCCGAATCAGAGCAAGCTCTTCGCCGGCTGCAGCAAGGTCACCGCGCCACTGGACTTCCATCCACATCGTCGCAAATGCAAGAACTGTGTTCGTGCCGAGAATCGGGAACGGAAACGCGATCTTCGGCGAACGGCCATGTTCTTCCAGATGATGCGCTTGCAAGAGGTTCTCAAAAAGATCCAAACCGTCGTGGATTCATCACCGGGAGCCGAGAGCAGAATGCTTGCTTTGGCAGAGAAAAACTTGTCTCGGTCGGAGTTCGACAAAGCCATGGACGAGATCATCGCCACTCCGGGCGCATGAGCCGTGATTGAGGCGGCGTGAGGGCGGGGCGTTCGCTGGAATGCCTCGCCCTTGTCTAGCTCCCCCTTTCCTCACGTTCCTTGTCTCGTTTGCGCCGATAGTAGGTGGTCGAGGCCTTGTTGACGCACCGCTTGCATGCAGATCTCTTGGGGTAGAATTCGGCAAGCGGTTTGGTCGTCTTGCACTGGTTG
>Ga0307409_100001738_pt1 | contig 10984 bp, 14 predicted proteins | sample 322Ometagenome_2_FD_203888 | JGI IMG/M metagenome (GOLD analysis project Ga0307409, IMG submission 203888) | Maize rhizosphere microbial communities from greenhouse at UC Davis, California, United States - 322HYB-O-2 | ecosystem: Host-associated > Plants > Roots > Rhizosphere > Soil | place...
TGTGACAGTTGATCCTAGGAAAAAAGGAGCTGTGGTAGGAAGGGAAGGTAGAAATGCAGAGAAGGCAAGGCTTCTTGCGAAGCGATACTTCCAAATATCCAATGTGTTAATAGTTGGCCCTGAGCAGGGAAATAGTAGTAATAGGGTGAATATGAATGGGTAAATCTCCACTAGGTCTGTTCGCAGGCAGGGTTCTTAAGGCAAAGAAGAGCCGTGCTCGGTGGTCAGAAAAATATTATAAGAGAAGAATGCTCATGCTTGACAAGAAGGCAAATCCTCTAGAAGGTGCGCCACAGGCAAGAGGAATAGTGTTGGAAAAGGTTGGCATTGAGTCAAAGCAGCCAAACTCTGCTGTACGCAAGTGCGTCAGGGTTCAGCTGATAAAGAATGGCAAGTCCGTTACTGCCTTCTTACCAAGGGACGGCGCTCTTAACTTTGTCGACGAACACGATGAGGTAATTATTGGGGGTATCGGAGGCGCGATGGGAGGAGCAATGGGCGACATCCCTGGCGTCAGGTGGCAGGTGTTCAAAGTCAACGGTGTCTCATTGAATGAACTTGTACGTGGAAGAAAGGAGAAGCCTAGAAGATGAGCGGTAAGGAGCAGGTAAACATCCAACTGTTCCACAGGTGGGATATGAGCAATATCGAAATAAATGATCCCGGCCTCAAATCTGTCATTAACCTAAAGCCAGCCGTCATCCCAGTCACGTTTGGTAGGCACGAGCACCAGCGCTTGAAGAAAGCAGAGGTCAATATTGTAGAGCGTCTGGCAAATAAGATGATGCACTTTGGCAAGAGATATGCGAAGAACACCGGCAGAATGGGTGGCAAGAAGGCAAAGATGCTCAACATTATCAAAACAGCATTTGAAATCATATACCTTGAAACTGGGAAAAACCCTGTAGATCTGCTGGTAAGGGCAGTCGAGAACTCTTCACCAAATGAGGACACAACTCGCATCGTATATGGTGGCGTCGTCTACCATGTATCAGTTGATGTAGCTCCGCTGCGCAGAGTCGATCTTGCACTTCGTTTTATTGCGGAAGGTGTAAGGGAATCGACATATTCAAGCCTGCAGACCATAGAAGAGGCACTTGCTAAGGAAATCCTTCTGGCTGCAAATAACGACATGGCAAGCCACGCGATCAAGAAAAAGCACGAACAAGAAAGAATCGCAATGGCTTCAAGATAAGCAGAGCCTTTTTTTCTTCTTTTTATGGGATTATTTTTGTGAATTAGGTCTTTTTGCTAGCGTTGCGAAAAGTAATATTTTTGCTGTTCGTAGGCCCAAGCTTGATGATGGATTTATGCTCAGCAGAATAGAATGAGTTGATTTTTGTAGATGCACATTTGTCCATATATGGTAATATTTGCTGCTAACGCCAGGATAATTAAAATTGGTAAAAAGATGGACTGACATCATTGGGGCAAAATATTATCATCATACGACTCAACTAATTATGGACTATGCCTCCTCCCATGATACTACCAATATGATACTATATTATTGAATACCGCCTATACAGTAGCTTGACAGCCGCCGCAGCCGCACCTTATCTTTATCATTATGGAGTTATAGGTTCTCGCATGCTGTGTGTGTCAGCAACAGAGCATGTAAAAATAATGCATTTAAGTTAATACCTCTTCTTTATGAATTAGCGATATTAGAACATGGTGTTTGAAGTTGAATTGGAGTTAACAATAGATGAAGAAGATGGAGCTACAGTAGTCCAAAAGATGTCAGAACTTGTAAACAAGGCAAAGGAACTTGGTTTTGTTATAGTGGAAGCGGAAGCAGAACAAGAGGAAGAAGAGGAAGACGAGGACGAGGACGAGGAGGAAAGCGACAAGTATGAGAAAAAGAAAGAAGAATAATAGTACACACATATATCTACTACCTTCTGAACTTAAGGGCAGCAGCAGTACATAGAACTAGCGAGCAGTGCAGAGAAAAGGGACTGAGAGTAAAATCACACTAGCCCTTTTCTTCCTAATATATTCTTAAGAAGTATTTATTTCTAGACCTCTATAAGGTGTCATTCTACAATTTGTAGATTAGTAAATGTAGATAAAAATGCAGATAAAAGCTCTCCTCATTATTTATTCTGGCTGACAACTCTTTTCCTTCATCCTGGTCACAAGCAAACTAAACACAAAACTGATCTTGACGCTCAAGGGTAAAAAGAATCATTACAATGTAAGTTACCGCGAAATCTAAAAACTCTCAGGGCACATTATATCGTTGAATCATCCACTCCAACACCAATCACTATGTGTATTGGTTGCTATGTAAGAACAATGAACATTCGCTGCTTGAGGAAGAAAAATAACAATATTAAAAGCAAAGGCAGAAGGCAAGAAGAGAAGGGGGAGAAGAAAATAAGGCGATTTTAGTATTATATGAAAAATTCATATCTGTGAATAATCATTGGCTTTTAATTCTACAACTTTATGCTTTTCGATATGCTGTGGCTATTAGCTGCTGATTATTTAAGAAGGCTACTACATTAGATTAGTCATGGGACCAGGGATACACGAGCATGATTTCCTTCCCATGGGGGCAAATAACCAATTTATCCAGTGCAGGACTTGTGATGACACCTACTGTATCTTTTGTGGAGAAAGGATCGCAATGGTAGTCACGAGACGCGATCATGGTGTTGGAAAATGTATTAAATCCCGTCAAGTGATACAGGGCTATGAGGAAGGAGAGGAAAAACTCCAACAAAATTGAGAACTACGGGAACCAAAGTAAAACCAATTTGATCTGAGAGAACAATATTTGAAATGTAGTTCAACTCTGATCTGCTATTTTGCAAAGAATAGAATTGATGATTATTCCTGCAACTTGATTAAAACAGGTTAGGCTGAGTGGAAGACACCAAATCCGCGAGAAAGAAATTTCCTAAGCTTGGACATTAGATTAGAATGATTAAATAACAATAGGTGGCAGAAACGAGAGAAATGAGTGGCAAGGATGAATTGATTTTTTCAAAGGAGGTTCTGCTTAGGACGCATGCCGGCAAGGACATAATCAAGGAGAGAATGCTGCAAAGTAAGGGCTACAAGCAGTTCAACCACTACAAGGAAAAAACAGAGCAGGAATTTCCTAGCTTCGTGCAGCGGTTCACCTTGTCCTTGCATAAAGCAGTAACTGCCGACAGTAATCCCTCCGGTACAATCCGCAAATTCGCTGAAGAGGTCAATTCACAAGAACTTGTCCTCTCAGACAATAGCGTGCCAGACATCAAAATGAGATTATCAAACCCTGACATTCTTGCAGACAGAGTCAGGCGCATACTAGATTCAAATTTTGTCAAGATGACCTTTCCGGTTTTCAACGCGCTTTACGACGGCGCATCTGAATATTTTGGCGACAGTGTTTCTGAAGAAAAGAGGAAAGCCGTTATCGATGGCCACATAATCGCGATTGATCTTTCAGAGCCCATGGACAGGATAGTTGACAAGGACGAAGATCTGGAGTATCTTGACGATTACAAGTTCATGAACCCATACATACTTGCAATAGCGCGCAACAATATTGCTCAAGGAGGCGATGCAGTTCTGAAGGCTTTTGAAGAAGGCTTTCGCAATGCCAGGATTGGCCAGTACATAGATGTCAAGCTAAAGATGGAACCGGCATCAATTAATGATGAAAACATGACTGAATGCTACAAGAAATACAGGGCAGTGATGGGGACTGCTGGCCGGAACATGGCGCTCAATCGCCGCCCACTTTCTGATATTTTCCATCTTGGCATGGCCAAGGCTGGTGAGTGTGTCGGCTGTGGCAATGAGATCGAAGACGCCCTAAAGAATAACGAAGTCAAGATTCCATCATGGCCACTCTACTTTGCTCTCAACATGGATAATGTCCAGCGCGGCTTTGAACTCACAATAGCAAAGAGTGATCTCTATCTGGATGAAGCAAAAATAGCACTTGACATGCTGCCAGAGAACTTTCAGATAAAGCCTTTTTTGGAATTTCTTTTCTTGACTGTTCGTCACTACAATCAATACTGGTATAACGAGCTTGTACGCCGTGCGCCCTTTGATGAATTTTACAAAAAGATAGAAGAAGCTGTTGCAAGAAGATGATAATGATGATGTGGTCTGAAAAGCACAGGCCAAAGACAGTGCAAGAAATGGTGGGTAACGAGGATGCCCGCCTTGCTGCAATAAAGTGGTTAACAGGCTGGGTGAGTGGCAGCAGACCGCTTCTATTAGTGGGTCCACCCGGCACTGGCAAGACCACCCTTGTACACGCACTTGCAAGGCAGCTTGATTGTGATGTGGTAGAAATGAATGCAAGCGACATACGCAACAAGGAAGCCCTGCAGGCAAGAATAACACCGGTTTTTCAGAATACCGCTAACCTGATTGGGAAAAAGATAATGCTGTTCTTGGATGAGGTAGATGGTATTTCGGGTAGGGAGGACACGGGAGGTCTTGACACCCTGATCAATCTAATGAAAGAACCAACCGTGCCAGTGATAATGGCTGCAAACAAAAAGTCACTTAAGATAATGAAGCTTGCCAAGGCTTGCAAAATAGTGGAGTTTCGTCCAGTGCCTCCACGGCTATTGCTACTGTTTCTAGATCACGTACTGCAGAGCGAAGGAGTAAAACTTGGATCAGGCGACAAGACATCGATCATAGAGAACAGTAGAGGTGATATCCGATCGTTGCTAAACAGCGCACAGTCACGTGCCGCTGGCTATTCTACTATTTCAAACAAAGACATCATAGATGTGGATATTGCAGATGCAATCAATGGCTACTTTAATGCAGACACCCTGAACCAGGCGATGCAGTTCATAATAAGGGCAGATGTATCATATCCTGACCCAAGATATCGATTGATTTCACCGGAGGAAAGGCGGAAAGATGTGCTAGCAGCCTTATTCTCAAGCATAGTTTCCTCACAAATGGAACAGCATGATCTTGCTTTGTTGCTGAATGTACTTTCAAGAGCCGATATGATCGTTGGAAGGGCTAACGCATCAAGGCAGTGGCACCTTCTGAAATACGTAAACAGCCTGATCGCAACAGGGTTGTACGAAAAATCCCGCCATAAGGATATCAAATACCGCCAGTATTCAATGCCGTGGCCTGTGATGGGACCGATATTTGCCCGCTCGCAATCGACGAGGAAGATCTTGGATGAACTTGCTCGGGCTCTTCATACGTCAAGAAGCTCTGTTGGATTATTTGTCCTACCATATTTTATCAGAGTTATGATCAATGAAAAAATAAATCCAGCCGAGTTTGCACTAGATAATTCTCAGGACGAGTCAGTTGGTGAGTCGATAGCAAAAGAAATGGAGAAAGTGAAAAAAAGAAAATGAACGATTGGATAAGGCTTTTGGTGAAATATAAGGGCAAGTGTTCTTCATGCGGCAAGGAAATATCTGCAGGTCAATATGCCCTTTGGTCAAAGAATAGCAAGGCGATCAAGCATAGCGAATGCAAGGCACCTCCGCCAGCAACAACAACAACAACTGAAAAAATAGACCCTGATACGAACAGGCAGCAGACGACGGCAGCAGAGGTTGATTGCTTTATCTGCGGCAGACCTGTCGCAGGCAACAACTCCAGCTTTGAGGCCGACAACTATGGCAGACAGGCAATATCGCAGGCGTCTATCTGCAATAGCTGTCTGGAAGACAAGAATGCCTATCCGAACTACCAGCATGCATTCCTTGAAAAGGTTCACAAAGTAGCAAAAGTTAAACTTTGAACGGTATATGAACAGTAAATAAGCTAAGCGTTACCAAGCTAATATGATATATTGCAAGCAAGCTAGCACCTCCCTCGAAAGGAACAAGCAAATTCTAGATAAATTCACTGAGAGCATCAAATCAGAAGTAACACGAGTCAATGTAATTGAATATATTAATGCCCTACATGAGACACACTGTCGCCTTTATGAAGAAGAAGAAGATCTGCTGCTGCCGCTAGCTATATCTGTGCCGATGCTTGACAAAGCACATGAACACATCTATCCTAGCTTTAGCTGCTCCTTTCCTTCCTCACTACCAAATACAATACAACCTTGAGCATTTCAATCCCCGTAACTAACCTTTGTGTATCTTCTATGTGCATAGCTTCTTCCTTTTGTCTTTCTTTAGATTTCAGAAGCTGAACTTGTCTGAATCTCTCTGTATGCCTATAGGTAAAATAGTAATTTCCTAGGATGAGTAGAGAGATAATACCACAGCATCGTTCAGGATTCCGCTTGCAATGGAAAGAAAGAGAATGGAAGCCATTCCGTAATACCCCTAGCAAATCGGACAGAAAGAAATTTGACGAGGTGTTTGCCTGTTGTTAACTTGGTACTGTTAAGTTATCGTTTTCTCGCTCAACTATGGATGATTCTACGCGCGCATGACTTTCATAGCCTTTGGCTGGAACAATTCATCTGGCGTTCGAGGAGTCTTGTCCTCAAACACCACATCAGCATGCCATTTTGAACCGAAAGCGGTAACCTGTAACAAGATTGGTAGAGCATCTCTTCCCTTCTCTGTAAGGGTCCATCGCACAATCATTGATGAATTTCCATTCTCGATGCACTTTATGAATCCCTCCTTCTCTAGCTCCTTCAGGCGCATCGACAGGACCCTTGGAGTCAAGCCAGGGATAGAAGCAAGAAGCCGATTGAACCTGTCAACGCCTAGAATCCCAATGTCCCTCAGCACAAGCATTGCCCACTTTTTCCCCAATATACCTAAGCTAGTCTTGATGGGGCACTGAGCAAACTTGACCTCAGGCAGGAGCCATTCGGACATGGTAGGGTATAGTTCATCTACCGAAAGTGATTTTTGCATCTACACTTTTACTCCCTCACCTATTTTTATACTATATACTTTGTATAGTGAGCGCCATAAATAATAAAACAATAACCGAATCCGCTGCACAAATAGAGACCACTCGAAGTTACATGGACCTCTCCTTCAGCCGAGCACTCAAAAAGAACCATGATGCCATGGAACAGATTGGAAAGCCATTTATGCAGCGGTTCAAGAAGCATGGGGTTAAACCTGAGTTCTACCCTCTAAACAATATCAAAAGCACAACAAGCGAGCAGGAGGTGGCTGCGGCTGCTCCTGAGAGATTAGAAAGCATCGCAAAGACCATTTCTATTGGCGATGATGTGGAGATTTGGGTCCTGCTGTAATTCCATAGAGACCAGGCTCACGCAGATGAAGTCCATTCAAATATGATGCAAGACGAAAGTGTTGGTTAACTTATCAAGGAGTTCGATGGTCTAGTCATCCAGGAGTCAACCCTCATCATGAGAGGGTTCAGCCATCTTAGGGTGTAGGAGTAGACTCTACCGCATAATTGAAATAAGAAAGTTTCAGCGCGGAGCATAGAATATGACAAGAGCACCGATCACAGTTTGACGGTAAAGCCTCTATCTCATATTTGTACGGCTTCTTTTTGCAACTATCCCGCCCCAAATGATTGTAGATACTATGATATACGGCGCCTGATCCCTGTGGACAATTACCAAAATATGCTTGCTTGATCTAATGCGTAACCTTTTTTGATAAAAAAAGCCATACCTGATGTTATATATGTTAAAGCCAATTGAAATGGATGAGAATGTAACTCTTGCTGTACAACTAGAAGAAGAGGAGGGTGGCGGTCCTGTAATCTTGATTAATAAATTCAATATCAAGCCCGAAGATGTGGATAATAATAATAGCCTGCTCAATGCTTGGGCAGCAGATGCAGCCGACTACTACCTAAAGCAGAAGGAGCCCGGCTTCATCTATTCACAGCTTCATCGGGGCATTGGAGGAAGTTGCGTGTTTATCAATTATGCAGTATGGGAGTCTGTGAGGCACACTTTAAGCAGGCGACAAGCGATCCTGCATTTAGGTCGGCTCTTGCACCTTATCCAGATAGTACTCCGTGGCATCACCCTATCTTTCTTTAGAAAAGTTGCAGTGTCTGGAATCTGTGTCGACTAAATTAAGGTAACCTAATGAGGCTTGAAAGCGCATGAATGGCACGTCTTTGCCGAGTCCCACCGGAAAGCATAGGGTGGGTCGCATGCTAATTCAATTGATAGATGAGAACCGACTGGAGGCTTATTCGGCTGAAAAGGAAGACAAAAGAGAGTTGGTTGTGTGGATTTGGTATCCCGCCGCACCGATATCCGATTCTAAACCTGCTATTTACCTACCGGACAAGTGGTCTGAAGCAGACTTTGTTTATGGTGTGAAATTGGGAACAACAGGGTTTGAATGTCATTCGCTTGAAATTGCTCCTGTGGACTCATCTCAGCCCACGTACCCCGTAATTATCTTTTCACAGGCTGGGTTTTCCGTATTATCATATTCAGCAATCATTGAAGAAATATCAAGTCATGGCTATATCGTTGTTGGAATTAATCATACGTATGATGCTCCAGTTACGGTCTTCTCTAATGGAAGAGTGATACCCGTTAGTCCAAAATTTATGGAAGGGGTCAACTCGCGAGCAGGTTCAATCGAAGAATCCTTCAGATTTAGAGCAAGCGCTGCAGACTACAAGACGGTAGATATCGAGTTTGTCGTTGACTAATTGGAGAAAATAAACAAAGGATCAAGTGTGTTGGCAGGTCGGCTTGACCTAACAAGATTGGGTGTGTTTGGACATTCTCTGGGAGGAAATGCCGCATTAGAATTTTGCAGAAAGGATGATCGTTGTAAGGTCGCAGTGAACTTAGACGGTGCTAATTGGAATGAGGTTGGAAAAGTAGGTCTAACCAAGCCTGCAATGATCATAGCGGCAGAACATCCCGAATTTTTGCTACCTTGTGATGAAATGGTGATGGCTAAAGCCTTTCCTAACACTGAATGGTGCGAGGAAGAGCGACTGTTATTCTCTCAAGGGTGGCAGATAGTCATTGACCGAGCGACTCCCGGCTACGGACTGACTATAATTGGAGCTAAGCATGCGAATTTTGCAGATATTCAATTTGCACATTTACCTCAAGATTCGCCATTCCGAATAGTGAGGGGTTCCGCTAGACCTGAGCGTGTTTGGCGCATTACCTGCGATTACCTTCTTGCAATGTTTGATACTTACTTAAAATGTAAGAATCCATCGCTGCTGCTTGATGGGTCAGAAAAGCTGCATCCCGAAGTAGTTCTTGGACAATTTTTTAAAAGTTAGGTTGATGCGGGTCTGAACCATGATCCTAGCTTCCAATAAACTATACAGCCGCAGTGTCCTTGAATATTAATGGTATGTTAACGAAGAAAGCATGAATGTTGTTCCTCCACATCCACGTACACACAATATATCAACATAATGATTGAAAGCAGTGAATATGCATTGAAACTGCTCTACTCTTCTTTTAGACAACTGATCGAGTGTTCTCTCTTTTTTTCAAAGGTTCTTATTTAACAGCGAATTGACACGTAACATCCCACATTTCAATTTCCCGAGATCGTCATTATATAACTATTATGTTACATGTCGAGTTTAACCAGACTAAGAGTTAGGATCTTGGTACCTTAACATACTGCAAGAACAGAAGATAGGGTGCAAAAGCCAAGAGAAAGAGAAAATCCAGCGATCGACATTCGAGACATCAAAAACCTTTGGACACCAAGCTCACAACCATGATAGTGGATCAGAAATCATCCCCTTTGACAGTAGAATTAAAGGATGATGATTCAAAAAAAGAAGACACTTATGTAATCATGGGACTGGCTATGTGCTCTAACAGCGAATCACAGTACTGGCTTATGTTTCAATATTTGGAAATATGTGAATGTAGACTGAACTACACCATTAATGTTTGTTATGATGATGTCATGGGTTCGAATCCCAACTACAGTCTAATTTTTTCTACCTGATACTTTTGTCTTGAAAATGATGACGATGGCTAATAATAATATAATCAGAAAATTGTAAAAGAAAAGAAGAGAAGGATGAGCACACCATTCTTTGAGGCTATGGCATGCTAGTCGGCGGTGGTGGTGGTGGTAGCTCCCGTCATGTTACTGTTGATCTCTGACTTGTTTGTCCTTCTCAGCCGCTGTCGCCACTGACAACTACTTGTCCAGACATTCCAGGGTGGAATGCACAGAAATAGTCGTATGTTCCAGGCTGACTAAACGTCACTGTAAAGCTGTCTAGGAATGGATATTGAGGTGGAGGGAATTCTTCACCGGGTGTCAGTACTGCAAAGCTATTAACATCAAGTACTATGCCGGAACTGACCACGCTTTCAGTACCACCCATTGTATGGCTAGCGGAAAGCGGAGATGGCATAGATGCCCCTTGCTCAAATGCCTGTTCCATCTGAAGCATTTGATTGCTCAGCTCTTCTTCATCTAGATATGCCACGTTACCATATTGGTCTACAACCGCAGGATAAAATGCTACCTTGTTAAGGCCTACTATAGCCTGTGTACCATCACCCATATTCTGGATTATAGGTTCACCAAGGTTATACGGCGGTGCAGGTAGTAATTCTTCGGCTGCAGTCGTAGGCACTTCTCCTCCGAGGACGGCTGAAGGTAATGTAAAAGGCACCCCAATATCTGATATTGTTGTGCCATTGCTCAAATCAAATATGACATTATGGACTTCGGTAGATCCATTCGGCGCGAAAAATGTAACACTTTCGCCTGGTTGAATCTCTACTGTTTGCGGCGAAAATTGATTGATTGACATGGTTATATTCCCTCCACCAACTGCAACTCGCTGTGTACCATTGTCAGGTACCGTTGGAGCAGCAGTACTTGTTGTTGTTTCAGTATCATTTGTTGTTGTGCCGCCGCCTTGCCCCTCAATTGAGGCAATTGCTGTTTGCGTGAACAATAAAGCAGGACCTGAGATGGATGCCATAATGAGAATTATCATGGTAACAGATCCTCCATAAAATGTAGTTTTCATCAGGAATTTGAAGGGGAACTTCCATTTAAGGGATCATCTAGAAACTTATCTATTTGATTTCTTGTATTCTGACACGAAA
>Ga0307409_100001739_pt1 | contig 10981 bp, 6 predicted proteins | sample 322Ometagenome_2_FD_203888 | JGI IMG/M metagenome (GOLD analysis project Ga0307409, IMG submission 203888) | Maize rhizosphere microbial communities from greenhouse at UC Davis, California, United States - 322HYB-O-2 | ecosystem: Host-associated > Plants > Roots > Rhizosphere > Soil | place...
CCGCGATGATCGAAGAAGCGATCCGGTTTCCCGGGTTCGCGTTCGTCAATGTGCTCTCGCCGTGCGTCACCTATGGCTCGCCCGAATCGCAGATGAAGACGCACAAGGCTGCGATGCGCGACGTCGCCGCCCTGGGTCACAACCCTGCGGATCGCCTTGCCGCGATGGGGCTGGCCCAGGAATACGGCCGCACGTTGTACACGGGTGTGTTCTATCGGAACCCGCAGCCGGAGCCGACCTACGAGGCGCTGGCGCGCGAGCGGCAGGAGGCGCTGATGCGGGATGCGCGGCCGCGGACTCAGGTGCTCGAGGCGTTCCGGCCTCGCTGAACGCTCGTCAACTTCCCACGACCAACTTCCAACTCCCAAAGCGCCCGCGGGCACCTTGGGAGTTGTGTCGTTGCGAGCTCGGGAGTTTACGCCGTCGGCGCCTGCTGGATGCAACCTTCGAGCGGGCAGGTCGTGACGCACTGCGGCGCATCGGCGTGGCCCTGGCACTCGGTGCACAGCTGCTGGTTGATGACGAAGGTCGCATCGCCCGGCGTGATCGCCCCGTTCGGGCACTCCGGCTCGCACGCCGCGCAGCTGATGCAATCTGCAGTGATGAACATCGACATGACTGTCGTCTCTCCTGGAATGACTGGGTGATGAAGCGGCCCGCTGCCGCCGACCCGAAGTGCAAGAGCAAGGCCCTGGCGTGATGGCGCGTGTTCGAGGGCTTTCGCCGCGGCGGCGCGGGCGCGGTGCCGCCAATCCGGCAAATGGTGGTTCGCCGTTTCACCCGCCGCCGGTTTCCTCAGCAAATCGTCGCGGCACGAATCTCGCCTCCCCCGCGGCGTGGAGGTTTACATGCCTGCGAGACTGCTGCACGCCCTGGTTGGCGCCGCGTTCGTGTCCCTGGTGATTGTTCCGTCCGTTTCCGCTCAAACGATCAAGAAAGTGCCCGCGAAGCGCGTCGCCTCGGTGTCCGGCTCGGCGACGTTCGCCGCCTACTGTGCCGCGTGCCACGGTCCTCAGGGCAAGGGCAACGGCCCCGCGGCCGCCGCGCTGAAGGTGGCGCCCGCCGATCTCACGACCTACAGCAAGCGCCACGGCGGCAAGTTCTCGGCGACCGACGTCGAGGCCAAGATCGTCGGCGGCGAGCCGATGCCGGCGCACGGCAGCAACGAGATGCCGATCTGGGGTCCCGTGTTCCGCGACACGTCGACCGACCAGATGGAACGCAGGCTCCGCGTCCAGAATATCGTCGAGTACATCCGCTCGATCCAGGTTCCGTAGTTCCCGGCGTCCGCCGGAAGACACCAACGCATGCGGCTGCCGGATTTTCGGCGCGCGCGAGAAATTTCACGCGCCGGGAAACCGGCAGCCACCCGCCTTACACGCAAGATTCCCAGCAAATCCGCCGATCCGGTTCGAGAACGCCGTTTGCCTAGAGTGGCGGCATGTCCAAGTCCTCGCGTTCCTTTGCAACACTCGACGGCAACGAAGCCGTCGCGTCCGTGGCGCATCGCACCAACGAGGTGATCGCCATCTACCCGATCACGCCTTCCTCCTCGATGGGCGAGCTCGCCGACGAGTGGTCCGCGGCGGGACGAACGAACATCTGGGGCGCGGTGCCACAGGTGACGGAAATGCAGTCGGAAGGCGGCGCCGTTGCGGCCGTGCACGGCGCGCTGCAGGCGGGCTCGCTGGCGACGACCTTCACCGCGTCGCAGGGCCTGCTGCTGATGATCCCGAACCTGTACAAGATTGCCGGCGAGCTGACCTCGTGCGCGATTCACGTCGCCGCCCGCACCGTGGCGACGCACGCGCTGTCGATCTTCGGCGATCACTCGGACGTGATGGCGATCCGCCAGACCGGCGTGGCGCTCCTCGCGTCGGGGTCGGTGCAGGAGGCGCACGACTTCGCGCTCATCGCGCAGGCGGCGACGCTCCGCTCGCGCATCCCGTTCGTGCATTTCTTCGACGGATTCCGCACGTCGCACGAAGTCGCCCGCATCGAAATGCTGTCCGACGACGACCTGCGCGCGATGGTGGACGAGAGCCGGATTGCGGATCACCGCAAGCGCGCGCTGACGCCGGATCGTCCCGTGCTGCGGGGCTCGGCGCAGAACCCCGACGTCTTCTTCCAGGCGCGCGAGGCGGCGAACCTCTATTACCTCGCCTGTCCCGGCGTCGTGCAGAAGGCGATGGACGACTTCGCGCAGCTGACCGGGCGCCGCTACTCGCTGTACGAGTACTTCGGTCATCCCGACGCCGAGCGGGTCGTCATCCTCATGGGCTCCGGCGCGGAAACCGCGCACGAGACGATCGACCATCTCGTCGCCCGCGGCGAGAAGGTCGGCGTCCTCAAGGTGCGGCTCTACCGGCCGTTCTCCGGCCTCGATTTCGTGACCGCGCTGCCGCGCAGCGTGAAGGACATTGTCGTCCTCGATCGCACCAAGGAGCCCGGCGCCACCGGCGAGCCGTTGTACCTGGACGTGCTCGGCGCGCTGCACGACGCCCGCGTGAACGGCATCCACCACTTCAAGCACCAGCCGCAGGTGGTTGGCGGCCGCTACGGGCTGTCCTCGAAGGAGTTCACGCCCGCGATGATCAAGGCGGCGCTCGACAACCTGCGGGCGCCGATTCCGAAGAACCACTTCACGGTCGGCATCAACGATGACGTGACCGGGACGTCGCTGCCGGTGGATGCGAAGTTCGACATCGAGCCGAGCGACGTCGTCCGCTGCGTGTTCTTCGGGCTGGGCGCGGACGGGACCGTCGGCGCCAACAAGAACTCCATCAAGATCATCGGTGAGGAGACGCCCTACTGGCCGCAGGGCTACTTCGTGTACGACTCGAAGAAGTCTGGCGCGCTCACCATCTCGCACCTGCGCTTCGGGCCGAAGCCGCTGCGTTCGGCGTATCTCATTTCGAAGGCCGGATTCGTGGCGTGCCACCAGCCGGTGTTCCTCGACCGGGTGGACGTGCTCGGCTGCGCCGCCGACGGCGCGACATTCCTGCTCAACACGCCGTACGGCCCGGACGAGATCTGGCAGCACCTGCCGGCGGCCGTCCAGGAGCAGATCGTCCGCAGGCGCCTGCGGTTCTACGTCATCGACGCGGAGGGCGTCGCCGAGGCCTCGGGCATGGGCCGCCGCATCAACACGATCATGCAGACCTGCTTCTTCGCGATCTCCGGCGTGCTGCCGCGCGAGCAGGCGATCGAGAAGATTCGCGGCGCGATCAAGAAGACCTACGGACGGCGCGGCGAGGACGTGGTGAAGAAGAACTTCGCGGCGGTCGATCGGGCCCTCGAGCACCTCCACGAAGTGAGCGTTCCGGCGGCGGCCGGCGTTTCGGCGGCGGTCGGTCTTCCGGCTAGAGCCGGCAGCTATGAGGATCAGGCCGCTTCCGGCTTCAACCGGAAGGATCCGTTGCCGTCGGCGTCCGGCTTCAGCCGGAAGGACGCGCCCGACTTCGTCAAACGCGTCACCGCGATGATGCTCGGGAACCAGGGCGACCTGCTCCCGGTGAGCGCGTTCCCGGTGGACGGGACGTGGCCCACGGGCACCGCGCAGTGGGAGAAGCGCAACCTCGCGACGCACATCCCGGTGTGGGACGACCCGCTGTGCATCCAGTGCAACAAGTGCGTGGAGATCTGCCCGCACTCGGCGATTCGCGCCAAGGTGTATCCCTCCGACTTCCTCGGCGCGAGGCCCGAGAGCTTCAAGGTGATGCCGTGGAAGGGCGCCGACCTCAAGGGCCAGCAGTACACCCTGCAAGTGGCGCCCGAGGACTGCACCGGGTGCGAGCTGTGCGTGATGATGTGCCCCGCGCACGAGAAGGGGAACCCCGATCACAAGGCGCTGGCGATGGCGCCGCAGCCGCCGCTGCGCGAGGCGGAGAAGAAGAACTGGGAGTTCTTCCTCAGCCTGCCCGAAGCGGATCGGCGGCAGGTCAAGCGCGACGCCAAGAGCGTCCAGCTCCTGCAGCCGCTGTTCGAGTTCTCCGGCGCGTGCGCCGGCTGCGGCGAGACGCCGTACCTGAAGCTGCTCACGCAGCTGTATGGCGATCGGCTGCTGGTCGCCAATGCCACGGGGTGCTCGTCGATCTTCGGCGGCAACCTGCCGACGACACCGTACACCGTGGACGGGTGCGGGCGCGGCCCCGCCTGGTCGAACTCGCTCTTCGAGGACAACGCCGAGTTCGGCTTCGGGTTCCGCCTTGCGCTCGACAACCACGAGGTGCTCGCGAAGCAGCTGCTCGGCGAATTGCGCCCGCAGATTGGTGACGCTCTCGTCGACGCGCTGCTCACCGTCGATCAGTCGACCGAGGCCGGCGTGATGGCGCAGCGGGAGCAGGTGAACGCGCTGCGTGGCGCACTCGCGGCGGTGACCGACCCACGCGCCCGCCGCCTCGAGGCGATCGCGGATTACCTGGTGAAGAAGAGCGTCTGGATCGTCGGCGGCGACGGCTGGGCGTACGACATCGGCTTCGGCGGGCTCGACCACGTGATTGCGATGGGCCGCAAGGTGAACATCCTGGTGATGGACACGGAGGTCTACTCGAACACCGGCGGGCAGCAGTCGAAGGCGACGCCAATCGGAGCGTCGGCCAAGTTCGCCGCCTCGGGCAAGGCCCTGGGGAAGAAGGACCTCGGCCTGATGGCCATGACCTACGGCAACGTCTACGTCGCGCGGATCGCGCTCGGCGCCAAGGACGCGCACACGGTGAAGGTGCTGCAGGAAGCGGATGCGTTCCCCGGACCCTCGCTCGTCATCGCGTATGCCCACTGCATCGCGCACGGCTACGATCTGATGGACGGCGTCGAGCACCAGAAGATGGCGGTCGATTCGGGGTACTGGCCGCTGTATCGCTACGATCCCCGCCGCATCGCCCAAGGGCAGCCGGCGTTCCAGCTCGACTCGGGTCCGGCGAAGTCGGACGTTCACGACTACATGGAGAGCGAGAACCGGTTCCGCGTCATCGAGCAGCAGGATCCGGAGCGGTTCACCATGCTGGTCGACAAGGCGAGGAAGGAGCTCGCGTCCCGCTATGCGCTCTACGAACGGTTGAGCAAGGCGTAGCCGCAAAGCCCACTGTCACGTGGCATCAACGGGGCCGGCCCATTCGCCGGCCCCGGTGCACGTCACCCCTCCGGCGCATACAACCGTGTAAGTAAGATTAATTGTTCAGTCTCGTTGCGAAACACACCAACGTGGTGTTTGAAGCGCGAATCCGTTTTTTCCTGATACACAGCTGACCGGCGCAGCTGGCCAGTTCCTTGCCCCTACCGCGCCGCACTCTCATCACAACCATTAATCCTGGGGGATCAAACTAATGCGGTTCATCGCGTGTCTGTCCGCTGTCTGCGTGGCACTGATTGGAGGCGGGCTGGCCGAGGCGGCCAATCGCACCGTGTGTGCGAGCGGATGTCAGTACACCAGTCTTCAGGTGGCCATTGACGCCGCCGTCCCAGGCGACACCATCCTGTTGCGTGCCGGCCAGACGTTCGTCGGCAACGTCGTCCTGCGCAACAAGAACACGTCGTCCACGCAGTTCATCACGATTCGATCGGATGCGGCGGACTCCGGATTGCCCGCGGCGGGCGTGCGCCTGATCCCGGAAGGGCAGCCCGGGGCCAACACGGCGCGCTCGAAGCTCGCGCGGCTCATCGGCTCCGGTGGCACGCTGAAGTCAACGGCGGTGGTCAAGGCAGCCGACGGCGCGCACCACTACCGGCTGCAGTTCCTCGAAATCGACGGTACGGCCAACGTCGGGTACGAGACGCTCGTGTACTTCGGCTCGCCGTCTTCCACGTCGCTCAGCGCGCTGCCGCATACGCTCGTCATGGACCGCGTGTGGCTGCATGGACACCCGGTGCTGGGGATGAAGCGCGGGCTGTACCTGAACAGCCGCTCGACGGACATCCTCAACAGCTATTTCGACGGTTTCTTCAGTGTCAACGAGGGGCAGGCGATTCTCGCCACCAACGGCCCCGGCCCCTACAAGATCCTCAACAACCATCTCGAAGCGACCGGCGAGAACATCATGATCGGCGGCCAGGATCCGCGGATTCTGAACCTGGTGCCGAGCGACATCGAGATCCGCGGCAACTACTTCTACAAGGATCCGGCCTGGCGGAATCCCGCGCTGAAGACGCCCGGCAAGCCCCTGGTCTCCGTCGCGACGACGACCGGATCGGTTGGATCGGGCACGCAATACTTCAAGGTGGCGGCGATCATGGACAGCGGCGGCGCAGTCGTTCTTTCGGCGGGCTCGGTCGAGACGGCGGTGTCGGCGCCCGGTGGCAAGGCGATCAAGCTGTCGTGGTCCGGCGTGTCGAACGCCACGAGGTATCGGATCTACCGCGGCACGGCGTCGAACAAGCAGGCGGCGTATCTGGATACGACGGGCACGTCGACCTCGTTCACCTACACGGGCGTAAGTGAGAAGGCGGGCACGCCGCGCTCGACCGGCCAGCTCTGGACCGTGAAGAACCTGTTCGAGCTGAAGAACGCACAGCGCGTCAAGATCGACGGCAACCTGTTCGAGTACAACTGGCAAGCCGGGCAGCAGGGTCACGCGATCCTGTTCACGCCCAACCAGTACACCAGCGGGAAGGCGCCCTGGACTGTCGTGCGCGACATTCAGTTCATCAACAACGTCGTGCGCCACGTTGCCGCCGGTTTCCTCGTGAACGGCCACGACTACGACAGCCCCGAAGGGCAGCTCGTCAACCTGGTGATTCGCAACAACCTGTTCCAGGACGTCAGCTCGAAGTGGGGCAACACCGGTCGATGGCTGGCGATCACCGAGGCGCCGGCGAACGTGACCGTCGATCACAACACCATCGACCACACGGGTCAGCTCGTGGAGTTCGACCACGGCGCGGTGATGGGCTTCGTGTTCACGAACAACATGGCGCGGCACAACGCGTATGGCATCTACGGCAGCGGCTATGCGCCCGGCAACAAGTCGTTCGCCGTCTACACGCCAGACCTCGTGTTCAAGGCCAACGTGCTCGCGGGTGGTTCGGCGAGCTCGTATCCGAGCGGCAACTACTTCCCGACTGCGGCCTCGTTCCTGACCAACTTCGTCAGCCCGTCCACGGGTGACTATCGGCTCGCGTTGACGAGCCTCTATAACAACAAGGGAACCGACGGCAAAGACATCGGCGCGGATTTCGCCGGGCTGCAGCGGGCGCTCGCGGCGGGAACGAGCGCGGGCGTGGCGCCGATTCCGACGGACGGTGGCAGCGGGAGCGATCCAACCGATCCGGCTTCCACCAACCAGCCTCCAGTGGCGAGGGCCGGCGGACCGTACAGCGCTGCCGCGGGCGCGGCGCTCACCGTCAACGGCGGCGGGTCCACGGACGCCGAAGCCCCGCTCGTGCGCTATGACTGGCACTTCCGCGAGGACATCGTGCTGCGGGCGGCCGATGTGCCGGCCGCGAACATCAAGGGACGCTGGCGGAAGGTCAGCACGAGCGGCGCTGCCGGAGGCGTGGCACTGGAGAACCCCAACGCGGGAGAAGCGAAGAAGTCCACGGCGCTGGCGAGCCCGGCCAACTACGTCGACATCACGTTCGAGGCGGGCTCGGGTGTGCCGTATCACGTCTGGCTGCGCATGAAGGCCGCAGGCGATTCCTCTGCGAACGACTCGGTCTACGTGCAGTTCGACAACTCCGTGAACGCGGCCGGCACGGCCACCTACCGGATCGGCACGACGAGCGGCATGCCCGCGGTACTCGAGAAGTGTGACGGCGCGGGACGCAGCGGATGGGGGTGGAACGACAGCGGATGGTGCGCCGAGGGCGCCCCGGTCTACTTCAAGACGGCCGGTCCGCAGAAGCTGCGGATTCAGCAGCGCGAAGACGGCATCATGATCGACCAGATCGTGATCAGCGCGGCGGCCTACGCCACCAAAGCTCCGGGCACATTGAAGGTCGACACGACCATCGTGCCGGCGACGCTCGGATCCGACACCGGCATCACCGCCGTCCATACCTACAAGAAGCCGGGCGTCTATCCGGTGCGCCTGTGGGTGACCGACTCGGTCGGCCAGGAGGCCTCGGCCGCGACCACGGCGACCGTCACGGCCACGAGCGCCAGCGTCTCAGCACCGGAAGTCGTGCTTCATGCGGCCGACGTCCCCTCGGGCGATATCCACGGCCGCTGGACGCGCGTGGCCGTGAGCAGTGCCGCAGAGGGGATTTCGCTCGAGAACGCCAACCGCAACGAGGCCAAGCGCACGACGGCGCTCGCCTCGCCGGTCAACTTCGTGGATCTTCGATTCCACGCCGCCGCCGGGGTCCCGTATTCGTTCTGGATGCGAATGCGCGCGGACGACGATCACTACGCGAACGACTCCGTGCACGTGCAGTTCAGCGGCGCCGTGACGGCGACGGGCACGTCGAAGTACCGGATCGGCACGACTAGTTCGATGGCCGTGGTGCTCGAGGACTGCGACGGCGCCGGCCGGCGCGGCTGGGGCTGGAACGACGGGGGATGGTGTGGCGTCGGGCAGCCGATTTACTTCCAGACCACCGGCGCTCAGACCGTTCGCGTCCAGCAGCGCGAGGACGGCGTCATGTTCGACCATATCGTCCTCAGTCCGGACGACTACGTCGGCGCTGCTCCGGGCGATCTCAAGAACGACGCGACGATCCTCGATGACGGCTCGTTGTAAATATCGACGGGCTACGTAAGAGCGATCGCGGGTGCGGCGCCGGTCGTCGCGCCTGCGATCGCAGACTTCAGGCGCAAATCGGGGCATTGCCGGTGCGGCGGATCGCACGTCTGAGGTGGCCGCGCTCTTGCCTCTGCAGTGAACACCCACTGTAGAGGTTCTATGACGAACCGGTTTGTGTTCGGCCCGTTCGACTGGCGGAAAACTCGCGACTCGCTGAGGGACGCGCGGACGAGAACCGTCGCGGCGCCGGCGAACGATCGCGCCATTGCACCGGCCCCTCCGCAACGGGATGTCGTCTCATGCGAGCGAGCCCGCCAGCGGCCAGTAACCACCAGGAGTGAACGCTCCCGAATGCCGAAGGCCGGCTGACGCCGGCCCTTTCCGCTCAGACCGCGGCGACCTCCGCTTCGCGCACCAGCCCCAACTCGCGGCGAACGCGGTCCTCGATGGCCTTGAACATTGCCGGGTTGTCCTTCAGGAACTGCTTGACGTTCTCGCGGCCCTGACCCAGACGTTCGCCGCCGTAGGCGAACCACGCGCCGCTCTTCTCGACAATCCGTTTCTCGACGGCGAGGTCGAGCAGGTCGCCTTCGCGCGAAATGCCTTCGCCGTACATCACGTCGAATTCGGCCTCGCGGAACGGCGGCGCCACCTTGTTCTTGACCACCTTGACGCGCGTCCGCCCGCCAATCACCTGGTCCCCGTCCTTGATGCTTGCGATGCGGCGGATGTCGATGCGGACCGACGCATAGAACTTCAGCGCGCGGCCGCCGGTGGTGGTTTCCGGGTTGCCGAACATCACGCCAATCTTCTCGCGCAACTGGTTGATGAAGATGAGCGTTGTCTTCGACTTCGACACGACCCCGGTGAGCTTGCGCAGCGCCTGCGACATCAGGCGCGCCTGCAGCCCCATCTGGGCCTCGCCCATTTCCCCTTCGATTTCCGCCTTGGGCACGAGGGCGGCCACCGAATCGACGACGACGACGTCCACGCCATTCGACCGGATGAGAACTTCGACGATCTCGAGCGCCTGCTCGCCGTTGTCGGGCTGCGACACCAGGAGGTTGTCGAGATCCACCCCCAGCTTCTGCGCGTACTGCGCGTCGAGCGCGTGCTCGGCGTCGACGAACGCGGCCATGCCGCCGGTCTTCTGCGCCTCGGCGATGACCTGCAGCGCGAGCGTCGTCTTGCCGGATGACTCGGGCCCGTAGATCTCGATGACGCGGCCGCGGGGGACGCCCCCGACGCCGAGCGCGTAGTCGATGCTGATCGACCCGGTGGAGATGGCCTCGATGGGTGCGATGGCGTTCTTCTGGCCGAGGCGCATGATCGAGCCCTTGCCGAACTGCTTCTCGATTTGGCCGACAGCGAGGTCGATGGCCTTGTTACGTTCCTTCAGATCGTCCAGCGGCATGCGTTCTCCTTGTGGCGCGGCCCGCGCGGGCGCCGGGACTGGCTCTGGCCAGGGGGCAAATCCGCGCTCCACCCGACATCGTCGAGGCACCCTGTGACAGGGGAGGTCAGCGCGTCACGGCCGGGGTTGATCCTAGGAGCGTGCCGCACGAAAGTCAAGCGAAAATCAATGGCCAATGCGGCATTCGACCCAATAGGGTCAACAACTTAGCGACGACTGCGACTTTCGCCCCCCGGCCGCCCCGCGCAGTTTCCAACGCCCCGCTGGCCGACGCAGGGCGCGGTTTTCGCAAGCGCCTTGAGCATGACGCATCCAGAGTCGGTGTGGCGCGCCACGGCCCGAGGGCCCGAGTTCCCCCGGCTGGCTGGCGACAGGGACGTCGACGTGGCCATCGTCGGGGCAGGCGTCTCCGGCCTGACGGCCGCGGCCGTGCTCGCCGGGCGCGGTCTTCGCGTGATCGTGCTCGAACGCGACCGCGTCGGCAGCGGCGAGACCGGCAACACCACCAGTCACCTCACCGAAGCGGTCGACGCCCGGTACCAAAGCCTGATCAAGGACTTCGGCCTCGAGGGCGCCCGCCTCGTGCAGCAGTCCAAGCATGAGGCCATCGAGCGGATCGAAGCGTTCGCTCGCGCGCTGCGTGTTGGCTTCGCACGAACGCCGGGCTACCTGTACACGGAACGCGAGCGCGACCTCGATTTCCTCGCCAAGGAGCTCGACGCGGCGCAGCGCGCCGGTTGTCCGGCCGAGTGGGTTGACGACGTGCCGTTGCCGTTCCCGACCAGAGGCGGCGTACGCTGGGATGCGCAAGGACAAGTGCACGCGACCGAGTATCTCTTCGCGCTGGCGAAGGAGGCCGCCACCCGCGGTGTGGACATCTTCGAGCACA
>Ga0307409_100001740_pt1 | contig 10980 bp, 7 predicted proteins | sample 322Ometagenome_2_FD_203888 | JGI IMG/M metagenome (GOLD analysis project Ga0307409, IMG submission 203888) | Maize rhizosphere microbial communities from greenhouse at UC Davis, California, United States - 322HYB-O-2 | ecosystem: Host-associated > Plants > Roots > Rhizosphere > Soil | place...
TCGCGCTGTGCGTCCTCGAAGCGGATGCCCTTGGTGACCATCTCTTCGATGAGCCGCTCCAGCTGATCCCGCATCGCCATCACTCGAGGTCCCGGCCGGCGAGACGCCGGAACGCTTCCACGTACTTGTCCCGCGTCCGTTGCACGACGTCGTCGGGCAGCGATGGCACCGGCGGCTGCTTGTTCCAGCGGACCTGCTCGAGGTAATCGCGCACGAACTGCTTATCGAAGCTCGGTTGCGGACCGCCCGGCGCGTACTGGTCCTTCGGCCAGTAACGGGACGAGTCGGGCGTCATCACCTCGTCGATGAGCAGGATGCTGCCGTCGGGAAGCAGGCCGAACTCGAACTTGGTGTCGGCGAGGATGATCCCGCGCGTCTCCGCGTGCCTGACGCCGAACGCGTAGAGCTCCATCGTGAGCGCCTTCAGGCGCGTGACGAGGTCGCGTCCGACGAGGCCCGCCGCTTCGTCTTCGCTGATGTTGATGTCGTGGCCGCTCTGGGCCTTGGTGGCGGGCGTGAAGATTGGCGCCGGCAGCCGGTCGGATTCGCGCAGCCCGGGTGGAAGCGGGATGCCGCAGACGCCGCCGGTGGCCACGTATTCCTTCCACCCGGACCCCGAGAGATAGCCGCGCGCGACGCATTCGATCTGCACGGGTTCGGTTCGCGTCACGAGCATCGAGCGGCCGCGCAGCACGTCGGCGTGCGCGCGCAGCGCCGGCGGGTACTCACGCACGTCCGTGGAGATGACGTGGTTCGCGACGATGTGCCGCGTCTGATCGAACCAGAAGGCGGAGAGCTGTGTCAGCACCTTCCCCTTGTCGGGAATGCCGGAGCCGAGCACGTAGTCGAACGCGGAGATCCGATCGGTTGCGATCAGCAGGAGGTTGCCCCCGACCTCGTAGATGTCACGGACCTTGCCCGTGCGATGTGGAGCAAGGCCGTCGAGACGGGTATCGAGCAGGGGAGCAGCTGACAACGGCAACAGAGATCCTTGCGGTTCGGGAAAGAGCGCCATCTTAAACGCACGACCACGCGCTCGCAACCGTACGCAACACTCGCGGGCGTCGTCTTCGATGACCCTGATATATTGTGGAGGCCCTCGGCCGCTCGCTCTCAATGCGAAATCACCTCCGCACAACGCTCGTCGTCGTTCTGGCAATTGCCCTGTTCGCGTGGTTTCTGCGTGGCGTGAATCTCGCCGAGGTCGGGCGCGAGATGCAGCGCGCGCGGATGGACCTGCTCGCGCTGTCGTTCGTGTTCCTCGGCATCACCTACGTCGCGCGCGTGATCAGGTGGCGGTACCTGCTGGACCCTCTCGGGCCGACGCGATTTCGCACCGCGTTTCGCGCGACGATCATCGGGTTTGCCGCGATCGGCTTGCTGCCCGCCCGAGCGGGCGACGTCCTCCGGCCCTACCTGCTGGCCAAGGCGGAGGGGTTGAATCCCGCGTCGGCGTTCGCGACGGTGGTCATGGAGCGGGTGATCGACCTGGTGACAGTGCTCGTGCTGCTCGCGTGCTACGTGCTGGCCCTCGGCGGCCGCGAAACGCTGCCGCCCCGCCTGCTCGCGCCGGTCGAGACATCCGCCGCGATCGCGGCGGTCGTCGCGCTGGCGCTGCTTGGTCTGGCGTGGACGCTCGCCACGCATCCGGAACGGGTCGCACGCCTCGTGCTGCGCAGCGACCGCGTGCTGCCGGCGAAAGTGGCGCACGCGCTGTCGGGGCTCGCGCGCACCTTCAGCCAGGGGTTTGCCGTGGCGCGCGAAGCTCGCGCCCTCGCGTTCGCGATGCTGTGGTCGTTTCCCGTCTGGATCGGCATCGCCGGGCAGGCCTGGCTCGTCGCCCGCGCCTTCGCTATCGAGATGCCGTTCGCCGGCACGTTCCTGCTGCAGTCGCTGCTCGTGATTGGCGTCGCGATGCCGACGCCGGGCGGGATCGGCGGCTACCATGCGATGTTCCGGCTCGGCGTGACGACCTTCTTCGGTGCGCCGGACGATGCGGCGGTGGGCGCCGCGATCGTGGCGCACGCGCTCTCCTTCATTCCTGTGGCGGTGCTCGGCGTCGCGTTCATGCTGCAGGACGGGATGAGCCTGACGGGATTGCACCGCCTCGCCGGCGTGGCGCGGCAGGAGGAAAGAGCGTGAAGTGCCCCTTCTGTGGCCACCTTGGCGACAAGGTCGTCGACTCCCGCGAGAGCAAGGAGGGCGAAGTGATCCGCCGCAGGCGCGAATGCCTCGAATGCGGACGGCGGTTCACCAGCTACGAGCGGATCGACGAGATCCCGTACATGGTGATCAAGAAGGACGGCACGCGCGAACGCTTCGAGCGCCAGAAGCTGATCTCCGGGCTGCTCAAGGCCTGTGAGAAGCGTCCGGTGAGCGTTGCCGCCGTGGAAGGCGTCGCCGACCGGGTCGAGGCGATCCTGCAGGATCGACCCGAGAAGGAGATGTCCACATCCGAAGTGGGCGAGGTCGTGATGGACGAGCTGAAGCGGCTCGACAAGGTCGCCTACGTTCGCTTCGCGTCGGTCTACCGCCACTTCCGCGACATCGGCGAGTTCATGAGCGAGTTGAAGGATCTGCTCAATGCGAAGGAGTAGCGGCCGAGCCACCGAGCCGCACAGAGCGACGGAGGAGGCGGACAAGCAACCCGCTCGACCTGCGTGTGTCGGTGCCTCCGTGGCATCCTCGTGACGGTCGGATAGAGGAGGATCACGGCATGTCGGTTTCGCTTCGACCGGTGTCGCCGACGCCGCGGCCCGCGCCGCCGCAGCGGAGTGCTGCGCCGACGCCGCCGCCCCGCAAGTCCTTCACCGACAACACGCGCGCGCTGCTCATCGGCATCGTCGTCCTCCTCGGCGCGCTCGCCGGCCTGCTGACGCTCGCGCGCGGATCGTCGCGTCTGCAACCCGATTTCCTCACCGAGTTCGTCCTCTACGCGCTCTCCGCCACGAACCTGACGATGCTCGTCATCCTCGTGTTCGTGCTCGCGCGCAACATCGTCAAGATGGTGGTGGAGCGGCGGCGGGCGCTGCCGTTCGCGCGTTTCCGCGCCAAGCTCGTGGCGGTGCTGCTCGGGATGACGATCATCCCGGCGCTGCTCGTCCTGATTGTCGGCAGCGAGCTCATTCGCAACAGCGTCGATCGCTGGTTCAACGCGCCGATGGACGAGGTGCTCAGCTCCGCCAACGCGATCGCGGGCGACTACTACCAGGAGCGGCAGCGGCTGGTCCTGTCGCAGGCGCGTGAGCTCGCGATCGCGCTGGATGGCGTGGTCGTCGACGTGCAGAACGCGGCCACCATCCGCCACCTGATCTCGCCCGCCGTTGCCGACGAGCGCGTGCGGAGCGTCGAGGTGTATCGGGTGGAACCGGACGGCGCCGCGGCGCAGGTCACGCGCATCGCGGAGGTGCTCGCGCGCTCGCTCCCGCCCGGCTACGCGCGACAGTCAGCCGACACGCTCGCGGCGCGAATCGCCGCGGGCTCCACCGAGACGCGAACCATCGAACGCCTCGACGGCGGGGCGGAGCTCGTTCGCGCGGCCGCGCCGGTGAGATCCTCGCCGAATGGCCCGGTCCGCGGGGTCGTCGTTGCCACCGATTATCTCAGCGGCCAGTTCGCCGGCCAGGCGCGCCGCGTCACCGCCGCCTACGAGAACTACCAGCAGCTGCGAGTCCTCAAGCAGCCGCTGGCGGGCGTGTACCTCTCGTTCTTCCTGACCCTCACGCTGATGATTCTCGTCGGCGCGACGTGGATGGGCCTCTATCTCGCGAAGCGCATCACTCGCCCTGTCCAGATGCTTGCCACGGCGGCCCGCGAGATCGGCGCCGGCCACTTCGATCACCGCGTCGTCCCCGAAACAGACGACGAGTTCGGCTCGCTGATCGAGGCGTTCAACAGCATGGCCGGGGACCTCGCCGCCAGCCGCAGGCGCCTGGAGCGTTCGGCGGTCGATCTCGAACGGAAGCACCACGAAGTCGAGGCGCGGCGCCGGTACGTGGAGACGATCCTCGAACGCATCGCCACCGGCGTCGTGTCCGTAGACGCCTCGGGACGGATCGGCACGATCAACAACGCCGCCGCCCGCCTGCTCGGCGTGGACGGCACCGCGTCCGGCATGCCTGCCTCCTCCGTGTTCGGCCGCGCCGAGATGCGGCCGCTCGCCATCCTCGTGGACGAGGCGGCACGGAGCCGGACGGAATTACGACCGCAGGAAGTCGCCATCTCGCGCGACGGGCGCGAGATGCACCTCGCGGTCATGACGACGCCGCTCACGCGCGATGATGGCGTGTCGGACGGCGTGGTGCTGGTGTTCGACGACGTGACGCCGCTCATCCGGGCGCAGAAAGTGGCCGCCTGGCGCGAGGTGGCGCGGCGGCTCGCGCACGAGATCAAGAACCCGCTGACGCCGATCCAGCTGTGCGCCGAGCGGATGCGGCGGCACCTCTCGGGCGCGCCCGAGCCCACCCGTCAACTGGTGGAGGAGTGCACGTCGACGATCGTCGGCGAGGTCGAGTCGCTGAAGGGGCTCGTCGACGAGTTCTCGCAGTTCGCGCGGATGCCGGCGCCACGGGCGGTGCCCACCGACCTGCACCAGCTCCTCCACGAGGCGCTGGCGCTCTACAACGGCATCTTCACCGACGTCGACATCTGCCGCCGGTTCACGGTGTCGCTGCCGACCGTCACCGTCGACGCCGAGCAATTGCGCCGCGTGGTCATCAACCTCGTGGACAACGCCATCGAAGCGATGGATCAGCACGGCACGATTGACGTGGAGACGCAGCACGACCAGGCGAACAACCTGGTGCGGATCATCGTCGCGGACGACGGTCCGGGCATCCCGCCGGCGGAACGCGAGAAGCTGTTCCTGCCGTACTACTCGACCAAGCGGCGGGGCAGCGGCCTCGGCCTCGCGATCGTCCGCCGAATCGTCGCCGAGCACGGCGGCAGCATCGACGTCTCGGACAACGTGCCGCACGGGACGAAGTTCGCGATCGAGCTGCCATGTTGACGGAGTGGTCGGTAGGCGGTCGTCGGTGGTCAGGAAGCCGACGATGGCCGACTACCGACCACCGACTACCGGCCACCGACGACCTGCTTTATGCCCTCCATCCTCATCGTCGATGACGAGCCCGGCGTCCGGAGCGCCCTGAGCGGCGTGTTGAAGGACGAGGGCTACGATGTCGATGCCGTCGAATCGGGCGAGGCCTGCCTCGAGCGGCTCGGGCGGCAGACGTTCGACGTGGTCGTGCTCGACGTGTGGCTGCCGGGCATGGACGGGCTGGCGACGCTGGCGCGCATGCGCGAGCGGCAGATCGACGCGCAGGTCGTCATCATCTCGGGACACGGGAACATCGAGTCGGCGGTGCGCGCGATCAAGATGGGCGCGTTCGACTTCGTCGAGAAGCCGTTGTCGCTGGAGAAGACCGTGCTCGTCGTGCGCAACGCCCTCCGCCAGCGGCGGCTCGAGGCGGAGAACCAGGCGCTGCGCGCGCGGGTGGACGCGCAGCACACGCTGGTCGGCGACAGCTACGCGACCGAGCAGCTGCGCGAGCAGATTGCGATGGCGGCGCCCACCAACGGACGCGTGTTGATCATGGGCGAGAACGGCACCGGCAAGGAACTGGTCGCGCGCAACATCCACGCCCTGAGCCGCCGGCGCGCCGCGCCGTTCGTCGAGGTGAACTGCGCCGCCATTCCCGAGGAGCTGATCGAGAGCGAGCTGTTCGGCCACGTGCGTGGCGCGTTCACCGGGGCGATTGCCGACCGTCGCGGCAAGTTCGAAGCGGCGCACGGCGGCACGATCTTCCTCGACGAGATCGGCGACATGAGCCTGAAGACGCAGGCCAAGGTGCTGCGCGTGCTGCAGGAGCAGGTGATGGAGGCGGTCGGCGGCTCGACGCGGATCCGCGTGGACGCGCGCGTGCTGGCGGCCACCAACAAGGACCTACGCGTCGAGATTCGCGAGGGCCGGTTCCGCGAGGACCTGTTCTTCCGGCTGAACGTCATTCCGATCTTCGTGCCGGCGCTGCGCGACCGCCCGGAGGACATCCCGCTGCTCGCCGATCACTTCATGGCGCAGATGGCGCACGAGTACGGCCGCCGGCCGAAAGCCTTCGAACGCGACGCGATCACCGTCTTCCAGCAGTACGCGTGGCCGGGCAACGTCCGCGAGCTCCGCAATGTCGTCGAGCGGCTGATGATCATGGTCCCCGGCGACCGGATCTCGTCGCGCGACCTGTCGTTCCTCGAGCAGGGCATCGCGGCGTCGCCGCCCACCGCGCCGGCGTCCGCGCTGGCGCCGCTCCACGACGCGCGCGACCAGTTCGAGCGCGATTACATCCTGCGCGCCCTGGCGCAGCAGCACGGCAACATCTCCCGCACGGCGGAGGTGCTGGGCGTGGAGCGCAGCAATCTGTATCGGAAGATGAAGGGCTTCGGGATCGCGCCGGCGAGGAAGTCGGAGGACGATGAATCGGTCTGAACTCCCAATCACCAGCCTCCAACGCCCAAAGCATGTGAGCCCGCCACATCCGGGCGCTTTGGGAGTTGGCACGTTGGGAGTTGGCAGTTAGTCGGCGGAGCGCAGCCTGGTCTCCAGCACCTGGTCGTGCTTGAATCCCTCCAGCTGCAGGTAGTACTCCGCCGCCGCCACCATCGCCGCCGCCGGCACGAGTCCCACGATCTCGCTCTCGAGGACGTTCACGCCGTAGCGCTCCGCCTCGCGCTTCACCACCTCGAAGACACGGTAGATGGGGGTCTTCTCGAAGTTCGTCAGGTTCATCGAGACCTGCACGATGCGGCGTCCCTCGAGCGTGATCCCCATCGCCTTGACGAAGCGGAAGCCGCCGCTGCTGTGGCGGATGCCGGCGGCGATCTTCTTCGCCACTTCGAGCCGATCGGTCGCCAGGTTGATGTTATAGGCAATGAGCGGCATGCGCGCGCCGATCACCGACGCGCCCGCCGTCGGATGCGGCTGCGCCGGGCCGAAGTCGGGCTTCCATTCGGGTTTCGCGATCTTCTCCGCGAGCCCCTCGAACTCGCCGCGGCGAATGTCCTCCAGGTTCTTGCGCGCCGGGTTCGTCGACGCCTCCTCGTAGAGATACACCGGCACGCCGAAGCGCTGCGCGATCGCGGCTGCCGTGTCCTTCGCGAGCGCCACGCAGTCGCCCATCGTCACACCTTCGATCGGCACGAACGGGATCACGTCGACGGCGCCGAGGCGCGGGTGCTCACCCGTGTGCGCACGGAGATCGATGGCGGCCACCGCCTGCTCGACGAGCGCGAGGATCGCCTGCTGCAGCGGCGCGGCATCGCCGGCCAGCGTGAGCACTGAGCGATTGTGTGAAGCATCGGACGAGTAGTCCAGGACGCGAACGCCGGAAACGGCGCGGATCGCTGACACGAATCGCTCGACGACGTCGGGCCGGCGTCCCTCGCTGACGTTGGGGACGCATTCGATGATGGGCATGTCGCTGCTTGTACCACATCGATACATGACGGCTCAAAACCTGCAGACACCAGGGTGTCCTTTGATACGGAACTGCAAATCGGCCGCGGTCTACCGGCCCTTCCCGACTGGCGGGGGGTGGTCCGTCGCGGAATTTTCCCGGCAGCCGGCGGAATATTCCGGCTCGGATCAGGAGATACATCGATGAAGAAGCTTCTCGGCTTCGCCGCAGCGCTGACGATCGCCGTCACGTCCGCGGCCTGGGCCCAGGGCGTCCAGACCGGGACCCTGACGGGCACGGTCGTGGATCAGAGCGGGCTCGTCCTGCCTGGTGTCACCGTCACCGCGAGCTCGCCCGCCATGCAGGGCGTGCGCGTCACGGTGACCGAGGGCAACGGACAGTACAGTCTCCCGGGGCTCCCGCCCGGGACGTATACGGTCGTCTTCGAGCTGCAGGGGATGGCGACCGTCACCCGTGAGAACGCCGTCGTCCCGCTCGGCGGGGCGGCGACGGTGAACGCGACGCTCGGCCTCGCGAACCTGACCGAGACGGTCACCGTGACGGCGGAAGTGCCGAGCGTGCTCGTGACGCCGACCGCCGTGACCAACCTGACCGCGAAGGAAGTGGACACGATCCCGATCGGCCGCACGCCGGCGCGCATCGCCGAGTTCGCCCCCGGGCTGACCGACAACACGCCCAACGTCGGGCAGATCACCGTATCCGGCTCGTTCGCCTACGACAACGTGTTCATGGTCAACGGCGTGGACGTCAACGACAACCTGTTCGGCACGTCGAACAACCTGTTCATCGAGGACGCCATCGCCGAGACGCAGGTGCTCACGTCGGGCATCTCCGCCGAGTACGGCCGGTTTTCCGGCGGCGTGATCAACCTGATCACCAAGAGCGGCGGCAACGACTTCACCGGCGCCTTGCGCGTGAACCTTACCAACCCGGCGTGGAACGACGAGTCGCCCCTCGAGACGTCGCGCGGCACCGAGCACGTGGACAAGGTCTCGAAGTTCTACGAAGGCACCCTCGGCGGGCCGATCGTCCGCGACCGTGTGTGGTTCTTCTCGGCCGGGCGCCGCGAGCGCTCGGAGACGCAGGGCGCCCTGGCGCAGATCAACACGCCGTTCGTGACCGGCGTCGAGAACGATCGCTACGAGGTGAAGATCACCGGCACGCCCTACGCCAACCAGACGGTCTACGGCAGCTACATCAACAACAGCACGAAGCAGAACCACCTGGCGAGCCTGAACGCCACCCTGGCGATTGACGACAACGTGTTCATCAATCGCGAGACGCCGAACAAGCTGTTCGTGACCAACTACAACGGCGTCGTCGCGTCGAAGTTCTTCGTCACCGGCCAGTTCTCGCAGAAGCAGTTCGGGTTCCGCAACGCCGGCGGCACGAGCACCGCGATCGCGGACTCACCGTTCCGGACACGCGGCGTCCTCGGCGTGCCGGCGAGCCTGCACTACCACGCGCCGTTCTTCTCCGCGCTCGATCCCGAGAACCGCGACAACCAGCAGATCGCCGCGAGCGTGGCGCACTTCCTGAGCACGTCGACGACCGGCAGCCACGACCTCAAGGCCGGCTTCGAGCACTACACCTCGACGCGGACGGGCGGCAACAGCCAGTCGGCGACCGGCTACGTATTCCAGTCGGACTACGCGGTCACCGCCGCCGGCGCACCGGCGCTCGACGCGCAGGGCCAGATCATCCCGCGCTTCGTGCCGGGCACCTCGCGGCTCCAGCGGTGGATCTCGACGCCGGGCGCCGAGCTGAACATCTACACCGTGTCGGGCTACGTCCAGGACCGCTGGTCTGTGAACCGTCTGCTCACCGTGGACATCGGCACCCGCTACGAGTTCGTGAAGAGCGAGACGAGCGACGGCATCGTCGGCGCATCGGCGTCGGCCCTCGTGCCGCGCCTCGCCGCGACCTTCGACGTGCAGGGTGACGGCAAGACCACGCTGCAGACGACTTACGCTCACTACGCCGGCAAGGCGAGCGAGGCGCAGTTCGGGCGCAATACCAGCGTCGGATCGCCCAGCCTCGTCACCTACCAGTACACCGGACCGGCGGGCGAGGGCTTCAACTTCGCGCCGGGCATGGACATCGCCAACTACTCGACCATCGTCAGCGGCAACTTCCCGACGGCGAACGTCTTCTTCGCCGACGACCTGCACTCGCCGATCACACGCGAGTTCACCGTGTCGGCGGGCCGCGAGATCGGCAAGGGCTACGTGAAGTCCATCTACACGTGGCGCCGGACGACCGGCTTCATCGAGGACTTCATCAACGATCCGACGGCCGGCGGCAAGATCAGCGTCGTTCGCGATGGCGCCAACTTCGGGACCTTCGACCGCGTGCTCTACCAGAACAGCAACGATCCGATCCGCCGCTATCAGGGCCTGCAGTTCCTCGGGCGCTACGGCTTCGCGGACAACTTCGCCGTGAACGGCCACTGGACCGTGCAGCTGAAGAACGAAGGCAACTTCGAGGGCGAAGCGACCAACCAGCCCGGCAACCCGTCGGATCTCGGCGACTACCCGGAGATCCTGGTGCCGTCGCGCAACTTCCCGAGCGGACGCATCAACGACTACCAGCGCCACAAGATGCGCATCTGGGCGACCTACAACCAGAAGCTCGGTCGCGCGGGGAGCATCGACCTGGCACCGGTGTGGAAGTACAACTCGGCGCTGACGTACTCGCTCTTCGCCAGCGGCGTGCCGCTCACCTCGATCCAGCTCGCGCGCAACCCGGGCTATGCACGCCTGCCGGGTGGCGGATCGCAGACCCTCTTCTTCGACGAGCGCGGCTCGGAGGAGTTCGAGGGCTACGGCATCGTCGACTTCGCGGCGACCTACCAGATTCCGATCTGGAAGACGGTGCGTCCGTGGCTGAAGGTCGAGATGTTCAACGCGCTGAACAACGACAAGCTGATCGCCTGGACCACGACGGTCACGCCGGACCCGAGCAGCCAGCTCGACGCGAACGGGCTGCCGACCGGCTACATCAAGGCGAGCAACTTCGGCCAGCCGCGGAACAACGCCGACTATCCGCGGCCGCTCCCGGGCATCGATGGCGGCCGCACGTTCCAGATGTCGTTCGGCCTCCGGTTCTAGTCGTCGTAGGGGCCGACCTCGAAGGTCGGCCCCTACACGCACCGAAGTCGGTCCCTAACACGCACCCGCCGACAGATTCGTAGGGGCCGACCTTCGAGGTCGTCCCTCCTCCCGCGTCTTTTCCACTTCCTGACCTTTTTCCGCGATTCGTCAGGTTGTCGCCCGGCGAACGCCGGTTCTGGCGGCAAGTCCATCTGAAATGAGGTCTTCCCTCATTGACAGGACTGGCCCCGCGGTTGCTCAATGGCACGTTCGGGAACCTCACGGAAGACTTGTCTTCGGCTAGGAGGACTCAATCGATGAAGAAGCTGCTTGGCTTCATCGTCGCGCTGGTGCTTGCGACCGCCGCGACGGCCTCGGCCCAGGGGACACAGACTGGCACTCTCTCAGGATCGGTTATC
>Ga0307409_100001741_pt1 | contig 10979 bp, 10 predicted proteins | sample 322Ometagenome_2_FD_203888 | JGI IMG/M metagenome (GOLD analysis project Ga0307409, IMG submission 203888) | Maize rhizosphere microbial communities from greenhouse at UC Davis, California, United States - 322HYB-O-2 | ecosystem: Host-associated > Plants > Roots > Rhizosphere > Soil | place...
AATCGCGGAGGTGAGTATCTGGAGCACCTCGACACCCGCGCTCGCGCTCCTCGGAAAGGGCGGCGTACCAGGCCTAGCCGTACTGAATCCGAGTCCAGGACGGACTTCACCAATGCCCAAAAGGTGTTCTGGCCTGATGAGGGTTACACTAAGGGCGATCTGATCCAGTATTACCGGAGCATCTCCCGCTGGATTCTGCCATATCTCGTTGACCGGCCGGTGGTGCTGACCCGCTATCCAGACGGAATTGCCGGGAAGTCCTTCTTTCAGATGGATGCTCCCGGGTTTGTCCCGGAATGGATTCGGACCGAACGGCGGTGGAGCGAACAGGCACAACGGGAGATCGATCATTTCATTTGCCAGGACGAAGCGTCCCTGCTGTACCTGATCAATCTGGGAACAATCCCGCTCCATGTGTGGGGCAGCAGGGCCGGGAACATCGAGCATCCCGAATGGTGCGTCGTAGACCTGGATCCCAAAGGGGCGCCGTTCAGCGACGTGGTCAGGGTGGCACAGGCGACCCGCTCGCTCTGCGACGACATCGGACTGCCCTGCCTGGTCAAGACCAGCGGATCGTCCGGGCTCCACGTGATGATCCCGCTGGGGGGACAATGCCGGCACGACCATGCGCGCGGCCTGGGAGAGCTGCTCGCGCGGGTGGTGAGTGTTGAACTGCCTGAGATCGCGACCATCACCCGGCAAGTTTCGCGGCGGGATGGCAAGGTCTACCTGGATTACCTGCAGAACGGCGCAGGTCGGCTGATCGTTGCGCCGTTCAGTGTGCGGCCCCTCCCGGGTGCGCCGGTTTCGACCCCGCTCCGCTGGAGCGAAGTCACGCCGGACCTCGACATCCGGCGCTTCACTATCAGCAGCGTCCCGGAGCGCATGCGAAAGCTGAAACGTGACCCGCTGCAACAAGTCTTGCAGTTGAAGCCCGACATCAGCCGTGCGCTGGAGCGCTTGGGGAAGAGGTAAACAGCGGAGTGCCGCTGCTGCAGCCGACATCCTCGCCGATGGAGTTATGACCGAAGCCACCGATCTCAGCTTGCACATCAGCGACGCCATTGGGGACGTCTCCGCCTTTCTGCTCCGCCCGCCGGACGCGTGGCTGCTGTACGTGCTGGCCCATGGTGCCGGCTCCGGGATGCGGCACAGCTTTCTGGAGAGCATCTCTGCGTCCCTGGCCGCGCGGGGCATCGCGACATTCCGATATCAGTTCCCGTACATGGAGGCAGGCCGCGGCCGACCGGATGTCCCTGCGGTTCTGGAGGCCACCGTCCGGGCAGCAGTGGCCAAGGCGGGTGAGATCGTCCCCGAGCTTCCGGTCATAGCCGGCGGGAAATCGCTGGGCGGCCGGATGACCTCTGCCGCCGCTTCGGTAGCGCCACTCCAGCGCGCCAAGGGCCTGGTGTTTCTGGGTTTTCCGCTGCACCCTCCGGGACAACCCAGCACCCGCCGGGCCGAACACCTACAGGCAGTCGAAATTCCGATGCTCTTTCACCAGGGAACCCGGGACGCCTTCGCGCGGCTGGACCTCATCTCGACCATCGCCGGCCAACTCAAACCCCGGGCAACCCTGCATGTGGTTGAAGGGGCAGACCACTCGTTCGGGGTTCTTAAAAAATCCGGACGCTTGCAGGATCAGGTCTACGACGAGTTGGTGAGTGTGATTGTCGACTGGGCGCGCCCGCTGGTTGGCAACGGCGCATGACTGTCACCTTCCAGCCTACGGTGCAGCAGCTGCGGGCCATCGAGGCTCCGCTGGGCCCCGTGCTCGTCATGGCCGGTCCCGGCGCTGGAAAGACCTACTGTCTGATCTGCCGGATTCAGCATGTGATCGACCAGTTTGGGATTGCGCCCCGCCGCATACTCGCGGTCACCTTCACCAACAAGGCGGCCGAGGAAATAGCCGCACGACTCTGTCAGGCCCGAGGTTATGCCGCGGAGGACATCACCCGCGGCACCTTGCACGCGATCTGCTTCCAGTTGTTGCGGGATTATGCCGAGCGGTGTGGACTTCGATCGGGCTTCGGCGTGGCCGATCACGAGTATCAGCTGGGAGTGTTGAAGCGACTGCGGGTGCCGGAAAAACGTCGGGCTCAAGTACTGGCGCTCTTCAGCCTCAATCGGTTGCAGGGCCGGCCCCTGGGCGAACGGGGCACTCAGCTCCTGGCCCGCTACCAGGAGCGCCTTCGGGATCGGAATCTGGCTGATTTCGACGACTTGGTCGTGCTGGCCGATCGTCTCCTGCGTACCGATGCGTCAGCCGCAGCCCAGCTTCGAGCCCGCTGGGATTACCTGCTGGTAGACGAGTTTCAGGACTTGAGCCCGGTGCAGTACGCCGTGGTCCGGCAGCTGAGCGAAGGTCATCGCAATCTCTTTGGGGTCGGTGATGATGAACAAGCCATTTTTTCCTGGGCCGGATCTGACCCCCACATCATGCACCGTTTCCGGGAGGATTTCGGGCTGAGTCATCCCGTTATCCTCGACCGCAACTGCCGATGCTCGGTGCAGATCTTCGAAGCGGCCAAGCGGCTAATCGCGTGCAATCCCCGTCTGTTCGAGAAGCAGATCGAGGCCACCCGGGAGTCTGCTTTCGACGTTCAGGTGCACGTGTTCGAGACCGAGATAGAGGAGGCCGCATGGCTCCTGGAGGACATTCGGAGAGATCGAGATGAGCGTGGAGTGGGTTGGGGCGACGTGGCGGTGCTCTACCGCTCCCATCGGCTGGGTCGCCACCTGGAAGAGCGCCTGCTCTGTGCCGGAATCCCCTGCCGGTTGGCTCAGGGGCACGCCCTCACCGATGACAAGATCGTGGGTTGGGTGGTTGCCTCTCTGCAGGTGATCCGGGCCCCCGAAGACCCGGTCCGCCTGGGCATCCTGGCGGAGCATGCTCTCCCACCCGCCCTCCGGCAGGAGGTGGCGAAGAGCTTCGTGAAGGGCAAGGACCTGGTGAGCAACCTCCGAAGTTTTGCCGCCTCTCGGCTCCGGGGTGACGCCGACTCCCGTCGGGTGTGGCGGCTGATCTACCATCTCGAGAACCTGAGAGGTTTGGCGCGCTCGCATCAGACGCTCTCAGGTCTGGTCGACGAGCTGTTGACCCGGCCTATCGGCCTCGGGCGCAATCCGCTGGAAGAACACCATCACGATCTCAGTGATCCTGTGGCGTATCCTGGAGCGGCATTTCTGGCCGGCCAATTGACCAGGGCTCTCACCGGCGGCCAGAAAGTATGCGTGGAGGCCTGTGGGGGCATGGAAATCCCGCTCGCCGCTATGCTCCACGGGGCAGGTGTGGCGCACGCACGGCGACTGCAAGCGGATGAGGTGCCAGGCCCGACGGACCTGGTCCTGAGAGCAGGCGATAAAAGCCAGGGCTGGCCGCTCCGGCTGTTCAAGGCGCTTCAGCTGATCCAGACCCGAGGGGTGAAGAGTGAGCTCGACGATTTTGTCGCCTTTGACATCGAAACGAGTGACTTTGACATCGACTCGTGCGAGATCGTGGAGATCGCCGCCGTCCGGGTTCGGCAGCAGGTCGTGGTGGAACGGTTTCACAGCCTGGTGGCGTGTTGCCAACCAATCTCGGCGCGGGCCACCGACGTTCACGGGTATCGTGACAGCGACCTGGTCGGCGCTCCACCACTCATGGAGGTCTGGGCGGCGTTCCGCTCGTTCGTAGGTAATGACCTGCTGGTGGCACATAATGGGCAGGAATTCGATGTTCCCGTGCTGCGCCGCCTGTGCCGGGACTTCCCCGGTCTAGACGACCTGATCTTTTATGACACACTTCCGCTGGCTCGATCGCTGGTCGAAGGAAGCGCCAAGCTTACTGAGCTGGCGGCCCGGTTCAATGTGGAAGTCGGACGAGCGCATCATGCGTTCGATGATGCCTATATGCTTGCCGGGGTGGTGCCGGCGCTGAACGAACTGAGGATGCGGCGAGCCCGCAAGATCGCGGCGGTGAACCTGCTCGACCATCTCGGACTCGCGCTTGCTCTCGATGCTCACCCTCGAGGCGGTGACGAAGAAGCTTTGTTCCGCGACATCACCCGTCCGTTCACGCTCGGACGGTATAGCGACTGCCTCGAGAGCTACTCAGCCGAGGTCAACCTCGATGCTCCAGGAGCCCTATCCCTGGAGCAAGTCGTACAGCGTTTGGGCGGTCGGGCATTGATGGAGCGGTTGCGGGCCGAGCGGCCCGTTTCCGAGCGATATCCGGTCGCCTTCGAGCGTCTGCGAATGCTGGTCCAATCCAGTATGGGGGACACTCTTGCCCAACAGATCGATGACCTGTTGAGCCGGGCGGCCCTGTCGACCAGCGCGGGAGCCGACACGCATCCGAGCCGGGTCAATCTGCTTACCCTCCACTCCACCAAAGGGCTGGAATTCTCCCGGGTCTATATCGTTGGGGTGGAGGACCAGCAGTTGCCCGGGTGGAAGGCCTTGGAAGAGAATGTGGAGGCGGAGATTCAAGAGGCCCGGCGCCTGCTGTATGTCGGAATGACTCGGGCCAAGGACCGTCTGGTTCTCACCCGCGCTCAACGGCGACTGGGACTTCCCACCGGCGGCAGCCTCTTTTTAGTGGAGGCGGGACTGCATGGGGCACGGAGTGGCATACCTCCTGCATTAGCCCTCCCGGTCACATCCAGGTAGGTAATCATGAAGCTCGTCGCTTGCGCCCTGCCGCTTCTGGCGGGGATTCCGAGCGTGATGGCTGCGCAGGTCAATATCTCCCTTCCCCGGGTCCAGAGACCGGTCGTCAAGGCCACCTTGGGTCCGATTGCTATCGTAGGCTCCCTAGGCATTCACGGAGTGAGCGTTCGGGCTACATCCAGAACGCCACGCCCGATCTCGCGCAGCCGCACTCCTGCGGCAGTGCACGCATCGGCCGCCGGAGTTCTGGCCACTGCCAAGCGCTACGTGGGAACCGACTATCGCTACGGCGGGGAGAGCCCCGTCTCCGGGTTCGATTGCTCGGGGTTCGTGCAGTACGTCTACAGCCGCAACGGCATTCAGCTGCCGCGCACGTCGCGCCAGCAGGCTTCGAGTGGAAAGGCCGTGCCGCTGGGTGTCGCATCCCTTCGGCCCGGCGACCTGCTGCTGTTTGCCAGTAGCGGTACTACTGTAAATCACGTCGCCATCTACGTCGGCGATAATCGAATCCTTCATTCCAGCGCGGGTGCGGGCGGGGTCGTCTATGACGATCTGAGCACCCCGAGAGGAAAGTGGTACCTGCAGCGCCACGTGGCCTCCCGCCGGGTCTTGTGAGGGCGGAGGCCACTACTTCTTCTCCCACCCTCCGGATCGCCATAGATTGACTCGGTCGCCCGACCCCTCGCACGGAGCCTCCGAGTATGCCCCGCATCGCGCCACTCGAGACCGAAGCCGCACCTCCTGACGCTCGGGCAGCCGCGGAAGCCCACGTGCGCAGCCACGCTCGCATGACCAACATGAAGCGGACCCTGCTCCACTCGCTTCCCGCTTTTGAGGCGTTGATGCAGTGGTACCCGCTGCGTGACTCGGTGCAGCCGTTTCTAGGCGAGCGGCTCACCACGCTCTTTGCTCACGCCATTTCCGCCGAGACCGATTGTCTCATCTGCTCTACCTTCTTTCGGCGGATGCTCATTCAGACTGGCGAAAATCCCGACCGCCTGAAGCTCGATGAGCGGGAGACCGCCGTCCTCGAATTCGCCCGGGCTCTGGCGGTGTCTCCCTTCAAGGTGCCCGACCCGATCTATCAGCGGCTGGCGACCTACTTTGCTCCCCCCCAGATCGTGGCGCTTACGGCCTTCGGGGCACTGATGGTAGCCACCAACGTCGTAAACAATGCCCTGGAGGTGGACCTGGACGAGTATCTCCAGCCCTACCAGAAGGGAATGCGCGAGAGCGCCGCCAGCATGGGTCGGGGCTGATGGGAGAGTTCACCGGCAAGGTTGCCTTCATCACTGGGGCCGCCCATGGACAGGGCAGGGCCACCGCGCTGGCGCTGGCCCGTGAGGGCGCGGGTATCGGCGCGTTTGATGTTGCCCGGCCGCTCAGCTACCCCGGATATGACATGGGCTCGGAGGACGAGCTGAGCTCGCTGGTGACTGCCTGTCAGGCTCTCGGAACCGACTGCGTGACCTTTGCCGGAGATGTGAGAGACGATGCCTCGGTGAGCCAGGCGGTGCAGGCGACGTTTTCGCGGTGGGGACGCATCGATATTCTCTTCAACAACGCCGGCATCTGTGCCTACGGTCTAGCCCACGAGCTGACCGAGGAGGCCTGGGATGCCATGCTGGATATCAACCTCAAAGGGGCCTGGTTGGTTGCCCGCCGGGTAATTCCAATCATGATGCGGCAGCGGGGTGGCGTCATCATCAACAACTCCTCTGTGGCCGGCCTCCGGGGAATGGGTCGGCTGAGTCATTATGCCGCATCCAAGTGGGGTCTTACCGGGCTCACGAAGTCCTGGGCGATCGAGCTGGCTCCCTATGGAATCAGGGTAAATTCCCTCCACCCCACCGGCGTAAACACTCCGATGAACGACGGGTTGGCGGCGCTGGAGGGGCTCACTCCACAGCAAATCGCCGAGCGCTCTGCCGGCAACCTGTTGCCGGTCCCCTGGATCGAGCCGGAGGATGTGGCCAATGCCGTGGTCTACCTCGCGTCTGACCGGGCCCGCTTCATGACTGGGGCCCCACTCATCCTGGACGCTGGGCTCCTCAGCCGCTAGGAGCCTCGCCACCGTTCGACCCGCACATTATGTTCCTCATGTTCCTCTGAAGTCGTTCCTGCCGGACGCACCACCTGCGCGCAGTGTCGCGCGTGCTCGAGGAAAGATGTACGTCACCATCCGCAGATACAGTCCAAAGAACGGCGCAATCAACAAGGCCTCGCTGGAGGTTCTGCGCCGCCAGATCCACGACGAATTTCTCCCGATCGTGCAGCAGATCTCCGGCTTCAAGGGTTACTACGTCCTCAGCGTCAATGATCGGGAGCTCATGACCCTGAGCTTTTGCGAGACGCCGGAGGCGTCCGCCGAGTCCACCCGCTGCGCCGCGGATTACACCATGCGTAATCCGCTGATCTTTGAGCTGGGCAAGCCGGAAGTCACTGAGGGGCTGGTGCTCACCGGTCTCGAATGCGCGCGTGAGCCGGGGCCTGCCGGAGAGGCCGCGGCTACGGCACTCGCCTTGTGGTATCAGGAGTCACGGGGTATGCTTCTCTCTGCAGCGGAAGGGTGACTGGTCTGACCCTTCCCGCTACCAGGGGGCTGGCACTAGCGCCGGCCCCTTCTGCTTTCTCTCTCGATGAGGGCGGCCGATGACCGAAGTCAAGCTGAGCGATGAGGACAGCCTGGAGCGCGCACTCAAAGTGTTCAAGCGGAAGCTTCAAAAGTCCGGTCTCTTCGGCGAGCTCAGAAGACGCCGGCACTATGTGAAGCCCAGCGAAGCGCGAGCCATTAAGAGTGCGGCTGCCCTGCGGCGCAAACGGAAGAAGAAGGTGACCAGCGACTCCTGGTAACGCGACCCAGGCTGAGCTGGAAAAAGAAATCCGGAGCAGGTGCGCTCCGGATTTGTGCTGTAAGGCTGCCGGTTAGACCGCGGTTCGAGGACGTCGTGCCATGGCTCCGGCCAGCATCTCAGACAGGTAACCAAGCAGAGCACCGACTATCAGCGCGATGATCGTCTTTGTCCAGGAGCCGTTTGCCCCCACGACAACACTGACCGCCGTAGCGGCGCCCAGGAAGGCGCCTGGAATGAAGGAGAGCGCCGGAAGCTTGGCTTGGAGTACCATGAACAGCGCCGCCACCCCGACGAGGATTGAGAGCACCGGCACTCCACCTCCAAAACTCTTCCAGGCTGTAAGTGCCAGGAATGCCCAGAGCACTCCCGACAGATTGGCGGCGATCGTCTTGCTGAGCCCGGAGGTCTTTCCGCCGGCGGCAAAGAAACTTCCCCACGCCACGATCCCGGCCCAGACCGGCAGGGCAGCGACTCCAAGAGCCACGTAGGTCCATGCGGCGATCAGGACTCCGATGCTTATGGCAAGTGCGACGAGAACGTCCATGTGCCACCTCCGGTGGAAGGGGACTGCAATGGGTTTTCCCTGGATACAGCGGGAAAGACCCGGACGTAACGTCTTGTATTCGGGAGCAGGGAGATTGGCCTAGGCTACCATTCGAAATCGGGGCCGTCAAGACCGACCGGATCAGCGCTTCTCGACATCGGCTCGCAGCCGCAGCAAGGCGTCCTCGGTGGCCACCAGCTCTGCGCGAGCCTCGTTCAGCCGCTGCTGCTGGCTCTGGACGAACCGGCGGTAGGGCGCAATGGCCTCATTGATCCGCGCGCTGGACTGTTCCAGCTCCAGGTGCACCTGCCGGGTGAGGGCCTCGTTGAGGGTGGATCTGAGCTCGGCGATACGCCGCTGGAAGTCTCGCTGTGACTGGCGGCGCTTCCGCGGAAGCACATAGAAGCCGCCGACGGCCAGTGCAGTCGCGAGCAGAATGCCGGTCACGTCGGCGGCAGCTCCAGTGACGACCGTAACGACGATGGTCCCCAGCCCGAGTGCTCCAGCCTCTGCCAGTGCAGTGGTGGCAAAAGCGCCCTGAATCTCGTTGGCGATGGTGCGGGACTCGGCATCGCGGTTGTAGCTCCCCACGACCTCCCGGGAGACGCGCCCGATCGAGTCGAGCAGTGCCTGGCGATTGTACCCGAAGCTGGGCCCGACATCCCCGATCATTCCCTCGTGATGTCGGGTGAGTTGCCGTCGCTCGATATACCCGCTGATGTCCTGCCACAGCCTGTGATTGCGTTCCACGATCCAGTCGATCACCCGCCCCACCTCCTCCTCCAGCTGGCGTGGGGTCTCACCGATGACTTCCCGTTCGAAGGCGCGCTTGACACCTTCACTGTCCATCAAGCTCTTGATGCGGCCTATGCGAATGGTTTCCTCGAAGAAACGCATTCCCCGACTCTCCATTTCCCGCAGCAGCACGTCCAGTCGGGTGAGCCGCGGCTCGAAATCGCGCAGCATCTCCTGATGGAACAGCGCCAGCTGCTGATCGATGTTCTGCAGCGCCTCGACATCCTGGGCCAGAAGCTTGAGCCGTTCGAAGGTGGCATCCTTGTATTTCGACGCCAGCCTCAACCCCACGTTCAGAGGGTTGAGCAGCTTTAACCGCACTCGTTCTTGCTGGTCCAGCGTGTTGAGCAGATAGTCCTCCACCCGGTCGAACCCGCTCTGCACCCAGAGCTCGTTGGATGGTTCGACGGCGCTGACCCGCGCCTCCAGTGCCTGCCGGGCGCTGACGGCAAAGACCTCGGGGGTGGCGCCCAGAAGAGCCGCCGCGTTTTCTCCCACGTAGCGGATGACTTCCTCCCGTTCCTCCGGTCGGGTCAGGATGTCGATCTTGTTCACGATAAACACGATCTTCTTGCCCCATTCGCGGATCTGCTCGAGAAACGTTCGTTCGCTCTCGGTGAATGGCCGGTCGGCCGAGGTGACGAACAACACCAGATCGGAGCGCGGAACAAAGTCGCGGGTCAGCTCCTCGTGCCGCCGGATTATGGCGTTGGTGCCGGGCGTATCCACGATGCTGAGCTCGCGCAGCACCTCCGCGGGATGGGTCCGCTCCAGCAAATATGCCTCCCGCAGCTGATCGGAGATCTCGGGTCCGTGCCGCAGCACGTTGATACGGTCCGTGGTGGGAGTCACCCCCTCCGGCAGCACCCGCTCACCCAGGAGCGCATTGATGAAGCTGGATTTTCCCGAATTGAACTCTCCGGCTACAACCAGCAGAAAGAGCCCGGTCAGCTGCTCCCGCGCCTCTTGGAAGCGCCGCAGGTCATCCGCTGCGACGTCAGCGCCGAACCGCTCGAGCGCGCTCGCAAGTCGTTGCAACAGCTCCTGCTCGCGAGCGCGAATCTCCTGTTCCCGCTGGGATAGAATTCCTTTTCGCGCCAGCAGCCTGCCAATCACGGTGCCTCCGGTCATGAGCCGTCAGACGGCGACCCGAACAATGGTGCAGGTTCCCAGCCGTTAGGGTAAGGAGTCACGCTGAGCGCTTCAGGTAGGCTGCCACTTTCTTGAGGTCGGCAAAGAACTCCCGTCTGGCCTCCTCCCGGGCGTCGGCGGGGGCCCTGAGTACAGCCGACGGGTGCACCGTCGCGACTACGGCCTCGGCAAAATCCGTCCGGATCGGTTTACCGCGATCCTGGGTGACCCGGAACTGCTTTCCCAAGAGGGCCTGCGCCGCGGTGGCGCCGAGGGCCACCACCACACGCGGCTTCACCAGACGGATCTCTTCCTGGAGCCAGGGATTACAGGCGCGGACCTCGCCCGCGCTGGGCTTCTTGTGGAGCCTGCGTCCTCGTTCGATCACTACGAACTTGAAGTGCTTCACCGAGTTGGTGACATACACCCGGCTTCGATCGATACCTGCTTCTGCCAGTCCCGCGTCCAACAGCTGACCGGCTGGTCCAACGAAGGGGTGACCCTGCCGGTCTTCCTGATCCCCCGGCTGCTCTCCCACGAACATCACATCTGCGGTGCGGGGCCCCTCCCCGAAGACAGTTTGCGTGGCATTCACCCACAGATCGCAGCCTCGGCAGCCTGCGGCGGCGGCGCGCAGCTTGTGCAGGGTCGGATTGGGCGGGATGAAATCCGCTGCAGACCCGGTTGAGAGTGCTGTGCTCGTTCGCTGCTGAGTCATGCCGAGATGCTACATCCTGGGCTCCCGACGGGAAGTGGCGCGGGTCACTAGCGCAGTGAGCCGGGGACGCGTATGATAGGACCACGGCGATGTTTGTTCAGTTCGCCATCCCACAGAAAATCGAACCGCCCGGCAGGGGTATGCTCCTTGCGCTTTGCTCAGGGACGCAGCGCAACATTATGCGTAGACGTCCATTGACAGCCGCCGAGAGGAGTTCTCCAGGCTTCGGCGGATAGGCTCTCTACCGTCAGCTCCCCGGCGGAATCAATGAATAAGGCCTCCAGCA